>SXGT01558883.1_pt1 | contig 11231 bp, 12 predicted proteins | sample 3176221 | NCBI WGS metagenome assembly SXGT01 (sample SAMN11356862, study PRJNA531348) | freshwater metagenome | isolation source: freshwater sample F1-120 | place: China: Fuxian Lake, Yuxi | collected 2017-12-25
GACCGAGTTCGTCGCGCACGAAATCGGCGAGGGTGGTGCGAGCGTCCGCCCGTCCAGTGCGACACTCGCCGTTCACGACCAGTTCGATGTCGCCGACGGTGCCGGACCAGGCCGCGGTGCGGCGGGCCAACCGCGGCGTTGCGCCGGACGCACGCTTCGACGCCTCGACTCCTGAGGGCGCCGAAGCTTCGAGTTGGGCGAATGCACGGCGGAGAGCCACGCGGGCGAGGTGGCGCCGCTGATCGCTCGTCGCGTGAATGTCGTCGTTCGGATCGAGGTCACGCGTGGCGCGCTCACACACCGCCTCGGCCGCGTCGAGGGATCCCGCAGCAACGATCGCTCCTTCGGCCTCGGCCAGACGATGGGGGGTCGCCCCGACTCCGAACAGGGCGACGGCGCATCGCTCGACACGATCGTCCACGATCGCGACCTGGGCAACTGCGCCGGCGAGCGCGAAATCTCCCGATCGGCGCGCGATCTCGTCAACCGCGGCACGAACGTCGCCGGTCCAGATCGGAACGTGCACGGCAACGAGGAGTTCGTCGTCGGCGAGCGCGGTGGTCCAGGTGTCGACGAAGAAGTCGGCCGCGGCGATTTCGCGCCGGTCGGTTTCGAACACGGCATCGAGGGCCAGCGCGACGGCGGGGAGTTCGGACGCCGGGTCGCCATGCGCGAGGTTGCCGCCGAAGGTGCCGCGATTGCGGATCTGGAAATGCCCGATGTGTGGTGCCGCGCGGGCGAGCAACGGAGCGTTGGCTTCGACGAGCGGATGATCGATGAGGCTGCACTGCGGCGTCATCGCTCCCACGCGAAGTCGCCCACCGACGACCGAGATCCCATGCAGGGCCTCGATTCGCGCCAGATCGATGAGGTGTGCGAATCGAGTCAGTCGAAGCGCGAGCATCGGAACGAGGCTCTGACCGCCGGCGAGGATCTTGGCGTCGTCGCCGTGGGCTCGCAGGTGCGCGACGGCCTCGGCGATCGTGGCTGGCTGGTGCAGCGCGAAGGGTGCGGGCTTCACCTCCGCGAACCTAACGCCGAGCTGACGCATGTGTCAGGTGCTGTGTCGCGCGCGAGCATTCGAGGGTGGACCGGTACTCGACTCGCGGATCGATCTTGGTCGCCACGCCGCGTTTGACCGACCCGAACTTTCATCGAACGGTCGTGTTGATGCTCGAGCATGGCGACGACGGGGCGTTGGGCCTCGTCTTGAACCGGCCTTCCGACCTGCCCGTCGTCGACGCGGTGCCGGAGTGGGCCGACCAAGCCGCCGATCCCGAGGTCGTGTTCGGCGGGGGTCCGGTGCAGCCCGGAGCTGCCTTCGTGCTCGGTGAGCGGCCCGACGAACGCTCGAGCGAAGGTTTCGCCGTCGTGTTCGAACACATCGGCGTGATCGATCTGCACGGCGAGGTGCCCCACGACATCGGTCGGATCCGAGTGTTCTCCGGGTACGCGGGCTGGTCGGCGGGTCAGCTCGAAGCCGAACTCGCCGAGGACGCCTGGTGGGTGCTGTCGGCCGACCCCGAAGACGTGCTCTGCGACGAACCCGACGAGTTGTGGTTCCGCGTCCTGCGGCGCCAAACCGGCAAGCTCGCTTGGTACGCCAACTTCCCCGACGACCCAGCCATCAACTGACGACTCAACGGGGTTGGCAGCGAGGGCACCAGGTTGTCGTGCGGGCGTCGAGCGTGCGCGTTCGTAGTTCGAGTCCGCAGCGAACGCATGCTTGGCCGGCGCGGCCGTAAACCTGGAGCGCGTGTTGGTTCTCGCCAGAGGCCCCAGCGAAGGTCCGGTAGTCGCGCAACGTGGTCCCGTCGCGTTCGATCGAGTCCGCCAACACCGCACGGATTGCGTCGCGGAGTGCGAAGGCCTTCGGCTTCGAGATCGTCCGCGCGGCCGGGTTGACTCGCGCTCGCCACAGCGCCTCGTCGGCGTAGATGTTGCCGACGCCGGCGACCGGTCGTTGCGACACGAGTTGGGTCTTGATCGCGCGACTGCTCGAGCGCAGCGATCGGTGGAACGCAACCGGGTCGAACTCATCGGAGAGCGGCTCGGGGCCGAGCGCGTGCAGCGTCGGCAGTGCACGGTGGTCGTGTCGTGGCAGTACCGCAATACGACCGAAGCGACGCACGTCCTGGAACTCCACGACGGTCGAGTCGTCGAGCGTCCACGCGGCGCGCAGGTACGGGTCGAGTTCAGGGCTGCCGGTGCCGACGCGCAAAACGCCCGTCATGCCGAGATGGATGACGAGGTGTCGATCGCCGTCGAGTTCGATCAAGAGATACTTTCCGCGTCGTTCGACGCGCTCGATCTTCGCACCGGTGGCCAGCGTCGCGTCCGCGAACTTCTTCGTGCCGAACGTCCATGCGTCGATGATCGTGCGGCGACGCAGGACCGGCGCGAGTTGACGCCGAATCGTTTCGACTTCGGGGAGTTCCGGCACGGACCGCTCGTCCCTCGCCGCTGGTTAGCGACCGCGCCAGTGAGGTGCGCGACCTTCGCGACGAGCGGCCATACCTTCGCGGGCATCGTCGGTTTGCGCGACATAGCGCCGGAGCGTTTCACCGAACCGAACCGCGTCGGTCCATGGCAGTTCTTGGCCGCGATAGGCCATTTCCTTCACGGCTCGGACTGCGAGTGGGCCGCCGCGACACAGACGGTGGGCGAGATCGTTCGCAGCGTCGAGCAGGGCGGCTCGAGGGACGACGTGAGCGACGAGGCCGACTTCCTTGGCCCAGTGCGCATCGAAGCGATCACCGGTGAGCAACAACTCGAGCGCATGCTGCATGTTCGAGATGCGTCGAGGAAGCCTGATCGCGCCGACGATCGTCGGCACGCCGAGCAACACCTCGGGCATGCCGAACTCGGCGTCGTCGGCAGCGATCACGAAGTCGCACGCGGCCACCGCGGTGAGTCCGTAGCCGAGGCAATACCCGCCAACCGCGGCGATCGTCGGCTTCCACACTTCGAGACCACTTTCGAAGCTGTTGACCGTTGGCATCTCGAAGAACGATCCCGGGAACACGCCGGCGCTGTTGCCGTCGGTGAGATCCGCGCCGACGCAGAACGCACGGCCGCTGCCCGTCACGATCGCAACCCACGCGTCGTCGTCGGCGAGAAACCGCTGCCACGTCTCGTTCAGTTGTTCGCGCATCACGCCGTTGATCGCGTTGAGCTTTTCCGGGCGGTTGTACGTGATCGTCGCGACATGCTCAGCGACTTCGTAGCGGACGAGCCGATCACGAGCATCGTCGGGTGAGCCCGGAGAAGTCACTGACGGAGCGTACGGTCTGCGTTCGACGCAGCGAAAGTCACGACGACTGACAGACTGGTTGCGTGGTCGACCACCGCGCCTCCCCACCGAACGAAGCGACCAAGCGCTGGCTCGAACGGATGTGCGGTGGCGTGCCGCGTCGCTTCCGAGGCTTGGGCGGCGGTTCGAGTGCTGATGTCTGGGAGTTCTCGATCGACGCCGGTGCCAAGCTCGCCCGATTCGTCGTGAAGCAGCCGCGCCCCGTTGTGGCGCTGCAGCATCCCGATCTCGTGGCCCGAGCGGTCGTGGCCCTCGACGCGGCGAGCGCGGTCGACGTCGGGACGCCGGAGATCGTCGCGGTGGACGAGGACGGGTCCGAGACCGAAATCCCGACCATCGTCACGCGCCGCATCCCGGGACGGGTCGAGCTTGCGCCTAGCGACCTGGGTCGTTGGCTCCGGCGCTTCGCCGACTCGCTGGTCGCGGTGCACGAGGCACCGTCGAGTTCGCTGACGGCCTTGCCTCGATACGCACCGTTCCACGAGATCGAATGGGTCGTGCGGCCGAGTTGGATCGACGAGCGGGCGTTCGCGCGGCTTCGCTCGCGGGCGACCGAGTCGCTGGCCGTCGATGCCCCTGAGGTGCTCGTCCACCGAGACTTTCAGCCCTACAACGTGCTGTGGAGCCGCGGTGCGATCGTCGGTGTCGTCGACTGGGTGGAGACCTGTCGCGGGCCGGGGGGTGCTGACGTTGGCCACGCGACTTGGAACCTCGCCGCACTGTTCGGTGCAGATGCTGCTTTCGATTTCGTCCATCGCTACGAACGCGCAAGTGAAACTGTGGTCGATCAGGGTTGGTTGGCAGTCGGTGCGCTCGACGCAATCGAACTCCCGCTCGGCATTCCAGGGCAGGCCGCGAGCGCGGGGCGTGCCGACGTCACCACCGACTCGGTCGTGCGACGGTTGTCCGACTACGTGGAACGCTTGTCGGCCGGCGGACGTCAGTCGCGGGCGTAACCGACCATGATGTGCTCGATCCACCACTGGGGTGCACTCGACAACAACAGCTGGAGGTCGGGGTAGTCGTGCCATCGCACGACCTTGCCGTCGTCATCGAACTCCATCACCGAGACGAACCGCACCAGGCACGACTCGCCCGTGTGCCAATGCCACTCCTCGGCGTGTTCGAACATCACCGTGTCGCCCTCGCCCACCATGCGCTTGGGGTGATGGCGAATGTCGCTCAACGGTTCAAGACCGAGTCGCAGTCGTGCTGCCACTTGTTGCGGACCGATGGCGACGTCGTCGTCGGGGGTGAAGACGTCGGTGTACTCACCCTGTTCGGCCATCATCTCGCCAACGGCATCGAACTCACGGCGGTACAAGGTCGTCCAGAACATCTCGACGATCTTCTTGTTCCGTGCTACGCGATCTTCCATGGCGGCAGACTCTACGGGCAGCGAGTGCTCATGCGTCGGGGATGTTCAGCGCGAGGTTCGCTTCTTCCAGCCCACCGTCGATTTCGATGATCTTGCCAGTTACCCAACTCGCGGCATCGCTTGCGAGGTAGAGCGCGCCGATCGCGATGTCGTCGGGTGAGCCCAGCCGTCGCAACGGGGTCTTGTCGACCATCTCGCGCACGATCGCGTCGTTCGTGAGCACCGTTTCGAGCGCGCTCGTGGCGGTCGACCCGATCGCGATGCCGTTCACGCGAATCTTCGGCGCGAGATCAGCAGCCATCAGGCGGGTCATGTGGGTCATCGCCGCCTTCGCGGTGCCGTAGGCGACGAAACCCCGATCGCGAAGCCGGCCGATGGCACTCGTCATGTTGACCACCGATCCGCCGCCACGCTCCAGCATCGACGGCACCGCCGCCTTGGCGCACACGAACGCGGTCGTCACGTTGAAGTGGAAGGACCGTTCGAGGTAGCCGGCACTTGTCGCGGTGAAAGGCCGCGGGGGAGTGCCACCCGCGTTGTTGATCACGATGTCGACACCGCCGAACTCCGCGATTGCAGCGGCCACGAAGGCTTCGATCTGGTCGTTCTCGTTGACGTCGGCGGGGAACACGAACGCTCGCCGTCCGAGCGCCCGCACCTGTTCGGCGACGGTTTCGAGTTGCTCGGGGGTTCTGCTGGTGAGCGCGACGTCGGCACCAGCTTCCGCGAGCGCGAGGACCGTGGCGGCACCGATGCCGCGCCCGGCACCGGTGACGATCGCGATTTTGCCATCGACCCGGAATCGTTCGAGCACCATGATGATGTTCCCTTCGGTGAGACGGTCGTTTCTGCGAGCGGTGGGTTCGACCGCGTTTTCGGAAACTACCTGGGCCTGGCGTTGCCGCCGCGGGTAGCGATACGGTCACTCCGTGCGCAGACGTGGATGTGTGGTTGCCATAGCGATGGGGCTGACGTCGCTCGCTCCGCTGTCATCGGTATCGGCCGACGACCCGCCGAGTCCGTGGTCGCAGCGGCGGGTGCTGAACGTCGCTCACGCAGGTGGTGACCTCGAAGCACCGCACTCGACGCTGTTCGCGATGAAGACGGCGGTGCGCGCGGGCACCGATGTCCTCGAAATGGACGTCCGCCTGAGCGCCGACGGCGTACTGATCGTCCACCACGACGAAACGGTCGACCGGACGACGGAAGTGACCGGCCCGGTTCGCGACCGCACGCTCGCCGAGCTGCAGGCCCTGGACAACGCGTATTGGTTCGTTCCGAACTGCTGGCGCTGTCAGGATCGGTCGCCTGAGGAGTACCGCTACCGCGGGATTCGCACCGGCGATCGCCCGGCCCCGCCTGGATTCGCTCCCGAGGACTTCACGATCCCGACGCTCGAGCAAGTCGCCGCCGCGTTTCCGACCCGCCTGCTCGACGTCGAGATCAAAGACGGCGTCGACGGCTTTGCCGCAGCCGAGGCGCTTGCGGCCTTCATCGCCGGACATGGACCAGCCGATCGTTACCTCGTGGCCTCGTTCGACGACGAGATCCTCGCTCATTTCAAGACCTTGGCTCCCGACGTTGCCACGAGCCCTGGACTGAACGAAACGATCGAGTGGTTCGCAACTCGCGAGGCGATGCCGCATCATGCGGTGCTCCAGGTACCTCCGGTGTTCAGCGGCATCGAAGTGGTCACCCGTCAGTTCGTCGATGACGCGCACGCGGATGGTCTGGCCGTGTGGGTCTGGTTCAACGGGACCGATGACGATGCGCCAGCCGAGTGGGATCGCCTCGTCGACCTCGGCGTCGATGCGTTGCTCACCGGTAAGCCTGCAGCGGCGCAATCGTTGCTGGTGGCCGACGGTTTGTCGTTCCGAGCCGCACCACACCTTGTCGCCGACTACGGCCCTCGCCGTGGCGGTGTGCGCGTCGGCTACGGGTGCCCGGCAGTGCACGTCGATCGTTGCCGCAGCTTGATCGTGGTCGTCACCCTCCGTGCGGACGGAACGAGGTGGGTCAGCGCCCGAGTCGCCGGCGTGCGTCGTGGCGCCGAGCGCGAGCTGAATTTTCGTGGGTTCGCAGGCGGTCGACGAGCGGTCGAGGTGGTCGTGATTGCGTTCCCGGTCAACGACGACACGGCGCTGAGCGCCGCCCGCGCGATCCTCCGAGTGAATTCGTGACGATCTAGCGTCTGGTCCTCGTGCCCCGGGTCGTGCCATCGAGCAGGCCCCCGAGGGAGGTGGAAACCGAACTGAACGATCAGCCCGTCCTCAATCCGAGCGCGCCAGCGAACGTGGATTACTCCGTCTCGCGCGGCACGCACTATCTCCTCGATCTCTTCGGGTGTTCCTCCCCGATCCTCGACGACGAACTCGGGCTCGTCGCGCTGGCCGCCGAAGCCGCGGCCAAGGCGGGCGCCACCGTGCTGGCGACCCACCACCACCGTTTCGAACCCCACGGTGTCTCGGCGATCTGCGTGCTCGCCGAATCGCATCTGTCGATCCATACGTGGCCAGAGATTGGCACGGCGACCATCGACGTGTATACGTGCGGCGTCGCGACCGATCCCAACGCCGCGTGCGACCTCATCGAACTTCGCCTCGCGCCGCAGTACGCGGAGCGCACGCGCATCGACCGTGGCCGCCCGTCGGCGACGCGCCGTTGAACAACGCGCCGTCGAACGGCCCTCGCGGCGTCGATACCGACGCCGCGATCTGGCTCCGCGAGACGATCACCCCGTGGGATCGTTACGAACATGGTGCGACGCGCGTCGTGCACCACGGATCGACCGAGTTCCAGGACGTGTGCATCGCCGACACGCCGGCATTCGGGCGCATGTTGATGCTCGACGGCATCGTGCAGTCGAGTGCATGCGATGAGTTCATCTACCACGAGGCGCTGGTGCAGCCCGCGATGTTCGCGGTTGGCTCCCCGCAGCGCGTGCTGGTGCTCGGCGGCGGTGAGGGAGCGACGTTGCGTGAAGCGTTGCGCTGGCCGAGCGTTGCGCGCGCGCTCATGATCGATATCGACGGCGACTTGTTGGCGCTGGCGCGCGAATACCTCGGTGCATGGCACCGTGGATCGTTCGATGATCCGCGCGCCGAGGTCCGAGTGGGCGATGCGGTGGCGTTCCTCGCAACGACCGACGAACGATTCGACGTCGTGATCTCCGACATGACCGATCCGGTCGAAGACGGTCCCTCGACGTTCTGCTTCACCCGGGAATTCTTCGAGGCCGTGCGGGGCGTCCTTGTGCCGGGCGGCGTGCTCGCGGTCCAGGCGGGTCCGTGGTCGCCCGTCGAGCTGGACCTGCACGCGCGCGTGATCCGAACCCTTCGTTCGGCGTTCGCCGAGGCGTGGTCGTATCCCTGCGTTGCTCCCGTGTACGGGCGGGCCCTCGGCTTCGCCGTCGCGAGCGACGCGCCGCTGCGCGAACGGATCGAGGCGAACAATGCGCCACCGGAGGTGGTGCAGGGTTTGCGTGCGGTCCCGCCGGCCGTCGCGTCTGGTCTGCTTGCGCCCGCACCGTTCATCGAAACGGCGATTGCGGCAGAGAGTCGGATCTATACCAACGCTGAGCCACCCGCGACGCACGGTGCCGCGGGCTGGACGACCTGACCAATTAGGGCAAACGGCCGTCGCTCGTTACTTCGGCGGGAAGCGCACTGCGCCGTCGATGCGAATCGTCTCACCGTTCAGGTACGGGTTCTCGACGATGTGCTGGACAAGCTGCGCGAACTCGTCGGGGATGCCCATCCGGTTCGGGAACGGCACGATCGAGGAGAGTCCGTCCTTCATCTCCTGGGGGACGAATCCGAAGATCGGCGTTTCGAAGCTTCCCGGTGCGATCGTCATGACGCGGATGCCGACGACGGCGAGGTCGCGAGCCATCGGCAACGTCATGCCGACGATGCCGCCCTTGCTCGACGAGTACGCCACCTGACCGATCTGGCCGTCGAACGCGGCGATCGACGCAGTGTTGACGATCACGCCGCGCTCACCGCCTTCGTTCGGTGTCTGCGTACTCATCACGGCGGCGGCCCTCGACGCGACGTTGAAGGTTCCGATCAGGTTGAGCTTGATAACCCACTCGTACACGCTCAGGTCGTGCGGTGACCCGTCCTTGTTGATCGTCCGGCCGGCCATCCCCGATCCGGCGCAGTTCACTGCGATACGTAACGGGCCGAGGTCGGTCGCAGCGTCGAGCGCGGCCTGCACCGACTCGCCCGACGTCACATCGGTCTCGATGTAGCGAGCCCGCGCACCCAGGTTGGCCTCGACGGCCTTCCCGCGTTCGGCGTTCTTGTCGATGATCGCCACCGCGGCACCCTGCGCATGCAGGCGCCGCGCCGTCGCCTCACCGAGCCCGGAGGCCCCACCCGTCACGAACGCCACTGCACCGTTGAGTTCCATGGCGGGTGAACCTATTTCGCCACTTTCTCGCTCGTCGAACCCCGCGGTCCGATCGTGCGTGGCGATCGAGTCGCACGTCTTCGACCTCGGGGCCGACTGGTTCGGGGGGCGTCGTGGCAGACTCGGTCCATGACGACGTTTGCGAATCTCGACGAACTGCGCGGCGCACTCGGCGCCGAACTTGGACCGACCGACTGGGTAACGATCACCCAGGAGAAGATCAACGGGTTCGCCGAGGCGACCGGCGATCACCAATGGATCCACGTCGATGTCGAAGCGGCGAAACAAGGTCCGTTCGGCGCGCCGATCGCCCACGGCTATCTGACGATGAGCTTGTGCGCGCCCTTCCTGGCCCAGCTCGCCACGGTCGAGGGCGTTTCGATGGGGATCAACTACGGCGTGAACAAAGCCCGTTTCATCACGCCGGTGCGGGCAGGGTCGCGGGTTCGTGCAACCGGACGAGTGCACGACGTGAGCGACGTCCCCGGCGGCGCGCAAGCGGTCGTTGCGATCACGATCGAGATCGAGGGCGAGACCAAGCCGGCGGCCGTCGTCGAAACCGTCAGTCGCTATCTCTCCTGAGGCGTCGACTCGCCCGACGCCGGCGGGCGCGGGTCACGGCGAGCGTGCCGAACCCGCCGAGCAACACCCCGATGAGCAGTGCCGCTCCGCTGCGCAGGTCCGAGTCGTCCGAGTCGTCCGAGTCATCGGCTGCGCTCGTCCGACCGGCGCCGGGTTCCGGTGCGGTACCGGTGGTCGACGTCGTCGGGCCGATTGGCGCTTCGGCCGTTGTCGTTGTTGAGCCGTCCTCGATCAGCGGCGACGTGTCGGGTGGTGCGCCGCAGGGGGCGATTTCGACGATTTCGTTGCGCGCGCCGGGCCAGACGTTGGCATCGACCGTGGCGTCGCACACGGCGTTGAGGGTGACCACGTCGGCGCCGTCGGGAACGGGGCTGGTGTTTCGCTCGATCCTCACGGCGGTGTAGTTGGTGATCTGCAACGGCGTGGATCCGATCGCAGCCGTCGCGTCGACTTGGGATCGGTTCCCGACGATGGTGAGGCCGCGGCGGGGGTGGCGGGCAACGCCGGCGAAGACGCTGAGGCCACGGCCGCCCTCGATCGTGTTGTCAGCGAGCGTCACATCAGTGACGTTCGGCCCTCCGCCCGCGGCAGCGAGCAAGAAGTTCGCGTACCGACCGATGACGTTGTCGCGGATCACGACGTTGGCGACCTCGGCATTGCGGGTCGGTTCGAGGTCGATCACGGATCGGGCAACGTGGTCGAAACGGTTGGCGGTGATCTGGACGTCGGTCCCTTCGACCACGGCAACACCTTGGCGCCCGATCCGGTCGAAGTCACTGTTCACGACGACCACGCCCTGGCTTCCGCCCGCCACGTACACCCCGTCGCCCCAGACCTCGCGGACCGCGATGTTGTCCAGCATGACGAACTCCGATCTGGCGACGAAGACCGCGGCCTGCCCTTCGAGCTTCGGTTCGAACTTCGCCCCCGTGTTCGGCCCGTCAATCGTGAGGTTGCGGATCGTGACGTGGTCGACGCCGGCAAGCGTGATGATGCGGCGATTGCGTGGCCACGCGATCTGCTGTGCACGGCTCGGTGGTGCGGCGGTCGCGCCATCGTCGGACGCGACGAGCGCCGCGCCGTTGCCCTCGATCGTGAGCGAACCGACTCGGCGGATGTCGAGTCCGGCGTCGACTCGGTACATCGCCCCGTCTCCGAACTCGACGATCGCAGCCTCGGGTGCGAGTGCCAGGAACTCGCTGAGTTCGGCGGAAACATCGGTCGTTCCCGTGGCGTCGATCGTCACCGGGAGCTCGATACGTTCGGGGGTTTGTGCGGTCGAACGCGACGCGAGGAACCCGCTCGACAGCGCGGTGACGACCGCCATGACGATCGTCGCGACGGTGAACATCCTCCGCCTCGGTCGGTGCATTCGACGCCGCGCCCGCATCCGGCCATTCTGCCCGGAGCGCAGGCCGGATTCGCCGCGCCGGGCAACGAGCCCGTGACCAACGCGCGCCGGTGTTCGGGGCCCGGCGAACCTGTCGGTAGATTCGACCCGATGGCCGCGGGGAAGAAGACGGGATACGACGCCGAACAGATCCA
>SXGT01482760.1_pt1 | contig 11228 bp, 10 predicted proteins | sample 3176221 | NCBI WGS metagenome assembly SXGT01 (sample SAMN11356862, study PRJNA531348) | freshwater metagenome | isolation source: freshwater sample F1-120 | place: China: Fuxian Lake, Yuxi | collected 2017-12-25
ATCGCGGCGACCTTGGCGGTCACGCCGTCCTTGATGCGCTTGAAGTCGATCTGACGGTACTGGCGCGTGTGGCCGCCACCGCGGTGGCGGGCCGTCTTGCGGCCGTACACGTTGCGACCACCGCTCTTGGTGAGCGGCGCCGTGAGCGTGCGCTCGGGCGTGGTCTTGGTGATCTCGGCGAACGTGCTGCTGGTCTGGAAACGACGACCGGCGCTCGTGGGCTTACGGGAACGAATGGCCATGATGGTGCGCCTCAGTTCTCGAACAGCGGGATTTCATTGCCCGCTGCCAGGGTGACGATGGCCCGCTTGGTGTCGGGCTTGCTGCCGGCTCGGCCGGCGCGACGTGCACGCGTGACCTTGCCCTTGCGATTGAGGGTGTTGACCTTCAGCACCTGCACACCCCAGATCGCCTCGACGGCGTCGCTGATCTCGGGCTTGCTGGCGCTCGGGTGCACCTTGAACGTGTAGACGCCCTGCTCGATGAGGGCGTAGCTCTTCTCCGACACCACGGGTGCCAGGATGATGTCGCGGGGATCCTTCATCACTCAGCGTCCTTTGCTTCGCTGGCCTCGTCGGCCGCATCGGCCTTCTTGGCAGCCGCCTTCTTGGCGGGCTTCTTGGCCGGGGCGGCCTCGGCGACCTCACCGGGGAGGGTGGCCTTCGAGAAGATCACGACGTCGCTGCACAACACGTCGTACGCGTTGAGCTCGTTGACCTCGATGAGCTGCACCTCGGGGAGGTTGAGGAAGCTGCGGATGGTGTTCGTGTCGTTCACGTCGACCACCACGAGCGCCTTGCCCTGCACGCCCAGCGCGGCGAGCGCAGCCTTGGCGTCCTTGGTCTTCGGCGTGGCGAAGTCCCAGGCATCGACGACGACGACCTTGCCCTCGGCCGCCCGATCGGACAGGGCCGAGCGAAGGGCGAGCTTCACCATCTTCTTCGGGGTCTTCTGGTTGTACTTACGGGGCTTCGGGCCGAGGGCCACGCCACCACCGCTGAAGTGCGGCGAGCGGGTCGAGCCCTGACGGGCGTTGCCCGTACCCTTCTGCTTGAACGGCTTCTTGCTGCCGCCGGAGACCTCGGCGCGGGTCTTGGTGCTCTGCGTACCACTGCGGCGAGCGGCGAGCTGAGCGGTGACGACCTGGTGCATGACCGGCACGTTGGGCTGGACACCGAACACGCTGGCGTCGAGCTCGAGCGAACCGGCATCCTTGCCGTCGCGGGTCTTGAGGGTGACGGTGCTCATCACTTCCCCTTCACAGCGTTGCGGACGATGACGACGCCGCCGTTGGGGCCGGGGACCGAGCCCTTCACGAGCAGCAGATTGCGCTCCACGTCGGCCTGCACGACCTCGAGGTTGAGGGTGGTGACCTGCTCGTGGCCCATGTGACCCGACATCTTCAGGCCCTTGAACACGCGGCCGGGGAAGCTGCACTGGCCGATGGAGCCGGGCGCACGGTGGTGCTTGTGGTTACCGTGGCTGGCGCCCTGACCGGCGAAGTTGTGACGCTTCATGGTGCCGGCGAAGCCCTTACCACGGCTGACCGCCGTGACGTCGACCTTCTCGCCGGCGGCGAGCATGTCGACGGTGATCTCCTGGCCCACGCTGAAGCCGTCGACCGAGTCGAGACGCAGCTCGACGAGACGACGACCGGCGTCGACGCCGGCAGCGGCGAAGTGGCCGGCCTCGGCCTTGTTGAGCTTCTTCGCATCGCGGTGGCCATAGGTGACCTGCAGTGCGGTGTAGCCGTCGCGTTCGGTGGTCTTCACCTGGACGATGCGAGCGGGCTCGACCCGGAGCACGGTGACGGGAACGACCTTGTCGTTCACCCACACCTGGCTCATGGCGACTTTCTCGCCAACGATCGCTTTGAGTGCCATGTCGGCAGCCTTTTCGGTCGGACCCGGCGAACCGGGTTTTCGGATTACACGCAAATGCTCCGCAGGCCAGACGGCCGGCGGAGCACCGGATTCATGTTGTCGCCGTGTGGTTCCCCCGGAGGGGCGCACACGGACATCGATTGCTGTGCACCGTGTTGCCCGGAAAGGGCGGCACACACGAGGAGGAAACGCTACCGCCCGCGCGTCACGCGCGGCAACCGGTCAGGGGAAACGTTTTCCCAGCCAGTCGGCCACGATGGCCAACGCCTCCCTGCGATGACCCTCCAGGTAGTGCGGCGCGCCCTTCAGTTCCACGTACGTGACGTCGTCGGCCCCGGCCGCATCGACGATCTCCTTGGCCTGCCACACCCGGATCTCGGTGTCGGCGGTGGGATGCACGAGGATCGTGGGCACCTTCACGTGCGGCATCGTGTCGGCCAGTTTCGCGTGGCTCGACAGCCCTGACCAGGTGCTCAGCCATCCGCGGGAGGTCATGGTGCGGGCGAGACCGCCGCGGCCGTAGTTGGCGTCGAACGGGTCCGGGAATGCGAACAGGCTGCCCATCGGCCGCTCGTCGGGGTCGATCGACAGGTCGAGGTACGCCGGGTCGGCCAGCGTGCGGTAGATGGTGTGGTACGTGGTGGCCACCGCCCTGCGACGGAAGTCACGCCAGGTCACCGGGTCGGCGTCCTTGTCGACCTGGCGCAGTCGCTTCCCGGCATCGGCGGCGTCGGCGATGGCCGCCTTCGCCATCGCGTCGATGCGAGCCACCCGCGCCACCTGCGCCTGCCGGTAGCGGGCGAGCCAGTCGGGGTCGTAGTGGCACGGCTCGGGCCAGGGCCGCCAGCCGTTGTCGGGGTGGTACATGTCGAGCTCGGGCACCGTGCTGAACGGGTCGTGCTCGTCGGCGACGCTCGGATCGATGACCTGGAGCATGAACACCCCTTCGCCGGGGTGGGCGGCCATGCCGACCCAGCCGTCGCCGATGCCCAACTCGGCCTGGGCCATGGCCATCAGGCTGCCGCCGCCCGAGTTGCCGAGCAGCACCACGGCCTCGGCGCCACGGCGGATCATCTCGTCGTAGGCCGTCTTGACGTCGACGATGCAGCTCTCGTGCAGGCAGTCGGTGTCGTTGTTCTGGTAGCGGGTGCCGAACCCGAGCACGGCGTAGCCGGCGGCGGCCAGCAGCGGGCAGGCGTAGTGCACGCTGAAGTCACCGCGAGGGTGGCTGAGGATGACGGCGGTCTTCCACGGCTTCCCGTTCGGCGGTGTCCACAACAGTCCACGCACCAGCGCACCGTCGGGGCTCACCAGGCGCACCGACTCGCGCGGGATCTCCACCCCCGGGTCGTCCTCGGCCAGCGGCCAGTAGTTCAGGCCGAAGGGACGATGGCCGCCGAGGTGCGTGTCGAGGTCCTGCATGCCCGGACGTTACGCCGCCTCGCCCACCCGCCGAGACCCGGGCGGCCCTCAGTCGGCGGGGCGGACGCCGAGCACGGCGGTGACGGTGCGCGCCTCGCCGTCGCGCACCAACTCGATCTCGACCTCGTCGCCCGGCTCGAGGTCGCGAATGGTGGCCACCAGTCCGGCCTGGCCGGTGATCTCCACCCCGTCGACCGCCACCACCACGTCGCCCACTCGAATGCCCGCGGCGTCGGCGCCCGAGTCGGTCACCACTTCCGCGACCAGCGCACCGCTCCCGCCGTCGAGGCGCGGTTCGAGCTGCACCCCCAGGAATCCGGCCACCGGCGTCTCGCCGGTGACCTGCGCGCGCAGCCGGTCGATGGTGGGCATCAACTCCTGGTTCGAGATCGCGAACCCGAGATCGTTGGCCTGGCTGCCCTTCTCGCCCGTGGCGACGAACGTGACCACACCGACCACCTGGCCCAGCGAGTTCACCAGCGGGCCGCCCGAGTTGCCCGAGGAGATGGGGGTGTCGGTCTGGATGAGCCCCTTCAGCGCGCGCACATCGTCGGCGGACGTACGGTCGAGCGCCGAGACGATGCCCTGGGTGACCGACGGGTCGCCGTCGAGGGCGAGCGCGAACCCGACGGCCAGCACCGGATCACCGACGCGGATGTCGCCCGCCGCGGCGAAGGTGGCGGGCTGCAACCCGTCGGCGTCGATGCGCAGCAACGCCAGATCGCGACCGACGTCGCTGGCGAGCACGGTGGCACGCCGCGGTTCGGTCTCGCCGGGTAGCCGCACACTGACCGTCTCGGCGCCCTCGATCACGTGTGCGTTGGTGAGGATCTCGCCGTCGGCGGTGAGCACGATGCCCGTGCCCGACCCGCGCAGCAGTCCCTCGCTCACTTCGCTGATCACGTCGACGCTCACGATGCTGGGCCCCACCACGCTGGCGGCGGCGAGCACGTCCATCGGCGGCAGCGGTTCGGTGCGTGGCTCGGCCTCCACCAACCCCAACGTCGAGGGGGTGCGGGCCGGCGCCGACTGGTTCGACGCGATCTTCGTACCGACGATGGCACCGGCCAATCCGGCGATCCAGGCCACGAGGGCGACGAGCGCGACCACCAGCCACGGGCGCCGCCACCGATGGTGGGGCGGCGGAGGCGGCGGGTACGACGGGGGTGCGAACGACACGTCCACCCCTACTGTCTACCGGTGATTCGGTCGCAGTGCGTCACGGGTCGCCCACACGATGCGTTCGATGTCGGGTTCGGAGAGATGGTGGTGCACCGGGATCGACAACACCGACTGAGCGCATCGACGCGAGGTGGGGACGGCATCGGCCCCTCGCGCCACTCCTGCCACGTGGTCGAGGTCGGCCAGCACGGTCGGGTAGTGGACGGCGCTGCCGACCCCGCGTCCGGCCAGTCCGGTGGCCAGCTCGTCACGCCGGCCATCGCGGACCTGCACGGTGTACTGGTGCCAGACGTGCCGACGCCCGGGCTGTTCGACGGGGAGCAGCAGTTCGTCGAGGTCGTCCAATCCGGCCGTCAGGGCCGCGGCGTTGGCCGTACGTCGAGCGACCACGTCGTCGTAGTGGGGCAGTTGTGCACGCCCGATCGCCGCGGCCAGGTCGGTCAGCCGCCAGTTGTGCCCGGCGCGCACGTACTCGTACCGCGACGCCATGCCGTGGTTGCGCAGCAGGCGCAGACGGTCGGCGAGCGCCGAGTCGCGGGTGGTCACCATGCCGCCTTCGCCGGTGGTGAGGTTCTTCGTGCCGTAGAACGAGAAGCACCCCACACCGAACGCACCCGCACTCGTCCGGCCGAAGCGGGCACCGTGCGCCTGTGCGGCGTCCTCCACCACGGCGAGGCCGTGCCGTTGCGCCACGGCGGTGAGCGATCTCATGTCGGCGCACTGGCCGAACAGGTGCACCACCAGGATCGCCGCCGTCGCAGGGGTGATCGCCGCCTCCACCGCCGCAGGGTCCAGACCGAAGTCGGAGTCACCGATGTCGACGAAACACGGACGGGCACCGACCGCGAGGATCGCGTTCACCGTGGCGACGAACGAGAACGGCGTGGTGAGGACCTCGTCGCCGGGCCCGATGCCCAGTGCCGACAGCGCACCGACGAGGGCAGCGGTGCCGCTGTTCACCGCCACTGCGTGGGGCACGCCGTGGAGGGCGGCGAACTCCTCTTCGAACGCCGCGACCTGTTCGCCCTGCGCCAGCCGTCCGGATCGGAGCACGTCGACCACGGCTCGTTCCGCCGTGTGCGGCAGGCGCACCACGCTGATGGGGACGAAGGAGGGTTCGGCCGACGACACTTCCGTACTATAGGAACGGCACCTCCGAAGGGGAGGTGGACGCGGGAGGACGCCGGTGACGACTCGATGGCGCGTGGGCCTGGTCGGGGCCGGGGTGATGGGGCGCCGCCACGCGGTCGCCATCGCCGCGCACCCACGATGCCGGCTCGGGGCGATCGTCGACCACTCCGTCGAGCGCGCGGCCTCCCTTGCGGCGGATGTCGGCGCTGGTTCGGTCGCCGGTGACGACATCGATCTCCTCGCCGCGTGCGACATGGTGGTGGTGGCGACATCGACACCTTCCCACCACGGCGTCGCGGCCCCGCTGGTTGCGGCGGGGGTGCCGGTGCTGGTGGAGAAACCCCTCGCCGCCACGACGGTCGAACTCGACGAGTTGTTGGTGCACGCTCGACGATCCGGCGGGGTGGTGGCCGTCGGCTTCCAGCAGCGACACCACCCGGCATGGATCGCCGCGCTCCAGCTCATCGGTTCACTCGACGAACCCGTCGTCGAATGGCATGCGGCGCGCACCTCACCGACGGTGCCCCGCGCACAGGGCAGCGCCGTGCTCGACCTGATGGTGCACGACCTCGACCTGTTCGATCAGTGGTGCCCGATCGGTGACGACGAACTCGAGGTCGTGCACCGTGGGCTGTTCGCACGCGCCATCGGCACGGTCGGCGACGTCGACGTCCAGTTCGTGGCCGATCGGGACGCGGCCAGCGTCGTCCGACGGATCGACGTCCGTACCGCCAGGACGCACCTCGCGGTCGACCTCGTCGCGTCGACGGTCGACGTGATCGACCCACGAGGCGAGAGGTCCATCGCCGTCGACCGCGACCTCGACGCACTCGCTGCACAGTGGCAGTGGTTCCTCGACCTCGTCGAGGGAGGCCACGACCGGTCGGCCGAGCTGGATTCGATCGAGCGGGTCCATCGAGCTGCGTTCCGCATCGATGCGGCAGCGGTGGCGGTGGCGTGATGCGGGTGCTCCTGACCAACCTGCAGCTCACCACCAACACCGGCACCGAGATCGTCGTGCGCGACCTCGCCCTGGGTCTCCGCCGACGCGGCCACGACGTGGCCGTCTACACGCCTTCGGCCGGCGAGCCGGCAGCACGCCTCATCAGCGACGGCATCCCGGTGGTCACCGCACTCGACGACGTGCCGTTCCTGCCCGACGTGGTGCACGGCCACCACCACACGCCCACCGTCGCGGCGATCGAACACTTCCCCGACGTGCCGGTGGTGTGGGTGTGTCACGACCGGGTGCAGTACGAGGACATCCCGCCGATGCTGCCCGCCGTACGCCGCTACGTGGCCGTCGACCTGAACTGCCGTGAGCGACTCGTGGCGGAACACGGCATCGACGCCACGCGCGTCGAGTTGGTGCACAACGCCGTCGACGTCGAGCGCTTCCGGCTCCGGGCCGAGCGGATGGGTCCTCCACGCCGCGCGCTGGTGTTCAGCAACCAGGCGCGCCATGGAGGATGGCTGGACCTGGTGCAGATCGCGTGCGATGAACGCGGCATTGCGCTCGACGTCGTCGGCGCCGGGGTCGACACGTCCACCACTCGCCCCGAGGAGTTGCTGCAGCACTACGACGTGGTGTTCGGCAAGGCGCGTTGCGCACTGGAGGCCCTCGCCAGCGGTTGTGCCGTGGTGCTGGTCGACCAACCCGGCTTCGGTGGGTTGGTGACCACGAGCGACATGAGTGCGATGCGCGACTGGAACTTCGGCGCCCGCTGCTTGCAGGTGCCCACCACAGCGGCACTCGTGGGTGCCGCACTCGACGCGCTCGACGCCACCGACGCGCGGCAGGTGTCGCACTGGGTGCGCACCATCGCGTCCCTCGACGCCGCCGTCGACCGATACCTGCAGCTCTACGCCGCTGCGATCGACACCTCACCCGCCGAGCTCGACGGCGATCCCCTGCGGTCCGTCCTCGCCCATGCCGGCCGGCTCGAGCGCAGGCTGCGCGTGAGCAGCGTGCCCGGCGCCGGGCAGGCACTGCCGCCAGGGGTGAACCGCGGACTCCGCATCACGGTCGATCGGACGCCGGGCACGATGCGCGCAGGTGACACGTCGACGCTCGACGTCACCCTGCACAATGCGAGCACCGAAGTGCTGTGCGGGGCCCCTCCCCACCCCGTGGTGTTGGCGCATCACTGGCGCGGCCCACACGGCGCCACGATCGAAGGGCCGCGGACCGCGCTGCCGGCGCCGTTGCACCCCGACGGCTCCGCGCACCTCCCGATGACGGTGCACGCCCCCGCGGAGGAGGGGGACTGGCGACTGACGGTCACGCTCGTCCAGGAACTCGTGGCGTGGCACGACGCACTCGATCCGCCACTGGCCGCCGTGGTCGACGTCACGGTGCACGATGGTCGGCCCGACACGTCCCTGTCCGGATGGCTGCGCCGTACCCAGCACCACCGAACGACCCCTGTGCACCTCGAACGCGATGCCGACGTGCGCACCCTCGCGTTCGCCGACGACATCCCCCGCGGTGCCCTGGTGTACGCCACCAGCGCCCAGGTCGTCGAACGCGCCGTGCGCGACAGCGGCCTGTCCGCCGTGATCACCACGGCCGAACTCGCCGACCTCGTGCCCGCACCGCTGGGGCTCGTGGCGAGCGTCGACCCCACCCGTGCCTTCTACGAGTTGCACAACGCACTGGCTCGCCACACCACGTTCTACGGTGCCCGGCCGGCGACGACGGTCCATCCGACGGCGACGGTCGACCCGGGGGCGCACCTCGACCCGACAGGTGTGATCGTCGGTGCGCACTGCCGCATCCATGCCGGCGCGGTCGTCCGCGGCACCGTGGTGCTGGGCGAGGGCGTGGTCGTCGAGCCCGGTGCAGTGGTCGGTGCCGCCGGTTTCCAGACCAGTGCACGGCACGGCAACGCCATCGACCTCGTCCACGCGGGCGGCGTCGTGCTGGGCGACCACACCCACGTGCACGCCAACGCCGTCATCGCGGCGGGCCCGTTCGATCTACCCACGGAAGTGGGCAGCCATTGCCAGATCGGCAACGGCGCGTTCGTCTCGCATCGTTGTCGGCTGGGTCACCACGTGTACATCGGCCACAACGCCACGGTGAACGGGCGCGTCGATGTCGGTGATGGGGCATGGGTCGGCCCCGGCGCAGTGATCGCGCATCGGGTGTCGTTGGGCGACGGCTGCGCCGTGGCCCTCGGCTCGACCGTCATCACCGATGTTGCCCCTGGGGCCAAGGTCTCGGGGCTACCGGCAGGCGACCAGCACACGATGTTCCGTCATGCGGTCTCGCTGCGCAGGAGCGACCGATGACGGAGACAGTCGCGGCGCTGCTGGTGAGCCGACCCCACGATGTCCGCGGGGCGGAACACGACGTCGGCGAGTTCGGCGCGGCGGTCGAGCAGGCGCGCAGCCACACCGCGGCATGCGTGGCCACCGCGGACGAACTCCCTCGCATCGCGGTACTGCTCCCGCAGGGGCCGCGCCTCGCCGGTGCACTCCTCGGCGTGATGACCGCCGGTGTCGCCGTGCCGCTGAACCCCCGTCTCACCTCGGACGAGTTGCTGTTCACGATGCGCGACGCAGCGGTCGGCATGCTCATCGTCGACGACGGCGCGAACGCAGCGCGAGATGCGGTTGCCGCTGCCACGCTGCTCGGCGTCCCCGTGCGGCGGTTGACCGACGAGCCGCTCGCCGCCCGCCGCCCCCGAACACCGACCGGCCACGACACTGCGCTCCTGCTGCACACCTCGGGAACGACCGCGCGACCGAAGTTGGTGCCGCTGTCGCACCGCAACCTGCTCGCGTCGGCAGCCGCCGTGGCCGCCTCCATGTCGCTCGACGGCGACGACCATGGCCTTGCCGTGATGCCGCTGTTCCACATCCACGGCATCGTCGGCTCGCTGTTGTCGTCCCTGTGGGCCGGTGCTGCGCTCACGGTCGCACCGTTCGACGCACTCCGGGTCCAGGGGCAGCTCGTGCGCGGCCGCCACACCTGGATGTCGGCGGTGCCGACGATGTACCAGGCACTGCTGTTGCGACCGCCGACCGCGGGCGACCTGCTCCTGCGGCGAGTGCGCAGCAGTTCGTCGACCCTTCCACCCTCGGTGTGGCGAGCGGTCGAGGAGCGGTTCGGATGTCCCGTGGTGAACAGCTACGGGATGACGGAGGCCGCGCACCAGATGTGCTCCACCGGCATCGGCACGGATACCGCCGAGTTCGCCACCGTGGGCCGGGCCGCGGGACCCGAGGTGGCGGTGCTCACCGCGTCGGGGGTTCAGCACATGGGCGAGGGCGAACTGGTGGTACGTGGCCCGTCCATCACCCGGGGGTACGTGTCGCCGCCCGGGGCGAACGACTCGGCCTTCGTGCAGAGTTGGTTCCGCACCGGCGACACCGGTGCGCTGCACCCGGACGGACGAGTGGTGCTGCAGGGGCGGCTCAAGGAACTCATCAACGTCGGCGGCGAGAAGGTCTCCCCGTTCGAGGTCGACGACGTCCTGCTCGCCCACCCCGCGGTCGGTGAGGCCGTGGCGTTCGCCGCCCCGTCACGGCTGTTGGGTGAGGAGGTGCACGCCGTGGTGACGCTGCGGACGACGGTCGAGGAGGCAGACCTGCAGCGGTTCGCCCGTGAGCACCTCGCGAAGTTCAAGGTGCCGACGCGCATCCACATCGTCGACGAGATCCCGAAGGGGTCCACCGGCAAGGTGCAACGCATCCGACTCGCCGCCGAGCTGGGTGTCGGTCCTGCCGACGCCGCTCAGGAGAGGTCGAGCACGTAGCGGTCGCCGGCACGGTGGAAGCCCATCCGTTCGAGATAGGTGCGGTGGGCCTCGGCACCGGGCGCCGTCACCAGCCGTGCCACGCCGAGGCGACGGAACACACCGGCGCCCTTGCCGTACAGCCAGGTGGAGAGCTGCGAATCGCGATACGGCTTGGTGACGTGGTCGAGCAGCACGTGCATGTCGCTGCCGTCCTGTCGTCCGATCCACGCCCCCGCCGGCAGACCGTCGCGCATCAGCAGCATCGCGACCAGATCCTCGGCAGGGGCGGGCACCTCGAAGGTGGGCTGGAAGCGACGGATGTCGGCCAGGTGGAACTGCAGGAAGTCGACGAGAAAGGGCGCGTCCACCGGCACCACGGTGGCACCCAGCGCGCGATGCCCACCGAGCTCGTTGCGCAGGAACCACACGTTCAGACCGGCGATCGCGACATTGGTGAGCACGATCGGCACCGACGCGATGAGCACGCCGTAGACCACGAACGCGATGGAGCCGACGAGCGAGATCATCCGCAGTCGCACCACCGACGTCATCGCGAGCGACAGCACCACCAACGCCGACGCGACGTAGCCGACGACCTCTGCGCTCATCGCGTCAGCTCGCGGCGCGGTCGACCGCGTAGCGCGTGAGGATCACGCCGTTGGAGAATGCACGAGTCTCGACCAGCGAGAGATCGGCCGGCGGTCCGTCGAGCAGCACGCGCCGACCGGCGCCCACGATCACCGGGTGCACGTAGATGCGCCACTCGTCGACCAGGTCCAAGTGGCGCGCCTGGTCGATGAGCTGGCCACCGCCCAGGATGAGATCGGCGGGCAACGCATCCGCGATGGCGCGCACCTCCACGGGG
>SXGT01539655.1_pt1 | contig 11228 bp, 12 predicted proteins | sample 3176221 | NCBI WGS metagenome assembly SXGT01 (sample SAMN11356862, study PRJNA531348) | freshwater metagenome | isolation source: freshwater sample F1-120 | place: China: Fuxian Lake, Yuxi | collected 2017-12-25
CGCGGTCTTCTCGATCACGTCGAGCAACTCGGCGACGCCGAGCAGATCGTCGACAAGCGCCCCAAGCTGCGCGTCGGTGAGCAGGCCCACGCCGAGGGCGGGGAGCGGGGCAGGCGGGTCACCCATCGAGCAGCTCCAGCGCGCGGAAGGGAGCCGGGCAGGCCGCGACGCAACGACCGCACCCGTCGCAGCGCGCGGCGTCGACCACCGGCGCCGACCCACGCATGGTGAGCGCGCCGGGGACCGGGCACCGCTCCACGCACACTGCGCAGAAGTCCACGCGCGCGGTGCAGGACACGGGGTCGACCAGCAGCCGCGGGCTCGGCGCGGGCGCCGCCCAACGGAACAGGTCGCGCCGACTCACCATGGGGAGCCGGACGCCGCGTGGCACTGTTCGCACGTTTCCCGCCACGGGTGGGTGGAGCGGATGGCGTCGCGACCGTTGACCCCATGACAAGAATCGCACCGTTCACGCATCGCCACGCGGTGCGGGATCTGCGGTGGGGCGATGGACCACACACGCTCGCCCGACACCGGGGACGCCAGACCCACGAAGGAGTTTGCGACCTCGCGAGGATCGGTGTGCAGGTCCCCCCCCGGCACCGCGCTCTCGGTGACGACGTGGCACTGGGTGCACCCGGTATACAATGCGTGGCTGGCGGCGGGCGCGAGCAGCCCCCGGAACCGCAAGCCGTCGGCGTGGCAGGCGAGACACTCGGCGGCGCTGTCCTGCCGGATCGGGTGCGGGATGCGTGGGGGGGCGCCGTCGTAGGCCCGAAGGCGCGCCCGCTCGGCCACGGCGGCGCCCTTGTCGGCGGCGGGCTCGACCGGGTCGAGGACCTGCGGGCCGCTCCCCGCCAACGCCGCCAGATCGGCGGCCCACCCGGTGCCCGCGCCGCGCGCGGTCACCCGGAGGCCGGCGTAGCTCGGTGCCAGCGGCGCGCTCGTGGGGGCGTCGGCCGCGGCGTCGGCGGCCAGGGTACGGTCGGGCGCGTAGTCGTCGGCGTCGGTGCCGATGAAGAAGCCGATCAGCGCCACCCCGATGATCACGGCCAGCCCGACACCCAGCGGTCCGCGTTCCATGGGCTAGGCCCCCTTGCGCAGCACACGCACCGCGCACTTCTTGTAGTCGGGCTGCTTGGAGAAGGGGTCGAAGTCGTGCAGGGTCACGAGGTTGACCAACAGCCGCTCGTCGAAGAACGGGACGAAGAGGCTCCCCGCCGGCGGGTTGGCTCGACCGTCGACCCACACCGGGAGCTCCATCCGGCCGCGTCGGGACTCCAACACCACCGTCTCGCCGTTTCCGACCCCGAGCTTCGCGGCGTCGGCGCGGTTCATCTCCAGGTACGCGTTGGGCATCGCCGCGCGCAGGGGCGGGATGCGGCCGGTCATCGTGCCGCTGTGCCAGTGTTCGAGCACCCGGCCGGTGCACAACCAGAACGGGTACTCGGCGTCGGGCACCTCCGGCGGCGGGTCGTACGGGCGGAACCAGATCTGGGCGCGGCCGTCCTCGGTGACCGAGTGGTAGAACTCGATGTCCTTGCCGGCGGCGACGTAGCCGTCGTCGAAGCCCGAGAAGCGCCACCGCGTCTCGCGCCAGCTCCCGTCCTTCTGTTGTACCACCGGCCAACGCAGCCCCCGGGTGCGGGCGTACTCGTCGTACGGGGCGAGGTCCTTGTGCTTGGCCTTGGAGAACGGGCGGTATTCTTCGAACAGGGCCCGGTCGACGTTCACGTCGTAGTAGTGCGACCACTCCCAGATCGGCACCTCGCGCCCACCGGCGTCGGTGGTGCGGAACAGGAAGTTGCCGTCTTTGTCCTTCATGCCCGGCAGGCCGCGGCGGAACAGCTCGTGGGCCACCGCGATGGTCTGCCAGCAGTCGTCGCGCGCCTGGCCGGGCGGCAGGACCTGCCGGAACCACTGCTGCGTCCGGCGCTCGGAGTTGCCGAACATTCCGTTCTTCTCGACCCACAGTGCGCTCGGGAGCACCAGGTCGGCGATGCGGGTGGTCGCGGTCGGGTACACGTCGGAGACGACGAGGAACTTGTCGGGGTCCCGCCGGCTCGGCGCCACGAGCAGGTTCAGGTTGGGCAAGGTCTGTGCGGGGTTGGTCACCTGCACCCAGATGGTGTGGATGTCGCCGCCGTCGGCCTTCGGGGTCGAGAACCGCTTCCACATCTCGACCGCGTGGTAGCCGGGCTTGGGGTTGATCCTCCCCTCGGGCACGTTCCACAACTTCTCGGCCGCGGCGCGCGGCTTGTCCTTGTCGACCCGCCCCCCTCCCGGGAGCGCGTGCGCCAGCGTACCCACCTCCCGGACCGTGCCACACGCCGAGGGTTGCCCCGTGAGGCTGGTCGGCGCGTCGCCGGGCCGACCGAAGTGGCCCGAGAGCAGGTGGATGCCGTGCACGAGCGTGTTGATCGCGGTGCCGCGGGTGTGTTGGTTCATCCCCATGCACCACAAGCTGGTGATGCGCAGCTCGGGGTTGCCGAACAGGTCGGCGAGCATGCGGATGTCCTTGGCCGCGACGCCGGAGATCTTCTCCACGTGGTCGGGCGTGTAGGGTTCGAGCGCCGCTTTGTATTCTTCGAAGGTGATCGCCTTCCCGTTGAGCTCGGCCGGTTCGTTGTCGGCCCGGAACGCGCAGTACTTTCCGACGAAGTCCTTGTTCCACTTCCCGTTCTTCAAGAGCAGGTGAGCGATCCCGTTGGCGATCGCGAGGTCGGACTGGGGGTTGAACCGCAGGAAGTGCTGGGCGTGCGCGGTGGACCGCGTCCGGCGCGTGCCGATGTCGATCAGCGTGACCTCGTCGCCGCGGTTGCGCCGGTCCACGATGCGCGAGAACAGGATGGGGTGCATCTCGGCGGGGTTGTTGCCCCACAGGATGACGACGTCGGCGGCGTCGAGGTCGTCGTAGCAGCCGGCGGGCTCGTCCACGCCGTAGGTGGCGAGGAAGCCGGTCACCGCGCTGGCCATGCACAACCGCGCGTTGGGGTCGATGTGGTTGTTGGACAACCCCGCCTTCATGAACTTGTTGGCGGCGTAGCCCTCGGGGATGGTCCACTGGCCGCTGCCGTAGAACGCAAAGCCCTTGGGGTCGCCCTCGATGCGGTCGGCGAGGATGCGCAGCGCCTCCTCCCAAGAGATGGGCACCTGGTGGTCGCCCTTGCGGAGCAGCGGCGTGGTCAGGCGGTCCGCCCCGTACAGCGCCAGGCCCACGTGGTACCCCTTCACACACAACAAGCCCTTGTTGACCTCGGCGTCCGCGTCACCGGCGATGGCGACGATCTTCCCGCCCTGGGTTCCCACCTGGACGTGACACCCGGTGCCACAGAAGCGACACGGCGCCTTGTCCCACTTCACGCCCGCGCCCATGCGCCCCCGCAGGTCGGGCACCGGGGGCGGCGGCGCGGCGGCCTGCACGTCGGAGATCCGGGCCGCCGCGGCGGTGGCGGCGCCCATCGCGCTCATCTTGAGGAAGGTGCGGCGGTCGGTGCTCACGGCGTGCTCTCCTGGTCGGGGTCGAAGTAGGCGGCGGCGATCTCGAGGGTGGCCACCAGGGGGTGCGCGCCGAGCGCGTCGAGGAGCCGCTCGTCGTCGCCATCGGCGGTACACTCGAGCACCACCGGCACCCGGTCGGCCACTCGCACGCCGAGCGTCACCCGGGGGTCGGCGCACACCAGGTGCGGCGCGCCGGGTCGGAGGGTGGCCACCGCGGCGACGAAGGTCATGCGGCCCCCTTCTGCGCGTGCATCTGCCCGCTGAACACCGCGATGGCGACCTTCAGCCCGATGGTGAAGACCATCAGGCCGAGGGCCCAGACGCCCAGGGTCACCTTCCACTCGAGCTGGTTGGGGAGGTATTCGACGAGCTCGTGCAGCGAGCTCGGCACGAAGCCGGGCACGATGAGGCCGAGGCCCTTCTCGATCCACACCCCACACAACGCCAAGACACAGGCCACGTCGATGCGCCAGAGCTGCCGGCGTGCGCTGGACGAGAGCAGGAGCGCGCCGGCCACGACGTTCATCGTGATCGCGGACCAGATCCACGGCACGAGCGCGTGGTGACCGTGCAGGCCGAAGTAGAGGTAGCGCGCCGACGCCGTGTGGGTGCCCCCGGAGTACAGCTCGGTGAACACCTCGGACCCGAGCAGGAACAGGTTTCCGAGCACGGTGACCCGCAGGATCGCCACCAGGGTCGAGATCGGCGGATCCCCGACGTGAAAGTGGGTGAGCCGCCGCACGACCTGCAGCGCCAGGACGATGAACGCGGGGCCGGTGACGAACGCCGAGACGATGAACCGCGGCGCGAGGATGGCGGTGTTCCAGAAGGGCCGCCCGCCGAGGCCACTGTAGAGGAACGCGGTCACGGTGTGGATGCTCACCGCCCAGACGATCGACAGGAACACGAACGGCACGTACCAGCGCGGGTCGGGCGTACGCCCCAGGAACCGCGTGTAGAGCAGGTAGCCGACCACGTGGAGGTTGAGGAAGAGGTACCCGCTGAGCACCACCACGTCCCAGGTCAACATCGACACCGGCCAATGGAAGCGGCCGACCACGGGCATCATGTGCCAGATGCGGTCGATGCGGCCAAGGTCGACGTTCACGAACGCCAGGGACACGACGATCGCGGCGATGGCCAGGATCTCGCCGACGATCACGACGTCGTGCATCGCTTCGTCCCGGTACAGGTACGCCGGGATGACCATCATCACCGCGCCGGCCGCGAGGCCCACGCCGTAGGTGAAGTTGCCGATGTACATGCCCCACGAGACGTGGTCCGACATCGCCGTGAGCGCGAGGCCCTCGACCGTCTGGTGGGCGAAGGCGTTGACCCCGACGAGGAAGACCGCCGTGAGCGCGGTCATCCAGGCGTAGAACGGCAAGCCGCCGTCGGTGGCGACGCGAAGCGCCTGCCACAAGAACTGCGGGTAGGTCCGCGTGTGTGCGGTGGGGGCGACGTCGGGTACGGTGGGGGGGGCCTGCATCGTCTATCCGTCGAAGTAGTAGAAGAAGCGGGGCCGCGTGCCGAGGTCCTCTTTGAGGACGAAGACACGCTTGTTCTCGAGGACCCAACGGATCTCCGAGTCAGGGTCGAGCACGTTGCCGAACACCCGGGCGCCGGTAGGGCACGCCTCCAGGCACGCCGGGAGCTTGCCCTTGCGGGTGCGGTGCAGGCAGAAGGTGCACTTCTCCATCACGCCGGCCGGCCGCACCCGGTTGGAGAGGTACGCCTGGTCGGGGTTGACCTCCTCGGCGGGAATCTCCGGCTTCTCCCAGTTGAACCGGCGCGCGTGGTACGGGCACGCCGCCTCGCAGTACCGGCACCCGATACACCAGTTGTAGTCGACCACGACGATGCCGTCGGCCTCCTTCCACGTCGCTTCGACCGGGCACACCTTCACACACGGCGCGTTGTCGCACTGGTGGCACTGGACCGGCATGTAGAACTTGTCGCCCCGCGGCACCGCGTGGTCGTAGTCGGTGCGGCCCTTCTCCAGGTCGATGCTGCCCTTGTCGATCTCGAGCACGCGGATGTAGCTCTGGTGCGACGGGCGGTCGTGGTTGTTCTCCTGGTGGCACGCCTCCGCGCAGCGGCGACACCCGATGCACACCGAGAGGTTCAGCGCGTAGCCGAAGCGCACACCCGGCGTCGGGCGCACGTCTTCGATGGAGACGGACGCGCCGTAGTCCTCGAGCGTCTCGTCCTCGAGGCGCCTCAAAATGGTGCCGAGCTCGGCGGGATCGAGCTCCTTGTAGTGGCGTTGCAGGAACGCGTCGACCGAGGTGGTGGGCTCCCACTCCGTGAGCGGGGCCAACGCACGCGCGAACGCAGCGGCGCCGAGGGTCGCCCCGCCGACCTTGAGGGCGTCGCGCCGCGAGGTGTCGTCCATCTACTCCTCCCCGTGCAGGCCGCGGTCGTGGGCCCGCGGCATGGGCGTGACCGGCGCGATCTGCGGCGCGTGCGGTGCGTGACAGTCGACACAATGGTTGCGCAGGCGCGGCCCGCGACGAGTGTCCCAATACCCGTTCATCCCGCCATGGGCGCCGTTCTGCCACGTGGTGAACTTCGGTCCGTGGCACTGGGCGCAGAGCTGCATCGTGTCGCCGAGCTCGAGGCTGCGCCCGTCGGCGAGGTGCAGCCGGCCGCGGTCCGCGGGGTCGTGGCAGGCGTCGCAGGCGAGGTCGCCGTGGTCCAGCTCGGTCCCGGTGTGGAACGGCTCGCCGGGGCGCGCGGCCCACGCCGAGTCGGCGTCGGGTCCGTGGCAGGTCGCACAGGCCACGCCGATGGGGGTGCCGTTCACGTCGACGAGCGGGGTGTCCACGACCCCCAACGTGGTCGGGGTGTGGACCTCCGTGGGGTACGCCGCGCCGTCTGCGACCGCCGGCCCTACCTCGCGCCCGGGGTCAGCGAACTCGGTGGAGCACGCCGCCAGGAACACGATCGCGCCGAGGGAGGTCGGCGGCGGGGGGGACATGCGGACTCCGGGCTCGCCGTCGACGGGGGCAAACGCCGTGCCAGTCCGCGTTCCTCGTGCCGATTCGGCGAACCACCCCGTGCGCGACGCCGTGAACGGAGGCCGAATCGTGCGATAACGGACACGAGCATCTGGTAAAGTTCACGCGGTCCAGGCAGAAACCGAGCGTTGCGCAAGGAGGCGCTGCGGGAGTGGGCCGGATCGCACAGGCTCGCGCGCCGCGCGCCGGACCCGGTGGCTCGAAGCGGCCGGTCGCGGCGTGGCGCCCACCCGCCGGGTGGTCGGTCCGGCTCAGCCCTCGACGCCGAGCGCCGCCCAGAGCTCGTCCCACTCGCGGCGACTCAGGCCGCTCTCTTCGCGACCCACGGCCTCGCCGGACAACTTTCGGCGAATCACCTGAACCATCTGCTTGGACAACGACACGCCACCCAGCCGATAGTCTTCGAACGCCTCCCACGCCGTGGGCACCCAGTCCCGCACGTACGACGCCATGGCCTCGGCGTAGACCCGGATCTCGTACTGCGCGTGAGGATCAAGTCGCAACGCCAGGAAGTGCAGGAGGTTGTGCAGGTCGATCTTCCAGTACCACTCGGTGTAGTAGTTGACCGGGAGCACGGCCCGGCCAACCTCGCGTGCCACCTGCTGATCGTGGATGAGCGACTGATAGTCGGCGTATGCAGCCCGACTCGCGCGGTCGATCGTCTCGCGTGCGACCTGCGCTTCCACGTCGGAGAGCGCCTCGCCGCGGCCCTGCTTGTTGTCGGTGGACTGCTTCGCGAGCTCGCTGGGCGCGGGCGTGTAGAACTCGTCGGTGAAAACGCTGTATCGACCACTGATCTCGTTGACGTTGGCCGTGCGGTGGCGAATCCACTGGCGCGCCACGAAGATGGGAAGTTTCACGTGGAACTTGATCTCGCACAGCTCGCACGGCGTCGTGTGGCGCTGCCGCATGAGGTAGCGGATGAGCTGGCGATCTTCCGAGGTCTTTCGCGTGCCGGCCCCGTAGGAGACCCGCGCGGCCTGCACGATCGCGGCGTCGTCACCGAAGTAGTCGACCACGCGGACGAACCCGTGGTCCAGGCACCCGATGTGCGTGCCGAGCCGGGCCTCGAGGGCAGGGACCACCGAGCGGAGGGTGGGACGGGGAGCGGTGTCGTCGGACATGCGGCCCGCCTAACCGGGGGCTACGTCGGCCGGACGCTCCGGGAGGGAGGATGACCAACGTCGCGTTGCTTCGCGCCATCAACGTGGGCGCCGGCCGCAAGGTCCCGATGGCCGACCTGCGTGCGCTCTTTGCCTCGCTCGGCGCCCACCGCGTGCACACCTACATCCAGAGCGGCAACGTGGTGTACGACGGCGAGCTCGATGCCACCGTGCTCCGCGCCGCGCTCGGCGCCCGCTTCGGGTTCGACATCCCGGTGATCGTACGCCCGGCGGCGGTCCTGCGCGCGCTCCAGAACCCGTGGCCCGACGAAGACCCCAAGATCGTCGGCCTGGTCTTCCTCGGCGCAGCCCCGGCCCCGGAGCGCCTCGCGAAGCTCGACCGTGCGCGCATCGCTCCCGACGAGCTCGTCGGCGACGGCGCCGAGCTGTGGCTCCGGTGTCCGACGACCTTCGCCGAGACCAAGGTGACCGTGGACTGGCTGGAACGTTCGCTAGGTACGAGCGCCACGATCCGCAACGCACGTACGGTGGCGGCCCTGGCGGCGATGACGACGGGAGGGGCGGGCTGAGGGGCGGCACGCCGCGACCGTCTGCTCGTCGAACCGGGTCCGGCGCGCGCCGCGCTGCGCCCGCGGCGATAGGCTGCGGGGCATGACCGACGCCTCGCCCGAAGCGCTCGCCGAAGCCGCGCTCGCCAAGCTCCGTGAAGAAGACCCCCGCGGCGCCCGGGAGCTGTTGCTCCGCGCGGTCGAAGCGGCGCCCGACCGGGTCGACCTGCTCCAGGCCCTCGGGGTGGTGCACCTGCAGCTCGGCGAGGCCGAGCTCGCGTGTCGACTGCTGGAGGAGGCGGTGGCGCGGGCCGAAGCGCTGGTGCGGGCCCGCCCCGACGACCGGTTGCAGCTCGTCGCGATGCGCGACGGCATCCGGCTCTCGCTGGCGGCCGCCTACGAAGACCTGGACGAGCCCGCGCAGGCCGAGGCGCACTACCGCGGCGTCCTCTCCGACACGCCGGGCCACCCGCGGGCGCGCCAGGCGCTCGCCCACCTGTGGTTCGCGTCCGGCAAGCTCCGGGAAGGGCTGGACGAGCTGGGGACCTACGTGGCCGAGGCGCACGACGACCCGGAGTTCCTCGAAGGTGCCAAGGCCTATGCCGACGCGGTGGATCGGTTCGTGAAGAAGAACATCATGCCGCGGGAGTTCCTGGTCGCGCACCGGGAGTCCTATGTCGAGATGTTCGACCACTACGCAGCCGAGCAGGAGGCCGAGGGCTGGATCGCCGAGGCGGCGCGCATGAAGCGGGCCCCCGACGGGCGCATCGTGCCGCTGATCCCCGAGGGCGCCCGGCCGTACGCCGCGGTGCGGGTGGACCTCGTGAACCCCCAGACCAGCGAGGTCGGCCAGGTCGGCGATCAGCCGATGGTGGTGGCGGTCGCCGACTACGAAGCGCTCGCGCGCGCCCCGGCGACGTTCGGGGTCGAGGGGCTCCCGTTCGGCCTGCGCATCTCGAGCCAGTGCCCCTGGGACCAGCTCCCCATCTCGCTGCTCTTCGAGCGCCTCGACGGGGTCGACGCGGTCGACGGCGTGATCGGGGACTGGTTCCGGGCCGGCTACGACGGGGCGTTCGGCACGCGCGACGCGCAGCGGTTCCACTATGTCAGCGACCCGGAGCCCAAGCGCAACGGCTGCGGCGTCACCTACAACGTCGACCTCGGGCGCGCGCGGGTCGAGGCGCTGGACGACCTGCTGCGCCGCCTCGTCGGCTTCCACTCCCAGCACCCGATCCGGATGTTGCTCGTCGGGCGAGGGTACCTGCCGGGGTAGCCACGGAATCGAGCGGGTCCCCGTCCGCGGCTCGACGCGTGCAAGTCCCCCGTCTCGGTCAACAACGTGGCGACGGGGGGCGGCGTCGCGCCGCCGCCGCGACCGGCAAACGCCGTGAATCGCGGAGCGCGCGGCGGTTCGGTTCGGCGGCGGTCGGATTCTGTTGACCGAGCGGGGGGAGTTGCGCGCAAGGGCCCGCCGCGGGGCGCGCGCCCGCTACGATCGAGCTCGGGACGGTCCCGGCGCGCCCCCCACCTCGGGCTGGTTCCGTCGGCCGGCCGCGGCCAAGGGTCACCGACGCCAGCCGGGGCGGCGGCCGCCCGGCCGAGGATCACTCCCTCGTGGTCGTCGGGCGAGGGTACCTGCCGGGGTAGCCACGGAGTCGACCGGGTCCCCGTCCGCGGCCCGCCGCGGGGCGCGCGCCCGCTACGATCGAGCTCGGGACGGTCCCGGCGCGCCCCCCACCTCGGGGTGGGTCCGCCCGCCGGTCTGCGGCCGGGCGCCCCGGGCGCCAGCCGCGGCGGCGGCCGCACGGCCAAGGTGGACGGACGAGCGGGTTCGGGCCTGGGTCAGCGTCCGAAAGGCAGAGCTCAAGCAGGGGCAGGTCGAGGCGGTCGAGCAAGCGGTGAGCGCTCTCCGCTATGATGCGCCCGAGGCACGCGAGTCCGAACTGGCGTACTGGGCCCGAAACCACGAACGGATGCGGTACGGAGCGCTCCGCGCGGCCAGACTTCCCCTGGGGAGCGGGGCCGTGGAGTCGGCGGTGCGCCGCGTGGTCAACCTCCGCCTCAAAGGCGCATCGATCGTCTGGACCGAGGGCCACGCCGAGGGGATGCTTCATCTCCGCGCTCACGCCAAGAGCGGGAGGTGGGATGAGTTGGAACAGACGGTCCTGGCAAACTGCCGCTGGCAACCTACCAGTCGCATCACCCGCGCCACACGTGTGTCATGACGGCTTTGGATCATCGCGCCCGGAACAGGTCCCAGGTCGCTGGAGTACCGGAGCGCGGGACGGACCTTGATCGCACCGCTCGACTGCGAGACCTCCAGCGTGGGGCGAACCGAGTTGACGCCCACCGAGCTCTCGGGCGGCGCGAGCGGGTGGAACAGCCAGGAGTTGGTGGTCTTGTTGGTCCAGACCGGGGCGGGGCCGCTGGTGGAGCTACCGTTGCAGGACATGGGGACCTCGGGGGAGATGGGAGATGGGCTGGCAGGCGCCGGGTGGCGCCGACTCCCCAAGAGTACGCCATCGCCGCACCGTCGCAAGCGCATGTGCAACGTTGAACAGCCCCGTGAAACCCCGGTTGTCGCGCCCCCCACCTCGGGCGGCGGGGACCCTCAGCGCGTCGGCCGGGTGGGCTGCCCGGCGGCGCAGCCGTTGGTCGTGACCCCAAGGTCTTCGGTGCCGTCGGGGAGCTGCATCCGAGCGATGCCATAGTGGTCAGTGCCCTCCACCAGCCAGAGCGCCCCGACGGCGGGGTCGACCGGATCGCCGTCGGTGTACACGGTGGCCCGGATGTGCATGGAACCCGGACCAGCCACCGTGCACGAGGCGTCGCCCATCCAGCCGGAGGCGGCGATCTTGAAGAGCCACTGCGCCTCGGCCTCGCCCGGCGAACACATCAGGAGACATTCGCCCTCGACGCCCGACAAGGCGCCTTGTGCGCTCTCCCAGTCGATCTCGGGGTCGAGAGGCTCGGTCGAGACGCCGGCGCAGCGTTCGAACGGCACGCGCACGCGCACGCGGTTGATGCACCCCGCC
>SXGT01164673.1_pt1 | contig 11227 bp, 8 predicted proteins | sample 3176221 | NCBI WGS metagenome assembly SXGT01 (sample SAMN11356862, study PRJNA531348) | freshwater metagenome | isolation source: freshwater sample F1-120 | place: China: Fuxian Lake, Yuxi | collected 2017-12-25
CACCGAGCCCGACGTGGGTACGCTTTCCATGTTCTACGCCGACTCCGATGGCGACATGTACGGCGACGCCAGCATGTGGGAGGAGTCCTGCGAAGCCTCGGCGGGCTACGTCAGCGACAGTTCCGACTGCGACGACTCGCGCTCCGACGTGAACCCCGGCGCCACGGAAGTGTGCGACGAGGAGGACATCGACGAGGACTGCAACGAGCTCGCGGACGACATGGACAGCGGCGTGGACGCGGCTTCCATGAGCACCTGGTACTCCGATGCCGACTCCGACGGCTACGCTGGCACCGATGCGGGTATGTCCTGCGACGGCGACCCGAGCTACAGCCTGGAGAGCACCGACTGCGATGACAGCAGCGCCGCGATCAACCCCGGTGCGATCGAGGAGTGCGACGGCATCGACAACGACTGTGACTCCGCCACGGTGGATGAACCCACCTGGTACCGCGACCTCGACAGCGACGCCTTCGGTGACGCCGCGAGCCCCTTCTCGAGCTGCACGGCTCCGGGAGGCTACGTGAGCGACGACTCCGACTGTGACGACACGGACGAGTCCATCAACCCGGATGCTACGGAAGTGGCAGACGGTGGTGTGGACAACGACTGTGATGGTCTCGCGGATGCGGATGACCCGAGCCAGGTGTGCACGCTCGAGTTCGAGTTCGCGGTGGGATCCGGCTACACGGTGGACAGCATCGAGCTCTCGGTGAGCGACGACTCCACGTTCGACGGCCTCATCTACTCGATGAGCGGCGACAGCGTGGAAGGTGTGACTGTGACGGAGGCCTCCGGTAGCGGCGGCACGCTCTTCACGGCCACCCTCGAGCACTGCCTCGCGGAAGACGCGTGGGCCACCTGGGACGCGACGTTCACCTCCGGTGAGCACTCCGCCTACCTCGACGGCAGCGACGCCCCCGGCGCGCTTTCGGCCTGGCAGGACACGGACGCGCTCAACCGCACCGTGGGCACTGTCGTCATCGACGTCATCTACACCAACCTGGTGGTCAGCCACTAGGCCATCTCCCCAGCGATTCATCTTGCGCGTAGCGCATGCATGACCGCTGGATTTTTGTTATAATCGCGTTATATGTCGCTTCGCGGGATCTCGTCGCACGCTTGGTGGTTTGCTGGAATATTAGCCGTGCTTGTTGGCATGCAATTTTTTTTATCTCCGCTTGCGCTGCTCGCCATTGCCGTGAGCGCCCTTTTTCTTTTTCTCACCGTACGTCGTCCGCTTGGCACACTCACATTTCTCGCTGTCTATCTCCCGTTTGAACCATTCTTGCTCAAGTTTGTCCCAGATGAGCTCTACGTTTTCGCACGGTTTTTTTCTGAAGGACTCGTCTATGTTCTCGCTGCCATCGTCGTCTGGCGACTCCTTACAGGCCGAGTGAAATTCAAACCAACCGCGTTTGATCTCCCGTTCTTATTGTTTATCTTAGTTCTTGTTACTGGAGCGGTTGTGAATGCGGTATCGCCAGAAATTGCGGTGCTTGGTGCACGTCAAATTCTCCGATTCGTTATTTTGTACTACGTCGCGCTCCATATCGATGCCCCGCGCGCATACGTGGTGAAGCTTACAAGAATCCTACTTGTCGCGATGGCACTCCAGGCAGCGATTGGGCTTGGCCAAGCGGCTATTGGTCCAGCAGCGGATGAGTTCTTGCTCCCTGAAGAAACACGCACGGCGGGTGAAGTCACCTTCGGCGGAGTCTCACAATTTTGGGAAGCTGGCACACGCATCTTTGCTACACTTGGCCGCTACGATAAGCTCGGAAATTTCCTAGCGTTCTTCCTTCCTTTCTCACTAGCCTTTTTGTACCAGCGATCTAAACAGGCAGCGTCCCGTCGTTCGTGGTGGTGGGTGCTAGGGCTAGGTGGCGTCGCCCTCGCTCTCACGTACTCACGTGCCTCGTGGATCGCATTGCTCATCGCCGTCGTCTACATTGGCATCGTCATCAAACGCGATCGTCGCCTCCTTTTCGCCCTCACAGCCCTCACAGCCCTTTCAGCCCTCTACCTCGCCGTTTCTGGCCTAAACGTTCGATACATCACCGAAGCTCCAGGCCAAACTCTCGTCGAGCGATTCTACGAGTCATTTAGTGCGGCCCGTTGGCGCGGAGAATATTACGGAATCGGTCGTGTGTATTGGATGGTACAAACGCCGCTTACCGTTGTGCCTGCTTCACCATTTTTCGGATGGGGTCCGGGACAGTTTGGCGGCGGAGCCGTGTCTGCTCTTGGAAACACGACGGTCTACGACAAACTCGGCTTGCCGTTTGGTGTGTTTGGAAGTGAGGGAGTGATCGACAACAACTGGTTCTCACTTTGGGGAGAAACAGGAACGCTTGGTCTCGCGTTTTTCGTGTGGATGTTGGGTGCTTGTTTGTCGCAAGCTCGGCACGTTTGGCGAACCCACGTTTCGCCTGCTGTGCGCTCAATTGCTCTAGGTTTCGGTGGGGCGTTACTCGGTGTTTGTGCCATTGCGATGCTATCGACCGTATTCGAAATCCGCACTACGGCGTTTTATTTATGGACCTATGCAGGTTTTATTGCGGCGTTTGCACAGGAGAGACGTTCGAGTCAACAAGCGAGAGATCCTTCGTCGGCTGCGCCTCCTCTGGATGACGGGCGGTAATGTTCTCCCGTCCCGTCCCCACTCATTATTGTTTCGTCATCCAGAGGCCGCAGGCCGAAGGATCTCCCGTTGATGTATGTCAGATCGCGCGCCCCAGGTATACATCCTTTCCAATCCTTCCCGAACCGTTTTGTACATTGGTGTGACAACGAATCTTTCACAGCGTCTGGAACAACATCGTGCAAAGGCTGTTCCTGGATTCACAACCAAGTATAATTGCATTGATCTCGTTTACTCGGAAGAGATACCAACCATCGAGCAAGCGATTATTAGAGAGAAACAACTGAAGGGTTGGAGTCGAGAAAAGAAAGAGGACTTGATTCGAGTATTGAATCCATCGCTTGTCGATTTGTCTACGACACTGTAGGCGAGAGATCCTTCGTCGGCCGTGCCTCCTCTGGATGACGGGACATTATATCCTCGTCACTCGTCACAGGCGGGAGAAGGATCCTGTGTCAAAACTATGAAACTCATCCAAGTCAACAAGTTCTATTATCGAAAAGGTGGGGCAGAGATGTACATGCTCGATCTTTCGCGTTGGCTGACGGAGCAGGGGCACGAGGTGATTCCTTTTGCGATGGCGCATCCGAGGAATGAGGCGACGCCGTACGCGTCGTATTTTCCTTCGTTCGTCGAAACGGAGCGTGTACCACGTGGTTTCGAAGCATTGCGAACCTTCTGTCGGATGATTTACGGACTCGACACTCGCGACCGCTTCGGCCGACTGCTCGGCGACACGCGCCCCGATCTGGTCCATGTTCACAACATCTACACCCAACTCTCTCCCTCGCTCCTCGACGCCGCCCGTGCTCACCGTGTTCCTGTCGTCATGACGGTACACGATCATCATCTTGTTTCTCCACAGTATAATATTCCTGCAGACGGCTGTGGACTTGATGTATCACGACTCTCGTTTTGGAACGCTGTGCAGAGTCGGTTTCAAAAACAGTCACTCATCGCATCGTTTGCGCAAGTGTTCGTCTACCGTCTTCATCGTTGGCTGCGATTGTACGAGCGCAGCGTCGACTTATTTCTTTGTCCCTCTGAGTACATGCGTCAGCAGCTTGTAGCCGGCGGATTTGACCCCGAACGTATTCGAACGATTCACTCCGGCATTGACGCAGACGCCATCGTTCCACGTTACGATCATGATGGCTATATTTTGTCCGCTGGGCGCCTATCACAAGAGAAGGGTATTGCACTTCAACTCGAACTTGCTCGTCGTCTTCCAGATCTTCATTTCAAAATTGCCGGTACTGGTCCACAAGAAGAGGAATTGCATCGTGCCGCTCAAGATTTGCCGAACGTAGAGTTCGTCGGCTACCAAACCGGTGATGCTCTTGATAAACTGTATCAAGGAGCGATGATGGTTCTCATTCCTTCTCGTGTGCGTGAAACGTTTCCGCTGACGGCGCTTGATGCCATGGCACGTGGCACGCCGGTGGTCGGAAGTAATGTTGGTGGTATGCCCGAGGTGGTGCAGGATCGTGTGACAGGTATGTTGGCGCCTCCGGACGATTTGTCTGCTTGGGTGGAAGCGGTCATGCGGCTTGCCTACGATGAGACGACACGGCTCACCATGGCTCGTGCCGCACGACTCTCTATCGAGACAGATTTTCACATCAAACGCCATCATGCTCGCGTGATGGCGGCGTACGAATCGGTGGTCGCAAAACATCAAACTGTTGATCGGTGAGATATGAAGATTAAAAAAACAGTTGGCGATGACGGAAAAACGATCGGGTTTAAAGTTGAACGAACACCGGTAGAACAGGAAGCGTTTGATGCGCGGAAGAAGGCAGAAGAAGCTAAACGAAAAGAAGAAGGCGACAAAGCAGTGGCTGCACACCAAGCAGATGTGAAACGAAGAGCGGATGCTCGGGCTCCGATTGAACGCGCGGTAAAATCATGCGTTAACGCAAAAGACCCGGCGGAATTTTTGGCGGCGGCTCCCGGATTGGCGCGTGTACTCGACCGAGTGACTGACCTTGAACTGCGTGGCTTAAAAAAAGCCTACGATGAAGCTGTTACCGAGTCTGCCTACATGCTTCCCGAGCAGCAACGGGCTATGGAAGAGATTGGCGAGCGGATGCGGCAAATCACGCAAGGTGACGCGCGCGCCATGCCCATTCGAGAAATGCGACGAATGATCGTCTCAGAAGATCAAATTACGAAACCCAGCGCAAAACCCATTGAACTTCCCCCCGCACCATCTCGCACAGAAACTCCACCACCAACGCCACCCGTCTCTGTTCCACCAAAACCCAGGACGCTCGGCGAAGAGATCGACGATATTCCACGCGCGCTTCGACAAATTTGGAAGGATCTCTGGAAAAAATAAATCAAAACACCCGACGTTGCTCCTCCTGCAGAGGATTACAACACCGGGTGTTGTTTGATGCTCGGTTTTGTCTCGAGTCCCATCACTTCGTAGAGCGAGCTCGTGAGTAGAGCGATGTCTTCCCAGTCGAAGTATTTTGCGACGTATTCGCGCGACTCGCGTCCGACGGCTTCTGCGAGTTCCGGATGCTCGAGTAGCATGGCCATTTGGTTGGCCAGGTCCTCGACATCATCGGTCTTAAAGGAAAGTCCGTGGTCGCGTGTGAGTTCGAGGTTTTCTGGAATGTCACTCGAGAGCACACATTTGCCGTAGCTCATCGCCTCAAGCACCGCGATAGGGAGTCCTTCCGACGTAGAAGGATGAACGGCGGCGTAGGCACCTGCGAAGAGTGCATGCAAGGCTTCACCTGTCTGTGCGCCTGTGAGAACTACTCCTGGAACGGTTGTCGCCAACTGTTCCAATTCTCGCGTATACTCATCGGTGAAGGCGCTTCCACCCACAATGGCAATGTTCTTGTTTGCCGTGAGCTCTGGACGTTTGGCAGTGAGCCGCTTCCAGGCTTCGATGAAGGTGTGCGCTCCTTTGTGTCGCACGAGCCGTGCGCACATAATGAGATACGTGTTTGGCTCGAGGTTGAATGTTTTCAGGATCGCAGGGTTTGTTTCAACGACCGGCACATGTGTTCCGTTTGGGATATACACGGTGTCTGCGCTGTAGGACATGCGGCAGTAAGCTTGCAGAGTCCGAGAAACGGAAATAGTAACGTCGGGAAATTTGAGCGCCGCGATTTCACCCACATGCAGAGCAAGGCGTGCAATCCAGTTCCATTTTTGATGGTGTCGATCGATACAGTGGAATGTCACCACAACCTTTGCTTGTGGACGGATCAGCTTTGGGAGCCAGGCAAGCAAGGCAGGTCCAACGCCATGAATATGGAACACATCGGCTTCCTCACGTGCGGCTTTGAGAATGGAGAGGAACGTGTGTGTGATTGCGTCGAGGTGTTTCGTAGCGATGGACGGAACCATGATGGTCCGCACGCCTCGGTGATATTTTACCGGTCCGGTGTACCAAGAGCGGCAGAAAACCATCACATCATGACCCAAACGGCTCAGTTCAGCCGAAAGTTCCTCCACGTGGCGTTCAATGCCGCCGGAGTGTGCAGGGATCCCTTTTTGGCCAATCATCGCGATTTTCATAACGCATTACTATAGCAAAAAAACAGGTTTTTGTCAATGGTTTACAACAGAAGTCGTTGGGTGATGGAGTCATTAAGTCGTGGAATCATAATATGTTCAACAACACACTTTTTACCCCCGCGGAGTGGAAAACGTTGCGAAAATTGTCTTCTCCTGCAAAAATACAGGATTTTTTAAATAGGTTGCCGCAGAACTCAGAACCGGAAGGAGATACGTGTCTTTCGCCACGGCGAGTGCTTCGGGAGGGGAGGGCACATTGTATGGAGGGAGCGATGCTGGCGGCGTTGGCGTTGCGAGTGCACGGGGAGCGGCCGCTTGTGCTTGATTTGATGAGTGCGGCTGGTGATCAGGATCATGTCGTAACGTTGTTTCGTCGGCATGGATGCTGGGGTGCGATTTCGAAAACGAATCATGCTGTGTTGAGGTATCGTGAACCGGTGTATCGCACAGTGCGCGAACTCGCGATGTCGTACTTTCACGAATATTTTTTGCAGAGCAACGGAAAAAAGACCCTCCGGTCTTTTTCTCGTCCCGTCGATTTGTCTCGCTTTGACAAGATTGGTTGGATGACCAGCGAAGAATTTGTTTGGGAAGTGCCGGAGTATCTGGCGGACGTGAAACACATGCCACTGCTCAGTCCGTCGCAGATTCGTTCGTTGCGTCCTGCGGAGAAAATTGAACGTCGGGCGGGTGAGATTGTGGAGTGGAAATAGACGGGGTCCACGCACCCAACCTCATGCCGAGTCGTGGCACGTCACCTGGTTCCGCAGTCTTTTTTCTGGACGTATCGGACTCCTGAACGTTCAAGGTCGTCGATAAGTCTTTTTTGTGCCGGCCCGCCCGCTCGACTGAATGACACTCGTCGTTCGGGCGGGGGCCGGCCACGGCGATGTACTCGTCCATCTTACAGCCCTTCCAGCCCCCCAGTCCATATTACTCCACCACTCCCAACCCCGTCGCCATCGCGTCACTCGGTAAATTCGTCGTCACGTTCGCTCCACTCGCGGAGACGAATGCTCCCGTATTCGCATCTGTACCGGTGAGGCGGATGTTTTTGAGGAGGGTGGCGATGGTGCCGGCTTGGGATGTGTCTGGGGTGAGTGCAAGCTCGAATGCAATGCCCACAATGGCGGAAGTGGTAGAGAGCGTTGGTTCGAGTCGTGTAGCGGACCATTTGATCGTGCCAGCGCTTGTGTCGTAATTTACGCCTCCATTTTGCGAAACAGTTTCGCGACCCGTAAACACCACGTTTTGTCCGAGCTCGCCTTCAATGTGTACATTCGTGAGCGGACTAAACGATCCGCGTACATTCCAGAAAATCCAGTATTTTGTAGTTTCGCCCACGAGCGGTGGCAATGGTCCGCGGCCGAGTTGGTCGCCAGATGGGGCTGTGTACCGACCAAAACTGTCGAGAACTACGGACGTCACCAGTGGTGTTGTCACAGAAGTTCCGTACGCAGTTACACGCTGTGCAGGATTTGCCTCACCTCCGAGATCGAAGGAGCCGTACGCTCGTGTTGTCAGTTTCAAATCACTGGAATCTCCAACTTCGCTCTGCTGAATCGACGCACGAAGCGGCAAGCTCACCGTCACTGTTCCACTGACTCCCGGCGCAATTTCTGCAAGGGCAGGCACCGTCGTTTCCGTGACTTCGTACCGTCCAGTTGTCACAAATGGACTTGTGGGCTCAATGCCAAGAGTCAAATGACGAATTGGTTCGTCACCGCGATTTTCGTATCCAATCGTTATGGTGGTTTTTGATCCAGGACGCACCGCATCCGTGTCGAGCGAGTGGCTCATCACAAGGGGAAGAGGGACGACGGGGCTTGTATGCGTAAGTGTTTCTTGGCGATATTGTGCATCACCAAACCAGAAGGATGGTTGAAATACAAACGTTACGGTTTCACCAACGTCTCCAAGACGTCCGTTGAATTTCCACACGCCTTCTTCGCCGGCTTTGATCGCTGGCAAAATAAACTGTCCACTCGTAAGTGCTTCGTCAGCATTCACAAAGGTGAAACCCTCTGGCCACTCTGGTTCAAGGCTGATGGCTGGGAAATCGACTGAACCGGTATTTTTATAGTGTACGAATCCAGATGTTGGCTGAAAGGCTACAAGACGGTCGGGTAGTTCGAGGTTTAATGCAAGCGTTGATCGAACTGGCTGGAACGTGTAGGTGGAAAGTTTTTCTCCAGGTGTATTATTTTCCCCGTGAACGAATGAGAGGTGACTGTGGAATTGTTGCTCTCCACCAACATTACCAAACATCACTCCACGAATTTTTACAAACCCGCTTTTTCCTGTTGGAATTGTTCCAAGTGAAATCGTGTCGTCCGTTGCATCTCCCGATGGAGATTCAAGTGTTTGAAGCAAAAAATGATCCGGATACGTGAGTTCAAGCGTCGCGTCACGCAGGTCGTCCTTTGAATCGTTTTGATAATGAATAACAAGCGTGGATGATTCTCCAGACACGACATCGTGTGGAGCGACGGTCGCATGAAAGAGGACTTTATCGGAAAACGTTTCCGGTTGTTTGATGCCAAAGTAAATCGCTGTTCCTCCAAGCCCAACAATGACTCCCACAAGAAATATGTCGATCGCAAACACAAGTCGCGCGAATTTGTAGCGGCCCTGGTAGCGTTTTTTGTACCAGTGAAACACTGGAAATAGAGCAATCTTTCCTGGGTGCGCGGCGAGGCACACGGCTTTTTCGGTCACCGTGTCTGCGTCTTCAATGGTGTTGCAGGCAAGACCAGTTTGAATTTCGTTAGCGAGGGACATAGGAAGAGGAAATTACCACGTCGATAACGTAAACACGTCTGTCGAAAGGGCGATGATTTCGGCGGAGCCGTCGCCGTCGATGTCTGGAGCAACGACTTCGACGCCATCTTTTGATGCGGTGTCACCGGAGAGGAATTCATTTTTGAGCATTCCATCTTTGTTGAAAACGCGAATGTGTGGACCGCCGCCTTTGCCCGGCCCCGTGACGATATCGTCGATACCATCGTTATCTACATCACCCACCGCCACATTCACGCCGCCTCGGAAAGCAGGATCGTAGGCAAAGAATCCTGGGTTTATGACTTTTCCGTTTTTATTGAGAACGCGAACGTGTGGTCCACCGCCCACCCCGGCTCCGGCAATAATTTCGTTTACGGCGTCGCCGTTGAGATCACCAATGGCTACGTTTACTCCGCCTCGAAACGCGGTGTCGTAGGCAAAAAATCCAGGATTGATGAGTACTCCGTCCGTGTTGAAAATGCGTACTTGGGGGCCACCGCCGTTTTCGGTTCCCGTGACGATTTCGAGTCGGCCGTCGTTTTCCAGATCACCGACAGCGATGTTCACTCCATGTTTGAATACCTCTGTGTACGGAGCGAATTTTGCGCTCGTCGTCCCGTCGCTGTTCAGAATAGTTACGTACGTCGTGTCCGCAATGATTGTTTCATTTTTCGCGTCCCCATTAATGTCTATGCTTACGACTTGTGTCCCGCCCCTTGCGGCTGTTTCGTACGCAAAGAATCCGGTGCGCTTTGTGGTACCGGCGGCAGTGAATACGCGAGCGAAGGCTCCGTTGAGATAGGTTGCGCTTGAAATTTCCTCGAGTGGTCGTAATAACACGGCTCCGTCTTGCGCACCAAGCGTGAGTCGAGACACGATGGATCCATTGTTTGCGCGCGGGTCTTGTGAGCCATGAAGTCGCTCGTACTCGCCGTCTAGACGAATGGTTTGCGTGGTGGCTGTACCATTGAGGACGACACGTCCTTCTTCAAAATCACGTCCCCAAATACCAGTGCTGATACTCGTTGTTGTTGCGATCGTTTTTCCATCGGTTCCAATTTGTTCCGGTTCTCCTTTTGCGGCTCCGAGGTAGGCGTTGTATTCGTCGTAGGTCCAGAGTTGTGCGTGGTCTTGGTCGCCGAAATCAAACCCGAAATAACCATCCCCGAGCAGGGTTGTGGTGAGGCCAAAGCGCATTTTTTGATAGTTGGTTTTGTCCCCGGTATTTTCCGTGTTGACGTTTACCATCAACGTCGGCTCGCCAGATACTTTTTTTCCGAGCGCCAAGTAGTCGCGTGCGTTGCTTGCCCAAGCAGAAAGGGAGCTCCCGGTGGATGGGAATGTTTCGTACATGCGTCCATTCACTGACGTGGCAAACGCCGCATTGGAGCTTCCGTTGGTAACAATGATTGTGTTTGAGCCAAAAGACGTTCGTGCTGATGCAAACAATTTTGTATAGGCACTCGCCCAACGTGCGTTTGCTTCGGTCGCAGAGTCGTTTGTTCCGTTTCGATCTATATCGATGGGGGAAGCGTAGTCGATGCTGTCTTGCACTTCATCAAAAAAGATTCCGTCCCAAAGTCCAGTCGAGAGCACCTCAGATTTTGTATATGAAACAAGATAGTCGCTCCATCCTGTGGAGAGGTTGAGTGCATTTGTATTTTGCCAAATGGATTTTTTCTTTCCGCTTGCATCGCGCATCCACCAGTCGTTTTTGATTCCCTTGAGCATTTTAATGTGAAGGGCATCGGACCAGTACAGGTTGTTCCAGGAAACAGTTGGAGTGTAGGCAAGGATGATAATGTCCGGGTTGAGGGTGCGTGCTTTTGTAAAAAATGGTTTGTTGAAAACTTGCGCTTCCACCGGGAGGACGAGCAGATCAAACGAGGCGAGTGATTTGATCGTGTCCTCATTTTCAAGGGCTGAGCCGGAGCGAAGGTAATAGTTTGCTGTTCGAACAAATCCGTCCGAGGCGGCGGCGCCGACCGGGAAGGGAAGAGCCAGGAGGCTGGCAACCAGACATGATAGAATGATGTGGCGCATGGGTTAGGCGACGCTGTCCTCCTCAGCGAGCGCTTTAGGATTTGGAGAGTAGAGTTTGTTTTTAATGCGCCATTGGTTTACGTATTGCCCAATGCCTTGTTTGTCGCGTTTGTTGCGAACGGTGGTGGTGTCCTGTGACCATTTGAGGAGCGATTCAAAGTTGAGTTTATATCGTCCTTGTACCACGACGTAGGTGATTTGTCCTTCGGAAATGGCTCG
>SXGT01667006.1_pt1 | contig 11227 bp, 10 predicted proteins | sample 3176221 | NCBI WGS metagenome assembly SXGT01 (sample SAMN11356862, study PRJNA531348) | freshwater metagenome | isolation source: freshwater sample F1-120 | place: China: Fuxian Lake, Yuxi | collected 2017-12-25
CTGGGTGGATTCGGGAAAACCAATTCAGACGGAGCGCAGCAGCGGTCCCATAAAAATCATTGGACATGTCGGATATCTGGATCGCACAGGCAGTACCTACGGGCTTCTTTATCTTCTGCGAGACATCATGCCTTCGTTACGAGAAGCGATGGCGGGTCGTCCATTTGAGGTACATATTATCGGAGGTGGAGAACCATTTCCGGAGATCAAGCGTTTACTTCAGCAGCCGAACATTGTGAGGCATGGTTTCATTGCCGACCTTGAGGGTGAACTTCGCTGCGCGGATCTTTTCTGTCTGTTCAATAATGCAGGACCGCTCAGGGCAGCGAATACAAGACATCTCGTTGCATGGGCGTCCGGTCTTTGTCTTGTTGCTCATCAAAGAAGCAAAGAAGCGATTCCGGAGCTAGAGCATCTGCAAAATACAATATTACTTGATGATCCAAAAGAGGCGGGGATGCTTTTGGTACGTGCAGCGACTGATGCGGCACTCAATACAGCGCTTCGACAGAGAGGTCGGAAGACGTATGAACAGAGCTTCACACCTGTGATTGTGGGAGGCAAAATCGAGAGGATTCTGAAGGAAACGGTAGAGCGAAAACCGCTCGTTGCATGAGAGATTCCTTCGCTTCTTTATCTTCGCTATGCTTCAGGCAATGGCTTTCGAAATTCTTGAGAGGGACGGCGTACGCTACGCAGAAATTCTCTGGGCAGGAATGTCGGTAGAGAAGACCACGTTTTTCTCTCCGGCATCATCATCCTTGCAGTTCGGTCTTCTTTCGCATCAGGCAGGTTTTATCGAGCCTGCTCACACGCATCACTCTCACGATCGTACGATTTCCGACATGCAGCAGATGTTCGTCGTGCAGCGTGGGGTCGTTGCGGTCGATTTCTTCACCGAGACCGGAGAAAAATTTCATGAGGTTACTCTCCGCGCAGGTGATGCGATTCTTCTTGTTCATGGAGCACACGCCGTTCGTGCATTGGAAGACATGCAGTGCATCAGTGTGAAGCAGGGACCGTTTCTCGGTGATGCAAGGGACAAAGTTTTTCTGCATTAGTCTAAGTTTTTCTGGTGACTTGCATTATCCGCGTATCCACTTTGGCCACCTCTCATTATGGCGAATGGATTTCCAGAGGTACTTCCAGTATTCGTTGGAAAATTTTGTAAACCAGTATGGACTAAGGCAGCTCCAGCCCCATGGAAGGCAGTAGTCTTCATGATCAGCGATGGAGAGCCCTTGATTTTTTAACTTTGCAATTCGTTCTTCATTCAGCGGTTTAAGAAAATATTTTCTTTTTGGCAGGCGTTCGAAGCCCATTTTCCGTCCTGAACTTCTTACTTCTGGCCATGGGATGAATGCAAGAATAGGTGCAGGCATGGAATAGAGTTTATAGCCCCATGCTTTCCACGCGAAACTATTCTCGGTTTCGGAGTTTCTAAAGATGTATTTTTTTTCTTTGAGTAATTGTACGGGCATTATTCCAATGTCAATGATCCCGTAAGGCAAGAGATGCCAACAGAGTCCGGAGGCATGTGGGATGAGCCGCTTTCGCATTTGTCGTGCCATGATTGCTCGGTGAAAGAACGGCGTGATCATTGCAGCGTCTGTGCAAGTGGCAAAGATTGTGCGTATCCGATCCAGAAATTGTTCATCTCTCCACATGAATTGGACATCATCTTGTAGAAAGAAAATATATTCGTATGCATGATCGATTGCGTACTGAGTTGCAAGTGTCATATTCGCATACAGTCCACCATGCACATTTAAATGATTTTGATTTCTTTGGATAACAGTGATCCGATTACGATTGGTTAATTCTTTAAGGTAGGATACGAGACGAAGATCGTCACTGCCATCATCGATGATCAGCAGATCGCCTCCGGGCCCAAATTCAATCCACGAATCAATGGTATTTTTTAGCAAGTAATAACGGTTGTAGCTAAATAGTGCGGTCAGTAGTTGCATCGTATTCATGGTATCATGTAATTGATGCAGCGCCTTGCTATCACTGTTCTTGTTGATAATCCGGTGTGTTACATGTTCGAATATTTAGAAGAACTCCTTTCTGCAATTCGTGAACGGGGTCATAAAGTACGTTTTATTGATGATGTGAAGAAAATTGAAAAAGGAGATCTTCTATTTATTCTTGGTTGCTATGCCATACTTTCAAAGAAAATGTTGTCGCTTCACAAACATAATCTTGTCGTTCATCCGAGCAAATTACCTGAGGGTCGTGGGAGTGCTGCTCTTGTGAACAAGATTCTCGAAGGTGAAAATGCGGTCTATCTGACACTTTTTGAAGCAGTGGAAAGGGTGGATGCCGGTGACTACTATTATCAGGAATCGATCACCTTCGAGGGGCATGAACTGAGCGATGAGATTCGTGCACTTCAGACGAGGAAGGTTTTTGAGCTCGTTCTCAAATTTATTGACGATTATCCGAACATACGACCCAAAAAACAGAAAGGAAAATCATCTTTTTATAAACGACGCACGCCAAAAGATAGCGAACTTGATCCGGATAAGACGCTCCGAGATCAGTTTAATCTTCTTAGGATTGTTGATAACAAGCATTATCCTGCATTTTTTGTACTTCGAGACCATACGTATGTGCTTACGATCGAGAAAAAGTGGTAGAGAACAAAACGCATTGAGAATTCTTTGGGTCGTGACATTCGTCATGACAAGAATGAGAGCAGCCATTATAGTGCGTTGGTGCATATTCTGCTTACTGGCGGCTGCGGTTATAGTGGTTCTGTTCTGACAGAAAAGCTGCTTGCGGCTGGCTTTGATGTCACCGTGGTTGATGCACAGTGGTTTGGAAATGCGTTGAAGCCGCATCCGAGACTCGTGGTTATCCGGGGGGATTTGCGGAATATGGAGAATATCCCTTTCAATGGTGTAGATACCGTCATTAATCTCGCGAATGTCGCAAATGATCTGTGTGCCGATCTCGATCCAGTGCTTTCGTGGGAGGTGAATGTCCTTGCGACGATGCATCTAGCCGAGAAAGCTGTGCGGTCAGGTGTAAAGCAGTTTATCCATGCCAGCTCAGGGAGTGTGTATGGCATCTCGAACGCCGAACGTGTGACCGAAGACATCGAGCTGAAGCCGATCTCGATTTATAATAGAACAAAAATGGCGGCAGAACGCATCCTTCTGAGCTACAAAGACTATCTTTTGATGCAGATCATCAGACCTGGGACGATTTGTGGAGTGTCGCCCCGCATGCGGTTCGATCTTATCGTCAATATGTTCACGATGCAGGCTCTCACAAGAGGCGAGATAACGGTGATGGGTGGCGACAAGAAACGCCCGGCTGTTCACGTGGATGATATTGCCGACGCGTATCTCTTCTGCCTTGCGAATGGTAGAGTTGTGCAGGGCATCTACAATGTAGCGTTCGAAAATATTTCCATTCAGGAGATCGCAGCTCTGGTTCAGAAGCACCTGCCGGGGACACGTCTCACTGAGACCGCATCCAATGATCCTCGGTCATATCGCATGTGTTCGGAAAAGATCATCGCAGCAGGATTTCACCCTAAGAAAGGTGTCGAGCATGCGATTATTGAAACTATTGCTGCGTACAAACAGGGTCAATTGGCAGATCATGATCGTTGTCATAATATTCGTTGGATGAAGCAACATCCTCCATCTCTATGAGCAAGCGTACGGATTTTATAAGGGAAACTGTTCGTTTTTTGTTCAGACATCCTTTCTACGGATTTCGGTGGTTCATTGTACGCATATTGCCTTTTCGTCGGTATCCTGATGTTTGTCATTCGAAGGAATGGAGATCTTTTAGAGAGAGCTTGCCTGTAGTTGTCAGGGCTTATTTCGATGAGCGCTGGGCTGTAGATCGATCTTCTGGAGCAAGAATTCGACCACTTAAAAGGTCTCCACGGTACAGGACTGACGTGATCTATACCGGAATGTTGAAGGCGGATGCTGAAAAAGATCTTATGGCGCTTCGTAAGCACAAGCCCGGCCTTCATATAACTGTCTTATACCTTTGGCCTAATCTGTCCATGGCACGGTGTTTTGTTTTTGATATTGCTGACAATGTATTCTTTATCCGAAATCAGGCAGAACTTGTTGAGTTTTTACTCAATGCCGATGCGAGCGCTGTCGTCTTTCAGGGTGGTGATGATCAAATTGCTCTCCTGAATTGTTGCTTGTGGTCAGGGCGTCTCGTTTGGCAGGTTCGGGACACATTTCTTCGTACACCGAAGAAGTATCTAACCGCTCTTATTGCTGAGCGTTCAGTGTTTATTGCTGAGCGTGTGGACGCTATTATTTCTTTTCATAGTGAATCGGGCTGGCAAGAACTTCAGAGAGGAGAAAAAATTTGTTTTCGCTCTTCCCCTATTTCCATTCCACCTCTTGCTGTTAGCGAAATCGGACCACGGTACAGACTCTTGAGGTTATCAGATGGTGATGGAGAACTTCATCTAATCTATGCCGGAGGAGTCGGAATTATCGGAGGTAACATCTTTGAGAAGATCAATTACATGCATGCAGATTTCTTTGAAAAATTTTGTGCGATCGCCAAACAGGGCATTCATATACATATCTATTCTCCCCATACTGATCAGAAGCGTCCTGGCTATGAAGAATATTTTCAGTTGGAGTGTGAATCACGGTATTTCCACATTGAGAAATCTATTCCGTTTACTGATCTACTTGTTGAGTACACGAAATATGATTGGGCAATCATGCATGTTACTTGGCAGTCAAAGTATCTTATTTCTGGTTTCGATCGACCCATTCAGAACGGACTCATGGGTGCGATTCAAGCCCGTATTCCGATCATTGTCTCGCCTACAGCACTTGGAAATGCAGAGCTTGTCACTCGCACTTGTCGTGGCATTGTCGTCGATGAATCGGACATCGGAAAGCTGAAGGAGATTCTGGAAGCAAATGCACGTCTTAGAAATGACTGTGTATCACGATCGCTCGAGGCAGAATTAGTCTATGATGCAGCAGGATTTACCAAAGCGGTTCTCGGCTCATGATATGCAGCTTCTCCTTTCAGAACCACCTGTTGGCACGATATTTGGAAACGATGAACTGAACGCTATTCGACGCGTGCTTCGTGAGGGTCAGACACTCAGTCGCGGTGCAGATATCGGAGCATTCGAGCAAGAGTTTGCTTCGTATTGTCAGGCTCCTCATGCAGTTGCAGTGAGTTCCGGTACGGCTGCGCTTCGGATTGCAGTTCAGCTCCTGCGCATTCGGGAAGGGGATGAAGTGATTGTTCCGGCGAATGCATTCTGGAATACGGTTGTTGCTTACGTGGAACGGGGGGCGGCTCTTCGCATCGCCGATGTTGACGGGTATACACTTGCACCGGACCCTGCACATGTTGAATCATTGATTACAAAGAAGACGAAAGCTATTGTTATCCTTAGTCTCGGCGGAGATCCGTGCAATATGACGAAACTTCTTGCGATAGCGCGAAAGCACAAAATCCCGATTGTCGAAGATGCGGCCCATAGTGTCGGAGCGTCATTCCGCGGAAAACCTGTCGGAAGTTTCTGTGATATCACGTGTTTCTCCTTCGCTTCTCTCAAGAACATGAGCACGCTTGGCGAAGGAGGCATGCTGGTGACACGCCATCCGGTCTTTGCCGACGAAGCGGCGAAGCTCCGGGAATCGTGGCCGATCGGCAGTCGGAAAAAGCGTAGAGATTCCCAGTTTGGACCCTACAAGAAACCTGCCGATCCCTCGTTTATGCGTGCCGGTGATGCATTCGATTTCGATTGGCTGGAACTGCAAGAAGTCGGAACAAATTATAAGATGACTTCCGTTGCTGCCGCAGTAGGTCGAGTGCAACTTCGAAAAGTCGATGCATTTAATGCCAAGCGACGTAAGCTTGCGGACCACTATGACAAGGAGCTTCAAAAAATTCCCGGTGTGCGCTTACGGAAGTGTTATCCTGCTGCTCAAACTTCAAACCATTTATATAACTTCTTCCTCACTGAGAAATCCGGTGTCAATCGCGACTATCTCGTACAAGAGCTGAAGTCACGCTATGGAATGCATTTTATTCATCGGTTTTGGCCGATTCACTTGCACGGCGTCCTTCGCATGAATGGTCATTGCATCGGGGAAGCCCCTGTTTATGAACGCCTGTGGTTTAGGGAGTTGATGTCACTTCCCCTCGCACCTTCTATGAGCAATGCGCAGGTCCGTTGGATAACGGACAAGATACGAAGTTCTTGTGATACAATTCGTCGCCGATAGCCGTTTGCTTTCACTTTTTATATGTCTGTCAAAATTCAATCACTTGAAGCGCTCGGGATTCTCTCGAAAAAATTAAAGACCACAGGAAAGATCGTTGTTCAGTGTCACGGGACATTCGACCTAATGCACCCTGGTCACATCCGGTATTTCGAAGCGGCAAAGAGGCTCGGAGATATTCTCTTTGTCACAGTGACTGCGGATTCGTTTGTGAAGAAGGGCATGGGTAAGCCCGTATTCAAGGATCGTCTGCGTGCCGAATCGATTGCCGCTCTCTCGTGTGTCGACGGAGTGGTCATCGATCCTCATGAATCGTCCGAGCAAGCGATTGCGGTGATTCGGCCCTCGATTTTCGCCAAGGGTGCTGATTACGAAGGCAAGGAACACGAGAAGGGTCATCCGACTGCCCGGGAGAAAGCTTTGGTCGAGCGATACGGAGGTCGCATGCATTTCACTCATGATCCGGTGACGTTCAGCTCGACGGCGCTTCTCAACGATCATTTTTCAGAACTACCCGAATCCGTCCGCACGTGTCTCGATGCCATTCGCACACACTCTTCGGGCGAGACGTTTATCGACATCTTTGCCAAGATGAAGAAGCTTCGCGTGCTCATCGTCGGCGATGCCATTCTGGATGTCTATCATTATTCCAACTTCCTCGGTCGGTCCGTGAAGGAAGAAATTCCGCGTGTGAAAGTATTGGCTTCCGAGACATTTGCAGGTGGGTCGCTTGCGGTTGCGAATACCGTGGCGGGATTCTGCGATTCAGTGGGGATCGCCACTGTGCTCGGACGTCAGAATCGCATTGAAGAGAAGCGGCAGGAGGCGTTCATTCGCAGCCATCTCAAATCCAATGTCCGCCCGGAGTTTTTCTATCGGGATGATGCTCCGACAGTCGTGAACGAGCGCTACGTCAACAATGAACCGTATCTGGTCGAGAAGGCGACAAGAATTCGCATGAGGAAGTACTTCGGTTTGTACCGTATCAACGAATCTCCGATGCCTGCTTCGCTCGAGAGTGAGATCGCTCGCAGATTGAAACGTATCGCATCGGACTATGATGTCGTGATCGTCACCGATTACGGACTCGGCATGCTCACGGATGCGGTGATCCGTGCGGTGACATCGCTCCAGCAGTTTCTCGCGATCAATACGCAGACGAACAGCATGAATTTCGGATTCAACCTCATCACCAAGTATCCGCGCGCCGATTACGTGAGCATATCGCAGCCGGAGATGCGTCTCGCTCTTCATGACAAGCATTCCTCCCCCGATCGACTCACCGAGAAAATCATGAGTTCCATGCGAGTGAAGACCGTTGCCGTCACTCTCGGAGCACTCGGGGTGTTCCTGAAGGATCGTAGCGGTGACACGGTCATCCCTGCGCTCTCGACCAACGTGATCGATAACATCGGTGCAGGGGATGCGTATCTGGCTCTCTCGGCTCTCGGTATTTTCCTCGGTCTTCCGAAAATCATCAGTGGCTTCATTGGAGCGACTGCGTCCGCGTTGTCATGCGGCATCATCGCGAACAAGACGACCGTGGATCGTGACATGCTCCTCAGGACCATCCAGAGTCTTATCAGATCGTCCTACGATCAGAGCAGGGGAAAGAAGAAGCGTTCCACACGGTCATCATGACGAAGAGGGCACTCATCGGCGTTGTCGGCTTGTCGCATCTTGGAGTCACGGTATCGGGCGGACTGGCATCCCTTGGGTTCACTGTGCTTGGCGTGGACAACGTAGAATCAACAGTCTCTCGTCTTCGAAGTGGAGATTGCGTGTACCCGGAACCTTCTCTTCCCGCATTCTTCCGTACGCATGCGAATGCCATGGAGTTTACGTCGGATTTCTCGAGACTCGCATCGTGCGACACGGTCATTTTCGCTGAGGACACCATCATCACCGAAGAGAATGAAATGGACCTTCATCGCATCCATACACTCATCGATGCGATGATTCCCAATTTGAAAAACGGTTGCAGCATTCTTCTCAAAAGTCAGGTGCCGGTTGGATTCACGCGGGCTCTCGGTGCAAAAATCCATACGGAACGTCCGAATCTTTCGTTCAGTCTCTATTATTGGGTCGACGTTCTCGTTGTTGGTGACGCCGTTGCGCGATTTTTGCATCCCGGACGGATCACCATCGGCTATGAACACACTCCGCCACAACCCGTATCGGATGATGTACTTCGACTTCTACAGGCATTCAAATGCCCCATTCTTTCGATGAATTATGAAAGCGCGGAACTGACGAAGTCTGCGATGAATGTCTATCTTGCGACGACAGTCACGTTCGCCAATGCCATTTCCAATTTGTGTGAAGCCACCGGAGCCGACATGAAAGATGTCATTGCCGCGTTGCGTCTTGATAAGCGGGTAGGTCCTTTCGCATACATTCAGCCCGGACTTGGTTTCTCCGGCGGGCATCTGGAACGGGATCTGGTTGCTCTGACACGTTTGGCAAAAACACACAAAGTCGAGAATGCTCTCATCGATCTCATCCAGGAAGAGAGTACTGCCCGTTACCAGTGGCTCAGAAAGAAGGTTGAATCGATGGTCGTTGCAAAGAATGCTTCTCCGAAGATCGCAATCTGGGGTTTGTCGTATAAGAAGAACACGGATTCTCTGCACGGCGCTCCGAGCCTGAAAGTCATTCGCGATTTCGCGGAGCGCGCAGAGCTTACTGCGTACGATCCTGCAGCCAAGCTTCCTTCGGGTCTTGAGGTGATGGTCGTTTCTGATCGCTACGAAGCTCTCAAAGATGCTGATGCTTTGCTGATTCTCAGTAACTGGGATGAGTTTGCCGATCTTGATGTCTCCAAATTGAAGAAGGCCATGAAGAATCCTCTGATTATCGATCCGCTCGGGGTTCTGGGGCAGGTCGATCTTGCGAAGAGCGGTGTGCAGTACATCACGATGGGAAGATCGTAGGGTTGTTCCGCTGTCGCCTGATCCCTATACTTCCGCCACATTCTCTTTTTTCATGCAAAAACTTCGTATTGGTGTCATCGGTATCGGCGGTATGGGCAAAAGGTGGACGCAGGTTGCTGCTGAGCATCCAAAGTCGTGTGTTGCTGTCGTGTGTCATTTGGATAAGGAGAAAGCTGAGGCATTTGCCAAGCAATATTCCTGCGATGCGTGCACGAGCTATCAGGAAGTTTTGGAGCGGAGCGACATCGATGCTGTTGTCGTTTCAACGCCGCACGTTCTTCTCACGGAGGTGGCGCAGGCGGCACTGGAGCGTGGAAAGCATGTCTTTTGCGAGAAGCCGGGAGGAATATCGTCCATCGAAATCCAGAAAGGCGTGGACATCGCGAGGAAGAAAGGTCTTCGGTACCGCGTGAATTTCAATATCCGCCTCCACCCCGCCGTCGCGCTTGCCAAGCAGAAAGTGGAAGCAGGGGAGATTGGTGAGCTCATGTTCATGAAAGCGATCTACGGTCACGGGGGCCGAGCAGGATACGAAAACGAGTGGTACTGCAAGAAGGAGATTTCCGGAGGAGGTGAACTGCATGATCAGGGTTCGCACCTTCTCGATCTGGCGAATTGGTTCCTAGGGCCTTTTACTTCGCAGGCGACGTTTCTCGAGACTGCCTTCATGCCGATTGGTCCCATGGAAGACAATGCGTTCGTGCTTCTTAAGAACAAGCGCGGTCAAATTGCGCAGCTGCATGCAAGCTGGACGCTCTGGAAGAAGACATTCCGCTTGGAGCTCCATGGAAAAAACGGATATCTGATTGTTGATGCTTTGGGCGGCCAGTACGGAATCGAGCGACTGATTCAAGGTGAGCAGAACCGAGACCGGGGCATGCCGAAGGAGCAGGTTTTCGAGTTTCCATCCGAACCGGGTAAGCCGGATGCTGCACTGAAGAACTCATGGAACGAATTCATTGAATCGATCGAGCAGAAGAAAGACATCGGTTTGACAGCAAGGGATGCGGTGGAGGTGATAAAACTCATTGAAGCAGGTTATAGGGCTCAGAAAGCATGAATGATTGACTTTGATATATACACTCCGTACCCTGTACAGGTGAAAACATCCGACGCCATCGAGACTTTTTTCGCTTCCGTTCAGGATATTTGCAATTCGATTTCCCGGAAGGAAATTGAGGAGGCTGTGGATATCCTGTTTCAAGCTTGGAAAAACGAGAAAACGATCTTCATTATCGGAAACGGCGGGTCTGCGTCGACGGCGACGCATTTCGCAGCAGATCTCGTTCAGTGCACGCTCTCACCGCATACGAAGCGAGTGAAGGCGGTCAGTCTTTTTGACAATGTTCCACTGACGAGTGCGCTTGTGAATGATCGTGGATGGGATGCTGTCTATCTCGAGCAGCTTAAAACATTTGCGGTGAAGGGAGACGCCTGCATCGGTATCAGTGTTCACGGCGGAGCAGGCAAAGACAAGGCGGGAGCGTGGTCCCAAAATCTTTTGCAGGGGCTCCAGTACGTTAAGGATCTCGGTGGCAAAACCATTGGGCTCATTGGCTTCGATGGTGGAGCGATGAAAGGACTTGTCGATGTTCCGATCGTTGTTCCCGCCAATTCAACGCCACTTGTGGAAGGTTTTCACGTCGTTCTCCATCATTTGATTGCCTCTTGCCTGAAGCAACGGATCGAACAGGAAGCCGGCATCTCCTCCCCCCGCGCATGAATATTTTCGTCGACACCGCAAACTTGCAGGATATCGAAGAAACGCTCAAGCGTGGTTTTGTTCGCGGAGTCACGACCAATCCTTCTCTCCTTGCAAAGGAACCCAAGGCGAAATTTGAAGAGCACATTGGCAAGATCGTCGATCTCATCAAGAAATATCAGCCGGGGATCTCGCTGTCCGTCGAAGTATTTTCCGCGGATCCTGAGGAGATTTTGAAGCAGGCGAGGCAGTTCATGAAGACGTTCAAGTACCCCGAGCTTGCGATTAAAGTGCAGGTCGGGTGGGATGAACTTGCGGTGATCCGAGCACTCGCAGATGAAGGA
>SXGT01921729.1_pt1 | contig 11227 bp, 7 predicted proteins | sample 3176221 | NCBI WGS metagenome assembly SXGT01 (sample SAMN11356862, study PRJNA531348) | freshwater metagenome | isolation source: freshwater sample F1-120 | place: China: Fuxian Lake, Yuxi | collected 2017-12-25
ACGGGCGGTGGTGAAGCCGAGGGCTTTAGGATCGAGTTTGGCACGACGGTCCTGAAGGTAATGGCCGAGTTCGTTCTGCTTGACTGCTTTGTTTCCTTGAAAGGTTTTGTTTTCTTTGAGAGTCGCCATGGGGATCCTGTTAGTCGTTATACCAGTATAAGCTCACTACTTTACCGGTATTGTAAATCGACAAAAATGCTGACATCAATCACTTTTCAAGGAGTTTGGTTCATGCGAGTTTTTGTGACAGGTGCGACCGGATTTATTGGGATTCGAGTAGTGACTGAGTTGCTCAAAGGAGGGCATCAGGTAATCGGGCTGGCACGTTCGGACGAGGGGGCGAAGCCGCTCGTGGAAGCGGGTGCCGGGGTTCATCGTGGATCGCTGGAGGATCTCGATAGTTTGAGGAGTGGAGCAGAGGCAGCAGAGGGGGTGATCCATCTAGCGTTCATTCATAACTTCTCGAAATTCAAGGAAAACAGCCAGACGGATCAGCGGGCGATTGAAGCAATGGGGTCGGTACTGGCGGGGTCGAAGCGGCCGTTGATTGTGACGGCAGGGACGAGCGGCGTTGTGAGTTCCGGACAAGTGGCGACCGAGAAGGATGTGTTGCCGGCGGAAGTCCCTCACCCTCGTCTTTCCGAGCAGACAGCGCTCTGGCTGGTTGCAAACGGGGTATCGGCTTCGGTCATGCGATTGCCACAGGTGCACGATACCCAGAAGCAGGGGTTGGTGACTTATGCCGTGCAGGTTGCGCGTGAAAAAGGAGTCAGTGCTTATGTGGGGGATGGGAAGCAGCGTTGGGCTGCTGTATCGGTGAATGATGTCGCGAGTGTTTATCGCCTTGCATTGGAGAGGAATGAGGCCGGAGCAGTTTACCATGCAGTGGGAGAAGAGGGAGTGAGCATGCGAGAGATCGCGGAAGTGATCGGGCGGGGATTGAAGGTGCCCGTGGTGTCGATTTCAGTTGAGGAAGCGTCGAAGCATTTCGGATGGCTGGCGATGTTTGCGGGACATGATTCTCCGGCGTCGAGCAAGATCACACAGCAGATGCTGGGGTGGAAGCCGACGGGACCAGGGTTGATTGAGGATCTAGAGGGGATGAGGTATGAGTAAGAGCGGGCGATGCGAGGGCGTATTGGTACGGTTTGAAGACTCACCAATCCCCTACAGCACGCGGGGGCAAGTAGGGAATAGAGCTTTGGCGTACTCCAGGTGGTGATTTGAGCTGTGGGCACCAAGGACAGGGGGTTGACACCCCCGCTCGCCATTAGAAATAAAAAAGGCTGTCCCGGGGGACAGCCTTTTTCTTTGCTAGTCGAGATTCAGAGCGGTGATTAGACGCTGACTGATTCCCGGGATTTAACGGTTTTGTCTTTCCATTGGAAGCCCATGTCGATGGCGACCTGAGAGAGGCGCATCAGGAGTTCCAGGTCGACGTGAGGGCATGGAATGTGAGGGGCGACGCGGGTGACGTTGCTGGTGTCGAACGTCGGGTCGTTTCGCCAGTAGGAGTTGTAGACGTGGATGTGCTCGTAGAAGAGCTCTTCCACCTGCGTTGGGTTTTCAATGACGGTGTTGTGGCCGACCATGACGGTCCCGTAGAACCCGATGGCGGCCTGGAGAACGTCTCGCAGGAGGCGTGTCGTGACGGGGTGACGTGGGGTGAGGTGATAAGTGTCGCCATGGAACTTCGGCTGAAGCATGATATGAACCATGACTTCGCTGACCCAGTCGACGGGGACGAGGTTTTTGGATTCGGTTCCATCCAGAGTCATGCGGACCTGCTCACGGTACCCCATGCGAGTATGGTCAGGAGCATTCATGGCGCGATTCAGTGTGTAAGACAACTGAAGAGCGGCATAGAAGCCGTGGAAGGTGGTTGTGAACCCGTTCACGGAGTCGCCGATGATGATCCCTGGGCGATAGACCGTCAGCTTGTCGAACAGTCCCGGTGCGCGGACCATTTCTTCGGCCATGACCTTACTCTCTTCGTAAGGATTGCCGAACTGCTGACCGACGTTGAGTTCATTTTCTTTGCAGACACCTTCACGCAGACCGGCGACATAGGCGGTCGAGACGTGATGGAATTCGCGGATGTTGGCGAGTTTGCAAAGGTCGATGACGTTCTGGGTTCCATCGACGTTGGAACGCCATGGTTCACTTTCGCGGCCGGTGCTGACGAAGGAGAGGCTGGCGGCGTTGTGAAGAACGGATTCGACGTTAGAGATGACCCATTCCTGTTCGTCAGTCGAGAGACCCAGGAGAGGCTCGGTCAAGTCGCCTGTGAGGACGACGGGGCGTGGCAGTTCGCGTTTGAGTTGCTCTTCCCAGTAGCGGATCATCGCTTCGACACGGTCCTTGGCGGACGTACGACGAGAACCGCGAACGACGACGGCGAGAGGAACGCCGGCGAGGAGGAGATCGCGAACCAGATAGCGCCCGAGGAGACCGGTAGCGCCCGTCATGAGAAGGTAATTCATAAGCAGATTTGAAACCTCAAAAGGGGAAAAACGACAACCCCAAAAGCGATTGCCAGTCCAGACTCCGGGTGTTGACCTCGGAAGTCTTTGTCACTTCATCTGGCTCGTTGGGAGATGTTGTCGAACGTCATCATCAAAAAGCGACCCAGCCATTGATGAGCGTGTGAGCAACCAATTTGGATATAACGGTAAACTTATTAAAAGGATATGACAATGAGATTTTTACAATTTCTGAATATTAGGCCATGGGGGTGGTCTCCAGAAAGTCTTGCAAATCATTGATAAGTAGGAATTTATGGCGTTAACCAGCAGCCGCGACGGGCTTGGTTTCCGCAGGGAGGGTGTCGGAATCGGCTTCATCAGGTGGGGAAGCCAGGAAGGATAGAATAGTGGCAGGAGCTGGCAGCGCTTCATCGATACGACCGCGGCACCCTAAACAGAGGATGGCAGGGAGGAAAATGATGCTTCCCAGAAGGGCCGTCATGAGCATGGCAGCCATCATCATGCCGAACCGGAAGGTCGGGCCGAAAGTACTGAACGTGAGTGCAAGCATCCCCAGACTGGAAATCACGGCGGCCTGAATGATCGGGCTGCCGGCTTCCTGGAGAGCATAGTGTGCAGCTCGTGTGCGATTGCCGGGGATCTGTTTGAGGGCGTGTCGGTAGTTGACCATGAAGTGGAAAGTCCCATCGACAGAGATTCCCAGCGCAATACTGGCGGTCATCATCATGCCGATATCGAGAGGCGTTCCGACCCAGCCAAGGATTCCGAAGAGGATCGAAACCGGGGTCACGTTGGGAAGCATCGCCATGAAGCCTAGCCAGAAGGAACGCAGGCCAAGAACCATGATGACGCTGATGAGCAGGAAGGCAGATCCAAAACTTTCCCAGAAGCCATGGAAGATGGCGAGCTGAGCCGTTTTGAGGAGAGGAGTCAGGCCGGTGAAAGTGACGTGATGATCTTTGGTCATCTCTGCAAGTTGGTTAATGATGGTCTGCTGTCGTCCGACGTCGCGTTCATCAATCCGGGCCGAGAGTCGCCAGAAGCGAAGGTTGGGGGTGACGTATTCGATGTTCTCGCCCTGCATGGACTGGGCGTTCTTGAGCATTTGGCTGACGCCACGCAGGTCGGCAGGGAGTTCCGAAGGGAACATCGTCGCAGCAGAGGTGACAAGCATCACGTCCTCATGTGACGAGACCTGCTTGTGGAGACCCTGGATGACGCGGAGCTTATCGAGGAACTCGCCCTTCTCGCCATCGAAGTCGACGACCATCTCAATGACGTCGACCGGGGCAAAGTGTTTTTCGACCTGGGCGAGGTCGGTCTTGGCTTTACTGTTGTTGGGGAGGAAGTCGAGGGGCTCGATGCGGGTCTGGACGTAAGGAAGACCAAGTGAGCCGACGATGATGATTGCCAGACTGGCGAAGACAACTTTGTTGCGGTGACGAAGCAGGACCACATACCAGTCAAAACCGGCGCGGGCTTCTTCGAAACGGGCTTTGGCATTGGTCAGGTCAAGCTGCAGCAGCAGGGCTGGAACGAAAACCAGTGCAGCGAAAATCGAAATCATACAGCCGACGGAGGCAGAGTACCCGAACTGATTGACAGGAACGATCTCACTGACCCCAAGGGAACATAGTCCGATGACCGTTGTGATCGCGGCCATCATGAAGGGTTGAGCGGCGTGCCACAGGCTTTCCCGCAGCGATTCGCCGCGCGACAGACCAAGGAGGTAATAGTGGACGACGTGAATTGCATTGGCGATGGTAAAGACCATGACCATCACGGAGAGTGAACCCATGATGAAGTTCATTTCGCCGCCGAACCATTTGACAATCGCCAAGTTCAGCGAGATCGACCAGATGGTGATGACCATGATCCCGATGGTCAGCGGGACATCACGCAGGTAGACATAAAGGATCAGGGCGCTGATCAGGAGCGTAATTGTGAAGAAGATTTCATTGGCTTCTCTGCCGCCGAGTCGATCGAGTTCTTCGACAATCACCGGGCCGCCCGCCATCAGAACGTCTTTTTCGTTGACGTTGCAGTAGGCCAGGACTTCGTGAATGCCGTTCATGAGGGCCCGGGGATCCTGCGCCATGAGACGGGACTCGGGGGAGACGAGAACGGCTTCGTGAGTGCCGAGTCTTGAACGAGACAGTCCGTTGAGGCGTCTGTTGATTTCTTCAGGAGCCATGCCGAGAGAAGTCAGGCTGGCTTCGATTTTATCGCTGGTGAGAGCCGTTTTGACGACGGGTAGGTGCTCGATACGTCGGGCGATGGCCTCGATGGCCTCGGGAGAGTTCTTCGAAGTGTCTAAGCCAAGGATGACGAAGTCGTCGTTACCGAAGTCTGCCTTGAAGAGTTCGTATTGATCGCGGACCGCAGAATTGACCGGCAGCCAGGTCTGAACGTCGTTATTCGAGGGAAGCTTTTTGGATTCGAGATAAAAGAACGGAAGCGTCAGGATCGCGATGAGCAGAATCCAGTGATCGATTCGTTTCGGTAGGACGTGCGAGAACACCAGGGCGCGTTCCTTAAACTGTACACAGTCAGAAGTAAGACGTTCAGCCTCGCGGCATCAGACCGTGTCAATCAAATTCATCGTGATCGCGGGCCGGGAAGCCTCGTCATGACGGACGCAACGTCTCGGCTTGCAAAACATTCTGTTTTGAGAGGATCTGGCCGTGAGAATCGTGGGTCAATCGATCACACAAACGGTCAAACGCCAAGCCATGTCGCTCTTTAGGTATCGAGAGGGAGGCCAGACCAGACGTAGCGTAAAAGCGGAAACGGGTGGTAGTCACGGGGTTTCCCGAGAGGCTAAAACACAACAGCACTATAATCGTTAAGGTTTCTGAGTGACCGCTGTTCACGCGTAAGTTGTTTCGTGGGTGGAAAATGAAGCGATTGTACGGATTGGGGAGGGAGCGTAATTCAGCCGCGGAAGGAAAAGAGAGGAAAGAGACTGGAACGCAGAGCACGCGGAGGGAAGCAGAGGCCGTAGTGAAGAGCCTGAACCGAAAAACGGTTAATCGATTTATGGTGGAAACTGAAATCTCAAGGTGATGATTTTGAGATATGAGGTCAATTTCGACCGAGGAAAAGAGACGAAATGCCAGAGACTGTCTTCTGTAATCTGATTGTCATTCGCTCATATGATCTCGATCGTGCGGCGATTTTTTATACTGCGCTCGGGCTGACACTTGTACGTCATGCTCATGGCAACGGGCCGAACCATCTTGCGCATGAAGCCAATGGACAGGTCTTCGAGATTTATCCACTGGATAAAGACCAGATAGCGACGACAGGAACACGAATCGGATTCTCTGTTCCATCTGTTGACGCAACATACGCCGCAGCGATCGCAGCTGGCGGTCAATCAGTGTCCGCTCCCAGGAAATCGCCGTGGGGCCGACGAGCCGTCGTGTCTGATCCGGATGGGCATCGTGTTGAGCTCACGGAACTCGGCGATTCGTAAAGTAGAAGTATTCGTTGACAAACGAGAAAAACACCGACGTTTTTGGTCTGTGCCTTGGTGGTTTATTTTCAGTTACGCGTCGAACGGTTCTCGGCACGGCTGACACAGCCGTGGCACACGTGAGACGTGACCTTTTATTCAGACGGGCTCTTTGCTTAGGAACTGGCCGCCGCTGATGAACATGCCGTTTTCGCAGGGTTGGCACCAGCTGATTTTGACTTCGTATTTGAACTCCTGGCTGTCGGAGTACATTTTGACGGTCGCATCTCCAGGTGAAATAGCGCCTTTGTGAAGCAGACCGATGCCGAAGCGGCTGATTTCCCGGGTGACGGCGGCGACAGTGTTGCCGCGGGAGGTCACGATTTCAGCGGGAATGGTCAGATCGAGGCGTTCTGCGGCGCGGCTGTCGACGTAGGTCTTCTTGCCGATGCTGTCGAGAACTTTCTTCAGATCGTCCATTGTCGGACGGCTCCACGGATCGTTCGCCACGGCTGTTTCCTTCACGCAATGTGTTCAAAAAGTCGCGATAGTCTCGATGAGGGCCCGGAAATGAGGGCGTGCGCGACTGGTTGAGCAACCATAGGTCATGAATTGGCAGAAGGACGGAATTCGGAATTCGGAATTCGAAATTCGGTGGGAGAAGAGGTTGGAACGCAGAGTAGGCAGAGGAAAGCGGAGGAGTTGATAGAGCGACGGCGCCAAGACGCGACTTGGGGGAACGGAAGGGTGCAGGCTCCAAAGGGAAAAATTTTCACCTCTGCGATCTCCGCCCAACTCTGTTCCCTCTGCGTTCCAGTCTTCTCCCTGCCCGGAAGAAATGAGTGGGACGCTGAGTGAGCTGATTCTTTTTATTCTTCCGTGACAACTTCGTTTTCGTGGATGACGTTGTTGCGGAGCAGACCGAGTTTTTCGATTTCGATTTCGATGACGTCGCCGGATTTGAGGAAGACTTTGGGGTCGCGGGCGATGCCGACGCCTGCTGGAGTACCGGTGAAGATGAGGTCGCCGGTTTCCAGGGTGATGAGTTGGGAGATGTGGGCGATCAGTTTCGGAATCGGGAAGATCATCTGCGAGGTGTGGCCGTCCTGCATCGTTTCGCCGTTGAGACGAAGTTTGATGGCGAGGTTTTGTGCGTCGCCGACTTCATCTGCGGTGACGAACCAGGGGCCAAGAGGGGCGAAGGTGTCAGGGGTTTTGCCGAGCAGCCATTGGCCTGCGGGGCGTCCTTTTTGCCAGTCGCGGGCCGAGACGTCGTTGCCGCAGCAGTAACCGGCGACGTGTTTGAGGGCGTCTTTCTCGGTGATGTTCTTACCGGGCACGCCGATGACAGCGACGAGTTCTGCTTCGAAGTCGACCTTTTCCGAGACGCGCGGAATCACAATCGGCTGTTCAGGAGCTGTGATCGTGCTGCTGAATTTGCTGAAGACGACGGGCTCAGAGGGGATCTCGGCCTTGGTTTCGAGTGCGTGGTCTTTGTAGTTGAGGCCGATGCAGAGGATCTTGCCCGGATCGAAAACGGGTGGCAGGAGGTCCCCGGTGACGAAGTTTTTGTCCGCAAGAGACTGATTGTATTCCTGCCGGGTCCAGGCGAAATCGGGGTCCTCGAAGAGGATCGATTCGATAGTCGGAGGAAAATCTTCCTCACGGGCGTGGAGGTCGATGTATTTGGTTCCGGAGGCATCGACGTGAACGCCGACGACTCGGATTTCCTGATCCATGACGATGTTGGCAAGTTTCATGGGGATAGGGCTTAGGGCTTAGGGCTTAGGGCTTGGGGATTAGGGCTTAGCCGGAAGGTAAAATAGCCACCGAGTTCACAGAGGGCTCAGAGAGAGCAACCACGGATAGAGACGGGCTGACAGAGATCAGCAAGAAGGAAGATCAGGAAGGGACGTTGATTAAATCGACTTCCGATCGAATCAAAAGAAATTTTACCGCAGAGGTATAGGAGGAACGCAGAGGTAATTAGAAGGAATTTGATTCTTCTTCTCTGTGCCTCCCTGTGTTCCTCTGTGGTGAATAATTTCTCTATTTGGCCTGGGCTTTAAAAGCGTCTTCTGGCGGGCCGCCCATGATGTGGAAGCCGCCGTCGACGTGGAGGGTTTCTCCAGTGGTGCCGGAGGCGAGGTCGCTGAGGAGGACCATGCCCATCTTGCCGACTTCGTCGTGAGTGACGGGGCGACGCAGGGGGGAGAAGGTCTCGTAGAGCTTCATCATCATGTCGATTTCGCCGACAGCAGATGAGGCGAGGGTCTTGAGAGGACCAGCAGAAAGGGCGTTGACCCGGATCCCTTGAGGGCCGAGCTCGTGTGCCAGGTATTCGGTCGATGATTCGAGGGCCGCTTTGCAGATCCCCATCATGTTGTAACCTGGGATGACTTTCTCGCCGCCGAGGTAGGTCATGGTCAGGATGCTTCCGCCGGGCTTCAAGATCTGGCGGGCTCGTTTGGCGAGGGCGATCAGGCTGTAGCAGCTGATGTCCATGGCGAGTTTGAAGCCTTCACGGCTGCAGTTGTAAACTGGACCTTTTAGGTCTTCGAGGGTCGCAAAAGCGATGGAGTGGAGGACGAAGTCGATTTCGCCGTAGGTTTCTTTGGCTTTCGTGAAGACTTCGTCGATGTTCGCGTCGTTCTGGACGTCGCAAGACATGATCAGCTTGGGGCTCATCGAATCGACGAGCTGGCGGAGGCGGCGCTCATTGCGTGGGCGTTCTGGATCTTTATCGGGTAGGTGGGTAAAGCCGATCTCGGCTCCTTCTTCGGCCAGTTTGCTCGTGATATGCCATGCGATGGAACGCTCATTGGCGATGCCGAAGACCAGACCTTTTTTGCCCGTAAACAGACCCATGGAAGACACTCCTTGTGCAGATGCGAAATTGGAGCCTCTAGTGTAGCGAAAGTTTTGGGGAAGGGAATTGTGGGAAGGGCAGCGAGCCCCAGACCTGACGGAGCCTGAGCGGGAAGACTGGAGACGTTACGAATTGTGCTTATAGTTTCAGATCATTTTAAATTTCAAAAACTCGGCGACCTCTGCTCCCCTCAGCGTGCTCTGCGTTCCAGTCTCGTTGCTTGCTCAGTTCTCGTTGTTCACTTGGGCGGCTTTTTGCGTGTAATAGGTAAGCGGTGAGCGGGTCCAGTCGGATTCGCTTTCGAAGCCCTTCGCGGCGTTTTGGCCGATGCCTCCCATCTCGGGAAGCAGGTAGTTAGCGAGGCTGAGGAGTTCGTTGGTGAACTCGGGGAAGAGTTGTTGCAGAGCGACGGTAATGTTGAAGTTGTTGCGGATAAAGACTTCGCCTCGGCCGTCCTGACAGGCACGGAGGATTTGTTCGGCGGCGAGTTCGGCGTCCATCGACATCACAGGGAGTGAATCGCCGATGGCAAACCAGGCATATTCTTCGCGGTGTTTCCCTTTGAAGGTGGCGTGGCGCGGGCTGCCGGTACGCATGAGGCTGGGGCAGGCGGTGGTGACGAAGATGTTTTCTTTGAGGAGTTCGGCTCGTAGTCCATTGGAAAGGCCGACGAGGGCAAACTTACTGGCAGCGTACGGGAGCATATGAGGGATGGCTCGTTTGCCGCCCAGCGACGCGACGTTGACAATCCGTCCCCACCCCTGCTGGCGCATATAAGGCAGGACAGCGAGCGTCGTTCGCAAAGCGCCCCAGCAGTTGGTCTGCATGGAGTTCTCAAAGTCGCCGAGTTCCATGGAATCAAGAGGACCGACTTCGATCACCCCTGCAACATTAAGTAGAACATCGATGCCGCCGAATTCATTGGCGACCTGAGCGACCATCGTCTGGACACTGTCGCTGTTTCGGACGTCGCAGGGGATGGTCAGGATTTCGGCGTCATAATTCTGAAGTTGCTCGAAAGCAGATTGGAGGCGGAAGTCGTCACGCGAGCAGATTGCGATGCGCGCCCCCTGCCCTGCAAGTTGACGCGCAAGGACGAGTCCCAGGCCACGCGAGCCTCCGGTGATGATGACGCGTTTGCCGTTCCAGTCAAAATGACGCCCCAGGCGAACGATCTTTCTCGCAATGTTGAGCCCTGCATAAGCACAGCCAGCGTAAAGGGCGAGTCTGGTGAGAGTTTTCATGGCGTCGTCCTTTTGTTGAGATTTGAATTGCACTGAGCGCACAAAGTTCACCGAGTGACGAAGCAGAAAGGAATAATTCCTTCCAGGCTTCATGACTCGGTGTCCTCTGTGACCTCTGTGGCTAAGTCTTTCAGATTCTCCCCAGCTTTATTCTAGATTCTCCCAGTGACGGATCTGGCTGCATTTCTCCAGAAAAGTCTTCACATCGCCTGAGTTACTGATTTTGATCAGTTGCGGGCTGGCTTTTTGCGTGTCGACGTTTTGCTCGATCAACGGGGTTGATGGTTCCAGATACCCAATAAATTTGTGGTGATTGGCAGCGTCGGCAATGAAGCTGCGAGCAGCCGGGTTGCCCATGAGGTCCTTAGCACCATCAGCCGTGGTGAGGACGACGATGGCATCGAAGAGAACAGACGGACCGCCGTCGATTTTTTCATCAACTTTATACAGCGTACCATCACTCCCTTTCACCCCGCCGATTTTAGGAGCGACGATCTTCATCGTTGCACCTGCGTCTTTGAGGGACTGAGCAACTCCTTTCAAGAGTTCTGCATCGACCCCGTCGGAACAGAGGGCTCCGACCATGCGTCCTTTGAAACTCTCCGGACCATTCTTGAGAATACCCAACGCCGGTGACGGCTTCAGATCGGTAATCGGCTCGCGAGCGGGTTTAAGGGCTTCGGGCATTTTCTGCAGGCCCAGACCGTCAGCGACCTTCTGAGACAGGCCTTCGTCAATGTTCATCAGGTGAGCAACCATACGGACGCGGATGTCTGCTTTTTGAACTTTGCTCAATTCAAAAATCAATGCATCGGCAATGTGCTGCTGTTCGACGTTGGTCTGAGAAATGTAGAACTGGCGGGCCTGGCTGTAATGGTCAGCGAACTTCTTGGAACGCGTTCGCTGCTTGGTCCCTTCGATCTTCTCTGGAAAAGACTTGAAGCCTTTCTCTGCTGATTCTCGCGGTCCCGTTCCCCACGAATTCGGCTCGTAGTTCACGCGACCTTTGGGGTTGTGAATCGCCATGTGACCATCTTGCTGGAAGTTGCTCACGAGTGCCTTGGCGGCGTTGATGGGGATGTGTGTGAAGTTCGGGCTGCCGAGGCGTTTCAGCTGAGTATCGAGGTCAGAGAAATTTCGAGCCTGCAGCATGGGGTCGTTGGTGAAGTCG
>SXGT01094662.1_pt1 | contig 11224 bp, 2 predicted proteins | sample 3176221 | NCBI WGS metagenome assembly SXGT01 (sample SAMN11356862, study PRJNA531348) | freshwater metagenome | isolation source: freshwater sample F1-120 | place: China: Fuxian Lake, Yuxi | collected 2017-12-25
ATTCCTGGGGATCGCGCGAGCGCTCTGTGTTGATCGTGCAATGCCGTCAGTTGCGTGATGGAGACAGTTGGCAAGAAGTCTCTGGCTCGGTGCGAGTGATGATCGCGGCATTGGCCAGCGAACTGAGTATTGGTGATGAAGTGGAATTGGTGGGGCGGCTGTCTCGCCCAGAAGTCCCGCGCAATGTTGGTGAGTTTGATTTCGCGGCGTTTCTGAGACGGCAAGGTGTGCGAGGATTGTTGCGTTGCCGGTCCATGGAATCCGTGAAGCTGAATCATCGTCCAGAAGACATGGTGTCACGATTTCGGCGCGGGCTGATGATGGCTCGTGACCATTGCGATTCGCTGCTGAAGAAAACGCTGACGGCAGACATTGCTCCTGTTGCGGTCGCACTCTTGCTGGGCAGTCGCACTCGAATGAGTCAGCAACAGTACGATTCGTTCATTGAGAGCGGCACGATGCATGTGCTGGCGATCTCAGGATTGAATGTGGCGATCCTGGCGTTGTTTGTCAGCGGCGTCTGTCGGTTGTTGAATCAATCGCGAGTCATCACCGCCGTCAGTGTTCTGCTGCTGGTGGGTGGATACACGGCGATCACGGAAGCGGGTCCGCCAGTTGTGCGAGCCTCGTTGTTGGTGTTTCTCGCGGCGTTGGGTTGGCCATGGAATCGGAAAGTCAAAGCAAGCAATCTGCTGGCCGCCTCGGGTTTGGGTGTTCTGTTGTGGGATCCGACAGACCTGTTTGATGCGGGAGCCCAACTTTCATTTCTGGCGGTGGCGGTCATTCTGTGGCACACCTCTCGCCAGGCCATGAAGCGACAGCCTTCGACAGAGTCTGTTGTCTCTCCTGCGGAGTCATCGCCTGAAATGACTGAGCAGAAGCTGGCATCGCTGTTGGGGGCCAATTTGCCGAGGTCCACGGCGCGAAGGTTGTGGTCGGCAACTTGGCTTGCGACTCGCGAAACCCTTCTGTTGTCGATGTGGATTTGGATGTTCACGGCGCCGTTGATCGCCAGTCGATTTCATCTGACGTCACCGATTGGAATGCTGGCCAATCTTCCGTTGTTGCCCGTGACGACCATCACGTTGTGTTGTGGATACGCCGTTTTGATGATGGGTTTCGTCAGCTCGTCCATCGCAGCGATGTTATCCGTGGTTTTGGAGTGGGGTCTGCGGCTGATGCTTTCGATCGTGAATCTTGCGGCAGCAATTCCGCAAGGACATCTGTATCTGCCGGCTCCCGCGACGTGGTGGTTGATCGGGGCGGCTGTGGGCGGGCTGTCGTTGATTGCTTGGAATCAAGTTCCGCTGACTCGGCATTGGGGCGTGAGGGGGATTGGGATTTGGTCAGTGGTTGGATTGATCGCCGGGCTGTGGCCTCAACCGGAGGGACCGTTGCGTTGCACGTTTATGTCCGTGGGGCATGGATTGTCGGTGCTGATCGAAACGCCACAGGGACGAACACTGCTTTACGACGCCGGGATGATGGGGAATTCTCGCCGAGCAACTCAAGTCGCTCAGCACACGCTTTGGAGTCGAGGCCGAGCGGGACTCAATGCGCTCGTGCTTTCGCATGCGGACGTGGATCACATCAATGGGGTTCCGAGTCTGTTGCGGACGATCCCCGTGGCCACGCTGTTTGCTTCGCCGCAGTTTGTCGATCGCAGGCAGCCAGCCGTGCAGCAGGTGATTCAGTCGCTCGATAAGAACGACGTTCCAATCCGCTTTGTTTGGCAAGGTGATCTCTTGCCGATCGAATCTGGCATCCAAATGGAAGTGTTGCATCCCGCGGCTGAACCAACACGATCTCCCGACAACGCGAACAGCATCGTGTTGCTGATCGAATACGCAGGCCGACGAATACTTCTGACCGGTGATTTGGAAGAGCCCGGCCTCCAAGCGTTGTTGCAGCAAACCGCTGTTCCGGTGGATGTGCTCCTTGCTCCGCATCATGGCAGCCTCTCCGCCAATACGACGGACCTGGACCGCTGGGCTCGACCGCAGTTCGTCGTTGCCAGTGAAGATGGTCGAGGCCATTTCTCAGCATTGCGATCTCGTTACGCGGCGGCAGCGTTGGTCATGAACACTTCGGCGTTGGGCGCAGTGACATTCGAGATCACACGCTCTGGCGACCTCGCCTTTTCCTCATTTCGCGAACGACGCGAGTGACCTTTGCGTTTGAACTCATCGAGTTATTCGCTTGCACGGGCACGACCGTCCTGATCGGAGCTGAAACGAACTTCACGGTGAGATTCTGAAGTCCCGCGCCTTGCCGCAGCGATTGACGGCTTCTTCTGGACAGTCAATAGGCCACGGCACTTGCGGCACAACGAAGTCATCCCGATGGACGTGGTTTAAGAGCTTTTCCGATGCCGCTACGACCGACACGACTTCTGCCAGACTTTTTGTTTGGCCCATTTGACTTTTTGCGATCGCACTTTTGTAGGGCACACTCGACCGGTCTTGGAACGCAACCAGACAAGGGTGGGGTGTCTTCATGCGTCTGTTTGATTGGCTCAGCGCGATCGCGCGCCGGGTTCGGCCTGTTCGTTTTCGGCGGCGCAATCGTCGTTTTCGGCCCGGTCAGTTATTGGCCGAGATGCTGGAAACTCGGCAATTGCCCAGCGCGGTGACGTTCACGGGAACGCCGGCCGTGCCGGGTGTTTTGCAGATCGACCTGTCCGAAAGTTCTGTCTCAACGGTGTCTGTCAGTTCGACATTCCTCTCGACGGTGAATGGTCCTGTGGAAGTGGCGCGCGTGGCCATCAATGGTTCGCTGGTCAGCATTCGGCAAGTGGCCTCGCAGAGTGCTTTGAATCAATTGCCGATCTCAATGGTGAGTCGCATTGTCATTCAGTGCGACAGCGACTCGAACACGATTGACCTGAGTGGTGTGAACTCAAGATTTGGATTGCAGCAAGCGGATGAAGTGAACGGCCAACGTCCCTTGCCGATGACAACAGCGGATCTCAGCAGTCTGTCGTCTGCCAGCTTTTATGGTGTGATCGTACAAGCGGCAGGCGGAGATGATCGGATTGTCGGCAGTCCATTTCGCGAGTTTATCGACGCTGGTTCGGGGCGAGACACCATCTTGGGTCAGGCTGGTGACGACGAACTTCGCGGCGGTTCCGGCAATGACATTGTCAGTGGCAGTCAGGGAGACGATCGGCTTTATGGTGGAGCAGACGCAGACGTCATCGTCGGTGGTTATGGCCGTGATTCGCTGGATGGTGAAGCGGGCGACGACTTGCTCATCGGTGGCGTCGTTGATTTTGAAGCGGGACAGATCGCGGGATTGATGACCCTGCGCGATCGTTGGCTGGCGTCGGCAACGAACGAAGAGGTCCGTCGTCAAACGATTGCGCCGTGGCAAACGACACTGGTCGGAGTGGACGACAATCGTGATGGTTTGGTCGATCGCAATTCGTTCGGCCGGCCCAACGATGCGGTGGCCGCTTCGACGCGGATCGTTGTTTCCGAGTCGATGGCCGATGCGTTTGATCCGGCGAAATACGGAACGAATCAGCCATCGGGGACCAACTTTCTGGCTCGATTGGGTGGCGAGTTGGTGCGGATCGTGTCTCGTATCTCGACGTTTGATCTTCAGACCGAAGTGCTGCTCATCGAGCATGTTGTTCATGCACAAGCGGTAGCTCATGAAGTCGGTGAGTCGCTCGTTGTCCAAGCTCTCGCGAACCAAACGCCATTCAATGAGAACTCGCTGTGGTCCGCTCCAGTAGGGACGACGCTCGCTCAAACTCTGTTCGATGACTTCGCAGCCAACACGTTGACGGGAGCCGATGGTCGTGACTTTCTGATCGTGTCCGACGAATTGTTGTCGTTCAAAGCAACGAGCGGTGATCCGCGTTGGGCGGCTGACGATGTGCTCACGGATCTGAGTTCTGCCGACGCACGTTATCGAGCCGTCAACACTTCACCCGAATCAAAACGGTTGGCTGTTCCCAGCGGAACGATTGAGCCGGGATTTGGCGAGTCGTTAGCCGCATTGCGAGGAACTGTCACGAAGTTGGCGGGCGATCCGGGGACGGAAGTTCTCACGGCAAATCGCATCGGTGCGGATGCGGACTCAACGCATCTTTGGGGAGGCTTAGTTCGGACGGCGTATGTCACCAACCCCAGCTTCAATGTCAGCAGCGATTTGGTTCATCTCGGAAGTTTTCCCGCGACAAACGGTGGTCCCAATGAGCTGGGGCAAACTCGCTGGGACTATTTGCTGAGCACCGATCAACTCGATCAATCGCAGTCGGGCATCACGCCTGTCACGCCGGATTTCATCAGCCGCAATTGGCGATGGAGTCAGAATCCCTTGGAGCCCAACGTCGAATACGGGTTCGTCTCCGGAGTGGGGCCGAACGGGCAATTCTCTGGCGTCCAAAAGTATCGCTTCCTGAACAATACGGACGCGGCGTCGAACTCCAGCATTGCCCAGGAGTTCTCGCATCAGAATCAAACATTGGTCTTCACCTCTTTCGATCCGATGAAGAGCGGCGGCTTGCCGTTCATTTCGAAGTCCACGCTCTATTTCAATTCGGAGACCGGGCACAACTACACGGTGATGGTCGGCAATCCTCGGCGAGCGGATCGTCCTGATGAGTTCGATCGCTCGGTGCTGAATGTGTATGTGGTGGACCTCGACATCGCGGCGTTGCCCGATACTCCCGCCAACGCGAACAAGTGGGCCGACCCGGTGCTGGCGAGCTTTGCTCTGACCGCTCCTGAGGGAACGGCGGGATATCCCTACGGCAGCAAGCAGTCGAACATCGATGACTTTTATGTGTCGCCAGACGGCCGCTACATCATGGTCTGCTATGTACACGACACGGGCGGAGGGTTTCGGCTGCTGGATGTTGATCTCGCGCGCGGCCAAATCTCGCCGCATCTGATCCCCGTCACTCCGACTCCCGATGAGGACATTCCCGCGCTGCGGCAGGAAGCTGTGCGGCAGAATGGATTCTTTCCATTCAAGTGGCATCATCCCGTGTTCGCGCTGGGAGCCAGCGGCAAGTCGTATGTTGTCGGCCAACCGGGCAAGTGGAGCAAAGACAATCTCGTCAGTCCCAACATCGAGTACCTGGCAGGTGGGAATACGATTGGGCAGCTCGTGCGGTTCGATCCCGCCGAGAACAAATACGCCTCGTTGACGAATCCCGTGTACGAGAACATCACCGCTTCACGCGAAACTTTGAGCCATGTCGCGGCGACGAATACGCAAAATCCGGGCTATGTGTTCGTCAGTTATTACAGTGGGACAGATCCCTTCACGGCCAATTCACCCGCATACAAGGGCGCGATCGTCGCGGTCGATATCGAACAGCCGACGGGCCCGAACGGGGCGATCGTTCTGGCGCGGCATCAAACTCAAGGGGCGGAACAATACATCACTCAGCCGATGATCAATGCCTCGTCGGATGGAACGCGAGTTCTGTTTCAAAGCACTTGGGGAAACTATCAGCAGTCGGTCTCGACGTACCAATTGACTCCGGGTTCGCAAGTCGAGTTGATCGCATCTGGCGCGGTGGTGCTGCGGCGGACGGGAATCAACAAAGTGGCTCTGTTTGCCAACGCTGGCGACACCACGCCAATTGTCGGAACACAGCGGACGATTTCCGCGTTCGACACGCTCGTCGTGCGGACGCCAGATGGTCAATCGCTGCAATTGACGATCGACTTCGCCGCCGGTTCGCCGGTTCCCAGCGGAGGAGTTCTGGAAGTTGATGGAACGGCGACGAGCGGCGACCAAATCCAATTGCTCAATGCGACTGGTGGCCAATGGGATTGGTCGCTCACCGGTGACGGAGCCGGGCAATTGCGAGGCCCGTCGTCTGGACTAATTCGCTTCCGAGGGATCGAATCATTCAACGGCGGTGAGGGGAATGACGTTTTTCATCTTTCACCGAACAGCATGTGGCACGGTGTGCTTAGCGGCGGGGCCGGTTCCGACACGCTCAACTTCGCGGCGTTTTCAACCGGAGTCACTGCCTCGCTGTGGGACGGCTCAGTGGCATTCACGTCGTCCGGCGGTTCGTTCAGTGGATCGGTCTCGCAGTTTGAAAATGTCACGGGCGGAATGGGCAACGACCTGTTGACGGGCGACGGAACTGCGAACGTGCTTCAAGGTGGCGAGGGGAACGACATCTTGAATGGTCAGTCCGGGCCTGACCAATTGCTCGGTGACGGCGGGAGCGACACGATCCGGGGTGGCAGCGGCGCGGACGACATCGACGGCGGCAATGGGGACGATCTGTTGTTCGGTCAGAACGATGCGGACTTGTTGACAGGCGGTCTCGGTAACGACACGTTTGACGGCGGCGCGGGTGACGATACCGTCATCGAATTCGGCAACGGCAATGCTGTGCTTGCGACAACGTCATTGATTGGATTCTCCGGCATCGACACGCTGACGAGTGTTGAGCTGGCTCGCCTGACCGGCGGCGCCGGAGACAATCTTTTCAACGCCAGCGGCTTTTCCGGTTCAGTCACGCTGCTGGGTGGTGATGGAAACGACACGCTGCTGGATGCCACGGGAGATGACAGTCTGTCAGGCGGTGCTGGCAACGATGTCTTCAGGCTGATCGGCCTCGGCACCGACATCATCATCGAAACCGTCAACGATGGCTCCGACACGCTGGATTACTCGGCTGCTGTTGGGAGCGTGAACATTGATCTGGCTCGCACAACGCGACAAGACGTTCGCAGTGGACATCGGCTGACGTTGTCGGCGAATGCGGAATCGTTTGTCGGATCGTCATACGCCGACGTGATCACAATGACGGTTGTCGGAAGCTCGATTCGCAGCGTCGATGGTGGTGACGGTGAACTTGCGGGCGACAGACTTCAAGTTCAGGGAAGCACCAATGTTTGGACTCTGAACGGTGCGTCGAGCGGTCAGGTGGCGAACGCTTTTGCTTCGACGCCAGTCCATTTCACAAACGTGGAATCAGTGGAAGGGGGTGAAGGCCACGATTCCTTTGCCGTGACCGGCAGCCGCTTCCAGGGCAACGTTGCTGGTGGTGCTGGAGACAACACGCTGGACTTGTCCGCCTTGGCGACCGGCATGTCGATCGCATTGACGAGCAACGATTCCACCGGCTTTTCGGGAAGTTTACGAGCGACAAGTGATTCAACATCGACCCCCGATACAAAGCTTCGCGGCATCAATGCAATCATCGGCACGGCACAAAACGACCGGCTCGTGGGACTCTCGACCGATGCTCACTGGGATGTGCTAACGAGACTCTATTCAGACCTGGCCAACGGACGCGGCCTGCGTTGGGATTCTCTGGAAGTGCTGATCGGCGGCGACCGTCGAGATTCATTCGTCAACGTACAAACAGGTTCGCCAATCACGCTCGGCGGCGGAGCGGGTGACGACACGATCGACGCCAGTCAGGCCAGCAGTTCCGTGACGCTCCTGGGTGGCGAGGGCAACGATGAACTGTATGGCGGGTCGATAGGGGATCTGCTCGATGGAGGTGATGGCGACGACACGCTGCTGGGTGGCAGCGGCAGCGATCAACTCTTCGGTCAAGCGGGGCTCGATGTCTTCGATGACACGTCCGGTTTGAACACGTTGAACGGCGGCACTGGCAACGACTCCATGCGGATCATTGGCACATGGTCACTGACGCCTTCCGCGTCGCTGCCGGTCTTCGTGGACATTGAGACCATTTGCGGTTCCGGGGCGGCGGACATTCTGAGTGGCTCGACGTCTGCCGAAGCAATGGTGATCTCTTCGAATGGCGTGACTGTCGGTGGCTCGAAGTTCACGTTTCAAGGATTTGAGACGATCAATGGCGGCCTGACGGGACAGGACACGATCAGCGGAACTCATGAAAGTGACACGTTCTTCGTGTCGCCCACCGCTGTGAGTGCATTCGGTTCACAACTGATCGGATTCGAATTCCTGCAAGGCGGCGGCGGGACCGACCGCTTGCAAGGGTCTGATCAATTTCAAGAAACGTTCACGGTCGGACCTAGCAGCGTGAAGGTCAACAACATGACTTCCACGTTCAGCGAGTTCGAGGTCTTATCGGGCGGAGGAGGCAATGACATTGTTGTTGGTCCCGGCGCGGTCGGTGGACCTCGCGTTCAGTGGCTGATCTCCGAAATGAATGCCGGAAGCGTTGCGGGAATCCTTTTCGATGCGATCGAAACAGTCCGCGGCGGAGCGGGCGACGACACTTTTGTGATCCTGCCCAGCGGCACGATGAATCGAATTGACGGCGGCGGCGGCAGTCGCGATTGGCTGGATTATTCAGCATTCACGACCGCGGTCGCGGTGAATCTGACAACTCAACAAGCGACGGTGCCAAACACGATTGCCGGCATCAGTGGAGTTTGGGGCGGCAGCGGGGACGATGTCCTGATCGGTAGCGGCAGCGCTGATTGGCTGGACGGCAGAGAGGGCAACGACTGGCTGGAAGGCCAGGGTGGTGACGATCGGCTCACGGGTGGAATCGGCGACGACAAGATCTTCGGTGGTGGTGGCACGGGCGATCTTCTGGTCGAATCACGAGATGCCCACATCGTCTTGTCCACGACCTCGCTCGGTTTCGATGGCCGAATCGAAGATCAGGTGCTCGGCATTGAACGAGCCGTCATCACAGGTGGCAGCAGTGCGAATGAAATCGACGCGCGAAAGTTCACCGGCGTGGTGACGCTGTTCGGCGCGGATGGTCACGACTCGCTGTTTGGTGGAACGAACAACGACAGTCTTGACGGCGCAAACGGTGATGATGTTTTGGTCGGCGGCGCCGGAACTGACACACTGGACGGTGCGGCGGGACGTGACATCTTGGACGACATCGTGACCGGCAGTTTGATTCGCGGTGGTGACGACAGCGATGTCTTCAGAATGACGGGAACCTGGACGATCGCCACACCCGCGCTGCCGACCAACATCAGCAGCGTCGAATCAATTGTCGGAGGCGGACTCTCCGACACGTTGATCGGAACGGCATTGGCCGAGCAATTCTCTGTCACGGACGCTGGCATCATCACATTCGGAGGCAGCGGTCTGAGCTTCAGTGGTTTTGAATTCGTGTCCGCCGGTGCGGGCAAAGTCCTCGATACGCTGAAGGGTTCGACGACCGACGACCTCTTTGTGCTGGGTGCAACCGGCAGCGTTCAATTTCGAGGAGTCACATTCAGTGGAATTGAAGTGATTGACGGGGCAAGTGGCCAAGACCGATTGAGCGGCTCGGCGGCCAACGACCAGTTCTCTGCGGAACCAAATGGTTCGGTGAAAGCCAACGGCGTCAGCATTACGGGATTTGAAACGATCGCCGGCGGCGAGGGTGTTGATCGTTTGGCCGGCTCCATCACGCTTGCGGACGTTTTCAGACTGACCAGCCAAGGAGTTCAAGTCTCAGGAGTCAACGGTCTGACATTCATCGGGTTTGAAGCACTGGCGGGCGACGGCGGCAACGACACACTGCAAGTCGCCGAAGGAGCAATCTTCAACGGATCATTTGAAGGGGGCGCGGGTCTGGATGTGGTAGATTTCAGTCTGTCGTCAACCGATCGCAGCGTCACCTTGACCAGCAGCAGCACTACCGGATTCGCCGGTCGAGAAGCAATCTCGGGAGCCAGTTTTCTCGCGATCGAGAGCCTCAATGCCGGAAACGGAATCGACACGTTGACCGGTCTCGGTGTGACATCGACTTGGAATATCGGAGGCAAGACCTACACCGACGCCTCGCTAAAAGCCCTTCGAGTATTGAAATGGAACTCGTTCGAGAGCTTCATCGGCGGACTCGGTCGCGACACGTTTAATAATGTGACGGGAGCCGTCGCGGTGACTCTCAACGGCGGAGCCGGAGCCGATGTGCTGGATGCCTCTGCAGCAACCGCATCGGTCAAGTTGGAGGGAGGTGCAGGCAACGACATCCTGAAAGGTGGCCGAGCGGCGGACGTTCTGGATGGCGGTATCGGCAACGACACACTCGATGGTCTCGGTGGTGAAGACACACTCTTCGGAGGAGGAGACACTGACCAGATCCGGCAATAAAACGGTGCTTCACCAAAAACTCCCGGCACACCGTTCTGCCAACTCGGCTTCACCGTGTTTTGACTTGCCCTCGAGAAAGCCAATTTGGCGTCCCGCTTGCTCCCTGACCGGCGGCGGAATAGACTTCCTGCCCTTCGCGGAGCCGGTCTGGACGGTTCGCGGTGTTTTTTGCACTCCTGATTCGGCTATGAGCGTTGCCATGAAAACGGGAATTCACCCCAAGTACGAAGAAGTTACGGTCCATTGCAGTTGCGGTGCTGAGCTAAAAACTCGCAGCACTTCGACCAAGTTGCATGTGGATATTTGCTCACAATGTCATCCGTTCTTCACCGGACAGATGAAGTTCGTTGACGCCGCAGGGCGGGTCGAGAAGTTCTCCAAGAAGTACAACTGGAAGGTCAAAGGCGCGAGTTAGCGAGCCCCAGACGCACCGGGCATTTGGGCGTCTGGCGGCGAACACCTCCGTCGAACTATCAATTTCGGGAGGGCGAAGCTCCCGTCGAGCCTGTGCCGTGGCGCTCGGAGGTTCGACGAGAGTCTTGCCCTCCCGAACTGTTTTGATTCGCCTTCGTTCGTCACCGACATCGAGCACCAGCCATGTACCCTAGCCTGCAAATCAAGCTGCAACGCTTTGAGGAGATCGAGCAATCCTTGGGAGACGCCGCAGTCTTGGCGGACGTCGAACGGATGCTCGCATTGCAGCGCGAACACGGTGGACTGCGAAAGGTCGCGAGCTCGATTCGGGAATTCAATCGGCTTGAAAAAGAAGTCGCAGACATCAAGCAGATGATTTACGACGAATCCGACCAAGAGGCTCGCGACTATGCGAAGGCCGAACTTGCGGAGCTCGAACCCAAATTTCAGGCGTTGCAGGTAGAGCTCGAAGACATGCTGACGGCTGGCGACTCGATGACGCGCGGTTCGTGCATCATGGAAATTCGCGCTGGCACGGGGGGAGAAGAGGCTGCTCTTTTCGCTCGCAATTTGCTCGAAATGTACACGCGGTTCATTACCACGCGCGGTTGGAAAATTGAGATCCTCGATCTGAGCGACGCCGAAATGGGGGGGCTGAAGGAAGTCACTCTGTCAGTCACCGGCGAGGGCTGCTTTCATCAGTTGCAGTTCGAAAGCGGTGGCCATCGAGTACAACGAGTTCCCGAAACGGAAGCTCAAGGCCGAATCCACACCAGCGCGG
>SXGT01119247.1_pt1 | contig 11224 bp, 9 predicted proteins | sample 3176221 | NCBI WGS metagenome assembly SXGT01 (sample SAMN11356862, study PRJNA531348) | freshwater metagenome | isolation source: freshwater sample F1-120 | place: China: Fuxian Lake, Yuxi | collected 2017-12-25
ACGGCACTCGGCGCGGAGAACAATCGTTCGGCTGCCTCCATTGGCAGGGCGAGTAGCAGTGCGAGGCCCCAGAGGGCGCCGCCAAGGGATTGGCGGAATACGTCACTGACTTTCGGCACGATGTTCAACATAGGGGGCCTTCAACGAATGGATTCAGTCAGTTGAAGCGCAGAATGCACCCAACCAACCTTTGGGATTCTCATCGGCATTCGCTTAGTCATTCTTGATATCCCTTTTTGAAGTACCCCGAGGTCGCAAAGGCTCTGGAATTGGACAAATCGCGCGCTGTTTGTAGTTAAACATCGCGCAACGGTTGTTCCTGCACTCGTTGGCAGACTATGGTGTGGTCTGGTGGCTACCCTGAAGTTAAGTACATTGCCGGATTCGTTCACGAGTTGGCCGACCAAGAGGTATTGGCGAAAGGCGACTCCGGGAAATCCACGACTTCACAAGTCAAACCATAACCCGTAAACTGGCTATGTGAGAGTTCACTCGATCTTAAGAAATGCAGGCTGGATTTTTGCGCTGAGATCGATGCTAACTGAAGCAACAGCGGACGGCATCGCCACGATTACCGAAGTCCGCCTTTCTGGGGATCAAATCACTCTCCGATGGAAGACGGATACCCAAGGGGTTCCCCAGACCGTTGAAACTCGGGATTCTCTCACTACCGGCACGTGGAAACCCATATCAGGAATTCAATGGCCTCAAGTCTTGAGTGAGTTCACGGATCCGAATTCTGTCACGGAAGGGTCACGCTACTATCGCGTGGTAGCTCCCTCCCCCTTGCAGGAACGTGGACGCATTCTTTCGGTGAACTTCCACCAACGCCTGACTCGATCGTCGATTCAGCTCGTTTTGGCACTCGCCGGTGTTGAATTATTCATATCGAACGACGTGAATTTCTATAAGGTCGAATACCAAACCGTAGGCCCTTCTGGCGAGCCAGCTACTGCCTCGGGTGGAATGGCGGTTCCCGTAGGCGTGTTAGGGCCTCTGCCACTGGTCAGTTACCAGCACGGAACCGAGTTGGAGCGTGCAGAAGTTCCTTCGTCGTTAAACACTGAAGCATTAATCGCCGTGGCTATGGCTGGGACAGGGTACCTCAGCTTGGCTCCAGATTACCTCGGCCTGGGAACGTCTTCGTTTCCGTTCCATCCCTTTCACCACGCCAAAACCGAGGCGACCGCCGTCGTTGATCTGCTGAGAGCCGCTCGCCTATTTGCGTCTCGTAGCAATATTGTACTGAGTGGCAGCGTCTTTCTTTTTGGATACTCCCAAGGTGGCCATGCGACGCTCGCCGCCCATCGCGAGATAGAACAATTTCATGCCGCCGAGTTTCAATTAAAGGCATCCGCACCAGGAGCCGGAGCATACGATTTGTCCGGCGTCACAACGGACGATGTGTTGTCCGGGCGCCCACAGCCAAACCCGTACTACTTTGCCTATCTGATCGCAGCATACCAAAAAATTTACGGCATTGCCGAATCGTTGCCGGCGGCATTTAAGGCCCCATACCACGTTGACCTTCCACCCTTATTGGATGGTTTCCATTCTGGAAGTGCTGTGAATGCCAAAATGCCCAGTGTGCCAACAGAGGTGTTAAATCCAGAATACTTAACGGCGTTCAAAACCAATCCCGACCATCCGCTTCGCCAGGCGCTGAAAGCAAATAATCTGCTGGATTGGGTTCCTGTCGCTCCGGTGCGCCTATTCCACTGCCAAGACGATCAGGACGTTCTTTTCGCTAATTCGCAAAAAGCTTGGGAACGCTTGAAGGCGAATGGTGCCGTTTCGGTTGAACTGCGAAACGGTGGTGCCTTTGACCATGGCGGGTGTGTGCCGTTTTCTCTGTTGGGAGCTAAGTCTTGGTTCGACAGCATGAAATGAGTCCTATTCAGACCACCATGGGTCAGGGCCTCGGTTTGAGTTGTGCCACTTTCTTAAGCAATTCGTCGCCCAGGTCTTCTTGGTGGAAATAGGCGTCTCGGGAGCCATCGGCTCCCCAAGAATGGATAAAGAGCATCTTCTGAAAAGCTGTCCACGAGGCGGAACCATCCATAGTGAGTTGATTGCCACCCGCGGGCAGTAGCCCTGACTTGTGCGGGGGCATTCCCTTGAACGCAGTGTCCCGTCCACCCCCCCACTTTCCGTCGATCTTCATGTTCGCGTCGGCCGCCAAGACCCAGCCGGGCTGAGCCAGAGAAGCTTTCACTGGACTGCGAGATGGGTAAGTGCCGGCTGGGTTAATCCAATTGGTAATGCCACCGTAATACTGGAATCCGATGATCCATTGATCGAATTCGGGTTCAAACGTCGGGAAGGTGGGACGATTCGGGCAAGTCCAAACATTCGCGGTGGAATTGGTTTGAATAATCAAGCCAACCGTCTGCGCTGCCTTTCGTTCTGGTGGGTTCAAGGCGATTTGAACCACCCCACCACGTGCCACCAATACACGTTCCAAATTTTCATCAGCATAGACTGTAACACCAATTCCAACTTGGCGCAGATTGTTGAGGCATTTGACCCGCTTACCCTTTTCCTTGGCTCTCGAAAGGGCTGGCAAGAGCATGCTGGCCAGAATGGCAATAATGGCGATTACCACCAGCAGCTCGATCAGCGTAAACGCCCAGCCAACAGTTCGAGTCCGGCGGAAGGATGACTGATATTTCATACGTCAAAGTTTGGCTGGGGAAACAAATGAGTCGGTGACTCCAGCTTTTTTATACTAAGAAGGGACCTCACGGCAAGCTCGCTCAACTCCGAGCAGGACAATTGGCAGGAAGCCGTTCAAGAGACTCGATCGGATTGGCTGGCGTTTGATTCAGTCCTCAGGGCCGCAACCATTTTACGAACCAGTCGATGGCTCGCTGTTCGGAAACCGGTTGGATGGCGTGACCTGTCCGTGGTTGAATCAGTAGCTCGAAACGATTCAGTGCAGCGGCGGCAGAATAGGCGTCCGCGGCTGCGGCGGCGCAGATCTGTACCCCCGCTAAAGGAGTTCTCTCATCGGAATCACCATTGATTACCAGTAATGGCCGTGGGGCAATCAGGGGCAGCAACGAAGGCCCATCAAATGGCCCATCAATTCCAGGAACCACTCTCGCGTAGAAGCGTCGAACAAACGCCGCGTTTAACGGAGCACTGACATCGTCTGCGGCTGCGTTCACGGCATTTTGGATAGTCCCAATCCGAGACTGCCAGGCGCCATGCTCCAATGCCCAGCTGAAGCTTTGAACACCGATAAACGGAATGGCCACCGCGATGCGCTTATCCACGGCGGACGCAAGGTATGTCTCCATTCCGCCCTTGGAGATGCCAGTGAGGCCGATGCGGACAGTGTCCACACCGTTCAATGTTTCCACGTAATCCAATAAGCGCAGTACATCCCAGACAGTGTCATACAAGAAAGGAAATCCAATTCCCGTGCGCCAAGTGGATAAAATGGCGGACTCGTAGGCCTGGTTCCCGCCTCCCCCCATCGGCATTCGTTCGCCAAAATGTCGGCCGTCAATGCTAATACCCACGAAACCAAGGCGAGCCAAACGTTCCAGAAAAGGTCGCTGACTTTCCTTATTCGATCCGGTCCCATGCAGTGAAATGACCAACGGTCGGTTCCCATCGGCAATCGGCCTCACAAGAATTCCCGGGACTCGTACTCCACTCTCTGAATAGAACGAGAATCGAAACCGACGTATCCCAGCTGCCGCCTCGATCTCGATAAGCTCGCTCTGCAATGGGACACGCGTTCGATCGATCAATTTTAGGAATCGATCAGCAGCACCTTGCCCTTCCGGAATGGTTCGCGGAGGGAACTTTTCGCCGGCTAATACGGTCACTCCTTCGGAAAAGACGCTCATGGCAATCCAAATCCAAAACAACTGAATAATTCGCTGCATATTCGATTTCAAATCATGCGGGAAATTTTTTAGTGAGCCGATGTTCGCCAATCATTGCCACGCAGTCGCCATAGAGTCCATCGACGCACGTTGTTAAAAGGTCCGTGGCGACTTGGGGTTCCTTTTGGGCTCCAACGTGGACGTCGGCAGTAAATTGGACCCCGTCGTGTTGGTGTCTGCTTTCTTGGCCTGAACCTTCAACCTATCCAGCAGTGGCCTTAGCAAACTGGAGGGCAACGCGTAGGAGGCCACTCGCCCTGCCCGCGCTATGTTCAAGCCGACCACCTTCCCTTCCAGATTCACCAAGGGCCCACCGCATTGCCAGTTCTGCAAGACGCTATCGTGTTGAATCACCAACTCAAACCCTTCCGATCGGTTGCTGGGTGTGCTCCCCATTCGATTCATCCGTTCGGATCGATCCAAACCCTGACTCCCAGCATCATTCTTTGGAGTCTTCAAAGGAATTGTTTTCTCAAACTCTTCCTCACCACGCTTCACTCGCAGGGTAACAGACTCACCTTCACGAAATTCTCGCAGAGTACGAATCAGATCATCGGAGTCTGCCAGCGCCGTTCCATTTAGTTGCAGAAATACATCACCAGCCCGAATCCCAAATTCTTTCGCTGGCATGCCATCCAAAACGCTCTCCACACGGGCCATCGAAGCCTTTCGATCCATTTGGACGCCCATCAGCGCGCGTGGATGCAGAATCCGGCGCGGCGGCACGCTCACAATCCCCACGGCCTGCGGCAGTTCGGAAACACCTGGAGTCACCACCCATTGTCCGACCTTGGCTGGTTGAGCAGCCCAAGACACTGCTTTGAGCTCTTTCGATGCAACCCGGAGCAGGGCCACATCATTTCGATCATCGCTGGTGAGAAGCCGGGCGGAAACCTCCTTCCCACTAGGCAGCCAGCACGTCAGGCGTCCAGAGGCCAATTCACTTGCTTTGGTCAACACGAGTCCTTGGTCATCGATTGCCATGCCCAATGCCACCGTGCTTCCATCCAAATCGATCTTGACTACCGATCGACGAGTGGCTCGGGACACCGACTGAAATGCGTTCAGTGTGGATTCACCACTCTTGGCATGATCCAAAGCCAAACGTTCACGAGAGCGTGCTGGTGCCTGGGCCAAAACCTTGTGCATACCGAACACTGAAATCACTAGCACCACCCACATGCCCATCCATCGCCTAGGTTTCGTCGAAGCTGTCCGCACGGCAACGGTGTCCATAGCCACACCGAATCGCAGTCGATGAATCATTGGGTCGTTTCTATTCATGGACGCGGTTTTCTGGCGGCCACCACCACCGAAGTTTGGAACGATTGATCGCCTCGGCGGATCTCGATGCGAATCGACTCTCCAATGCGACACTCCCGCAAACGTTGTCGGAATGAGTCAGACCCTTCCAGGATCTGTCCGTTAATCCGATGGATAATGTCTCCTACGCGAATCCCCGCCTTGGCGGCAGTGCTATCGGGTTCAACCAACTCCAATTGGCAACCGTCGGGATGATCCTTGCCACGCGCACCAATGGAAGGTCGTTCTGGTGGAGTTTCTTCCCCCCACCGCTCACCCTTCAGCAGTCGCTCCCAGTCCCGGCTAAATGCTTCTACAGGCGCGTGGAAGTTTGCTGTCGGTGAATCGCTGATCCGACTGTGTATCCCCACTACAGCCCCTCGCAGGTCAAACAATGGACCTCCCGAATCTCCTGCTGTGATCGTGCAATCTGTTTGAATCATCGGAGACGGCAGTCGAATAATTCGACCCAATCGCACAACCGGAGCACGTCCAGGCTCGAATCCCCCAGGATGACCCATGGTAAGGACCCAATCGCCGAGCCGACTGTCACCCACTTGAGCCATGGTTACATGCGGCCAGGGGCCATCCTCAGTAATCTTCATCAGACCAGCATCGATTTCGTGGTTTGCTCCCAATGTTCGTCCGCGCAACGTCCGCCCATCCGGCAACACGAATCGGGCGTCTCGCCCCGCTCTATCCGAAACATGGGCTGCTGTTAGCACATAACCGTCGGGGGAGACAATTACCCCGCTACCGCTGCTGGCCCCAATGGTGACAGCAACAACTGAGTTCAGAATGCTGGGGAGAAGAGCTTCAATGCGATGCTCGATAGCTCGGAGATCGTCAAGGTTCTGAGGAACGGATTTCCGGGTAGCTGGGGGAATCTCCCGGAAAAGGAGCAGCGAATTGTCAGTTGCCGTCGAACCTCCAAACTTGTGGTCAGCTCCTTCTCGACCGACAGCGGGCGATAAAACAATCGCTAGCCAGATCAACCACCCGATAGCCATCCATCGCACCAGCCTCGAAAGGACCACGTCAACATCTTGGCGCAACCGACAAACGGAACTTAGGCTGGAGCGTATGTCCGCAGACGGTTCTTGAACAGAACAGTACGAGTCGTTTCGACTGGGCGGTCGGGTGGGCATGGTTGAACAAAGCAAGCGATAAGCAGAACAAGCCCGTCGACTCACCTTACTGCAGGAATTTCCTCAATTCAATGCGAACTCCACGCGAATCTTACCCGTGATTCTAATGCATTGAACAACGGGCTGAATTGGTGGTTATCTGGGATACAGATTCGGTCACATTCCTTCCATCGTTGGAATTGATTGTCAGGACCGCAGCCAACGCCAGACTTCGACTATTCGGGGTGGCTGACCGGTCCTGAGAATCCCGATGCGAAACACTTTGCCCGCCATCCAGAGAGATCCGGCCGCGGTGAAAAGTAGCAACACTCCTGTTCCAATGAGGTCCACCCAAGGTGGATCTGCCATGACTCGGTTCATCATGATAAAGGGCGTGTAGATGGGTATCCAGGAAAGCACCCGTGCCAAGGTGCCATTGGGGTCCCGAGGGATGAAGGTCATGGTCATCAGGGGAATCATCATCACCAACGTGATAACTGCCATATAGTTTTGGGACTCCTTGAGCGTGTTACAGACGCTGCCCAGAGCCAGAATCGCCGCTGCGTAAATGATGTACCCAAAGACGAAATACAGGATGAACATGGGTATCAACTGCGATCCCTGCAAAATGCCCAGAACATCCCTGCCGAACCCGAGGGATCCCACGGATTTCCAGGCGGCAACAGCCAATAATCCGATCATCCATGAGCCAACCATGGTCAATCCAACGGCTGCGATGCCCATCAACTTTCCCATCATCAGTTCATTCGGAGTCAACGAAGACAGCAACACTTCAATAAGTCGGTTCGATTTTTCTTCGATGATATTGTTCAATAACATCTGAGCGATGGAGAAGACCGAGAGCCACAAGAGGTAAACGAAGGCGCTCGGAGCCCATTGGCGCATCACGTCAGACCGTTCAACCGATTCTTTCCCCGCCACCTTTTTTGGATTTAAGTTAAGGATCGGCGCACGGAGCGTTTCCACTTCGCGTACCGAATTCAGATCCACACCCCGTTTGATGTATTCTCTGCGGCGCAATTCGCTCTGAACCACGGTATCCAGTTCGTCGCGCAGCTTGGTATCGGCGAGATTTCCGGACCAATATTGGATTTCAGCCGCAGGTGGATTCGTCGCTGTGCCCAGGAATTCGAAGTGCGGCGGAATGAGGATGGCAGCATGTATATCCACCAATTGATCGTTGAATCGCCAGCGCTGATCCCCTCGGACAAACGGTCGCAACGCTTCTGCCAGAGTGTTCCAGTTCGTTTGAGTCGACAAAGGGCCGGTGAGTGGAACCCGCTGGAAGGGCTTCCTGGGTTTTTCGAGAGGAGGACTCCCCGGCCGCAGCCATGGTTGGATCATGGCATTGGCCGCTGCAGGATCCGACTCCAAGTGCCATCGTTCCAAATCGCGTTTCGCGCCATTCGTGGTCCCTGCGGAGGTTTCAGGCAAGCCATACTTTCGTAGGTACTCGGCGAGCTTCTCCAGAGACTGTTTTCGATAGGCCTGCTCCAAGTGGGCTCCCAATAGTGGTTCAATACCGTTGGATGGATCCACAACGATAAAATGGCGCGTTGGGGTACCGCGAGTTTGAAGCCATATTGGCACTTGAATTGTTAAGAATAACAACATGGGAATAAACAATATTCCAAGCCAAAACCCTTTGGTCCGCGCGTTTTCGACGTACTCACGCCAGGCAACCAGAAGAGCACGTCTCATCGAAATGATGCCTCCTTTCCCGCCGGACCTACCAAGTGAACAAAAACATCATGCAAACTCGGTTCGGTTTGCTGGAAACGGTTCAAAACGATCTCGTGCATGAAGCAGTGGTGCAGAATGGATTGAGGATCTGTCGATTCGGCAATAACAACTTCCCATTGACCTTGAATCGGCAGTGCTTTGTCACATTGGGATGGATCTCGCGAACGCAATTCCATGACCCCCGGCAGAGTTTTCAACGAGGACACATCATGAGTCGTGCAAATAAGCACGCTTCGAGGCAGTTGTCTTTTGGCATCCAACACTGTTCCGTCAAACACCTTCCGCCCTTGGGACATAAGAACAATCCTATCGCACAACCGTTCCGCGTGCTCCATGATGTGGGTCGAGAACAAGATCGTACGCCCCCCTTTGGCCATATCCCGAATGATGGATTCCATCACTTCCTGATTTACCGGGTCCAATCCGGAGAACGGTTCGTCCAGAATCACAAATTCCGGATCGTGCGCAATGGATGCGAGCACCTGGACCTTCTGCCCCATTCCCTTGGACAATGACTCGGTGGGTTTGTCGGCGAAATCTCCAAGACCGTAGGTCTCCAAGAGCTCGTAAGCGCGCGCTCTCGCCTTATTCCGACTCATTCCCTTGAGCGAGGCGAAATAGGCGACGACTGCCCAGCATTTCATCTTCTTGTAGAGACCTTTTTCTTCGGGAAGATAGCCAACCCGATCACGCACCTCGAGTGCCGAGCTCTTTCCCAGGATTGATATGTGGCCCGAGTTGGGTTGGAGAATTCCGAGGATCATCCGGATGGTTGTGGTCTTGCCGGCGCCATTCGGACCGAGAAAGCCGCAGATGGATCCTGACTTTAGGCGAAGAGTCAGATCCGATACGGCGTGAAACTCACCGAATTGCTTGGAGACCCGATCCACATCCAGTGGGAACACAGTTGAGGGATCTTCAGTCATTATGCGTCGACGAAGTACACAGTCCTCAACAATTACCTGCCAGCGGGTGCCATGAGTTTGCGGTTCATGGTCAACCCCATTCGATTCGCTGCCAAGGCTTGATTGCGAAACTCGTCGAATTTCTTGATTTCATCGGGGCTCAGAAATCCTCCGGCTCGCTGAGCCGCTCGCTCCATGATTCCTACGAGCATTTTCAAGTTTTTCTCTCCCTCAGATTCCGAGGCGATATTCCTAAAGTTTAAGGTCGGAACGATCTGAAAATCCGCGGGTAAGCCTTGCGACTGGAGGGTTGCTTGCGTCTCCTCGCGCAACAAGAGATAGAGCTGCTTCCCTTTCTTTTCTCGCTCGGATTTTTCGCCGCTTAGCAACGGTTCAAACTGAATCGCGGTGAGGTGACTGCCGAGGTTTCGGCTGAATTCCTGGTATTGGGCCAATGCCTCCGGCCCCAATAGCTCGCGAACTTTCTCCTGGAGTGCTGCCTCTTGAGCTGCAAAGACGGGCTGCGATAAAATCGTGAGCGCCAATCCTAGGGGTGCTGCGATCACCGTCTGGTTTAACAGATATCCAGTGAGCGAGGTAACTGTAAGCACTACCCCCTGACCACGGAGCCATCCCTGCAGCTTGTTCAGGGCTCGATCCACCCGTTTCCGAGCGGCTTCTTCAGTCGTCCCCAAAAATTCACCGACAGCGGCATTGGGTTGTTGTTCGAAAAAGCGAAGCAAGATGGCGTTTCTATCTTCTGAGGGGAGTTGATTCACCGCTTCGTCCAAAATCGGAGCGATCTTGGACAACGCAGCCTCTGAATGATCTTCTCGGTGGTTCATTTCCGTCGCGATTCGTTCTCGAGTTACCCGCCGTCGTTCGGCTCGCAAATAGTTTCGCGCGACAAAGCACGTATGCCGATGCAACCACCCTCCTAGCAACACGTCCCGAGGCAATGTAGCTGCCGTCCGTGCTAGATCCGGCAGAACATTACAAAACTGTCATCTCCCAGAAATCCTCAGGTCATTCGGATGCTACAGGTTAGCCGCATGAATGAATTGTCGTTCTCGCATCAGAATACCAGTCGTCGACTCCAAATCCGGGCAGTGGCTTTGGGCTTACTGGCCGTTGGCAGCGCCGTCACCCTGGCCTTGGGACCTCTCCATGCCAAGGATTCCTCGAAATGGTCCGTCCCCAAACTGACACTTCGAGACACACCCGTTAACCGCGGAACAATCACCACCAGCTTCGCACCTGTGGTCAAGCAGGTCAGCCCCAGTGTTGTTCGTGTCTTTGTGGCCGCGACCCCTAAAGTTGCTGCCTTCAATGTTCCCGATGAATTGAGCGGAAATCCCTTGTTCAAACGATTTTTTGGGGATGAATCGCCGGAACGCCGGCTGGGCCCCGGTCCTAAGCAACGGGGAGTCGGCAGTGGCGTCATTGTCTCCGCGGATGGATATCTCCTCACAAATAATCACGTCGTAGACAAAGCGGAAGAAGTCCGAGTCGCACTTTCAGACGGAACCGAGTATCTCGCCAAAGTGGTGGGTAAAGATCCCAAGACCGACATCGCTGTGCTTAAGATTGATGCCAAAGACCTCCCGGCCATTCAAATCGCCGACAGCGATATGATCGAAGTGGGAGATGTGGTCCTGGCGATCGGTAATCCCTTCGGAGTCGGACAAACGGTCACCAGCGGCATTGTGAGTGCGACTGGGAGAGGCAGCCTGGGGCTCGATTACGAGGACATGATCCAGACCGACGCCGCGATCAACCCTGGCAATTCCTTCACCGTCACCTCAATGGACTTGGCTTTACCCTCGCGTCGAATCGTAACAGTCACGCTACTGCCAGGTTGAGTCTGGGCGACTTGCAGCTTCAAATGGCGCGAGTCTTTAATCGACTTGCTATTGTATTGAGTGATCACATCACCATCTCGAATTCCGGATTTAGCCGCGGGACTCTTGGGGGTGACGCCTGCGACCAAGGCTCCTTGGGTGACTTCAAGACCAAATTCCTTAGCCAATGCAGGAGTGAGGTCTTGAATGTTGATACCCATGAAGCCACGAACCACGCGGCCGTCCTTAATCAGACCGTCCATTACGGAACGTGCCAGGTTCAGTGGAACCGCGAAACCGATGCCTTGGTTGCCCCCACTCTGGCTTAGAATGGCGGTATTGATACCTACCAGGCGGCCTTCCGCATCGACGAGTGCTCCGCCGGA
>SXGT01151900.1_pt1 | contig 11224 bp, 2 predicted proteins | sample 3176221 | NCBI WGS metagenome assembly SXGT01 (sample SAMN11356862, study PRJNA531348) | freshwater metagenome | isolation source: freshwater sample F1-120 | place: China: Fuxian Lake, Yuxi | collected 2017-12-25
GTAAATCGATCAATATTACGCACCGCCAAGAACATGGGTTGGAAAGGATCAAGGGGAGCTGCCTCGGGCTCAGAAGTCGAGATCGTGAGCACCCCTAACCCATTAGCGGAAACAGGCAAAAGATCATTTAAGATCGGCAAGTAATCATCCGTGAGCGGATTTCCTGTTGGGATTCCACTACGGTCCGCCAGTAACTGGATGGCACCGTAATTCGTCAAACCGAGCAAGGAGATTTGCACCTTTTGTCCGTTGGGACATGATGGAACGATGAAATACTGAATTTCGCTACCGTGTAACACTCCGGGAATGATTGCTAACGGACCATTGGTCAGCATAGTCACTTGGATCGTGTTAGGGTAGTTCACATTGTTCTGCAACCGTTCTGCTGGAGGCATACCCGGTGCCATATCCAAATCTAACTTCCACTCTACTAATAAGGGAACTCCGCCAAGGGAATCCGCAGTGCGATGATCCAAAACCTCCAGCGTCCATTCTCCAATAATTCGTTGGCTCTTAAGTGATGCCAGAGTCTCCTCTGGGAGGGTGTAGATCGTTCCGGTGTCCACGAGGCGGACGTTATCAATCCACACTGAGCCGTCTTGGCACATGAATGAGAAATCTTCATCATCCGCAGTCGCAACGAATTCAATGGAAGCAACCTTCCAATCATCGCCCCCCAGATAATAATTCGTCCACGAGGAATTGAGTGTGACCTGCAGCAAACCGTTCGTGATCTTCTCTAAGGAGGCATCGGAAGCCACCTCGGTTCTGAAGGCGATGGGTTGGTTCGATCTCGATGTCCTGTTCGTCACGACAAAATCTAGGGTATTAAGCCCTGCGACAAAATTCGTCGTAATGACAAACTCTTGAGAGAACCCTGAGGGACCCTGATTAGAACTCGACAACCCGAGCGACACCCCGTTGACCAAAATATCCTCACCCGAATCTTCTGAAGCCCATCGACCTTTGACTGTAAACGGACTTCCCGTCGAAGGAGACTCGAAGACCGTTCGGTAAACATATTTGCCCGGAGGGTGGAGGTTTCCGGCATTGGGTGGGTTAGGAGCAATCCATTGTGAATTTGAATCGTTTCGGAGCCAAGCCGTGAACGGAGGCTGGTTTTCATCCGCAACAACCAACTCGGGCATTACTGGGTAAAACATCACTGGATTCAACATATCCGCCGCTTCGACCAAGGAATAATGAGTATCTATCGCTTTAACGGCCATCGGTCGCCCATCATCCCCTAATCCTGTACCGAGCAGATTCAGGAAAGACCCTCGCCGATACGCAAAAGTCAGTTGGTATGCCCTGCCCTTTTTAGTTCCCGAAGGCTTGTGAACTGTACCTTGGCGGAGGATTAATAAATTGGTCCCCGCGTAAGCCCTTGAACCATTCGAAAGAACGCTGACGAGATTTGAATCGACAACCCAGCCTTCGACATCCCCGCTGACTAGGTAGTTCCCGTTCGTCGCCGTTTCGAACGTGTCTAAAAACACTTCCCCTCGATTCGTCGAAAAATCTGCGAACGGCGGCTTTTGGAATTTAATTGGCAAGCTTGCAAGATTTTCTTCCTCCGTAAAGACCATGAACGCGTTTTGAGAACTGATCGCACCGGAAGCATTCGTGAGGTTGAACGTGGAACCATAACCCAGTTGATTTGTTCCGCCCCGATTCTCCGTTAACATCACACGAGTTCCCTGTGGGCTAACTAAGTGGACGCTCAAATCCGAAACCCTTGAATGGTCGATTCGTAAGCTCACCCGGGCTGCGGCGAGTGCTTTATCCAAGTCGGCGAAGAGGGAGAACTTCGTCACAGCATCGTCAGAGATCAGACCTCCAGCTCGCGTGAAACTCAACCGGTTCGCCCCAGCAGTGCCGAGTTCGAAATAGACCGTGACCTCGTAGTCAACGACGAAGGTATTCGCGTTCGTGATGCAGAGGAAATAGTTGCCGCCCGGAATGAGTGGGGGTGTGCTACTTGCGCCGAGTTGGAGTTCCTGAGCTCCCACCACAATGTTCGATCCTTTCGCATCATAAACATCCGCCGTGGGTAATTCGTCTCGACGCACCCACATCTCTAGGTCGATGCCGGGCGTTTTCTGTTTTAAACGCACGATCATGTTGGTGGCATCCACCGGAACATCGATCGGATAGCAATCGACACCCCCCGCATCCACAGAACCGAAAACAGTGATTCCATTCTTTAGCGGATCGTTCATTGGATCGATGCGGATCGTCATCGTTTCCACACGTCCCGTGTGGCCATTCGCATTATCGATCTCGGTCAGTAACCAAGCACCTGACATGCGTTGACCCAAGAAATTATTGAGCGATCCCGGTCCATCGGTTGGGATGCTATTGGTGATTCCGCTAGTAAGAACGCTGTCATTGTAAACGATGTTCACGCGTCCTTCGAAATCCCCATTATTCAACGTGTGATTGTTCAGAATCACCGATTGAGAACCGTGTTTGAGGTTCCCGACGAGATCACCCAACAATTGGTGGTTGAACGTCGTGTCAACAGTGGTCCGCATGATGCGCGAAGTGCTAAGACCGACAGCAATGATGATCCCTGCCCTCGGACGACCTGGAGTCCCATCAGGCACAATGACGTTGATCGGGAGCCCCGTCAGCAGGCGGCTTCCCCCGGGACCTTGTCTCTCCAAACTCTCATCGGTAGAAAGTCCCAGCAGCGAAAACTCGCCCGCCATCTGATCCTCGGATTTGATCGCGATGTAGAAAATATCTGTGGGCAACCCATTGGTAAACACCGCCAACTCCTCACCTTGTCGGCCCAGAGAGACGAAAGTATTGGTATGTGCCATCACTTTTGGTTCGAGTGAAAGAAGCCCTATGTCCCGAGACACATACAGATCCAAATCTGCATCCACAACTCGGGGTGTGGAGAGGTTTGGAGGATTGAAAATCGCGAAAACAACGTTTGATCCATTAGTTAACGAATTAAATTCGTTTGTAACTTTCTTGTTATCGAAAACATAAAATCGCCATTGGTTCGTCACCCCATTGGTAGTAATCATCGACGGATTGGCGGAAACCAATTGATTGAACAACGGCAACCCATTCGTCATCACGACAGGCGGCGAAAAGCCATCCGCCGCTGCGGATGGTTGATGGATTTCGGCGACCGTGTTCGTGAGGTCAGGAGTTACTTCAAACGCGTTGGTCAGAGTCAGGTCATCCGATGCGAAGACCAAGGCGAAATCCTGAACCACATCATTCGTTCGGTAACCACGAGTCGCAGGTCGTGCGTTATTGTTTTCGAAGAAATCGCTGATCGCGTTCACGTTCACTCTTCGGGCACGAACCGTGATAGTCCAAGTGGAGTTTGTGCTGTATTGGAAAGGCTCCTTGATCGACACATTCTCTACGTTGTTCACGAAATCGCGTAATTCAGGTGCCGCCGCATCACCCGCCGCATGTGGCCCGTTGTAGGTGCTATCGACTCCGATATCATTCCCGATAAAGAGAACCCCTGTCTCATCGTTTCGGATTTCCAAATCGAGGTCGTTGACCAACTTCAAGCTCGCCCCTGGGTTGCCTGGTGGATCGGTCCAGACCATGGTTACATTCCATGGGCTCGCAGCGGCTTCCTTGCTGAGTTTTACCTTCCAGCTACGACTTTCCCCTGTCGCTAAGGCGTTTGTTGGACTTTGCTCCACCAATTGGATTGGCCATTCGTTTTCAGTCAGATTGGTCATCGTCGCGGTCACCATTCGTTGGAGGCTCGGACCGCCCCAACCTTGAAAGTTGATCGTGGTTCTCGGGGCGCGATCGTATTGATCGCTCAATGAACGTGCTCCATTGATGAGTAATGCTTTCATCAATGCAGGGCTCAGACTTCGCCTGATGGGCTTAGGCAAGCGGTGTTCATAAAACTGTTGAGCCAATGCAAGAATTCCTGAGACAGTCGGGACGGCGAAACTGGTACCCGAATCAATCCGATAATCCGAGCCAAGCTGGTCGTGGAGGTCTTTCAGAAGCGGGTAAAGATTGCTGTTTGTCGAGACGTGCTCCTCCAATTTCCATGGCTTCGATTTCGCAGAAACAAGGAAAGAACCCGGAGCTACGAGATCCGGTTTAAACCTGCCATAGTCGCCCTCAACTCCATAACCCACATTCCCACGGCTCGAATACGAAGCCACTTGATAGGCCGAATCCGAAGCGGCTTGGAAAACAAAGTTTGTGTCGACGTTCGTCTGAACAATCTCACCGGTGTCAGGATCTGTAACGAAGTTCGTAAGAATCATCGCGTTCGTCAACAAACGGGCCTGTTCGATAGCCCCGACAGTGATCACGTTTTTGGCCGTGCCGGGCGAGGCAATCAGGCCGGGTTCTCCCTCGGTCCCGTCCTCGTTTCCTTGTCCATAATTGCCACTTGGAAACAAGTAGAGAACTGCTTGGGGTCCCGTCATCGTGGGGAGCGCATCTCGCACAGCGGCGTCATAACCCGCCGCAGCAGAGTCGTATTCGAACGCTCCTTCATACAACCAACTATTATTGGAAAGGAGTGTGTTTGTCCTTCCGAGCAAGACGAAGTTTGTCGAAGCCGCCGTTTCCTGAAGCCAGATGTCGTCCGTGGCAGAATTTACTTCGGGGGAGAGGTTGATCGGGAGGACGAACAATTTGGATGCCGGTGCCATTCCTTGATAGGTCGAATTCGTCGCGGAACCCATCATCATGTTTGTGGATAAAGCACCCTTGCCGGTTCCTGCTAGAGTTGCGGCGACAAAAGTGCCGTGCCCATCACGATCGACAAACGGAGGCCGATTGCTAGCCGTGGTGTAGGAAAATACTCGGCCCACCAAGTCCGGGTGATACTTATCCACCGCCACGTCGTTGACGTTGATCCAAATATTGGTTCCGTTCAGCTCTAAATAATTGGTAGCTGCTCCAAGATTCGTTGCGGCACCTACGAAAACTCGCGCTAAATCGTTCGCAAGAATTCGGGGGCTTTGAGGTTCAATCATCTGAACCGCACTCAGTCGAGCAAGTTGCGGCACTGAATCTGGACGTGGTCGCACCGTGAGTTGCGGCCCGAACGGGGATCTAGAGATTCCAATTACCTCGGTGCCCATCCGAGCCATCGCCCGCTCCGCATCTTGCACGTGCCCCTCGAACACGGTCACCCTGAGCCAAACCTCTGGGGGGAGCGGCGACTGCGTCACGGCACCTTTCACGAGGCGTGGATCAAGTTTGTAGTATGGCTCAAAGGGCAACACGGTCTGCACCAAAGGTGAGGTCTCAAGGAGCGTGGCCGCAGCGGCCGTCGCCATAACCAAGTAAGCATTGTTCGGAATATATGAAACCACCTTGGCACCCGCCTCCTGAAGAATCGTCCTAAATTGGTGATCGAGCGCTTGTTTTCCTTGGACAATATAGCTACCCGGATCACCTTCGGTTTTGAGGTGCGCCGGTATTTCCGGTCGTTGCGGCATCGCCGTATCCAGAAGAGCGTTCCTTAACAAAATGGCGTGATCGCGGCGAGCCAACTGCGCCAAGCTCCTCGTAGAATTTGTCAGGCGATACGGGAAATAACTTGAAGGTTGTTTAACTGATTGTGCAGATGAAATCGAATCCACCGTGGTGAGAAGCTGAAGTGGCTTCACCACACCCGTGGTCGCCGAAACAGGTTGAGAACCTGTGGGTGCCGGTTGTAATAACTGACGTTGGCGGGTCTGGTAATCGTTTCCTTTCTTCCAGCAAAACGCCGCCGCCAAAAAGAGCAGCATGCTCAACACGGCCCAGATTTTTGGGGTAAATCGCATAACTCAACTCTCAACGCAAATTCTCATACCTACTCGGTCGGCGGCAGAACGCTGTAATCCTCGATCACGGTGCGCAACGGGCTGTTGGTGTTGTCCGGTTCCCCATCCACGCGGAAAATTGTCTTGGTAACTATTTCACCCATCACCTGATAATTCGTGCACAGGTTGTAAAAATTGATATCCGTCGTAATCGACCTGTCTGCTGGCTTCAACGATTGGCCGAATGCATAAACCACAAATCGAGGCTCATCTACTTTAAGAAGTCCGAGGATCCGCCTTGGGATGCCCTCAACGACCTCGTCGGTCAGTCCATAACTTGTCTGATTTTGGGAGCTTGTGTTCAGATAAGGAGAGTTCGCCACAATCCCACCATATAAACCTGGAGCCGCGCTCAGTTGTGGGGTGCGCAAAATATCTCCGAGACGTGAAAACACTCCTGAACGTTGACTAGATCGGGTCCCATTGATCCCCCTTACAATATCTCGGACTTGATCCGAGGCAGGTTCGATCACACGGGTTATAAATGTTGGCTCTGTGGTCTGCGTCATCTTGGCATTAGGGACACTATTGCTAACAACCGGAATGCCGCTTAACACAGCCGTCCACGCCGCCAAATTCCCTTGGTTGACAGAGAGTAACCCTCGAGCGGCATTCTCGTTTGGGGCTGCGGTGAATAATCCAACCAACGCTAGATCTTGGGTCGGATAAGTTCCATCCGTGTTACTCCATCTCCGCCAAGCAGTCTTGACCTCAACCTTGTCAGGATTCCCAGCATCTGCTTTCAGGTAAACCGTTTGCCACGGGGTTCCTCGATGAACTCCACCTAAGTCCCCGATCGAAGGAAACCGATAAAAACCGCTAGCCCGCTGATTGATCGGAAAGTACCAAGCATCCGAGTTAGTGATGCCGGGATCCTTGAGAAACGCTGAGTTATCTGTGCTGAGGAGTTGCCCCCCTTGAAGAGGAGATCCACCCCATGGAGCATACCGTCGATTGACGAAACCTAGTCCAGGATTTCTGAAAGGGACTGCGGTCGGACGAAAATAATTCACGGTGGTGCCAAGCGGGTTGAACAGATCGGAGGCCGTGTAGTGCACTAAGGGATCATTGGCCTGCCATGAAGCGCGAAGGACAATGACACGGGTCGGATTAAACGGGGCCTCTTGTCTCAACCCAAGTTTTGCCTTCTCGGCTATGGTCGCTCGCGGATCGATGAATGTTTGGAAATTGGTGATCGCTCGCTCCTTGTCGCGAATGAGCATGCTATAATCTGCCCACATGGTTCTGTTGACCGAAGGCAGGTTCGTCGAAATCGCGATTTGACGCATCACTCCTAGGGTCGGGGATGCGACGTTATTGCTCGAAACACGGTTCGTGATCCAAAGCATGTTATCCGTGACCACTTTAGGATCCTCTGAGACTAAAGCGTTGGCAGATACGGCCGGTAGTGCCAAAAGTTTGGCAATATCCATCTTCGTAACCAATCCTCCTAAATTCACAAAATCCACGACGGCATTGTTCGCGGGATCCACTAACCAATACTGGACGTAATTGGTCATTTCCAAGTTCCACGAAGGAGACTCAAACGACCGTTCGAATCCATTCGTGGAATTGGTCGTAAAATAAGGGGACGAACGGAGAAGCGCATTATTCCCCGCCAACATCGTGATGTTGGTGAATAGAGGGATTTTGATTGAGTTGAGGTTGGTTTCGCCGACCCAGCCCTCCCATGTATTGGTCGTTTGATCCGAAAGTAAATTGAACTGATAGTTGTTCGCCAAGGGCCATACCCTCGTCCGCACCCCGAAATTGGTCGCAAAGAGTGCGGCTTGCGACTGGATCGCCACATGCCATCGTAGAGGTCGCGGGAATTTGTTGGAATAGGAATTCCAAGCTTCGACCCCGAACAAACCCTGCAACGACAACAAATGCATCTGGTTGGTGGCGACTACAGGCCCATCCACTTTGGCTTTAACAAATTCCAACTTGCGAGTGACTTCCGCTTTGATATCGAGAGCAAACTCGTTGAAATTGGGCCAACCCTTTTTCGCGCCCACAACAACGGGCTGCCCGTAAACATTGATGTTGGGATAGACACGCGGTGGCAGCGACGGATCTGCGAGGATTAAACTCTGCGCATAACGCCAACTGTTGGTGACGAAACGCGAATTGGTCTCTTCAAGCCAACCGGTGATGTAAACATTGGTAGCGGTCGCCGCGAACACGGGCCGAAATATCGAAGGTAAATAAGGATAGCTCGCTCCCCGATTGGTCATGTTGTCATAAATATTCGCCGCCAATTGTAAGACACGGTGAACCGGAGCTGTGTATTCGTTACTCAATGCCACATCGCGGTTGGTTCGCATCGCGGTGTGATAAATCTGAATGTTGGTTAACGCAAAGCTGGGACGCACAACACTGAGGGTGTCTGAACCGAACAAATTATTAGTCATCTGACGGCGAAACCCGAACCAGTTGGTCGATGGATAAACCACATTCGTTGCCACGCTGGCTCGCAGCATGGCGTCGGCTGAGAGTAGGAAAAAGTTGGTGTAAGGAGTCGAGTTAGTATCGAGCCGCACCGTGCGATCGTCCCGAAGCTGAGGCCAAGGCACTAGATTTGTGCTGATTTGCCCCGGGTAGTTTGCAAAATTCAGATGGATTTTTCCCTTGATCGCCGGGGTTGAATCCACGCCCAGCTGACCAAACGAGCGATAGAGGCTGTATCTGTCATAACTCGCCAAAGAAAGTTTGGACACCCGTTGCAGTTCCGTCGCCATGCTGTTCCAGTTGGAACCTCCTTTTGGAATGAGGATCTCCTGCACATCCACCAACATGTTAGGATTATCGCTCCCCGGCCATGGACGGCTGACTGGGTCATTATCGTTGTTCAGGACTTGACCGGGTCCGCCGTAGGAGATGATCGGTCCATCCCCATAGGTATCGACTTGGTCAGTAAGAAAACTATTGGTATCGCGACCTGTGAAGCTGCCACCCAAAGGCAAGAGGTTCGAAACTCGATCGTTATATCGATACGCGATGACTCCCAGAGCATGCTCGAACGCTTTCCCTGCCGGCCTATAGGTGCCTAACGGCGATTCGTACCCTCGGTATTCATTGGCGGTCCAGATGTTCGTGTTCAACGCCCTGAAATACCCCGCCAAATTGATTTCGTAAGAACCAACGCCTTGGTTCCGAGCATAGTAAGATCTTCGATTATCCCCATCAATCGCGTCCCCCGTAAATCGCACCTCGTTATGGATGTAATTCATATCGAGCGATTTTCCGGCAGGCAAAACAAGAAACGCCCAACGACCGATGAACCGGTTGGTTTCCGAATGCGGAAATTCAGGGTGCTCCAATACCCCGACCCATTGCGGATCTCCCACATACTGGTAAAGGTTGGTGTCCTTGCTGGAGGGTAGTCCATCCTTGCCTACATCCAGATACCTCCCGGTTGGTTCAAACAAACCGTTGCGGTTGAAATCTAGAAAAAACCGATTGTCTGAATACGGCATGGTGACGTTTGTCGTCACAAAGACCGGCGGGCGAGGATCGATTTGTAAATTGGCGATGTTTTGTTGGTAATCAGTTTTGCTGAGGCCTGCACCGTTGGCACCCACGAAATAGTTGACGTTCGTGATGATTGAATTTCGATTCCCACCCTGCGAAGTATACCCTAGTGGGTTGATATAATTCGTTGAAACGAACAAATCATAAGCCAATCGGTTATGGGCCGACATCATCCGGGCGACGACTTGAGCCTGCACTCGGGCGTTTGCTGCATCGACCATGAGGCGGGCCGTATTCTGATCCTCTGAAATCTTCACCGAGGCGCGTTCACGGCGGCTCATCGCGAGAAAGATGACCGTCATAAACGTCACAACGCTGAGCATGATCAGCGTGATGACAAGGGCGATACCGCGTTGTGACTGACGATTCATTGGGCGACCTGACGAATGGAAATGAGTTGGCGGTAGAGTTGAACTTTCCCTAATCGACTCAGGGCATAAGCTCCGGCGTTCGGGTTTCGATCGGTCCGCATGGTCAAGTAGTTGCGGTATGACTCAGGCTCGATGACCCCCAGTTCGAACTCAAGAAATGCCGGCAGTGCATTGCTCCGAAATGCAAAACTGGTTTCGGGTGAGCCCCCCGGAAACACCTGACGAACCACGATAGGAGCATCCACAATATTCGAGGCCGTATTGACGAGGGGAGGTTTCATCAAAGCTCCCTTAGTGTCCAACCGGACCAATGGATAACCCGTATTAATATTGGTGGTGTCCCACCCCAATCGACGACCATCGAGATCCAAAACGTTCATCCGAAAATGAACCACGCCCTGTGCAATCTGGTGAAAATTGGTTCGCAACGAGGCATTATTGGTTTCGATTGCGGAGCGAAGGAAAAGCCGAGAAAAATAGTTATCAATCGGAAATCTTCGCACGGGTTCAGGTGAAAACCTTTCCAGTGACCCAATCCCATCGCGGGCCGGACCACCCGTCATCGGATCCACAACTCGATAGCCAATCGCTGACCAGAAGTTGGTAATGCGGGTTTGCAAGAAAACGTCGTTCAGGATGTTCGTGTGCAGAGAATTGGGATCCATCCGGTTCGTGTGGACGATCGGGATCTGAGCCAGTGTGAGGTAAAAATTGGTTTCACGACGAAGATTCGTTGGCACCACCTGTTCCAGTTCGCGCGTCACCAACTCGAGAATCGATCGACCCTTTTCCAAAATATCATTCTGAGTCTCGTTGCGACGGAGAGCTTTTTGGGTCTGATTAAAAACTGCCGCGAGGGTGAAAATAATCACCCCCATTAACGCGACCGCCACCATCAATTCAGTTACGGTGAACCCCGCCTTGGATCTCATCAATCTCAACGGCGGGATGCAACCCTCTGAACAAGGTGATGCTATATTAGAGTCCCGGTGCATTCGCGTATTGGTTAAGCTCGAAAAAATAAGCGGGCAGATCCACCAATGGATAATTGGTGCGCGTCACTTGGCCAGCCACCATGGTTGAGAGCACCTTCTTGTTCCGACCTACGGTCCAGTTGTTCAAGCCTTTTTCAAAAACTGGCCAGCGGACGGTCAATCGTAAATCATGCAAATTCGCTTCGATTCCGCTGCTGTATATTTGCCATCCGCTACTCAGATCATCAATATTCAAAGGGACAACAGGCACCACTTCAGACTCAATCTCGAATCTAAACGCGATGTCATAATCCCGTGTCGTTTTCTCTGCCGCAGCCCCGCTGATCCCCCGCACTCTTGCTGTCACTCGGTTCACTAATCCCGGATTTCCGAGACCCAAGGGATACTTGGGTGTCCCTAGAATCCCAATGATTTGTTCCGCATTGAGGTTCGTGTAAGCGAAATCGGAAACGGTTTTTCCGTCCGAGGTCAGAACCACCCTCACCTCCTCGACATA
>SXGT01161723.1_pt1 | contig 11224 bp, 13 predicted proteins | sample 3176221 | NCBI WGS metagenome assembly SXGT01 (sample SAMN11356862, study PRJNA531348) | freshwater metagenome | isolation source: freshwater sample F1-120 | place: China: Fuxian Lake, Yuxi | collected 2017-12-25
ATCGGGGTTCGTCGTGTTCGGCAGGTCCTCGTTCTCGGCGAACTCGTCGACGATCGAATCCAGCAGGTGCTGGATGCGCAGACCCTTCGAACCGGTCTCCAGCACCGACTTGATCGCGTACTTCTTGGCCCGGTCCACCACATTCTGGATCATCGCCCCGGAGTTGAAGTCCTTGAAGTACATGACTTCCTTGTCACCGTTGGCGTAGGTGACCTCAAGGAACCGGTTGTCATCGATCTCGGCGTACATCCGGTCGACGACCTTCTCGATCATCGTCTTGATGGTCAGCCCGCGGTCGCCGGCGAACTCGTCCAGGTCGTCGGTGTTCACCGGCAGGTTCTCCGTCAGGTACTTGGAGAAGATGTCCTGTGCGGCTTCGGCGTCCGGCCGTTCGATCTTGATCTTCACGTCCAGGCGGCCGGGCCGCAGGATGGCCGGGTCGATCATGTCCTCGCGGTTGGAGGCGCCGATGACGATGACGTTCTCCAGGCCCTCGACACCGTCGATCTCCGAGAGCAGCTGCGGGACGACGGTGGTCTCCACGTCCGAGCTCACCCCGGTGCCGCGGGTACGGAAGATCGAGTCCATCTCGTCGAAGAACACGATCACCGGGGTGCCCTCGGAAGCCTTCTCGCGGGCCCGCTGGAAGATCAGCCGGATGTGGCGCTCGGTCTCACCGACGAATTTGTTGAGCAGCTCGGGACCCTTGATGTTGAGGAAGTAGCTCTTGGCTTCCCGGGAGTCCTCACCGCGCAACTCGGCCATCTTCTTGGCCAGTGAATTCGCGACGGCCTTGGCGATCAGCGTCTTACCGCATCCGGGCGGACCGTAGAGCAGCACGCCCTTGGGCGGCCGCAGCGAGTATTCGCGGTAGAGGTCCTTGTGCAGGAACGGCAGTTCGACCGCATCGCGGATCTGCTCGATCTGGCGGGTGAGGCCACCGATATCGCCGTAGCTGACATCGGGCACCTCTTCGAGCACCAGATCCTCGACCTCGGCCTTGGGGATCCGCTCGAAGGCGTAGCCGGCCTTGGTGTCGACCAGCAGCGAGTCGCCGGGGCGCAGCTTGCGCGGCGGCTCACCGTCGATATCGAGCGGGATCTCCACCCCTTCGGGCAGGTACTCCACGCCGACCAGTGGTTCGGCCAGCCACACGATGCGTTCCTCGTCGGCGTGGCCGACGACCAGCGCACGGTGTCCGTCCTCCAAGATCTCGCGCAGCGTGCTGATCTCGCCGACCGCCTCGAAGGCACCGGCCTCCACGACCGTGAGTGCCTCGTTCAGGCGCACCGTCTGGCCCTGCTTGAGTCCGCTGGTCTCGATGTTGGGCGACAGCGTGAGGCGCATCTTGCGGCCGGAGGTGAAGACGTCGACGGTCTCGTCCTCGTAGGTCGCGAGCAGCACCCCGTAGCCACTGGGCGGCTGCCCGAGCCGATCGACCTCTTCGCGCAGCGCCAGCAGTTGCTGGCGGGCCTCCTTGAGGGTGTCCATCAGCTTGGCATTGCGCGCCGCCAGCGAGTCGATGCGCGCCTCGAGCTGCTGGACGTCGCGGGCCGTGCGCAATCCGCTGCCGGCGCCTACCGTGTCCTCGAGTTGTTCACGCAGGGCGGCCGCTTCCCGGCGCAGCCTCTCCAGTTCGGCGGCGTCCTCTGCGGACATGCTGGATTCGTGGGGTGTTCCGAAATTCTCAGAACGCTCGGACTCACTCATGCTGCGCTCCCTCCCGCACCGAATGTTGGTGCAGTAACAACTTCAACGCTACCGGCGATTCAGCCTTTGTGTGCGGTCTAGGAATTCGACACACCAGCAACGCTGTTAACCTCCTTGCTTAGCTTGCCCCATTGAAAGGACCACTGTGATCCTCAAAACCCTCGCAATCGGCTTCGTCACCAGCGCCGCGGCAGCCGGCCTGGTAACCGCTGCGGCGACGGGCGTGTCGTCGGTTGCCGCCGGCAGTGCCCCGGCGATCACCCCCGTGGTGTGGGACACACCGATGCCGCAGGCGCCGGCGCCGGAGCTGCAGGCTCCGTTGACGCAGACCCTGACCGTGCTCGCCGGACCCGGCTCGTTCTCCGGAAAGGCCGCCTACATCCAGGGCGGTATCGGCCGTATCGAGTCCATCGCCGCCGACCGCGCGTACAGCAACGCCGCGAGGGAAGGCAAGTTCCCGCTGACCTTCAACGTGCTCGATATCGACGTCAACGGCCCCGTCGCGACGGCCAACGTCACGGCCACCGCGGCCACCGGTGGCACCGCCACGCAGCCCGTCACCTTCACGGCCGGCCCGAGCCCCACCGGCTGGCAGGTCTCCAGGCAGTCCGCTCTGGCGCTGCTCTCGGCGGCCGGCTGACTCACGCGCCGATGCGCCGCACGTCCGTAGCGGTCCTGAGCGCCACCGCGGCTGTGGTGGCGCTCGGGCTCTCGGGCTGCGGCGCCGAGCCGATTCCACCCGCCCCGACCACCTCGATCTCCGCGCCCGCCGTCGCGGGCGCCCAAGCCGCACCGCAGGCGCCGCTGCCGGCGCCCCAGGCCCTCACCGATGTCCTGGCCAAGCTGGCGGACCCGTCGGTCCCCGGTGAGCAGAAGGTCGACCTGGTGCAATACGCCACCCCGGAGGACGGCGCCGCGCTCGACCGTTTCGCCCAGGCCACCGTGGACGGCGGGCTGGCGCCGCTGACATTCCAGGCGGCCGACCTCAGCTGGTCACCGGCCGACTACGGCGACGTGGTCGCCACCGTCACGGTCGGCTCGGCCAACCCCGCACCGCAAGCGCGGCCGTTCACCTTCCCCATGCAGTTCACCCTCGACGAGGGTGCCTGGCAATTGACGCGGGTGACCGCGGACCAGTTGCTGGAGCTCGGGCCGGTGCCCGGCGCCTCGTCGGTCGCGCCTGCCCCGGTAGATCCGCCGCGGTAGCCGGCTCAGACCTGCGGGCGTTTGCGGCGCAGCGGGGGCGGGGTCACCGTGCCCGGCGCCAACTTGCGGGCGCTGATCAGGAACGCGGTATGCCCACGCATGTTGTGCTGCGGCCGTACCGCCAGCCCGACGACATTCCAGCCGCGCTGCATGGTCTCCCAGGATCTGGGCTCGGTCCAGCACTGCTGCTCCCGCAGCGCCTCGACGGTGCGGGAGAGCTGGGTGACGGTGGCGACGTAGACGATCAGCACGCCGCCGGCCACCAGCGCCGTCGACACGGTGTCCAGGACATCCCACGGGGCCAGCATGTCCAGCACGACGCGGTCCACCTGTGGACCCGCTTCCGGGTACTCGTTGAGATCAGCGATCCGCAGATCCCAGTTGGCCGGGCGCTCACCGAAGAAGGTCTCGACATTGCGGATCGCGTGCACGGCGTGGTCATCGCGCACCTCATAGGAGATCACCTGACCGGTCGGCCCGGCCGCGCGCAGCAGGGAACAGGTCAGTGCACCCGAGCCGGCACCGGCTTCCAGCACCCGTGCACCCGGGAAGATGTCACCCTCGTGCACGATCTGCGCGGCGTCCTTGGGGTAGATGACCTGCGCGCCGCGCGGCATGGACAGGACATAGTCGATCAGCAGGGGCCGCAGCACCAGGAACGGATCGCCGTTGGTGGACTTCACGACGCTGCCCTCGGGCTGGCCGATCACGGTGTCGTGGCCGATGGCGCCGCGGTGGGTGTGGAACTCGCCACCCGGACTGAGCACCATCGTGTAGTGCCGCCCCTTGGGATCGGTGAGTTGCACGCGATCGCCGATGACGAACGGACCAGTGATTTGCACGGGGTCAGCCTGCCAGACGCGCCGCCGCGGCTACGAATTGTTGTCGGTCCGCGGGCCTAGGCTTGCGCTATGAGCGCCCCAGCACCCGCCCGAACCGGTTGGCGCCCGGCCCTGTCACCGTCGCGGGCCAGTGACTTCAAACAGTGCCCGTTGCTGTACCGCTTCCGGGCCATCGACCGGCTGCCCGAGCCGGTTTCCCCGGCGCAGCTGCGCGGGTCGGTGGTACATGCCGCGCTCGAAGAGCTCTACGCGCTGCCCGCCGCCGAACGCCTTCATGACACCGCGCTGACGTTGGTCGATCCTGCCCTGGACCGGGTGGTCGCCGAGGGCAGCAAAACAGGACTTGCGGTGGATCCCGATCTTCGTGCCGAACTGCTGCGCGACGCCCGAAAGCTGCTGTCGGGCTATTACCGCCTGGAGGATCCGACCCGATTCGACCCGCACAGCTGTGAGCAGCGCGTCGAGGTGGAGTTGGCGGACGGCACGCTGCTGCGCGGTTTCGTCGACCGGATCGACATCGCTGCGACCGGTGAGATGCGGGTGGTCGACTACAAGACCGGGAAGTCACCATCGGAGCTGTGGGCGCTGGCCGAGGCCAAGGCGCTGTTCCAGATGAAGTTCTATGCCGTCGCGCTGTGGCGGTCGCGCGGTGTGCTGCCGGCCAAATTGCGCCTGCTCTACCTGGCCGACGGCCAGGTGCTGGACTACTCCCCCGATATGGATGAGCTGGTGCGCTTCGAGCGGACCCTGACCGCGATCTGGCGGGCGATCCAGTCCGCGGGGAGCACCGGCGATTTTCGGTCCAAGCGGTCGAAGCTGTGTAGCTGGTGCGCACACCAGCAGCTCTGCCCGGAATTCGGGGGCACGCCGCCGGCGTACCCGGGATGGCCGCAGGAACCCGCACCTGACGGCAGGAGCGATGCAGAGCCGGCGGTCGAGTGAGCGACAGCCACTACCGGCGGCTGGACGAGTCCGACGGATTCCAGGTCTTCGAGTCGACGCCGGGTACCGCAAGCAACTGGGACTCCGCGATCCAGCACGGGTCACCGCCACTGGCGCTGTTGACCAGAACAATCGAGGAGCTCTATCCCGAGCGCCCCGAACTGCGGGTGGGACGGCTCGTACTCGACATTCTGGGAGCCATCCCGGTCGCCCCGGTGAAGGTGCGGGCCTGGGTGGAACGGCCCGGCGCCCGGATCACCATGGCGGTCGCCGAGATGCGCAGCGTTGGCGAGAAGGACCGGGTTCTGGCTCGGGTGAGTGCCTGGCTGCTGGCCACCAGCGACACCGCCGACGCCGTCACCGATCGCCATCCCCCGTTGGTGGAGGGCGCGGCGATGGACAATCCGCACGGGTGGGTCGGGGCCCCCGGCTACCTGGACACCGTCAGTTGGCGCAAGCAGCGGACCGACCCGGGCGAGCCGGCCGTGGTATGGATGAGTCCACTTGTGCCGCTGGTGGCTTCCGAACCGGTGACCGATCTGCAGCGGTTGGCGATGGTCGTCGATTCCGCCAATGGCGTCGGCGCAGCGCTCGATCCCGACAGGTTCGTCTTCATGAACACCGACACCGCGGTCCATCTGCACCGTGCGCCCATCGGCAGTGACTTCGCGCTGCGCGCCCGCGGTTCGATCGGCCCGGACGGCATCGGGGTGACGACCGCGGATATCTTCGATCGCGACGGGTTCATCGGGACGTCGGCGCAGACGCTCCTCGTGCAGCGGAGGTAAGAGCGGTGATCGAACCGCTGCAGCGCCAGTGCGATCTCGCGTGGGCGCTGACCGACCTGCATCTGTCGGCGCTGTCCTTCGACGACTTCCTCTGGGAGCCGACGGGTCTGGTGTGGACGATGCGCATGGACGACACCGGGCGCTGGTGTCCGGACTGGGCCGAGACGGAACCGGAACCCATCCCGGTGCCGACCATCGGGTGGATCAGCTGGCACATCGTCTTCTGGTGGTCGTCGGCGCTGGATGCAGTGACCGGACGGCCGCTGCGGCCACCCGCCGAGATCGCGTGGCCGGGCCCCGCCGACGCGGTCCCCGCGATCAGGGCGCTGCACGCGCAGTGGCGGGCGGTCCTGGCGAGGCTGAGCCCGGCCGATCTGGACGCGCCGTGTGCCTTCCCGTGGGGCCCCGACGGGCAACGGACCGTTGCCGACACCGTGCTGTGGTTGAACATCGAACTGGCCAAGAACGGATCCGAGATCGGCCTGCTGCGGATGATGCGCGCCACGGCGTAGATATATTTACTTGCATCTATATAGATGCGCTGCAATACTTCTGGCATGGACGTGTTCGAAGCCGTCGCCGAACCGAGTCGGCGCACCCTGCTCGACGCGCTGCGACACGGCGAGCGCACCGCGGGCGAACTGGTGGACACCTTGCCCGGGCTGACCCAGCCGACGGTGTCCCGTCATCTCCGGGTGCTGCGCGAGGTCGGCCTGGTCGAAGTCCGTTCCGACGCCCAGCGGCGCATCTACGCCCTGCGCGCCGACGGTCTCGTCGAGATGGACGCCTGGATCGAGTCCTACCGGCACTTCTGGGCCGGTCGCCTCGACGCACTCGAAGGGCATCTGCACGAGACGTTCGGGGAACCGTCATGACCGCCCATGACGGCCGGGTGGTCGTCGACGGTGAGCGTGTGGCGCTGCACTTCGAACGACGGCTGCCCTACCCGGTCGAGCAGGTGTGGACCGCGATCACCGATCCGGTGCATCGCGGAAAATGGATGGGCCGCACCGTGATCGACCCCCGCGAGGGCGGCACCATCGAGACCGTGGCCTCCGGCCCGCCGTTGCCGCCCGAACGCAAGCGGATGACCGGCCGGATCCTGGTGTGGGATCCACCGCACGTGTTCGAACACGAATGGCTGCAGCCCATCGTCGAGCCCGGCGTGGTGCGCTATGAACTCACCTCCGATGGCAACGGCACGTTGTTGCGGCTCAGCCATCGAGGACTGAGCGTCCCGAACGCGAACGGCTTCCGCACCGGGACGCATGCCTATCTCGACCGGCTCACCGCATTGCTCGCCGGTGAATCGCTACCCAACTGGGCTCAACGCGTGCAAGCCATCTCGGGCTTCGCGCCGACAGGTGAGGAGTTCTCATGACCGACAATGCCTTCGGGAACCGGCCGGCGATCGTCATCGCCTACCACTCCGGATTCGGGCACACCGCGACGCTGGCCTCCGCGGTCGCTGACGGGGCGCACGCCGACGGCGCCGACGTCACCACGGTGGCCGTCGACACGATGACCGATGCGGATTGGGCGACACTGGATGGCGCCGACGCGATCATCTTCGGGACCGCGACCTACATGGGTAACGTCTCGGCCGGGTTCCAGGCCTTCGCGGAACAGACCGGCCGGCGTTGCATCACCGGCGCGTGGCGGGACAAGGTTGCGGCGGGATTCGCCAATTCCGGCAGCAAGAGTGGGGACAAGCTGACCGCCCTGATCTCGCTGACGGTGTTCGCCGCCCAGCACCATATGCACTGGGTCAGTCTGGGGCTGGGGCCGGGCTGGAATTCCGCCGCGGGCACCGAACACGACCTGAACCGGCTCGGTTTCTGGCTCGGCGCCGGCGCGCAGACCGACGTCGACGCCGGACCCGAGGACGTCCACCCCGCTGATATCGCCACTTGCCGCCATCTCGGGCAACGCGTCGCCGCGGTGAGCGCCCAACTGATCGCCGGTCGGGCGGCTAGTTCAGCGGCTTGAGATCCTGCAGCAGGGTGGGCACCAACTCGCTGACGGTGGGATGGATGTGCATGGTGCGTGAGATCGCGGTGTAGGGCAGCTTGGCGGTCATCACATCCAGGATCGCGTGCACCACCTCGTCACCGCCGACCCCGAGGATCGAGGCCCCCAGGATCTCCTCGGTGTCGGCATCGACCACGACCTTCATGAAGCCCTGGGTCTCGCCCTTTTCCACCGCGCGGCCGACACGGGTCATCGGGCGCGTGCCGACAAGGGCTTTCCGGCCGCTGCGGCGCACTTCGTCTGCGGTCATACCGGCGCGGCCCAGCGGTGGGTCGATATAGAGCGCGTAGGTGGGGACGCGGTCGCTGACCCGACGCGGATCATCGTCGAGCAGATTGGCCGCCACGATCTCGAAATCGTTGTACGAGGTGTGGGTGAAGGCACCCTTGCCGTTGCAGTCCCCCATCGCCCAGATGTGCTCGACGTTGGTGCGCAGGGTGTCGTCGACCTCGATGTAACCTCGGCCGTCGGTGCGCACACCGGCGTTCTCCAGGCCGAGGTCGTCGGTATTGGGTACCCGCCCGACGGCGATCAGGGCATGGCTACCGGCAATCGGGGCGGCACCGGATCGCGTGGTCACCTCGAATCCGTTCTGCACCTTGGTGAACCGGATATCGTCGGCGCCGGTGTGAATCTCGATGCCCTCGGCTTCCAGGATGCCGCGGATCGCCGCCGAGACATCCTCGTCCTCGCGTGACGTCAGTCGGGGCCCACGTTCGATCACCGTCACCCGCGCACCGAACCGCCGGTACATCTGGGCGAACTCCAGGGCGATGTAGCTACCGCCGATGACGACGAGGTGTTCGGGCACGGAATCGAGTTCCAGCACCGACACATTGGTCAGATAGTCGATATCGGACAGGCCCGGCATGTCCGGCACCACGGCACGGCCACCGACATTGAGGAAGATACGTTCGGCGCGCAGCAGCCGGCCGTCGAGATCGATGGTGTGTGGGTCGGTGAACCGGGCATGCCCGCGTAACAGGGTGGCGCCGTCCATGCCCTCGAGCCAGTTCTCGACTCCGTGCCGGTCGCCCTGCACGATCTTGTCCTTACGCGCCTTCACCTTGGCCATGTCGACGGTCACCTCGCCGGTGCCGATACCGAATTCCGCTCCGCGGCGCGCGATGTGGGCCGCATGCGCACTGGCGACCAGCGTCTTGGTGGGGATACATCCGTAGTTGACGCAGGTGCCGCCGACCAGTTGTCGTTCGATGACCGCGACCCGCTGCCCGGCTCCGGTCAGCCTGCCGGCCAGCGGCGGTCCCGCCTGACCCGCGCCGATGATGATGGCGTCGAAGTCGGTCACCGGCCCTGCCATCAGACGAGGCTGACGAGGAACGCGACGAGGAATCCACCGCCCACGGCAATGGCATCTTCGATGAACGCTCCGGGCCGGTCGTTACCGTCGTTGGATGCCGACAATCTGCTGCGCAATTCGGCACCTGCCAAGGTGCCGAGCACCGCGCCGACCATTCCGGCACCCGTTGCCGAGAAGGTGTGGAAGAACGCGCTGCCGATGACCGCGCCGGCGAAGCCGCCTGTGATCAGCCGGGCGATGAACTGCGGGGGTACCTTGCGGCTCGGCGTCTTCGGGAGCTGATCGGTGATCAGTTCGCCGACGAGCAGAATGCTCAGCACGGTGACGGTGATCGGGTGCCCGACCCATTCCGACCACTTGTCGGTGACATCGATCCAGCCGAGCATCGCACCCCACGCGACCACCGCCGGTGCCGTCATCGCGCGCAGTCCCGCGATCACACCGATCAGTAAGGCCAGCACCAGAACGAGCACCTGCGTCATCGGACCTCCATGCGGTGGATGGACATCCGGACGCTAACACGCGCGACGGCATCGCGCGTCACGATCAGAACCGGCAGAACCTGATGTCGGAGGCCAAAATTGCCTTCGCGCCGATGGCGGCGAGCTCGTCCATGATGGCGTTGACATCGCGGCGCGGCACCAGTGCGCGCACCGCCACCCAGTCCGGATCGGCCAGCGGTGCGATGGTGGGCGATTCGAGCCCGGGGGTGACCGCGCTGGCCTCCTCGAGCACGCTGCGTGGGCAGTCGTAGTCGAGCATCAGATACTGCTGGCCGAACACCACACCCTGTACCCGGGCGGTGAGTTGATCACGCGCCGGATCCGCCTCGGTGTCCGCGCGCTCGATCAGGACCGCCTCGGAATCGCACAGCGACTCACCGAAGGCCACCAGATTGTGCAGTCCCAGGGTGCGACCGGATCCGACGATATCGGCGATGACATCGGCGACACCGAGCTGGATGGAGATCTCCACGGCGCCGTCCAGGCGGATGACGGTGGCCTCGATGCCCTTGTCCGCCAGATTCTTACGCACCAGGTTCGGATACGCGGTGGCGATCCGCTTACCGGCCAGCGTGTCCACCGTCCAGTCCTGTCCCCTGGGCGCGGCGTACCGGAACGTCGACGAACCGAAGCCGAGCGCCAGCCGCTCGCGGACGGGGGCTTCGGACTCGGCCGCCAGGTCGCGGCCGGTGATGCCGAGATCGAGTTCCCCGGAGCCCACGTAGATCGCGATGTCCTTGGGCCGTAGGAAGAAGAACTCCACATTGTTGGCGGGGTCGACGACGGTCAGATCCTTGGGATCGGTCCGCCTCCGGTAACCGGCCTCGGACAGGATCTCGGCGGCCGATTCGCTCAGCGCCCCCTTGTTGGGCACCGCGACGCGCAGTGTTGTCATCACAGGTTCCGGTACACGTCGTCGAGGCTCAGGCCGCGCGAGAGCATCAGCACCTGGGTCCAATACAGCAGCTGGCTGATCTCGCCGGCGAGCGCTTCATCGCTCTCGTGCTCGGCGGCCAGCCAGACCTCCCCGGCCTCTTCGAGGATCTTCTTGCCCAGGCCGTGCACGCCGGCGTCCAGCGCGGCCACGGTGCCGCTCCCGGCGGGCCGGGACTGCGCTTTCTCGCTGAGTTCGGCGAACAGGCCTTCGAAGGTCTTCACGGGCAGCGATTGTTTCACGTGTGCGGGGGAACACCCAAGACGCGGTGACCATCACGCCGAACCGGAGGCGCCCAGCCTGCTGAGCAAGGCGGGCACCTCGGCGGGTGTGACCGGGGTGCTGAAGAAGAAGCCCTGGCCGGTGTCACAGCCGTGCTGGATCAGCCAGCCGGCGGTATCGGCGTCCTCGACACCTTCGGCGACCACCGCGATCCCGAGGCTGTGGGTCAGGTTGATGACGGCGCCGACGACCGCCGCGGCCCGTGCGTCGGTGGTGACGTCGGCGACGAACTGGCGGTCGAGCTTCACTTCGTCGATGGCGAGGTCCCGCAGGTAGGACAGCGCCGAGTAGCCGCTGCCGAAGTCGTCGATGGCCACCCGCACGCCCCGTTCCCGCAGCTCGCGGAGCACCGCCTTGACCGTGCCTACCTCGGTCAGGACGATGTCCTCGGTAATCTCGACGGTCAGCACGTCATGCTCGAGGTGACGGCGGTCGAGTTCCTGACAGAGGCGGTCGGGTAGTCGTGTGTCCCGCAGCATCGGCGCGAAGAAGTTGATTGCGACGGCGATGTCCAGATCCTGCGAGTGCCAGGCGGCGGCGTCGTCGAGCACCTTGCGGACCACGATGTCGGATACCGGGCCCATCAGGCCGTGTTGGCGCACCAGGGACAGGAAAGCATCGGGACGCAGCGTGCCCAGCCGGGGATGTGGCCAGCGCAGCAGCGC
>SXGT01277319.1_pt1 | contig 11224 bp, 5 predicted proteins | sample 3176221 | NCBI WGS metagenome assembly SXGT01 (sample SAMN11356862, study PRJNA531348) | freshwater metagenome | isolation source: freshwater sample F1-120 | place: China: Fuxian Lake, Yuxi | collected 2017-12-25
GGGGGCGTTCGCCGGCTCTGCAATCGAGGCCGTGTTTGCGGTGTTCATATTTGTTCAGAATCAGCGCGAGATGGGGCTGATCGCGAATGAGTCCGCTTAAAACAAATTCAAGCGATTGATGGCGGAAGTTTAAACCGCCATCTCAAAAAAAATCGATACTCGCAAAGAAGAAGCCGTCAGTTTTTTTACTTCCATTTTTTAACTCGCCCACTAAACTAGACAAGATCAATCCATCTCAAGCGCAAGGAGGTGTTATGTCAGTTCCGTCATGGAGTGTCATGATAGCTATGCTGGCGCTCATTGCGTGCGCGCCGAATAGTAAAGAGGCGGTCAACACATCAACACCGTCCTTGCACTCTCCTCCTGCAACGCCTACTTTCAATGGCAAGCGCGGTGACTACAGCATGCTGCAAACTCCCACTGGCTACACAGTGACAGAAGTCGCAGGGAACCGCGCAGAAGTCTCAGTGAGCGGCGTCACTCAACTTATTTTTGACGACTATCTCGTCAATCTGCAAGTGGGTCAACTGTCTCGCACGATCGCAGTGGGCGATTTACAGTTATTGATGGAGCTGTACATTGCCTTCTTTAATCGCGTTCCCGAGGCCGATGGTTTGGCGTATTGGATAGAACAGCGTAAAGCGGGGCTCACGATAGAGCAGATTGCTGAACATTTTTATCATGCTGCGTTAGCCTATAGCAGCTTGACTGGTTATAGCGCGGAGATGAGCCACTCGGATTTCGTGCGCATTGTGTATAAAAACGTGTTGGGGCGTTCTGGTGCCAATGCGCCGCCTGACGCCGACGTCGCGTATTGGGTCGGCGCTTTGCAAAGTGGTCAAATCAGTCGGGGAAGTTTAGTGCGCGCTATGCTGGTTTCGGCGCATACGTTTCAAGATGATGCGACTTGGGGCTGGGTGCCGCAGCTACTCGATAACAAGCTCGCGGTTGCGCATTATTTTGCGGTTCAACATGGCTTGAATTTGAAATCACCCGAAGCATCGATTAGCACAACGATGGCGATTGCAAATGCGGTGAGCTCTGAGCATTTTCTCGATGCGATGAAAATGATTAACGTCGATGATAGGTGGTTCAACCTCAGTCTCACCACAACAATCCCGCCAGGCTTCGAAGGCATACCTGCCTGCCCCAAGGATCAATCCAAGCAATTCTTTGATACTCTGCCCATCGCTTTAGAGGACTTTTTGGCATTTCGCCCCTTAGGATTTATGTCGGCACCGATACACATGTACCCCGCCAAGCATTCTTCTTTTTCGATGACGCCTTTAGGCAAGACACCAGTTCCCAAACCTGTCTATGCGCCCGGCGCGGGCTATGTGTATGAGATCTCGCAGTCCTTGCTTTCAACTGGAGCTTCTGGTTATCAGGTCACCATTCATCCCTGCAACGAGCTGCGTCTTTACATCGGTCACCTCGCCAGTATTTCGGACAAACTTTTGACTGAGTTCAACAAAGCACCCGGTGCTTGCCATAGCTATTTTGAGGGAACCACCACATTCACCACCTGCAAGCGCGATAAATTAAAGATTCCAGTTACTTCTGGAGAGCTGATCGCCACTGGACCCAATGCTGCGGGCGTTGATTTTGGACTGCTTGATTTTCGTTTGCCGCCCGCCCGTTTTATCAATCTTGAGCACTATGATACCTACTACCCTTTCAATGTCTCTCCGCTTGATTATTTCACGCCCACAGTCCGCGCCGCTATCGAATCCAAGACTGGTCATGTGTTTGGCGACCGCATGCGCACCGCCGCGCCTATAGGTGGCACGCACATGCAAGACATCCCGGGGCGAGCGCAGGGCAATTGGTTTTTGCCCGACAAAAATCACAAGAACACCTCAGACGTCAGCATCTTTATCGGGCTGTCTTACGATTACGTTGACCCGAATGAACCCGTTATGACGCTAGGCACCTCGGTGAAGGGAGCTAAAATGGGTTTATATTCCTACACCCCAGCGGCCACGGGACTAATCAATCGCAATTTCAAAGACATCGAGCCAGATGGCAAAGTGTATTGCTTTGAGAATTTTAAAAAGGGTTACACCACTGGTGGCCTACCACTGACCAGTCCAAGCGCCGTCGTGCTGATGAAGATGTCAGACTATAGCAGCTTAAAATTGGAGTATGTAGAGCAGCCAAATTGTGCGACGAGTCTGCATCGCATGAGCAGTGCTGCGACTTTGTTTGTGCGTTGAGTCGTGACATCGTCAAAGCATTGAAGGCTACATTGCCGCGCAAGGAGCCGAGATGTCTCCAATCAAGATGCCCTCAGCACTAAAGAAGTCCACGTATGCCGATACGACTAAGTTTTCTGGTGTTGCATTTTGTCGGTAGTTATTGACAAACACCGACAAAATGCAACACCATTCAGACATGGAAAACTCTACCCAAGCTATTCTCAAACTTGCCTCTGAACGCGGTCTCATTCGCACACGCGATCTCATGGAATACGGACTGCCCAGAATCGGACTCACCCGCTTGGTTCGTCAAGGTTTGCTTGTGCGTGTTGCTCGCGGCTTATACGCGCACACTGATCGCCGTGTATCCGAACACAGCACGCTCGTGGAGGCAATACGCAAATATCCACAAGGGCTGGTTTGCTTGCTGTCTGCACTGCGAGTACACCATCTCACGACTCAGTCACCTTTCGAGATTTGGTTAGCCATTCCCAATAAGGCGCGTGCACCAAAGTTGGAATATCCGCCACTGCGCATCGTGCGATTCTCAGCCCTCGCATTGAAAGAGGGCATTGAGGAGCATCAGATCGATGGAGTGACAGTACGCGTCACTAATATCGCCCGTACCGTCATCGACTGCTTTAAATTCCGCAACAAAATCGGACTTGATGTCGCCATCGAAGCGTTACACGAAGCATGGCAAAGTAAGCGCGTTAAGATGGATGATCTATGGTATTTCGCCACTATATGCCGTGTGGCAAATGTGATGCGTCCCTACCTGGAGAGTTTGTCATGACGGGACGAAATTTGGCCGCATCAATTCGTGCGCGCCTGCTCAATCACGCACGCCAAACCAAACTAGATTTCAATCTGATTCTCACTCGCTTTGCAATCGAACGCATGCTGTATCGAATCAGTATTTCAAAATATGCTGATCAATATCTACTCAAGGGAGCTTTGCTATTTGACTTATGGTTCGATATTCCTCATCGACCAACGAGGGACATCGATTTTCTTGGCTTTGGCGCAGCCGAGCAATCATACATAGATAGAATATTTAAGGAAATCTGCTCAATAGACGTGCAAGATGGCGTGCAGTTCTCTCCCACCACTGTGCACGTAGCCGAAATTCGAAAAGATGCCAACTATGCGGGCATGCGCGTGACCTTGCTCGCGACCATTGACGGTGCTCGTTGCCAACTTCAGATCGATATCGGCTTCGGCGACGCAGTCACACCCCAGCCCGAAGACGCCGAATTCCCAGTCATACTGCCGGAACTTGATGCACCAAGGCTGCGAGTCTATCCGCGTTACACCGTAGTGGCAGAAAAATTTGAAGCGCTGACTTCACTAGGAATCGCCAACAGTCGCATGAAAGATTATTTTGACCTGTGGATACTGGCACAACACACAGAATTTGACGGCGAAACACTACGAAGTGCAATTCAAGCTACTTTCGACCGACGGTCGACTGCTCTGCCAAGGCAATTGCCTTTTGGACTCACCATTGCATTTTCACAAGACACACAAAAGCAAATGCAATGGCAAGCCTTTCTACAGAAAAACCGACTACAAGCACTAAACTTAAACGAAGTGGTCGACGCATTATCTACTTTTATGTTACCGGTAATCATCGTTGCTGGTAACAACACCAGTTTTCCAAGTCGCTGGCAACCGGGTGGCTCGTGGTTGCCGACAGTCGCGACTGAACATCAAGTTGAAAACATCTCTCCCTGACATAAGATCTACGTTCGCCGAACTTCAGGATTTTCCAAGTTTTTTGTCGGGCAATGTCAAAAAAATTGCGAAAGCACATTGCGCCGACAACGTTTCACTCGAATCCACCAAAGAACTTACATTCCTTTTAAATGCTTATCCAAAAAGCTCACCATCGCACGAAACGCGTCTGCTTCGTTTTTCTTTTTGGCGAAACCATGTCCTTCATCTGGGAACACCAAATACTCAACCGGGACTTGGTTTTTCTTGACGGCTTCGACGATTTCATCGCTTTCCGCTTTCAAAACGCGCGGATCATTTGCGCCTTGAATCACCAACAATGGACTACGGATTTCTTTGGCGTGGAATAGCGGCGAGGTGGCGATCAGGTTTTCCTTGTCTTTGACGGGATCACCGATTTCTTCGTACAGCGCCTGGCGCATTGGCCCCCATGTCGCGGGGATGGATTCTAGTGTACGCAACCAGTTGGACACGCCAAAGATATCAATGCCGACTTTGAAGCTTTCTGGACGGAAGGCGAGTGCCGACAAGGTCATGTAGCCACCATAACTGCCGCCCATGATGCCGATTTTTTCGTGATCGATATGTCCCAAACTCGCCAGAAAGTTTTTCGCTTCTACGCAATCCCAAAGTGGTTCACGTCCATGTTTTTTGTCGTCGGCGCGGAAGAAACTTTGTCCATAACCGCTGCTGCCGCGATTATTAATGGCGAGCACGGCATAACCTTGATTCACTAAAAACTGTGCCATCACTGAGTACCCACGTTTGCTTTGCCCACCGGGGCCGCCATGCACCATCACAATTGCCGGTACTTTTTGTGTCGCGCTGGCGTGCTTGGGTTTGTAATACACCGAGGGACTGATGAGGCCATCGAAGGATTTAAAACGTACTATCTCTGCGTCGACCAAATCGTCAGGATTAATAGCGGCACTTAGACTCTTGCTTAACTGTTGGCTTTTTTTGCTGGCAAAATCATAGACAAATAAATTATTCGGTGAGCGATCGCCATTCACATAGAACGCCATCTTTTTACCGCTATCACTAAACACCACACCACGGATTTCACCTGTTGGAATTTTTGGTAGCGCGATCTGCTTTTCATGTTGATATAAGCGGATGACGGTGGAAGCATCTTGATTCACCATGCTATAACGATAGCGACCATCGCGCGAGAAATCGGTATCTTGTATATCCCAATCTGCTTTCTCATGCACTTTGGTGTCGCCCGTGCTGAGATCATAGCTTCTGAGATAGGCGAATTCACCGCCTTCATTCGAAGTGTAAAACAGACGCTTACCCGAAGGGTCAAAGCTAGCAAACTGATTTCTGACCGCGCCGGTGTGTTGACTCAGATTTTTACTTTCTTTGGTTTGGAGATCGACTAAATGCACATCCGAATCCGAGGTCTGCGTCGCCTTAATCAACACCACATAACGCCCATCGCGGCTAATCGATCTGGTCTGCATGCCTGTCGTATTTTCATAGACCTTGGTACGCGCATAGGACTTAGCGTCATATTTATAGATGTCATAAGCGCGCGCGTCACGGTCATTCACGGCGATATAGAAAGACTCGTTGTCGCTGCTCCAGGCGACAAAGCGGGCATCTTGTTTGGCTTCGCCCGGCGTTAAGTCTTTTTCACTGCCATCAGCTTCGCGGACAAAGACATGATCTTTCTCATTACCACCCGTATCGCGGGTGAACAACATTCTGTCGTCTTTGGGAAAAATGTCGACGAGATAGGTCGATTCTTTAACAGAGTTGGTCACGGCAATGGATTTGCCACCGTCTACCGGCACTTGATAGATATTGTAGATGCCACTCTCGTTGCTATTGTAAAGAATGTGTTTTTCATCGCGGGTAAATACAGCACCGTTGATTTTGGTGGTCGCCATAAACTGCTCTACCGTATAACGTTTGGCGGCTGGCTGTACCTGTACGCTTGGTGCGGTGTTGTTACTCTTGGTAGCAGCATATGCCGAGCTACTGCAAGCTAAAGCAACTGCCAAAGTCAGTAAATTTATTCGTGTCGTCAGCATGGTTTTGTCTCTCATCTGGTTGGAGGAGAACATACTATAGATGAGCGCCCATAAAAAAGAGGCGCTTTTCCGACAAAACGAAGAATTGATGGAGCAGAACGGGAAATTAAGTAAAAAAGGGGCTGGCAAAATGCCCAGCCCCGAAACTACTTGAGGAGTAGTCAAGAAATAGAAAATTATGAGATAGAGCTAGTCCTTAGAATTCATAGCGTGCTTGCAAACTCACGCGACGTGGATCTTGAAAGCCATTCGGTTGCTGGTAATTCGGATTGAGTTTATTCCCTGATGCGTTTTGATTGGTATCCCGGCTGTAATCACGCACCTGGTTGATGGACAACACGGCGCTGCTATTGAAGATGTTGTAAATCTTCGCTTGCACAGTGATGCTTTGCTTGTTGGCCAGTTTGAAAATATAAGTCAGATCCAGATTAAACATGCTAGACCACGGTAGTTGTTTACCATTGCCGCGATGACCCAATACGCTGACACCCTGATCGTTCAGGCAGTAGTAAGACGATGGACTGGTGTAGCCACCAGAGCCACCCCAAGTTCCACCACCCGGCCCATAGAAATCGGCCACGGTAGTCGGTACAAAACCTATGCAACTAGTGGCTCGGCCTGAAGTGATATTCGCTGTTGCACCGAGACGGAAATTATCATTGATCGCGTAATTACCAAGCAGCTTGATCTGGTGCGTACGGTCATTCGGTGTGCGGCCATAAGAACCATGAGTGAACGAGCCAAAATCAAAGTCTTGCGTCAAGCCTGCATCTTCCTGATGCAAATCGGATTGCACATAACCTTCTGCTGTGCCTTTGCTTTGCGAAAGAACATAGGAACCCGACATGCCCCACTTACCATCAAACGGGCGTTCAACAGACAACTCCAAAGCTTTATAGGTGCGGCTGTATTTCGCCAGGCCGAGATAGCTGGCTGGGATCGTGACTTTCTGCAGATTGCCATCATTATTCAAATCCAAGGCCAGACTCAGGTCGCGCCCCGGATTCACAATCATGCAAGTTGGGATGGTGTTGTAGTCAAAGTTTTTGTAACCCTTGTCGGCTGCCCATTGCGAGATACCGCCTGCCGAGCAATAATCATCCATACCATTTCTGATCTGGCGATACACCGATTTGACGCCTATGCTCCATTCTTTGTTCAAGGCTTTTTGAAAGCCCATGATGAATTCATCTTGCGACATCGGTTTCAATTCCGTGTCCGCAATCGTGGCTGGATTGGGCGATTGCAAACTGCCGATGATAATCGCCTTGCCTATCTCTGGACCCAGATTCAAAGCAGCTAAAGTCTTAGGATCTTTACCGGAGAAATTATAAAAACGTCCTTCGGTGTATTCAGACGAACTGGCGCGAATATTCGCATTTGATGCGACCGGAATAAAGTAACGCCCCGCATTACCATAAATCTTTAAGCTCGCATCGCCATTGACATCCCAGGCACCACCCAAGCGCGGCGCGATCAGATTTTTCTTATTGACGAAACTGACGCCATCGGCATTTTTATTATCGAAAGATTCGGAACGCAGACCACCATACAGCATCAGGTTTTTAGTCGCCTTCCAGCTATCTTCAACATACATCGCATCATTGGTCACCGTAAACGAACCAGAGGTAGTCTGGAATTTGCGCACGCGCACATATTGCGTGCCCGGTGTGCCTGCGCCTTTGACACCATTGATGGTGCCATCTGCAGGCGTGTCGTAATAACGATAGTAGATGCCACCGCTATATGTGTATCCGGCATTGGTCGAGATAAAATCTTGCGCATCATAGCCAGCACGGATGGTGTGATCACCGATGTTATATTCGAGATCGATGCGCTTAGCTTTACGGGTATCGGAGTCATCAGGTGCTTTAGCATCACGTATCGTGAAATGCGCAGGATTCCAGCAGCCATACGCTGGCTGACCTCTATCATAAATTGCCGGACATTCCGCGCCATACTCATCGGCGTTGGTGAGCTTACCGACCAGATTATAAGTACGTCCAATCTGCGCCGACAGAGTCAGATTGTCAGTCAGATAGCCGGTGTATTTGCCAACCAATAAATCACCACCAAACTCAGCCGTACTCAGGCGCGGCTTGCCCAAGTGCTGCGTGCTATAGACATCTTTAACATCGCGAATATCGTAGTTCTGATGCTTCACTTTTGATCTGTTATTGATACCTGTAAATTCCATGCGATGATCGGCATTGATCTGCCAATCGAGTTTTAATAATCCATGTGGCGACGTATCTGAGCCTGAATTGCTACCCCACTGACCATAGCCATCCCAATTATTACTGCGCGCCTCCACCATCGCAAACATAAATAACTTATCCTTGATCAGAGGACCACCCGTATAGGCGTTATAGGAAATATTATTGTTGCGATTAGAGGGCGAGGTGTACACGGTGTACAGATTCGATTCTTTAATCCCCTGAGGATCGAGATTTTTCACGGTAGGATAACGCGCAGCAAAACGTGAATTATCCCAATACGCGGAAACCCCGCTCTTCCATTCATTCGTACCACGCTTGGTGGTGGAACTAATGACACCGCCGAGTGAGCGACCAAACTCTGCTCCATAGCCGCCAGTTTTCACTTGCTGTTCGTTGAGTGCTTCAAACGGCAAGCCAACAAAGGACATAAATTTGCGGATATTTGTCACATCAAAGCCGTTGATGTAATAGCCGTTCTCGGCCACAGAAGCACCGCCAAAGGAAGCGAGCCCACCGAAGTTACCATCACCTTTTACGGTTCCCGGCGCCAGCAAAGCGATTGATGTCGCATCGCGTCCGACTGGCAGCGATTGAATCTCGGCTTTAGTAAATACTGAGCTCGATTCTACGCTGTTGACATCAATAGGATTGCGATAGCGCGAGCTGGTCACAGTCACCGATTGAATCTCATCGAAGCGCACTTCGGTACCAGAACCGATCACGACCTGTACCTCAAAACTACGTCCATCGGAGCTGACTTTGTAACGCCCAGTGGGCAAGCGCGGCACCGTAAAATCGCCATCCTTACCAGCCTCGATCTGACGCGCCGAACCGTTTTCCATATTCACGATTTGTATCTGGGCTTTTGCTTTCGCATGTCCATAAATGGTTCCATCCGCATTCTGCGCCTGCGCCAGCGTGGCAAAGCACACGCTGATCGCAAGTGAAATCGCGGTGCGCTGTATGCAGCCCGCAATCATTTTATTTTTCTTCATTGACTTATCTGCCTAAAAAAGTTGTGGTTATTGGATTCAATGCGCGATGTGTACGCACTAAGGATCGCGCTGGAAGAATCGCTGTTCATGTAGAAATCAAAAAACATCCGTTCTGATTTCACGAAAAAAAGAGTAACCGAGGCGAGCCACAGCGATTTATGAAGAAAAGAAGATGAGCTATTCCGATTTGAACTAGCTTAGAAATTTCCGAGCGGGAGCTGGACTTTCGCGGAAGGTAGGATAGAAAGATGAGTCGCTAAATACCGACAAAGAGAGAGCGTCTTTACCTGACTGCGGTGAAGCCATTCCCTTCCAGATCAAGTAGAGAGAAACATCGCAAACACATCATGATCGTTTCGTGCGGAAGCTGAATACGACGTGAATTCCTCGTTGTCGATTGCAGGAAAGACAAAAAACAAAAAACGACTGAACTAAGCGGCATCGCACCACAGCCCCCCTATTTTTGGCATAGCTAAATTAGAGACCTAAATTCTGCCGACCCTATTGAATCTCACAACTTCCTGATCAAAAACTGCGAGTTTTCAAGACTCTATCGAACAATATTTCACGCAATAGAACTTCAAAGATTGTTTCCATCACGCGAACACCATCATGAGGCTTTTTTACATCTATCTCAAACGCTCATTGGTCGCACATTAAATATATTAATAATATACGTGAACGCTGATAACCATCCTTAGCGATCACAGCGTGTTAACAATTAACTGGGCATGCAGGATTTGTCCAACAACCTTGGAGATTACAATGAACCACACCAATAAAACGCTGCGTTATGCCAGTGTTTGCCTGTTCCTATTGAGTAGCTTGCCTCAACTCAGCCATGCAGCCGCAATTGAGCACACTACGACGAAAAAAATCAAACAGGAAATGAAGAACGACTTTGGCGATGAGCACGGTCACGAACATAAACGTTTGCGACAAGCCCCTATGCCACAACAGCCTAGTTTATTGCCACCGACGGCGGAGCAGAACAGATTTAATCTACCACCAAGCAAACGCGATCCGCGTCTTCAAACAAAAGATGCAAAGAATGGGAAAACTGCGCTCGCCTCACCTCCACCAGCAGAATGTCAAGATATGAATAAACTGGGTAGCTATAGTGGTGCGGCGCTGGCCGATTATCTGGTCAGCTTGCCAGACTATGAATGCACCTATCCTCTGTTCAAACTCAATAGCAGTCAGGCCGCCAATATCTATAGCAATGCCAACTACACGGCGATCGCGAATCGCTTTGTACAAGAGGCCAATAACTATGCGGCCAATAACATGGCGCTGGTGAATCTCACTTTGTATTTGCGTGCTGGTTACTTCCTCGGTGATAGTATCAGCGCAGCGCAAGCTCCGAGTACGCTTAAGACCAGCCTGCGTCCAACCATCTCTCAATTGCTCAACGGAACAACACTATTCAAAGACAATAGCGTCGCTACCACAACCGCGAAAGAAATATTTTTACTGATCACTAATTTGCGTGAGGAAGCCTACTATCTGCCTAACATCAAAAACATCATCGTTCGCTTTACCAATACTAGTAGCAATCCCAACGCCAGTGATGCGCTATTCACGAACACAGCAAGTAATGGCTATACAGGCGCGCTCATCGCAATCTATTACGCACATTGGCGCAACGATGCTCTCAACGTCTTGCAAGACATCACTTATGCCACCGCGCTCAACAACTTCCTCGTCAACAATAAGAGCAAATTGCTAGGTACATGGCAAGGCTATCAATTGCGTGAAACTGAAAACGAAACTTTCCGCTTCATGCAATATGCCAGCTTAAAACCAAACATTAAACCCATGCTGCAATATCAGTTGTCGACTTCCACCATGACCGGAGCCGACAGCGAATTTGACCGTGAATTTGGCTTTGTCTCGCACGAGTGGGTTTGCTCTCAGTCGCCCCTACCTGCCCTTCCAGTTCTACGCATTGTGATAGCCTCGGACTACTACCCTACGGCGGCGGACAACACAACGTTTGTGGCCGCGGCGAAAGATGGCCTGTCGCGAACTACGGA
>SXGT01032059.1_pt1 | contig 11223 bp, 10 predicted proteins | sample 3176221 | NCBI WGS metagenome assembly SXGT01 (sample SAMN11356862, study PRJNA531348) | freshwater metagenome | isolation source: freshwater sample F1-120 | place: China: Fuxian Lake, Yuxi | collected 2017-12-25
GAGCCGTTCGACGCGGAGCAAGTTCACATCGCGTCGGAACTATACTTTTCGTCGGTTTGACCACGTTTTCCCCTTCATCCAAGGCGCGCCTGACCGACCGCGACCTCGGCCGCTTCCCGGGCGAGACCCTGTTCGATCGCATTGCCCGGGCGGTGTGTCGTGCCGGGTGCCTGCCTCGCAAGGAGCTCTATGAGGCCTGGGAGGTGGCGCGTCGTGCCCGGCGCCTGTTCCGCGGCGGTCGCATTGTCGACCTGGGTGCGGGACACGGTTTACTGGGTCAGATCCTGCTGATTCTGGACAACACCTCTGCCACTGCCATCGCCGCCGACATGCACTTGCCGCCGTCCTGCGCAAAACTGCACGAGGCGCTGCTCGAGTCGTGGCCGCGGTTGCGTGATCGCCTCGCGTTCGCGCCGGTCGCACTTGATGTCATCGCGCTGCATCGCGATGACCTGGTGGTGTCGAGCCACGCGTGCGGAGCCTTGACCGACGTGGTGCTCGACCGCGCAGTCGCAGCGCGCGCGCGAGTGGCCGTGCTGCCGTGCTGCCACAACCTGATCGCCAACGATACGGGATCGCTGTCGGGCTGGGTCGACGGAGCCATGGCCATCGACATCATGCGCGCAGTCCGGCTGGAACAGCAGGCCTACCGCGTGTGGACCCAGACCATTCCCACCAGCATCACGCCCAAGAACCGGTTGCTGCTTGCGGCGCCGGCCGCATTTGGGTAGCATCGGGCGCCACTAGGGCAGGATCGTCATGATTTTTTGGAGTCACTATCCGTCGGTCAAAATTCCTCAAGTCACCCTTCACGACTTCGTGCTGGGGGGCGCCGCCGCCCGTGGCGACGCCCCGGCCCTGGTCGAGGGCGCGACTGGCCGCGTGCTCACCTACGGACAACTCGTCGATCAAACCCGCCGGTTCGCCGCAGGCCTGGCGCGCGCCGGCATTCGCCAGGGCGACGTCGTGGCCATCTGGTCGCCCAACGCGCCAGAGTACGCCGTGGTCTTTCATGCGGTGTCGAGACTCGGCGCGATCCTGACCACGGTCAACCCGAGCTATACCGTGGAAGAACTGGCCTACCAGTTGAAAGACGCCGGCGCGCGGATGATCATCACCACCGCCGCCCTCGTCGAGAAGGCTCGTGCCGCCATCGCCTCGATTGGCGTGGCGATCGACCTGATCACCATCGACGAGGTTGCCGGCGTGCCGTCGCTGACCTCAACCATGGTGGACGCCGAACCCCCTGCCGTCACCATTAACCCCGACCACGACATCGTCGTGTTGCCCTACTCGTCGGGTACCACCGGCCTGCCGAAGGGCGTGATGCTGACGCATCGCAACCTGGTGGCCAACCTGTTGCAGATCGATGCGATGGAGCCGGCCGAGATGCCCGCGCTGCTTGGCGTGCTGCCGTTCTTTCACATTTACGGCATGGTCGTGATCATGAATCACGGTTTGATGCGCGGTGCTGCCGTCATCACACTGCCGCGGTTCGACCTTGAGACCGTGCTCCGCATGCTGCAGGACTACCCGATCGCCGTGGCGCACGTGGTGCCGCCGGTAGTGATCGCCTTCGCGAAGCATCCGCTGGTCGATCGCTTCAAGCTGACCAACCTGAAGTACGTGTTCTCAGGAGCGGCCCCGCTCGGCAGCGAGATCACCGAGGCTCTTGAGACCCGGCTGTCGATCAAAGTGCGCCAGGGCTACGGCATGACCGAGGCGAGCCCGGTGACTCACTACACGCCGGCCGATGGCGAACGCGGCGGCAAGGTGGGACTGCTGGTGCCGTCGAGCGAACTTCGGATCGTCGATCCGGACAGCGGCGCGGACCAGGGCGTGGATCAGGCCGGCGAGGTCTGGGTCCGCGGACCACAGGTCATGAAGGGCTACCTGAACAATCCCGCCGCCACGGCGCAGACGGTTGATGCCGATGGCTGGTTGCACACCGGCGACATCGGCGTGGTCGACGCCGAGGGCTACCTCGAAGTGGTCGATCGGTTGAAGGAGCTGATCAAGGTGAAGGGCTTTCAGGTCGCGCCGGCGGAGCTGGAAGCGCTGTTACTGAAGCACCCGAAGATTGCCGATGCGGCCGTGTTCGGCGTTCCCGACGACGAGTCAGGCGAAGTGCCGAAGGCCGTGATCGTGACCCGCGAGCCGCTGACGGCCGACGAGGTCAAGGCGTTTGTCGGGCTGCACGTTGCCACTTACAAGCGCCTGCGGCACGTCACGTTTGCCGAATCGATTCCCAAGTCGCCCTCGGGCAAGATCCTAAGGCGGTTGCTCAGGACTTGATTAGGATCGCGGCCTTTTCGCCGATCATGATGGCCGCCGCGCTGGTGGGGGCGTTCACCACCTCCGGCATGATCGACGCATCGGCCACGCGCAGGCCCTGCACACCGCGCACGCGCAGTGTGGGATCGACCACGGCCGTGGCGTCCGAAGCTGGCCCCATCTTGCAGGTGCCGGCGCCGTGGTAAATAGTGTCAGCGTCGCGCCGAACGAATGCCGCCAGGTCGGCGTCGCTCTTCATCGCCGGCCCCGGCAGAACTTCGTCGGCGATCAGCGGCTGATAGGCATCTGCTTCCCCAAACCACCGCGCCAGTTTCACGCCCCGCACCAGGGCCTCGACGTCAGCCTGTTCCTGCAAGTAGTTGGCGCGAATGACCGGTGCCGCCAGCGGATCGGCCGACCGCAAACGAATCTCGCCGGCCGACTTCGCCTGCACCAGCGACACCGTGATGGTGACGAACCTGTCCGGCGCCTCGGTGCCGCGACCGACATAGAACTGCAGGTCGGGCGGGTTGCCCCAGTCCATCTGGCTCGATCGCGTGAACATGCCGGCGGTGACCGTGGATCCCGGCAGCTCGGTCTTGCCGTTCCAGCGGACCGACAACTTCAGGTGATCCTGGAAATTCCGTCCCACGCCAGGGACATCGGCGACCACGGGAATGCCGAGCGTCTTCAATTGATCCGCCGGGCCAATACCCGACAGCATCAGCAATTTCGGCGAGTCCACTACGCCACTGCTCACGATCACCTCGCGGGTGGCGCGGGCCTGCTCGGGCTTGCCGTCACGCAGGTACTCGATGCCAACGACGCGACCCGCCTCGACGAGCAGTCTGGTCGCCTGGCACAGCGAACGCACCTCGAGATTGGGCCGCGACAGCACCGGCGCCAGGAAGGCATCGGCTGCGCTGTGGCGCTTTCCGTCGAGGATGTTTTTCTGGTAGTAGCCGGCAATGTTGACCGGCGCCGGCATATTAAAGTCGAAACGCGCGTCGGCTTTGTAGCCGTGTTGCGCCGCCGCTTGCAGGAAGGCGCGGTGCCCGGCATGTGGGTCGGTGCAGAGCGACACCGCCAGCTCGCCATCGGCGCCGCGCCACTCCGTCTCGCCCATCTCGTGGCGCTCGGACTTCTTGAAGAGCGGCAACAGCGCGTCGTAGCCCCAGCCGGGATTGCCCAGCCGCTTCCACTTATCGAAGCAGAACTGGTGGCCGCGAATGAACGTCATGGCGTTGACGGCGCTTGACCCGCCATGCACCTTGCCGCGCGGGAACACGATGCGCCGATTCTGCATGCCGGGCTCAGGCTCGGTCGCATAGCCCCAGTCGAACCTCGAGCCGATCAGCGATAGCCATCTTCCGGGCGTCGTCACGGCCGGGTCATTGTTGGCGGGCCCACCAGCTTCGAGTAACAACACCCGCACGGACGAATCGGCCGAGAGCCGATTAGCCAGCACACATCCCGCCGAGCCGGCCCCGACGACGATGTAGTCGAAGGCCGTGGGAGATTGCGCAACGCCGGCCAGCAGCGGCGAGGCGCCCACCATCTTGATGAAGTCTCGTCGTCTCATGGCGTTACAGACCGGCGATCAACGAATCCAGTCGGGCCACGACCCGTGCCCGACCGAGCAGCACCAACATGTCGAACAATCCTGGACTCACCATGCGACCGGTCATCGCCAGGCGAGTACCGTGAATCAGCGCGGCCGCCTTCAGGCCCCTCGCCTCAGCGAGCGCCCGCAGCGTCTGCTCGAGTGTCGCCTCATCGAACGGTGACACCGAGGCATACGCGTCGCGCAGCGCCTGCACGTGCCCGGGCATCCCTTCCGCCGACAAGTGCTTTTTCACGCCGTCAGCGTCATAGCTGGTGGGATCGACGAAGAACGGTGTGATGTGGTCGGCGAAGTCCGTCACTCTCTTGCAGCGGGGACGCAACAGCGCGAGCACTTTCACCAGCCACGCCAGGTCGCCTGCCAGCTTCAAGCGAGCAATCAGCTCTGCATCCGAGAGTTTTAACAAGTATTGGTGATTAAACCAATCGAGCTTCTCGGTGTTGAACACCGCGTTGCCGCCGCTGATCCCTTCGAGGTTGAACCGCTGGACCAACTCGTCCTTCGTCAATAGCTCGTCGTTGCTGCCGGTACCCCAACCGAGCAAGGCGAGAAAATTGAACATCGCCTCGGGCAGGTAGCCGAGCTTCTCGTACTCCATCACCGAGGTCGCGCCGTGGCGCTTGCTGAGGCGCTGCTTGTCGGCGCCCATGATCAGCGGCACGTGTGCGAAGGTCGGCGGGGTCTTGCCGAACGCGTGGTAGAGCAGGACTTGCTTCGGTGTGTTCGAGATGTGGTCGTCGCCGCGCACGACGTGGGTAATCTCCATGTCGATGTCGTCGCAGACGACGGAGAGGTGATAGGTCGGGTGGGTGTCGGAGCGCAGGATCACGAAACTCTCGATGTGCTCGTTGTCGAATTCGATCAGCCCGTGCACGCTGTCGACGAACGTGGTCTTGCCAGGCGGCACCTTGAACCGGATGGCGCCTTCGTCCTCGAAGGCCTGGCCGCGGTCGAGCAACTGCTTCGCCGCTACCCGGTATCGCTCCAGGCGTTGCGACTGGTAATACGGCGCGTGCGGTCCGCCGATCTCCGGACCCTCATCCCAGTCGATCCCGAGCCACCGCAAGCCGTCCAGAATGCCGGTGACCATCTCGGCCTGGGAGCGTTCGACGTCGGTGTCCTCAATGCGCAGGACGAACACGCCGCCATGACGCCTGGCGTAGAGCCAGTTGAAGAGCGCGGTCCTGGCGCCGCCGACGTGAAGGTAGCCGGTGGGGGAGGGGGCGAAGCGAAGACGAGGCACCGCGACATTATGAATCATGAGAACGCGTCTAGACTTACCGCGATTCGCCTGGGTAGTAGTACCGTTTCGATGCTGATGATCCGTCTCGCGGTGTGTTTGTCCCTCTGTGTCCTGGTGTCGGTGTCGCTTTGGGCGCAACAACCTGGCGCCCCTCCTCAGCCAAGTAACGCATTGCCGGCGGCTCGCACCGGCGCCCAGATTTTGAGGCCGCGTGCGCGACGCGCCATGCCCGCGACGGCCGCGGGCTGCGTGGCCGATTGGCGACCTCAACCTCCCGCGAGCGTTCTTCACCGAGAAGGCGTTCCCCGAGAATGAAACGGTGCTGACCACCAGTGTCTCCACCAAGGGTGACAAGGCCATCCAATCCTGGCTTAAAGGCGTTGGCGACGTGGCCTTTGCGCTGCGCCGCACGTTTCTCGCCAGCGCGTCATCGGGCACGGTCGCCGCTGCCGGCGCCGAGATGATTCTGCCGACCGGTAACGCCGACCAGGGCCTCGGCAACGGCGACACCGTCTTCGAGCCGTTCGCCATGTGGAGGTAGGCGCTGCCGCGCGATAGCTACTTCCAGATGCCTGGCGGCATCGAGATTCCCTCTGACGGAGACGCCACCAAGGAGGCGTACCTGCGCACCGCGATCGGGACGACCTTCGCGCAGGATCGCGGTTTTGGACGCGCGTGGTCGCCTCAGGTTGAAGTGCTGTGGGCGCGGCCGTTTGGCGAACAGTCGGAATGGGACGTGGTGCCGCAACTCCAGGTCTCACTCTCGAAGTTGCAGCACGTGCTGCTGACCGCAGCCGTGACACTGTGGGTGTTCGTCGTGATGCGGGCGCTGCCGGGCGCGCAGGCATCGGCGCCCACCACCGCTCCGGCCAGCCATGCAGCCATGCATGCCGATGACCCAGCACCTGTCAAACGCGGCGGGATACCCGGGCGAAGTGTTGTCGCAACTGACGTTCTCGGACCCGAACCTGTCGGACGAGCGCAAGCTGGCGAGTGACGGCGTCTCGTGCACCGTGTGTCACCAGATCGCCAGGGATCGGCTCGGCACGCCCGAGAGCTTCAATGGCGACTTTGTCGTCGCCGGGCCCACCGCTCAAGGCGTTCGCCAGGTGCAGGGACCGTACGCCATCGATGCGGGACGCCGGCGCATCATGCGGTCGGTGACCGGCTACGAGCAGGTTGAGGCGCCGCTCGTTTGGTCATACTCTTGGGCGCCTTGGAGGCGATGTCAATGTGTGCCTTGCAGGCACACGTCGTGCGACGCTGGTAGCCGTGAAATGGTTCGGCTGGGACGACGCGAAGAACGCGAAGCTCAGAGCGGAACGCGGCATCGGCTTCGAGGACATCGTCTTCCACATCGAACGAGGCGATCTACTCGACACGGTGGACCACCCGCACACCGATCGTTATGCCGGCCACCATATGTTTATCGTCCGACGGGATGACTACGTGTATCTAGTGCCGTTTGTCGAGGACGAGCACACAGTGTTCCTAAAGACAATCATTCCGAGCCGAAAGGCCACGAAGCAGTATCTCGATAAGGAGTCCGACGACCATGAAGCTTGATGCTGACGAAAAGCAGTTGCTTGAGTCTTTCGAGCGCGGTGAGTGGAAGTCCACTGGCGGCGGTACGCGCGCTACGCGAAGGCGACATTCCGCAAAAATCGCCGGCTGAACATCCGGCTCTCCAGTAAGGACCTGGAGGCCATCCAGAAGCGCGCGCTTGCGGAAGGCCTGCCGTACCAGACGCTGATCGCAAGCCTGCTGCACAAGTACGCGTCGGGCCGACTGAAAGAGGTATGACGGACCGCCTCCGTCTTCGACAAGGTGGCTACTGACCGCGAAACTGGGTGTCGGGCGTCGCCGGGCGGACGCAGCCAGAGGACATCCAGAGAGATGACGAAGGACGGGAGCCGTCAATTGGTCGAGGAGCGCCAGAAACGCCGTGGCGTCGTCCTGCCAGTTTGCTTTGTCGAAGTCGGCGGCAAGGAAGTAGCACGACTCGTCCAGGAGCAATGGATAGACGCCAGCCACGAACGGCTGGCGGTGCTCATCCTCGCCCGAGAGGTGGCAGCGAATGACGTCCTCGGTCACCGACAGGAACCGGCAACCCACCAACCCGACGGATCTCGTTCGAATCCGACTTTGTAGGTCCGCATAGCTCGCCGCAGATCTTTAGGTGTTCATCGACGCAGCCTACAAGTCAGATCGATAACCTGTCTAGCGACATAGACGGATGTCAGCATTGGGCCGCGGGCGATGCGAGTGTATTCCGAGCGGGACCAAAGAGTGTACGCACGCGGGGCGGTCGATCGGCGTGCACCAAGTTGCGGAACTTGTTGTCCATCATTGGCTTACGGGAAAGGCGACGGTTTTTTCAAACCGGTCTCACTGTGAGATCGCCTCCACGAGAAACATTTACAGGATCCGCAAGTGCTTGCGGGCCGTATACTTAAAGAGCCGCTGGTGAGGTGGCCGAGTGGCTTAAGGCGGCGGTTTGCTAAACCGTTGTAGGGGTTTAAATCCCTACCCAGGGTTCGAATCCCTGCCTCACCGCCACTTAACTCGTTCTAACCATTGACCTTCCTTAGACGTTCGGAGCCGTCTCACGATGTCTCCACGCCCCCCGACGTGGTGGCCGGGGTTCACCGGACCCGCGGGCTGTTCAAGCAGCCGAATCGCGGCGTCGAGCGCTGCCGGGCTCAGGTGCATGTAGCGCTGCGTCATCGACAGGTCCTTGTGTCCCGCCAATTCCTGAATTACCCGTGCTGGCGCACCACGCGGGGCCCATTCCGGCCCCGTCGATGCGCTCGGTCAGCCATCTTCTTGACACCCCGGCGTTACTCCTCGGCCGTGAGTCGGTACGCGACCCCTATCGGAAGATGTCCACGGGATCGGATCAGGCTCAAAGGCGCTCTTTGAGCGAAAAGCGTGGCATTGTGATGAGCATGGGAGCGCTCGTGAAAACGTTTGTCTGTGGCTTGGTCGCTGTCTTGGTTGCCGTTGTCAAGGTGGCCGCTCAAACTCCGGCGCCGGACCCACGCGCGGGGATGCCGGAGCGGCCAAGTGTCGCCACGCACGCCGGGACCGTAGCTGCTGGCTTTGTTGAAATCGAAGCTGGCGTCGAGATCGATCGCTACGACGATGCCTCGAATGGAGGGCTGGTCCCCGCCGTGATCAAGATCGGCCTGGCGTCGCACCTTCAGTTGACCGTGCAGACTCCGCTCGTCCGCCCCTCGGGAGCAGGAATTGGAGTTGGCGACGTTTCGGTCGGGATCAAGTGGCGCGTGGTCGACGACACACCGCTCTTCGGCGACCTGGCCGCCCTCCCCGCCGTCAAGTTCCCGAGTGGATCCGCCACGACCGGGACAGGCACGGGCACCACCGACGTCGGCCTGCTCCTGATCTCGAGCAAACAGTGGGGCGAGATCTCACTGGACCTCAACGTCGGCTTCACGCGCCGCAGCGGCGACGGCGGTAACGCCCCACGGAACGCAAGCCTGTGGGCGGCGTCGCTGGGTGGACCGGTGGCCGGCCGCGTGGGATGGGGTGCTGAGGTCTACGGGTATCCCGCCACTTCGGGTCCAGCCGGGTCCGAGGCCATCGTTGCAGTACTGCTGGGCCCCACCTTCGAACTGCGCAACTCACTCGTTCTGGATCTCGGCCTGATCGCGCCGCTCAGCGGTCCGCAACCGCGGGCGGTGTTCGCCGGCTTCACCTACAACGTCGGGTCGATCAAGCGATGAGGGAATGAAGTTCGGCTGATCGCGTGAGGCAGCAACAGTGGCGGTGCTTCTTGGGTGTTCACGGTCTGTCTGTGTACCTGCTGATGGCTTCGGCAACCCGCGCCAACGTCGCCGTCAGCAACGTGCCGGCCAAAGCAATAAGCGGAAGTAGAATCGCTTGCGATTAGCCACGCGAATCGATCTCAACTCGGACACCGGCGAATCTTTCGGGACAATAAGCGAGATGAGCGGCCTCCCGGGTCAACATGAGGCCGTCGGCGTTCTCGGCGTGCTGCCCCAACTCTCTACCATAGACATCGTGGCGAATCGCATAGATTGATTGCCGCATGCCTGAAGTCACCGATAGTTCAGCTTCAGCTCGGCCTCCAGATTACGAATGCGATCGGCGGATCTGGAGTGGCTGCCGAGGAAAAAATTGAGCACCTGGTTGTCGTCGCCGTACTTCTCCTGGAATCGGGCCCAGACCCTGGGGCCGGCGGTCACATCGAAGCCGGCTTCATGCACGTAACGTAGACCGATGCGGTCCGCCTGGTCCTCGTGGCCACGGCTGTACTTGCTCAGGCTGGTCATGGTGGCCACAACCGCCGCCACCTGCACAGCGGTCCTCAGCGCGTCACTCTTGATCGCCTCCGCAGCGACCGACACACCCAAGCCGAGCAACTCGCTCCACAGATCGGCCTTGGCCGAGCGGCGCGAATGCTCATGGGTGACATGGGCCAGCTCGTGACCAATCACGACCGCCAGTTCGTCATCCGACATCGCATCGACCAGCCCGGTGTAGACCCACACGGCACCGTTGCCCATCGCCGCGGCATTCCACTCCTCCGTATCGACCAGATAGACACGAATGTCCGACTCGTCAAGATAGGGTGGCAACAGACGTCGCGTAATCCGGACCACCCGGTCAACTTTTGGCCCCTCGGTCAGTAGTTCCCCAACGACGATGGTGTCGTCATCGTCGGTTTCTCCGGGCTCGAACATCATCCCTTTTTTCACCCAGAGGGCTTCGATTTCATCGGTGAGCGAGAGCGTCTCGGCTTCGAAGAGCGCGTCTCCATTTGGTTTGGCTTCCACTTCCATTGCGCGGACGGTACCGTCATCCAACCGCACACCCTTGACCTTGACCTCATCACCCAGGGCAATCTTCCCTGGACTGTCGGCGTGACTGCCTTTGAAGACCGTGTCGTCACCGAAAGAGACCCGTTGGCCTCCAACAATCAAGAAGTCGCCGGTCTCAAACTCGGCATACGCATCGAGTGAGATGCGCTGGTCTGACTCCAGCAGCGCCATCGACGCGCACGATACCGACCCGATGGTCGACACCATTACCATCATCACCCGCCGCAACCGTTTCCCCATCTTTTTCTCTCCTTGACACTCATCAACAACTACTGAGGCACACTGCGAATCCCGGACGACGCATCAGCCGAGAGTTCCCCTTCGTAGGTGAACCTTCACTGTCGGAACCACACCTTGCGGTTACCTTGTGAAATCTAATAAGCGATCTTAGCGATCCCCTGGTTTCAGCTATGACGTTTGCGTAACATCTCAAATCTCGGACGCTAAGCGACGTTAGTAGGGCCCCGAGTCACCATAACGCCCGTTCTCGGACTGCCTGATTGTCAGTCAGTTGTTGGCAACGAAAGATCAGGCACAGGTGACCATCGCCAAGCCCTGCTCCGAGTCGAGATGCGGCGGAGAATTCCTCATAGCTAATCATACCCCGCGGCTGGGTGTCGCCACGCATCCAGGCTTTCAGGCCGTCGCGCAAGAGCCTTAAGTGATGGCGGTACAGCTCGGGGCTGTCGGGCCTGGCGAGTGGTTCTGGATGGATCGCCTGGACCAATGCCTCGCTGTCGTATTCGTTCAGTTCGGGCCAGACCAGTAACGACTACGACGCTCCGAGGCCTTCAGCAATGCCGGCCAGCGACTGCTGGTGACGTTTCAAACTGCCGGCGAGAACCTGGCAGCGTTACGACGTGGGCGCTACGCCAGGATTCCTCGAGTCACGTTCGCGCCGATTCCATCATTATCGGGGCACACGGCTGGGGCTGCGAGCAATCCGGCGGACCTGCGGTTCCTCAACGGTCACATCGCGGCGTTCTTGAATCTGAAATAGAAAGACCAAGACCCGATGAAGAGTGCCGCCATCGCCACGATGGCGTTATCCGGCGACCAAGCGTGCTTCGAGTCCGTGAAGCTTACCGAATAGTCTTCGGAGCTTTCTGCCCCTCTGGGATCAGCGTCGTGTATTGCTGATCCGCCATCGTCTTCTTGAGATCTTCGCGCGCTCGCCGGATTAGTTCCGGTGAGCGGAATAGATCGATCGCCGTGCC
>SXGT01108762.1_pt1 | contig 11223 bp, 9 predicted proteins | sample 3176221 | NCBI WGS metagenome assembly SXGT01 (sample SAMN11356862, study PRJNA531348) | freshwater metagenome | isolation source: freshwater sample F1-120 | place: China: Fuxian Lake, Yuxi | collected 2017-12-25
GGCGCTCGACGCAACCGTGCAGGCGCAGGTGCTCGATCTGATCGAAGATTTGCGCAAAGACACGCACGCGGCCGTGGCGCTGATCACGCACGACATGGGCGTTATTGCACGTATGGCGCAGCGAGTCGCGGTGATGCGGCGCGGCGAGGTCGTGGAGACAGGGACGGTGGATGAAATCTACGCGTCGCCGAAAGCCGAATATACGCAAATGTTGCTGAAAGCGGTGCCGCGCATTGATGGCGACCGCAATGTCGCGTTGCCACAGCCTGACACTGGTCCGCCGATTTTGAAGGTGGACGATGTCCGCGTTACCTTCCCGGTGAAAATCAAGGACGGTTCGTTGTTCGGCAAGACCAAGCCGCTGCGCGCTGTCGATGGGGTGAGCTTCACGCTGCAAGCTGGCGAGACGCTCGGCATCGTCGGCGAAAGCGGTTGCGGAAAATCCACGTTGGCGCGCGCCGTGGTGCAGCTCCTGCCGCGCAATGCTGGAGAAGTTACATTCCTTGGCCGCAACCTGCTGCCGAGCGAGCGTGAAGCGATCCGTCAGTCACGCAAGGATCTGCAGATCGTTTTCCAGGATCCCTTGGCGAGCCTCGATCCGCGGATGACACTGGGCGCCTCAATAGGCGAGCCGTTGCTGGCGTTCGAGCCGACGCTGTCGCGCGAGCAGCGCGAAGAGCGCATCAAGGGCATGATGGTTCAGGTCGGCCTCGATCCTGATCTCATCAACCGCTACCCGCACGAGCTTTCGGGCGGTCAGAACCAGCGCGTCGGCGTCGCGCGGGCGATGATCTTGAAGCCGAAGCTCGTTGTCTGTGACGAGGCGGTCTCTGCGCTCGATGTGTCCATTCAGGCCCAAATTTTGCGGCTGCTGGCGGATTTGCAGCGCGAATACAATACGAGCTTCCTGTTCATCAGCCACGACCTCGCCGTGGTGCGCGAGATTTCGCACAACGTGCTTGTGCTCTATCTTGGCCGCGCTGTGGAATATGGGCCGGCGGAAGTCATCCTGCGCGACCCGCGCCATCCGTACACGAAAGCGCTGTTGGCCGCCGCACCGACGCCCGATCCGGATATCGCGCGCAACAAGCCGCGTGTGCGTCTGGTCGGCGATTTGCCTAGCCCGCTCGATACGCGTGCGCCGCTGCGCTTCCTGAAATCAAAAGTGGTCAACGATCCGGACGCAACGCAGTACCGGCCGCAATGGATCGAAGTCGCCCCCGGGCACTTCGTGGCGGAGCACGACCCGGCGGAGACAGTTGCCGCCGCTTAGCCGAGGCAAAGTCACACGGGTTGCACTGTGATACTTACCCGCTAGCTTAAGCTGAAAGCTAGCGGGGGAAACATGCGCTCTTTGATCTTGGCGGCTGCGGCGCTCGCGGCTCTATCCGTTTCTGCCTCGGCGCAAACCGTAGCGCAGCGCGAGGAGCGCGGCGCGCTTCGGGTGGAGAATGTGCCGGTGACGCCGCCGGACGTTGCCGATCGGTTACGCCAGTATGTCAACACCCGCAGCGCGAGCTTTGCCGATTGGTTGCCAGGCGGCGGCGTGCTGATCTCAACTCGTTTCGGCGACACGGTGCAGCTACACCGTGTCGATCAGCCGATGGGCGCACGCACGCAGCTTACCTTCTTCGAGGAGCGCGTCACCGGCGCCGCGGTCAAGCCGGGATCGGACGAGATTCTGTTCACCCGCGATGTCGGCGGCGATGAGAATTTTGCTGGATATTTGCTTGATCCCGCGACCGGCCGCGCGCGTTTGATGACGGAGCCAGGGACGCGCAATCAGGGCTTCATTTGGAGCGATAATGGCGAGCAGATCGCCTGGGCCTATGTGCCGAATTCCGAGCCAAACTACGATGTGTTCGTGGGTGATCCAAACAATGCGGCGACGCGCCGGCAGGTTTATGATGGCGAAGGCGCTGTTGTGCCGGTCGATTTCTCCGCGGACGGCCGGCGTTTGCTTGTACAGCGCTATGTCTCCATCGCCGAGAGCCACATCTCAATTCTGGATATCGAAAGCAATGTGCTGACGCGTATCGCGCCGGACGTGACTGTGTCCTACGGCGGCGGCGAATTCACCCCGGACGGCCGCGCCATCATCGTTTTGTCGGATGAGAATTCGCAATTTCAGCGGCTAATGCGCATAGATATCGCAAGCGGCCAACGCACGGTGATTTCGCCGAACATCAATTGGGGAATCGAGAGCTTCGATCTTTCGCCAGACGGGCGCACAATTGCGTATGTGGTGAATGAGGCCGGACGCTCATCCTTGCGATTGATGGATGCGCGCAATGGGCGGGCGCTCGCGGCGCCTGAACTGCCGCCCGGAATTGTCGGTGGCGTCCAGTTTGACCGCGAAAGTCGTCGCATTGGCTTCACGTTGAATAGCTCCACCGCACCGGGTGACGTGTATTCGTGGGATCTGCGTCAACGCCGACTGACCCGGTGGACGGCAAGCGAAGCTGGCGGCATTCCGCAATCAACGTTCGTTGATCCAGAACTGATTACGTGGCGGTCGTTTGATGATCGCGAGATTTCCGGCTTTCTCTATCGACCGCGGACGCCGGGCCCGCATCCGGTGATCATTCAAATTCACGGGGGTCCAGAGAGCCAGTTTCGCCCCGGCTTTTCCTCGACGATCCAATATTGGGTGAACGAGCTTGGCGTCGCCGTCATCGCGCCGAACGTACGCGGATCGTCAGGGTATGGGCGCGATTTCCTCGCGCTCGATAATGGGCCGCTGCGCGAAGATTCAGTGCGCGACATCGGTGCGCTGCTGGATTGGGTCGAGGCTGAAAGCACGCTCGATGATGAGCGGGTGATCGTCTATGGCGGCTCGTATGGCGGCTACATGGTGCTGGCCTCGATGACGCACTACAACGACCGCCTAGCGGGCGGCGTCAATATCGTCGGCATCTCGAACTTTGTGAGCTTCCTGGAGAACACATCCGGCTATCGCCGGGATTTGCGTCGCGCCGAATATGGCGACGAGCGTGATCCGGAGATGCGTGCCGTGTTCGATCGGATTTCGCCGCTCGCGAACATCAATCGCGTGAATAAGCCGCTCTTCGTGATTCACGGCTACAACGATCCACGCGTACCTGTGTCTGAGGCCGAGCAAGTGTACGCCGCCGTCCGTCGCAATGGCGGCGAGGCGTGGATGATGATCGCGATGAACGAGGGTCACGGATTCGCGCGGCGCGAAAACCAAGAAGCGCAACGCGAGGCAGAGACATTGTTCTTCCGTCGCGTCCTGGGTTTGCGGTAGGAGTTACTGGCGCAATAATTCCTGCAAGCGCTCGCGCAGTTTCGCGGGGGCCTCATCCAGGAGGTCTTTCGGCGTCGTCGCACGCAATCGCTCTTGTGTGTTTTGCGGCAATAGTGCGCGCAGGAGCCCGAGTGCGCGCGGCGGCGCGGCAATCACCAGATGCTCGAACTCGCCGCGCTTTTGGGCCTCCCCAACGCGCTCAGCAACGCGCTTGAGAAACTTCTCTTCCTCGGCTTCGTGCAGGTTGCGCCCCTTATCCATGGCATGACGGCCTTGACCAACGCGGTCATGACTACGTGGTGGGCGGTCCTGGGGCTCGTAGAGATCGTCTTCACCGATTTCCATCGCCCAATCGGCGGGCTCCTCAAGTTGTGCGCCGCGCCGCTGTTCAATGAGAACTCTGGCGCGGCGTCCATCCGCAACAAGCAGCCAAGCTATTCCGGTTTCAAGCATGGTCTTCTCCTTAGAAGCCAACGCGAGTTCGCTGCGCCCGTTCCGAATGGCTCAGAGGCAGCGCGCCTCATATCCAGCGGCCTTGAGCGCAGCGATAATTTCCGCAGTGTGTTGTGCGTCTCGCGTTTCAATCTCGATATCGAATTCGACGCCCTTGATCGGCGCGTCGAGAGTCATGCGGTGATGTTCGACCTGCAAGATATTGCCGCCCATATCGCCGATAATGCGGGTGACGGTGGCCAGAATGCCAGGGCGATCGTCGCCGATAAAGCGCAGGATGGCGATGCGGCCCTCGCGTACGAGCGAGCGCTCAAGCACCGAGGCCAAAACGCGCGTGTCGATGTTACCCCCGGATAAGACGATGCCGACTTTCTTGCCGGCGAATTTCTTGGGCGCAGTCAGCAGGGCAGCAAGCGTGGCGGCGCCGGCGCCTTCAGCGACAGTTTTTTCGGCCGAGACGTAAAGCGCGATGGCCTGCTCGAAACCGGGTTCATCAATGAGGATGATCTCATCGATCAATGAGGCCGCCAGTGCGAACGGCAATTCGCCCACGGCCTTTACCGCGATACCTTCGGCGATGGTTTGTCCGCCGGTAGTGCACTTTTCGTTGCGGGTGCGGCTCTCGAATGAAGGATACATGGCCGCTTCAACGCCGACGATGCGGATGCCGGGTTTCACCGCTTTCGCGGCGATGGCCATGCCGGAGATTAGTCCGCCGCCGCCGATCGGGATCACCAGCACGTCGAGGTCCGGCTCTGCTTCCAGCATTTCCAGGGCGGCTGTGCCCTGGCCCGCGATGACTGCGGCGTCGTCGAACGGGTGAACGAACACAAGTTTTTGCGCCTCGCACAATTTCATCGCGTGCGCGTAGGCGTCATCGAATGTGTCGCCCTCCAGCACGATCGTCGCGCCGCGTGAGCGGGTTTGTTCTACTTTCACGTGCGGGGTGGCGCGGGGCATCACGATCGTGGCCGGTACGCCCAGCACTTGTGCGTGGTGCGCTAACGCTTGCGCGTGGTTGCCGGCGGACGCTGCGATGACGCCGCGCTGCTTTTCGTCATCATTGAGCTGGAGCAAGCGGTTGAGCGCGCCGCGTTCCTTGAAGGCGCCAGTCAGCTGCTGGTTCTCGTACTTCACCCAGACATCGACGCCGGTGGCTTTAGAGAGCGTGCGGGAGTGATGCATCGGCGTGACGTCGATACGTCCCTCGAGCCGGCGTGCGGCGGCGCGGATGTCATCAATGGTGACGGATTGGGGCGGGCGGCGATCTGACATGGACGCGGCGGACCCTATCGGGCGTCGCCTGCGGGTTCAATGATCACGCGCCAAGCGCCCGCATCAGATCGAGCCTGCGCATGGCTTTGCCGGGAAGTGCGGCCAGTTGTGGCTGCGGGGCCTTTTCAATCTGGGATCGGAGGCTGTGCGCGCCCCGGCGCACAGCGCCCGAGAAAGACGCGCCGGAGACTACCCCCCATTCCAGCGTCCGCTGCGTGGTCGAGAGCTGGCGCTTGTATTGATAGTCGCCGGGACCGAAATCCACCTCGTGAAGGCCATTGTCAGCGGCCCAGCCAACAATGCGTCGTGCGAGCTGGACGCCGGGAGAATATGCGTCGAAGGCGCTGTCGTGGGCGACGATCCAGAAGTGCAGCACGCCGTTGCCGCGAAGACAGAAGGCGCCGGCTGCCAAGGCGCCGTCGACTTTGAGCGTAAAGAGCGCGCCGCCGAAGCTGGGATCACGCAGCTCAAAGCAACGATCGAGTGTTTGGCGTACCCAAGGGGTCGCCCAGATCGCCGGTTGGCCGCAGCGTTGAAGCTGCGCGTTCTTCCAGCCAAGCAGCGTTTCAAAAGCGTCGCGTTCCGTGTCGAGCGCGTGGAACTCAATGCGCCCGCGCTCGCGCTCAAGCTTGCGGGCCTTCTTATCTGTCTGGCGGACGAACTCCGCGCGGCGGACGCGAAGCGCGGCTTCGTAGAGTTCGCGGCTGCCGTGAGTCTCGGCAATCCATGAGCCTTCAGCGCCGGCAGCCTCAAACAAGGCCTGGCCTTGAGGTGTGTGGGTGAGATCAATGCGGCCGACGTTCAGAGCGCGGCACAGCTGCGCGGGTGCGACCTCCAGTCCTTCGCGGCCGACAATGCCCTGATAATCACTGATCGGCGCGCCAAGGCCCATGGCGCTAAATTGTGAGAGCCGCTGGGCGCCGATATAGCCTTCGCCGCCACTAATGATGACGACGCGCGCATCGGCGCGGGCGGCGCCGATAAGCTTTGCCCAGTCCGGTGTGAGGTAGGGGCTAAGTGTGCCGGCGCGCTGGTGACCACGCCATTGAACGCAATCTTCCAGACCCAATTCCTTAGGGTGTATCGTTTCGAGACGCACGAAATCCGCCTTGCTCAGCTCGCCCGCGAGGGGAAGCAAGGACCGGGCCTTAGCGCGTCGCGGGCGTGCCGATCCGGCCGGCGATGAAGTCGGCGACATACCGGTCGAACGCGATGGCGCTGACGGCGATGGATTTCGGCGCCGCGCCAGGCGAACGCCGGAACTTGGAATCGATGCCGACTAGGTAGTAGCGCCGGCCTTCGCGCACCAGGAAGGCCGAGCCGGAATCGCCGCGCGTTGCATCGCAGGCATGGGCGAACGTGGCGTCTTCGTAAATTTGGATCGGATGGCAGTTGAGATGGGCTGAAAGCAGGACTTCGCCTGTGTCCCAGGAATAGCCGGCCTGAAGCAGGCTCACTCTACGCGGCGCCGCAAGTTCGGTCGCGGTGAAGCGGCGCACCGTAGCGTGCCCGAGCAGGTTGCCGAGCGGGCGATCGAGTCTAACGAGCGCCCAATCGTGGCCGTCGAGTTCGCTGGAGGTTGCGAAGCGATAAAAATCAAAGGTCGAGCTGATGAGATAGTCTGTGGCTCGCGCGCTTTCGCTTCCGCCCGCCGCCGTGAATACACCAGCTGCGTGGATGCCAGCATCACTCGTGATGCAATGCGCAGCCGTGACGATGACATTGCTGGCGATCAAGGTGGCCGTGCAGCGTTGACCGGTGCTACTCACAAAGCGCCCCATGAAACGCCACGGCGCATCGCGCTCATCGACGCGTACCCGGTCATCACGGCCATAAAAGTGATCACCGATATTCATCGGGCGGTCGCGCGTGTGGCAGTCCGATCGGTCCGTTCGCGCTGCACAGGCGCCATTGCCTATGCCCGGCTCTTCGCAGACGCCGTTGAAGGAAGTGGCGCAGGTGTCGTCGAGGTTGCGCATCCAGAGCGCGGGTGCGCAATCGGTCTGGTCGGTGGCCTGCGTGCACACGCCAGTGCCTAAGACAGGTTCATCGCACTCGCCGTCATTGGCCCACTGGCAGGAATCATCCTCGATCCCCTGACGCAAGCGCCGGCAGTCGGCGTTGTCGCTCGCCGCGGGGCAAAGGCCGGTGCCGATTTCGGGCTCGTCGCATTGATTGTTGCGGGCGAACGCGCAGGTGTCGTTGCCGGGCGGGGTGCTGGTCTCTGGTTTCGGCGGCGTTTGGTGCAGATTAATGCGTGGGTCGAACCGCTGCTCGGGCAGCGCCGCGAAGCTGACGGTCACGCACGCCGCAATTGTTGCGATCGCCGCCCAAGTCCGCATCAGAATCCCCGAAGTTCGAGGCTGAGCCTAGCCCGGGGCGAGGGTGGGCGAAAGCTGATGGCGCCGTCACTTGATCTCGCGCCTTGGCTCTGAAACAAGCCCGCCATGGCCGCGCCAGTCCTCCATATCGGCAACAAGAATTATTCGTCCTGGTCGATGCGCCCGTGGCTGGCGCTGAAATGGGGCGGCATCGGCTTTGAAGAACACATCATTCCGCTGGGCGGGGAAGGCTATGGCCGCTCCGAGATCGCGGCGATCCGCGCTGTCTCGCCGAGCGGGCGGGTGCCGGCGTTGCACGTCGGCGATGCGGTTATTCACGAGAGTATCGCGATTTGCGAATGGGCGGCTGAGCGGACCCCCTCATTGTGGCCGTCCGACCCAATCGTGCGAGCGCAGGCGCGCGCGGCGGCGGCGGAGATGCATGCGGGCTTCGCGGCGATCCGGCGCGACATGTCATGCAACATTCGACGCAGACTTGATCGCGCGCCGCAGTGGCCAGCAGACACGCAGACGGATCTGAAGCGGTTGTTCGAACTCTGGGGCGGCCTGCGCGCTCGCTTCGGCGGCGAAGGCGATTTCCTGTTCGGCCAGCGCAGCATCACGGACGCCATGTTCGCGCCCGTTTGCACCCGGTTGCGCACCTACGCGGTGGACGCGCCGGACGTTGCGCAAGCGTATTGCGCCACAATTTTTGCCGATGCGGCGTTCCAGGAATGGGAGCGCGCGGCAGAAGCTGAGACTTGGACCATTGAACAAACGGAAGCGCTTTATCGATGAAAAGAATGATTCTTGCTGTGGTCGCCGCCTTCTCGCTGGCTGCCTGCAACACCAACGAGAAAAGCGGCGTGACCCGCGAAATCGAGCGCGCCGACCAGGAACGCGCAGACGCCATCACCACGGCCTTGAACGAGATTGGAAGCGAAGTGACTGAAGACCCGCAAACCTTGCCGTCTGGGCTCGAACTCCAATTCACGCGCCGCGGCAGCAACCAAGCGCTGGCGCAGCCGACGATGAACGCTACCGTGCTGGTGCATTATGAAGGCAGCTTTGTCGATGGTGGCGAAGTGTTCGATTCTTCGTTCGCGCGCGGCGAGCCAGTGGATTTTCCATTGCAAGCGGTAGTGCGTGGCTTCTCCGAGGCGATCACGCACATGCGCCCGGGCGATGAAGTGATTGCGACTTTCCCAGGCTCGCTCGGTTACGGCCCATCAGGCCGTGGTCCGATCCCGCCGAATGCGGCGCTGCGCTTCCGCATTGTGCTGCTGGCGTTCCAGGAGCCGGGCGGCGAGATGGTGGGCGATCCGGGCTAAGGCTTCATGTCAGAGATCGCGCCGACGCTCGATGTTCTCGCGCGCCTGATCGCGTTCGACACGACGTCCAGGAATTCCAACCTCAATCTCATCGAGTGGGTGGAGGATTTCCTGGGCGAACGCGGCATCGCTGCGCGGCGCGTGGCCAATGCGGATGGCAGCAAGGCGAACCTCTACGCCGTGATTGGGCCGGACGTGGCGGGCGGTGTTGTGCTTTCAGGGCACACGGATGTTGTGCCGGTCGACGGCCAGCCCTGGTCAAGTGATCCGTGGGTGCTGAGCGAGCGGGACGGCAAGCTCTACGGGCGCGGCACGTCCGATATGAAAAGCTTCATCGCGTTGGCGTTGGCGCATGTCGATCAGATGCGTGCGGCGGCTTTGAAGCGTCCGGTGATCCTCGCGTTTTCGTATGACGAGGAGATCGGCTGCCTCGGCGCGCCGTCGATGATTGCGGAGCTTGCGGCGTTGCCGCAGAAGCCCTCAGCCGTAATTGTCGGCGAGCCAACTTCGATGAAGGTCGTCTCCGCGCACAAGGGCGTTCGCTCGTTTCTCGTTGAAGTCACTGGGCGCGAGGCCCATTCGAGTCTGCCTGATTCGGGTGTTTCGGCCGTTATGGAGGCGCTGAAACTGATGAGCCTTGTGGCCGAGATGGCCGAGGAAGGGCGCGGCATGAGCCACGCGCATTTCTCGCCGCCCGGGCCAACACTGACAATCGGACGCGTCGAAGGCGGCACGGCCTCGAATATTTTGGCCCGGCGCTGTGATTTTGTTTGGGATCTGCGTACGCCGGATCAGGCTCAGGGTGATGCAATTGAAGCGCGTTTTCGAGACGCCGCGAATAGGCTGGATGCGGAGATCAAGGCGCGCGCGCCTGAGGGTGGTGTGAAGGTCACGCGGCGCTCGCTGACGCCCGGACTGGCGATTACGCCCAATAGCGAAGCGGAAGTTCTAACGCGGGCGCTCACCGGCGATAACGAAACGCGCGCCGTCGCTTACGCTGCTGAAGCGGGCTTGTTTCAAAAGGCGGGGTTGCCGGCAGTTATCTGCGGGCCGGGTTCGAGCGAGCAGGCGCATCAGCCGGACGAGTGGATTGAGGTCAGCCAAATCGAGCAAGGCGCCGCGTTTATGCGCCGTCTGATTGCGCACTTAAGCTAAGGCGCTGAGCGCGGCCTGTTTGGCAGCTTCATTCGAATAAGCGATGAAGCCCTTTACGATGAAGTTGCTTTCACGGTCGCCGTAGAGAAGCGGCGAGCCGTCCAACCGCATGACCGCGCCGCCCACAGCCAAGAGAATGGCGTGCCCAGCAGCGACGTCCCATTCGCTCACCTCGCCAAAGCGCGGGTAAATATCGGCTTCCCCCGCCGCGATTGTGCAGAACTTGATCGAAGAACTGGTGTGTGTGGATACGCCGTTCAATCGCTCGATGAACGCCCTAGTGCGTGCGCTCCGCCCGGAATTTTCCGACGCGATGATTCGCCACTGGTTCGCTGGGCTGCTTGTTTGGATCGGCTCCAATGGCGCGCGTAAGGTGGCGGTGGCGGGATCGCATTCGCCGTGGAGCGCGCGGTGTGGTTCGCCGGCAAAGAGCTGGCCTGTCGCCGGCGCATAGACGACACCAAAAGTTGGCGCGCCGTGCTCGATGAGCGCGATATTGACAGTGAAGTGGTCGCCGCCAGAGGCGAACCCTTTCGTTCCATCAAGTGGATCGACGCAAAACCAACGCGCGCCGCATGCTGGAATGCGACCCTCGGCGCAGGATTCTTCCCCGATCATAGGAATGTCAGGAGCAAGGCGTTTGAGGCCGGCTTCAATAATCGCCTCGGCGCTTTTGTCGGCGAGGGTCACGATCGAGCCGTCAAGCTTGGTTTGAGGATCGACCCCGCCGGCGCGCACCGCATTAATGTCGCGCCCCGCTTCGAGCGCGAGCGAGATCAGATCTTCAAGCTTGAACATGTGCCGCGCTTGAACCACGCGCTTACGCCTTAGTCCAGCTTGTCGGGGCTATTTTGCTTCAGTTCGGCTAGCCAGGCCGCGCCGCTAGCGTCGCTGGGCATGCGCCAATCGCCGCGCGGAGACAGCGCCCCGCCGGAGACGATTTTGGGGCCGTTTGGCACGGCGCTGCGTTTGTACTGGTTGGCGAAGAAGCGGGTGAGGAAGACTTCGAGCCAACGCTTAAGCGTGGCGTAGTCATACTTTTCGCCCCAGGCATGCCAAGCGAGATAGAGAATTTTACTTGGCGCCAATCCGTAACGCGTCAGCCAAAACAGATTGAAATCTTGCAGTTCATAGGGGCCGACGACTGCTTGCGTGCTTTGCGGCGCATCGCCGGGGATAAGCTCCGGGCTGATCTCACCTTCAAGTACGCTGATAAGCGTTTCTGAAACGCCGGCGTCGAAGATTTGCTGATCCGCAACCCATCGGATCAGATGTTGGATCAACGTCTTCGGCGCGCCGCCGTTGACGTTGTAATGGCTCATATGATCGCCAACGCCGTACGTGCACCACCCAAGCGCGAGCTCTGACAAGTCACCGGTGCCGACGACGAAACCACCTTCGGTGTTTGCAAGGCGGAAAA
>SXGT01230169.1_pt1 | contig 11222 bp, 11 predicted proteins | sample 3176221 | NCBI WGS metagenome assembly SXGT01 (sample SAMN11356862, study PRJNA531348) | freshwater metagenome | isolation source: freshwater sample F1-120 | place: China: Fuxian Lake, Yuxi | collected 2017-12-25
ATGGCACGGATCAAGCGCGGTGGGGACGTCGCGTTCGATGATGCTGGCAGGAGAAGTGCGGCGATCGAGACAAACGACCCCAAACTGATTCACCTCTCCGACGTGTCGAATTCCGATGAGCGAGCGGAACTTCGCGGCCATCAGTGGCCGGTCTCGCAAGTCGTTCTTTCTTCGGATGGCCAGTGGGTAGGTTCCACTGCGTGGGACGGTCAGATTCCCTTGGCCGAACGCCCCGGCGAACTGAAGGTCTGGGACGCGGCACATGCTCGTCCAATTTTCGAACACACGGAGATCGGTCGCCCCTGCACGGCCCTGGCAGTCAGTTCGACCCGGTCGCTCGTCGCGGGTGCCGCAGCACCACAGAAGATTAGAAAACGCCAGCAACAGTCAGCGACTTGTTCCGTGCGAGTCTGGAACTTCATGACCGGCCAGCAACTGTTCGACCTCGAAGCCCAAACCAAGCAGATCGAAAGTCTGACATTCAGCCGAGACGGCTGCTGGCTCGCCGCGGCAGGTCTCGATGGCAGCCTGATGCTGTGGGAGCTGGAAACGGGACGGCAGGTCTGGTCCGCACGCAGCTCGCAGCCACTTTACAGCCTGGCATTCAGCCCGGATGGCTTGCGTCTCGCGGTCGCCTCGCGATCCCAGGTCACCCTCTGGGACCCCGCCTCGGGCCACGAGATCCTCGCGCTCAGCATCGTTGGCTCCGCGACCGGCGCGTCCTACATCCCTCGCGTCGTCTTCAGCGAAGATGGCAAGCAACTCGCCGCCAACCACTCCGACGGCCGCGTCCTGATCTGGAGTGCACCGCACCAGACACATCCGATCCGTGATGCCAGCGAGTGACTTCAACAAATCACACATCGCACCGTCGAGGTTGACGTCCAAGCTATTGTTCGTTTCCCGGAGCACGGTTGTAGGTTTGGCCGGTACGGCACAGCCATCACTCCGGTCTCCCGAAAGCCAAAACGGATCAGGGTGCGCCGGCGCAAGCCGAAAGAGAGTAGCGAATGAAAGAGTCGCACGAGAGAAGACCTAGCCAGTCACCTCGGCCAAGCGATTGTGCGTACGTCCGCACGGACACGCGACATCCTCATGACTCCGGGGAAACATGTGACATCGCCGATGTGGAAAGGAGATCCAGAAGCACCATGTGAGTTTGTACCTGCAGAGACCGTCGGACTGCCGCCAGTGAATTGCGGCCGACTCACAAATGAGTAGTTCGCCATTCTGTGACCATCGGAGTGTTCCTTGAACCGCGCGATCGGCCGCAACGGGACTTCCTGGAATGAAGATCCCGACCAAGCCTCGACGGCAACGCTCGCCGAAGGCGATTGGCTCGTTTTCGAGTCCAACGAGCCAGCTCGCACTACCGAGCTGTATGACCGCCCCTTCGGCGATGTGAGCTTGGACGAAATCGACCGGTTCATCCTGTCGTTCGCTGCGAAAGGGTCTTCGCGTTCACCTTCTTGTTCATCTTCGCGAGCCACTTCCGCAGGGTGAATAGGCCGGTTGGTTGTGGGTTGTGTTGTATTTGTTTGGCCCACCGCGACTTCGGGGTGCCGGGTCTTTCATTCGGCAAGCTCATTCCACCCCCGGCTGCTTTGTGTGTCTGCGTGACTGGTTGGGTGGCTCGCTTCGCTCGCTCTTCCAACCCATTGCTCGTTCGCTCCAGACCACGGTTCCGGTCACACAAAGCAGCCGGGGCTGCCGCCCCAGCACCCCGTCCTCGCTCTCGGCATCCGAACCACGCCACGAGCTGCGGCTCGTCCTGCGGGACGAGTGAAGTCGCTCCGCCAAAATGTTTTTGTTTTGTGGGTGTTGGTGTTTCCCACCAAGCGGTTCGGGGCCTGCCGATCGTACACGTCCGATTCCTCACGCAAGGAGCTTCCCTGGGGGGACTCCTCCTTGCGTTCGGGCGTGCGGCCGTGTGCCTCCGCAGCGGCCTCGAACCGGCCACCCTTATTTTCTTCCCCACAGTACCATGCTGTACCAAGTCAAACTTCAGTACGGTTGCATGATCGACGCCTCATCTCGCAACGAGGCGTATACGAAGGCGATTCGACTGCTCCGCGAGTCGCCGGAGTCTTACGTCTCGGACGTTTGCCAAGCCGGCGAACCGAAGAAGCCGGCGTCGTTGATGCGTCGTCTGATTACGGGCCAATAGGCCCGTTTTCTTTTGTTCCCCGCGAGCCGCAAACTCCCACCCCCGGTCAATGGAAGCCAGGCCGGCTTACGACTCGGCCATCGCCATCCGATTCCTTTCATTCCAAATTTGAAGTTGCGGCCGGATTGTCTCTGTCCGCACTGGCTCATGTTGAGCGAAATAGGCCAGCGCGTCGTTCCCGGCCGCGCGGGCCAGATCGAATCGTCCGTTGCTGGCATGAAGATTCGCCAACGTCCACAGTGTCTCTGCCGCGCGACTCTGCTCGTCGAGTGTTCTCAGGATTTCAATGCGTTCGGAGTAATGACGAACAGCGCCCGCATCGTCTCCCTGATCGGCCAGAACTCCCGCAAGGTTTCCAAGATCAATCGCTTCGTCATTTTTTCGCCCGGTGGCTCGGTCAATCTCCAATGCCTCGCGAAACCACCTTGCGGCCTGAGTGAGTCGCCCTTGTTTCCAGGCAGTCAATCCGAGACTCGTGGCCGTCATCGCCTGTTCGACGACTCGGCACAACTTGCGGAACGTGCGACGAGCGGATGTGAAGTGAATTCGAGCAGCCTCATAATTTTTCTGCTCATAGGCGATGTTGCCGAGTGTGCCGTGGATCGCTGCCCGTCGAAGTGGCAGTCGTAGCGGCTTGGCAATGGCGGCAGCCTTGTCAGCATAGGATCGGGCTTCATCCAATCGTCCAATGACGGTCAATCGCTCAGCCAGAATTTGGCAGGTCGAAAGTCTCATCAATGGGTCTCCCACGGCTTTGCATCGGCTGAGACGCTCTTCCAGGTATTTCACACCGAGATCCGCCTCGTTCCGACGGAATGCCGCATCCGCAACATCCTTGAGCAACCGTGTCACGGCCGCTTCGTCCGAAATTGATTTGGCGACCTCGAACGCTTCGGCGAGCAGCGGATCGGCTTCCCGAAAGCGGCCTCGCCGTAACAACAGCTTCCCCAGGTTTTCCTTGGCGACTCCGACAGCCGCAGGATCGGCCTCACTCACAGCACACTCGAATCGTTGTTTGAGCACCGCTTCCGCCTCGTTCAACCTTCCCGAATCGGCCAGCGCGTTTCCGAGATTGCCGAGCAATTTGCCTTTCAAGCCGGTTTCAACAAAGGGAGCCGTCCCGTCTCGGAACGCTGCCATCCATGAGACTCGGTCGTCTCGTGAAAAGATGACCTCGCTGATGCGGACTGCGGTGCAACATAGCTTCGCGCCGACCTCGCACAACCCACGCTCCGATGCCGCGTAATGGGCCAATGATTGAAGAAGGTCTCGGACTTGATGAGATTGGTTTCGCAACATCCGCAGTGCGGCTTGAGCGTCTGCGCCGCCAGCGGCAAATTGAGTCGAGAGGTCCGAGAGACTCTGATGTATGTCGGCGGCATGTTGCAGCAACAGCAGCAATCGGCTTGGCGAAAGCGTGTCACTCATTGAGCAAATCCCACTCGTGGAGAGCCAAGGCTTTGACCAGCGGATGAATCTGGAATTGCCCACGCTTCGGCGTTTCCAGTAGCCCAAGATCAATCAGGCAGCGGACGATCGCTTGGGCTTCCTGTTGAGAGACCTTCCAACAACGTGCGGCGAACTTGAGATCGAAAGTCGCTGGTGCTGGGGCAAACGCTCCCAGCCGGGCGAACTGCCGCCTTCGCTCCGGCTCAAGCGTCTTCGTGCTTCGGCCGAGGACCGCCGCCACATCGGGAGTCGTTTGATTCAACAGATCAATCATGTCTGGTGGCACGGGTTGAGAGAGCAGCAGCCGAGCATCGGAACGAATGGCCTTCATTAAGTCGTCAACGCGCCCGCCGGCTGCGGACTCGCGATGCAGCATCTTTCCGGCGACCGTGATCGCCAAAGGAAGACCCTCGACGGCATTGACGAGTTCTTCACAGGATTGCCTATGCTCCCGAACCACATCAGGAGCCAAAGTTGCCAGGAGTTCGAGACCGTGTGCGGAGTCCAAGCCGCGAAGAACGTAAACCGAATTCGGAGAGGGCGCAAGCCGGTCGGCCAAATCCGCAAGCCGCGTCGCGTAGAGCACCACTGATCCCGCACCTGCCGCGCGAAAGCATTCCGCCTGAGCATCGCGCCAAACATCATCAACAATCAGCAGCATTCGTCGGCCTTGAAGTTTGGCTCGCAAACCGCCCACAACATCGGTGATCCTCGTGAGTTGTCCGGCGGGAATTCTGCAAACCTGTCCCCACGATCGCAGCAATTGGTTCAAGTCTGGCGAATCGCCAACCGCCGCCCACAAGCCGCCGTCAGGAAACATCTCCCCCAACGAATCGTCCTGCGCCAAGCGGCTCAATAGAGCCGATTTCCCGACTCCCGGCACGCCTCGCACCACAACAACACCAACCGTCTCAGCGCTGATGGCTTGCCGCAGTCGGTGTTTGACCTCGACCACATCGAAGTCACGCCCGATGAGTTGGCGTCCCAGCGAAGGTGCATTTCCACGAATCCGAAACGTCGGCAATTCGTCGGCTACGTTTTCCCTAGATGACGCGGCGTTGGCAGCATGGCCATCAAGCAAGTCCACCACGCGGACATCGGGTCCAAACGCGGCTGCGATTTGTTCCAGCGTCTCACCATAAGCCGGCTTATTTGACTCCGCGTTTTCAATCGTCTTCTTCGAGAGGCCCGTTGCGCTCGCGAGTTTTTCCTGAGACCAACCGCGTTGGATGCGGTGGCGTTTGATCTCTGCGCCGTTTGGAAGAACTGTCCCGTCGCGCATTTCTTTGACTCGTTGCGAGCAGATTACTCCAGGATTCGACGAGCGTTCTGGCCGCTTCTGCGATCCTTCGCCCGCTCTGAAACGGTGGACCCAACGGCCCACGTCAATCTCACTCAGACGGGAATCGAAAGGAGACCTCAATTGATGCGAGTTGTGATTTCGGACTTGTTTATCGGCGAATGCGAGCTGACGGGCAAGTCTGAAACGGAATGCGTTCGCGTGCAGTTCGACGATTCATCGCCCGAAGCCGTCGTCGCGACGACCGAGTTGTTTCGGCTGCTCCGCTTCCAACGCAAACAAAAGGAGAAGCAAGAAAAAACCAAGATCAGTGAACCTCAAGCTCAGAAAGGAATACCCAAATGATTAAACGCTACCGCGTGCATGGCAGAGATGACTACGCGATTGAGTTCGTGGCGTCCGCCGGCAAGTTCAAGCTCTTCGCCCGCGAGCACCCGGCTGATCCCTACGGCAAATCGGTCAGCGAGTGCCATCTCTATAGCTCAGGCGAAATCTGCGTCGCCGCCGGCCACGAGCCGGTGACGCTCGACCGAGCCAAAGCGATTGCCGTGCATTGGATGGAAGGTTGGTCGCAGTACGTCCGAACCGGCGAATTCCCGCAAGGGTCGCGCCGCGTGTCGGTCTGATCGAAGGACATCGTGTAGCGGAGTTGTCGGCACGGTCCCACCGGCGCTCTGCGGACTTCATTCGGGGCCATAGCTCAAGGAGTGGATCATGTTCAAGTATGGTCCAGGCGTTGAAGAGTTGCCAGACGGCACTCTCCACTAAGACGTCGCAGCCAGCCCAGCAAGGTGCAACGCGCATCTTGCTGGGTTTGGTTGTTTCTTGAGCACTCAAAATCGAAAGGCAAAGTTCCATGAAATCTTGGTATCGAAAATCAAAAGTTGGCCCCATGTTTCGTGCTCCGCTCAGGGGCGACGGCGTTGAAGTGGATGACTTCGTTGTCCACCCGGCGGAGGAACGAAGTGATCCGCCGCCGGTCGAAAAGCCCACCGACAGCGACCCGGATGAGCCGTTGCCGGTGTGGATGATGAAGATGACGCAATCCGCGTACAGCGACTCTTGCGAGCATCTCAATTCTCGCCCGCCCGAAGTGGCGGGCATCTTGTTGGGGCCGGTGAAGGACGACTTGGTTGTCACTCACTTCATTCCCGACACCGAGGGCAAGGGTTCCCCCGCGTCCTTCACGCTCAACACCCGCACGCTGAATCGAGAACTCAGCAAAGCCAAGACGTGCGGGCTGAATTGCAAGGGGATTGTGCATTCGCACCCGTCGGGATTCATCGTGCCGTCGTCCGGCGACTTGGCCTACCTGCAACGCCTCTTCACGCGCCCGGCGAATTCCGAATTGACTCAATTCTTCATGCCCATCGTCTGCGATGGGCACTTCTATCCCTACGTCTTCGCGATGGGCCGCATTCACGCGGCCGATTTGTGCCTGATCTAAGCCAGTTTCCAAGTTCCATCGGTGTCTGAGCGAAACCAATTTCCAAATTCAAATCTCGATATGAAAGGTTTTTTCCATGAAGTTCGATTACTCAAGAATCCAAAGGACGGCGGATGTGATGAGGTTGCTCACGGCTTTCGTAGTCGTGATTGGGACTGGCGGAGCCGCAGACCTGATTGTCGATCTACGCCGTACGGGAGTGCGGCGATTCAAGCTGCTCGACAAGGACACCGTGACAGACGCGAATCTCTGCCGGCAAGGCTTCGAGTGGGCGGACATCGGACGCCCCAAAGTCGAAGCGGTGGCCGACCGGTTACGCCGGCTCGATCCTGAGGTCGAAGTGACCACGCTCACTGCCGACTTCTGCGAGATGACGGACGAGGACATTGATCGTGAGTTCGGCGACGCCGACTTGTTCATCTTCGCGACGGACTATTTCCCAGCGCAAGCTCGCGGAAACCAAGTCGCCTTGAGACTGCAAAAGCCGGCGCTCTGGCTCGGCATGTATGCCGGTGGAGTTGGCGGCGAAGTTGCCTTCTGGCATCCCGGTATTGATGCGTGCTATCGCTGTCTGTGCGAGAAGCGATATGTGGCTCACGAGTTGGCGAAGGTCAACGGCCAATCGCTCGATCCGGCGAGCGACGGTTGCACGATCTTCGACATCGGCTTCGTGGACGCCATCGCCGGCCAACTGGCTATCGGCTTGCTGACGCGCGGCAGCGATAACCGCTACGGGAAGCTGATCGACGCGCTCGGCGACCGCAACTTCATTCAGACGCAAATTGACCCCGACTGGACGATCAACCGCCGCCGCATCGTCCGCGAGAAGCTCGGCGTGCCAGATGCCTGCAAAGAGTTTTTTGCGTGGAACACGATCGCCAGAACTGATCCCGAATCGGGGGTTCAAAGTCTGCCCGGATTGCGAGCAATTTCGTGGCGATGCTGCCGTGCCGTTATTTCACGGAATGCCGATTCGGATGCCAGGAAAACGACCGGCGACGCAGAGCTAAGCGACCAAGCAGAGCAAGAGATGGAATTCGAGGGCTAACTGAGTTCGGAGATTTGTGATGATTCCTGAATTGATTGCTTGGAGCATTCTCGGTTCGGCCGCTTACGGAGCCTATCGTCTGATCGGCGACGGGTTTCGTTCGCGGCGTACCAGAAGGCTGGCATCGGCAACGCTCCGTCGTGGAACTTCGCCAGCACCGACGCCGCCAGCCGTGACGGCCGCGATGAAACAGGCGGCACGTTCTCTGCAAATTGCTTTGCAACAAGTGCGGCAAGCGCCGGATTTCCGGCGTCCCGCCAGCTATGTGGCTCAAGCTCAAAATGTCCCGTTGTGGTTTCGGCAGCGGCAATATCGTCGGTTCCGTCAGTCGCTCGTCGAGCACCTCGCCCACTTGTTGAGCGAGGGTGCGTCGGTCGAGAGCGTCATGCCCGCGCTGACCGAATTGGTGACTGGACTCGGCGTCGCTCCCTTTGAAGCCGACTACATCCGCACGGAAGCCGAGTCCCGTTTGAGCCGCCAGGACAACACCCCGCGAGCCGACTTCGGCCAGCAACTCCGCCAAGCTCAAGCCGAGTACCGCGGCCGAGTCCACACGCTCGAAGGCATGACCGATTTGGACGACGAGACGCGGGAACAATTGCTGGAGCAAGAACAACTTCGCTTCCAAGAGCGAATGCGACAAATCGCATCGAACGGCGTCAACGACCGCGCCGCTCTGTAATGACAGTGAGGAATCATCATGCAGCCCGCTGGCAATTCGCCACACTTCGAGAATTTCGCACTGCTCGATGAATCGACGGCAGGTGTTTTGGTGTCTGGCGATTCCAGCACCGGCAAGTCGAAATTGATGTACGGCTTGATGACCGCCGTGCTGCGAACCAACAGCCGCGTGGTACTGCTTGACCCGCACAACGATATGGTCAATGCCCTGCGGCAACTTGAAGTGCCAATCGCGATGAGCGGTGACAACGACCGCGCCGCCTCGTAACGGAATGGGAGGCGCGATGAGCACCGGCTTGGATTTGAGACGCTTTGCGAATTCGGTTCTGTTGGGAAATTCGGCAGCGGGCGTTTTGGTGTCCGGCGATTCAGGTACCGGCAAATCGAACTTGATGTACGGCTTGATGTCGGCCGTGCTGCGAACCAACTGTGGCGCGACTTTGCTTGATCCGCACGGCGACTTAGCAGATGACATCGAGCCGTTCTGTGCCGCATTGCCCCCGTCGCTTCGCCGCCGAGTCATCGTCATTCGCTACGCGGACACCAACCGCATCACCGGATTGAATCCGCTCGCCGTCAATCGCGAAGGCGTGGACGAGACAACGTACAAGGCTCGCGTCGCGAGCCGAGTCGGACACGTTGCACGCATACTTCTGTATGCGTTCGGAGAAAGAGATTTCAACGGCAAGCCCGTGCTTGCCAAATGGGTTCATCGGTTTCTAACGACGCTGGCGCTCGCCGGCTTGACGCTTGCGGACGTGCGGCACTTCTTTGATTACCACAGCTCGGTGTTTCAAGCCCTCACCGCCGTCGCCCCCGATTTCGTGAGCCAATTTGAATTGGAACAACTGGCCGGGTTGCGGCCAGGAGAACGCGAAGAACAAGTCGGCTCCGCCAAAAACCGGTTCCTGAACCTGATGCAAAATCCGCTTGTCGAATTGTCCTTCAGCAAGCCGGACGGGCATCTCGATTTTGCGCAACTGATTCAGGATCGCGCCGTGATTCTGGTTTCGCTGGCTCGCGGCAGCGTGCTTCGCGAAGAGGATGTCGAGATCTTCGCGAATCTGTGGCTGATGGAGATTCTGTTTGCAATCTACAACACGCCGCGTCACACCCGCGTGCCGCATTGCATCTTTATCGACGAATTGCCTGTCTTCCGAGCGTCGTTCGACCTCATCACGCGAGCCTTGGCCCAAGTCCGCAAGTTTCAATGCCGCTTCGTGTGCGCCTTCCAGGGGACGCAGCTCTTCGAGGAACGGGAAAAAGACCGCTTGCTGCAAGCGTTGATTAGCCACTGCAACGCTCATTTTTACTTTCGCCACAAGAATCCGGTCGATGCGAAATTTATCAGCGAGATCATCAAGCTGCCGTCGATCGACACCAAGAAGGTCAAACACGTTCAGACTCAGCTACAGCAATACCAAGACGGCCACGAGTTGTTCACGCTGACCGACGAATCCGACAGTGTGAGCGACGCCGCGCAGGACGGCGGTTCGGCCAGCAACGCCGTCAGCGACACGCAGAGCCACTCGGAAGGAAATACGAGTTCGGCCGGTTCGACCGAGACCACATCGCTGGTCGCGAACGCCGTGAGCCAAGCCCGCTCCGATCAGTCCGGTTCATCAACCGGCACGTCCACGGCACGCGGTTCGACGGAGACGAGCGGCAGCAGTTGGTCGAAGACGACGACTTGCGGGAAAAGCGTCACTCGCAAGCAATCGCTCGTGCCCCGCATCCGCACGCGCGAGGTCGTCACGGCGACGCAGTTCTACACCAGCGACGAGCAAATCATCGAAGGTGCCAGCGAACTGACGACGCTGCCGCGCGGGACGGCGATGCTCTACATCGCTGGGCAAGGCGTGTCACGAGTCAACACGCCGCTGGCCCGCAATCCGCTGGCGGCCACGCCACGCTTCGCTGCCAAGAAGATCGCCCAACTCCGCCGCGAGGTTCATGCCCGGCCGGAATTCGACACAACCGAGAATCTCAAACTTAAACGCATCGAGTTCGAGCAAAAGCTCGTCAAGTTCCTACAGGACACCGCAGCGAACAACGAACGCATCGCCGCTTCGCAATCGCCGATCCTGATTGCTCCCAAAGACACCGACACCGGACTCATCACGATCTAAACCATGACCACCGCATCCACCAGACTTGTCTTGCAACAACGCGACCTGCAATTGCTGTCGTGTTTGGGCGAGCATGGCGTCCTCGACACCGACATGATTCACGCTCGGTTCTTTGCGGGCGTGTCTCTGCGCCGCTGTCAGCAGCGGCTCGCCCTCTTGGAGAAACAAGGACTCACCCGCACCGTGCCACTGACGTTGTGGAGTGCGGATGCCAGTGGTTGCTCGGTTCCCACCGTCCACAGCCTGACCGAACGCGGTGTCGAGACCGTCGAAGCGATGACCGGCCACCGCCCCGCCCGCGTGTCGCGCGGTGATCCCAAGCCGGAGACGATTCACCATCGCCTGCAAATCGTTCGCACCAAGCTGACCATCGACGATGCGTGCCGATCGCTCAACCTCGCGTTACCGACGTGGATTTTGGAGCAAGACCGGGATCACTCGGCCAGCGACAAACTCCCCCCCTCGCATCGCCGCATCCTGTACCACGCTTTCCCCGGCCCGCCGAAGACCACCTGCCAACCCGACGCCGTGTGCCGCATGTCCGTCCCTCGCGATCTGAGCAAACCAGCCGCCGGCAGCAGCGACTTGATCGGCTTCTTCGAGATCGACTGTTCGTCCGAAGGTCGCAAGCAAATCGCAGGCAAGCTCCCCGGATACTCCGCCCTCATTTCACAGCGGACTTTCCAGCGATACTTCCAAAAATCAGACCAAGCGATCATTCGCTTGTTTTGGGTGTGCCACACCTGGGAACGCATTCACTCGCTCTGCGAGCGACTGAAAGACGACCCGGTCGCGGCCTATTGCCGCTTCACCACCGCCGCCGACCTCACGCCGACCACTGCTCTGACCAGTCCCATTTGGCACGCCACCGACGGCAAACGCCGCGAGATCATTCGGCTGCCCAACCGTTGACCTCTTCGAGACGAAATCATGTTCGATGATCAATCAACCACAGCGATGGCAACTCACGTCACGCCCAGGATGCTCACGGTTCGCGAAGC
>SXGT01479147.1_pt1 | contig 11222 bp, 10 predicted proteins | sample 3176221 | NCBI WGS metagenome assembly SXGT01 (sample SAMN11356862, study PRJNA531348) | freshwater metagenome | isolation source: freshwater sample F1-120 | place: China: Fuxian Lake, Yuxi | collected 2017-12-25
GTCTGCCCAATGCTGAGGGTGCGCCTTCTGGGGGCGAACTTTGCTCTTCTTCTCCAGCAGCCGTGCTCGGAGCCCTTGCCAGAAACGCTGCTGTTGCTCCTTGAGGTCCGAAACAGTGTTTTCCGCCAGCTGCTTGACTTCGCGGGACCAGTCGTTGGGCTCAGCCAGCACATTGAACAGCGGGGCGGGCTCGGACGCCCCAATTTTCCACAGCTCGATCTGAAGGCCGAAGAATTGATACGCATCGCCCGTGATCTCGTTCAGCCAATCAAGGGCTGCACGATGCTCCTCGGCAAAATCCTGGGCCACCCACACGATTGTCGCAGCCTTCAGCCCCGCCGCGTAAGTCAAGAGCTGCCCGAGATGCCGGTGGTCCGTCTTCTCAAGCTGGTTCTCGATGAGCACCCAGTGCTCATCGGGCGTATCCTGACGCTTTGCTAGGATGTCTGCTCGGAAGGGCCCGATGGACTGCTCTACGGCCTCCACCTCCAGGTCCATTCCCAGGGCATCTTGAAGCAGCTCTAGGCCCTGCTCGGATGCAAGCCACGGTGTAAAGTCGGCAGCTTCGTTGGGCCAGGCGGTCCGAACACTCACCCGCTCCATCTTGCCAAGGTTGATGATCATGCGGCTTCCTCCAGTCTGCGCTCTGTGGCGGCAAGGGAGAGCAAGCCCGAGCCCAGTCGGTGGAAGCAAAGCGCGCGGGAAAGCGCCCCGCACCGCGTAGCCCTTGTCAGATCTCGCCGCTATCGCCGCGTGGACCTTTAGGCATCGGGGTTGCTCGGTATCCAAGTGATGTTCTGCTCAGAGATGCCGTGCCGCGTGGCCTCTGATGCGATCCAGCGCTTGGCCTCCTGCTCGGAGGCGAACTTCTCAATGTGAGTGAACGCGAACTGGTCGGTAAATCCAGCTATGCAGCGCCCGCCCTCTTGATGGCCGATCATAGCTCTGCCCTTTTTGTCTGTCATATAGCCTCTTTGGTTTGCGCGAAGCATACAGGAAGCGGCGGCTGGATGCGAACGGTTCAGCGTGTAATTGGAAACTGAAAACATTACCTGAGCCTTGAACATCAACGCTCACCACTGTGCCCCCTTTTGCTCAGCTGCCAGTACTATCCCGAACTGCGCCAACGGCCGAGCGTCGGTCTGGCACCAGCGGCCCCCGACCTGGCAGTACGCCTGCACTGATGCGACGGTGCAGCCTAAAGTGGCCTTCGCGCTCGCAATGGGAAGCCGGCTCGCTCTATTGTTGAGAAGCTTGTAATCCGCCGCCGGCAGCCTTTCTTCATGAACGAGAAAAGCTCAGCCGCCCGCGTGTTGCTGCGTCCTTGAGGCATCTGACTGCGCCGTATAGGTGAACGGATCGGCCGATCCGCCTTTCCCGTGCCTCAGTATCCGGCCCTCACGAAGCAAACGCCTACAACCTGAGTTGACCCGCTGCTGGTAAGGATTCGAGGGCGTGACCTCCCTAGCGATCTCTAATTCGGTCATGTGCGGCCTCTGCGTGATCGCTGCCAGTATACGATCGAGGCGACTCACGCCCGGCCCTGTCGGTAGGTGCATCCCTGCCTCCTTGCTTTCCGAAGTATACAGGAACATGGGCCTGACTGCGAGCCTACTGTGCACTCCCAGTTCTCAAAAGCGTCCTCGGAAAAGCAGACGGTGCTATTCCAGCAAATCCGCAAGCACTACGCCAAGCTGTTGATGAGACAGCTTATCCAACAAACATTAGGGTGGAACCATTGGTGCTCGCGCGGATAATCTACAAAGTACAGGCGCATTTTGGTGCGAGATTTGACTGTCGCTGACATGCAGGCCGGGTTGCCCCCCACTCGGGCCGATGCGTTCCCGGCGCGTGGAGTACCAATGATCTCGTACCGCCGGGCGTAGCACCTACTACGATCTTGATCCTCCGGCCGATGCGGAGGTGACCTCTCCCGGAAGTTAACTGCACCGACCGGCGCTTTCTTCTTCCATGCAGGCGCACCCGGGCTAAGTTCAAGGTGGGTCAGATGATCTGCAGCCTCCCGATTGAGGAGTGCTGTCATGTTTCCTGAGAATGTCCGGTTTGAGTTCGTCCTTCTTCATCTTGAGGAAGAGATGGGTGCCTATGTTCCGCCCGTAGCGCAGCCACTGCCGTGTGACCGATGGATAGCGAGGAGCTGCCTGCAGAAGGCGATCCGTCGCGGCGAGACCGACATCGCACAGAGGGCTCTTGCTAGCTTGCTTGAGCAAGACCGCTACGGCGTATGGCGACACCTTGTGGTAATTGCGTTGGAGGATGTCGGCGCACCGGGAATCGCCACAATTGCGCGGGTGGTCGCCGCCGGGCGCAATAGACAATGGCGGAAATCCATAGGCGGGGAGTGGGCTGTTGCCTCCTTTCTCGTCCGCCGAATGGCAGAGGGGCTTCACTGCCAGGCAGCTTGTGATCTGTTGCTGAAGGCGATGAATTGCCCGTCATTCGTAGATGTGCGCGAGGATGTTTTCGCTGCTGGATCTGCGGCCGTGCTTCGCCAGCTGAGCAACCCCGACGCGCCGTTGGAAGAGCAAGGGGCAGCAGCCTTAGCGCTGGCCGGACTCTGGGGCGGCAGATTGACGCAGGAAGGCGGGGGGGCGGTCTTTGATAGCTTGGCAAGGAGAGGAGGTTCATCGGAGGAGGTAGAGACTTGCCGGGCGGCGTGGACGAGCACGCGCAACCCAATGGCCCTACTCTTACCGCTCGTCTGGAAGCGGTGGTCGAAGCAGGTTGGCACGATTTGCGACGACCCGATGTCGCGAGGCACGTTCATCGCCGATGTGCCGGATTATTCAATCGACCAATTTACCCGCGTCGGCGGACAGGTCGCGCGTGCCTATCTCGCCGGTGACCGCGACATGTGTGCGATTTTGGACGGTGCGAACATTGCTCGGCCTCAGCAGGCACGTGTCGTGGGGGACCTACTGTTTTTGATCGAGGGAGGCTTGCTGAAGGCCAGGTTGGTCTGGCCAACGGGTGACCGTCTGCGGCTCCCGGTCCGCATGTTGCCTGGAGCTGTAAAGCTCGGGTCCGCGTTGCCCGCAGCAGTGGCTCAGCTTCGATCTAACGCCGCTTTGACCGCACAACTTCGAACTCAATACCTCCATCAGCTGAAGGCTTGAGCAGCGCTCCTGGGCCGTCCAGACGGTTCTGATCGCGGAACAGGAGGTTACCTCAGCCCTCACCCGAAGGGGGTCTATACAGCGCTTTGTGATTGCGGTTCGTAAGCGTCCGACTTGCTCCAGGTGTGTGACTGCGAAAGCCGACGTTGGCGAGGTAGGCCGCTGTCGCTATGGGTTGGCCCTAGTGAGGTATGGCGTTTTCGAACCAGCTGCAAAAGCGCATTGATGATCCCGGCTGACCGCCCGCGGCCGATTGGCCTGCCAACAAGTTGCAGCAGCAGCAGCGCACCTCATAAGGAAGACAATGTCTAAGCTGAAAGCAATCGACCTCTTTTCAGGAGCAGGAGGCCTTAGCTGGGGTCTTCAAGAAGCTGGCTACCAGGTGCTGTTCGCAAGCGATATTGATCACGCCAGTGCAATGACGTACCTCCGAAATCATCCTGGCACTGAGTTCTTTAACGGCGACATTTGCGCCCTGAGCGGTGCGGACATTCTGGATGCGACCGGCTTAGTACCCGGCGACCTCGATATCCTGGCCGGAGGGCCGCCGTGCCAAGGGTTTTCCATCATCGGCGCACGGCAAAGGGACGATCCGCGCAACGAACTCTTTCAGCAATTCATTCGCGTGGCCAGGGAGCTGCGCCCGAAGGCGATCCTCATCGAGAACGTGCCAGGATTAGCGACGTTGAACGGCGGCAAGGGCGTCACGGCCATTGCGGAGGCGTTCGCCCACGCTGGTTACTCGTGCGATGTCGCTGAACTCTTGGCAGCACAATACGGCGTTCCGCAAATGCGCTGGCGGATGATCTTCATCGGCTTCCGAACGGACTTGGGTGTCGCGCCCGGAAGCGGTTTTCCGGCTCCCACGCACGGCAAACGGGGTATCGGAGAATTGATCCCAAACTGCGCCATTAGTCCGGCGGATTCGGACGGCTTTCTGACAACATTTGACGCGATCGGCGACCTTCCACCGGTGGAAGCAGGATGCAGCGCGACAGAATACGACGGACCGCCTGTGGCTCTCTACCAAATCCGGATGCGACACGGTGCATCGGAAATCCTGCACAATCACTACGCTCCGAAGCTGAATGCACGCAACCTGGAGCGGATCGCCTATCTAAAGCCCGGTCAGGACTGGCGCGATCTGCCCCACGAACTTCTTCCCGAAGGCATGAAGCGTGCTCATCGCAAAGATCACACACGACGTTACAGCCGCATGACCTGGCAGGGAGTACCCCGGTCCATTATAACGAGATTTCGCGACCCTAAGAGCGGTGAATATTCGCACCCGGCTCAGACCCGTACGATATCGATCCGAGAGGCTGCGCGTATTCAATCGTTCCCTGATCGCTTCATTTTCCTAGGCAGCAACTCCGAACAGTACGATCAGGTTGGGAACGCTGTTCCGCCTGACCTGGGACGAGCGATCGGGTTAGAGATAGCCGCTTGCCTGCGAGGAACACCGACCCACAGGCTGTCTAACCCATTCTCCCGCCGCCCTGGACTCCGCCAAAGGCAACTCAGCCTTGCTTAGCCTTCTCCCTCACCCGCTCTAGAAAGCGCTCCCGTTGGTCTTCCGTGGCTCGGTGGTCATGAGAAAGGGCAGCGGTATAGTTCGCCAATGAGGTTCTTACGGTACGCACATATGAAAAACCGAGACGCCCTTCGGGAGAGACTGAGCCATCATAGTCGAAGGTCATAAAGGTGACGTCCCACTCCTCTCCCTCCGCAACTGGCTCGAAGCGGACCCGCCGATGGAGATACTGGAACGGTTTGTCTTGCATCACGACGTACAATTTTACACCAATCGCCTTTAGAAACGTGCCCTTTGTTGCCACCTGAAGGCCGAGGCGCTTGTAGATGTTGGCCATGTTGACGCCGTAGGCCACGGTGTCCTGACGACCTTTTTCCCTCGCTTCGGCAGAAAAGTAGGCCCGCCAATCGTCTACCTTCTCGTCGAACCATGCCCTCCAAGCTGGACCAACTCCACCTCCCCGGATATCGATCGCTTGCGTCTCAATCGCGACTGCGCGATCGCTTCCGTTGATTTTTGCCAACACGACATAATCGAAAGAGGTTCGGGGGTCACTTAGGACGACCTCCGGCACTAAGACGTGGGGGGCATCTCCGATCGCGTCCTGAATAGCGCGCTTCAGTGGTGCGCCGTCCACTCGGTGGTCGCAAACGGCGTACGTGTGTCGCTTTCCGCCATCATCTTTCGCTGCATAAGTTACTGAACAGTAGCCAAAGCCGTACTGGCGGTACTTCTCGCAGGTGTTCTCAGCGAAGGGACATAATTTATGCGACCTCGCTGCGCGTGCCTCTCGGCTGGCAGAGTGCGCATCGAAGCCGAAGCACTCGACAATCGGAAATGGCTGCATGGCAAAATAACCTGTTCCTGAGAATAAGGGATAGAACCAGACGGGCTCGGCTCTAGCCAGCGAGAGTTACCGGACGAGATCGCAACCAGGCGCAGGAAGTACACATCGATGATCCTCAACGCTGAGGTATTCAAATAAGCAGTGCCAAGACTCCCACTCGTGCGACGTTTCCTCTCGTCTCGGGCCCGCCCATCGTGCACGCAAGTGCATTGACCGGGTCTGGCCTGCTCTGAAGAATGTCTGGAGCGATAACACCGCCTCAACGCGGCGGGCTGTTTCCATTTCCCCGCAGCCTTGATGTCTGCCGCCCGCACGTTCTTCTTCGGTTCCGAAAGGCTCCCGTTGAATGGTGGTCAGAGCTGCTTTCAGGGTCCGTATTCGAACCAGGTATCCGCGAGGGCATCTCTAGGGATGTCGGTTATTAAGGAAGCGGCAGATGATCGTCGATCATGCCAACGATGACGCGGCAGTCAGATGCTTCAACGGGACCATGCACATGAATGCGATTCCGATGAGGCTGCACTTTGATGTGCCATTCGCAATATAGCGTAGCCTTGCCAATCTTCGCCTCTCGAGCAACCCTGGTCATCTTCTTCAAGCGCACATTTGGATTTTCCGGAGCGGCATTCAGGCCAACATTTAAAAATCGCTTCTCGATGATCTGGTTAGTCGGAGAGGGTTGGGTTCCACGGCGCGGCTCTTCCGGGTTGAGGGCAGGAGGGGCTTCGGTGAAGATCCAAACCCCATGCCGATCGAGTGCCTCAAAGGCCTTCTGTACCTGGGTGCGTAGCGCCAGATACCCCCCTTCAAAACGATCAACGTTGGCCACGACTCCTGGCATGAAATAGATATTGGGATAGGCGCTCGGCGCAAATCGCACCAAGCTGGCCACATTGTCACCTTCGATCTTGATAGCGTCCCGCCAGAAAGCGACTCGCTCTTGCTCGTCCCCGACGAAGTGAAGATCAGCGTCGCCAAACTTCGTCCGGGTCGGCAGCAGGCCTCGGCGTCGCAGGGAAAGGCAGGCGAAGGCGCGACCGGCACGGACATGATGATGGACCCAGGCAACATCCGCATTGTCCGCCGGCGCGGCTACGTCAATCTCGATCAATACCTCATCGAAGCCGTCGGGCCACTCATCGATATCGAGGTAGAAGCTGGTGCGGCCGAGCCAAGCGGCGAGTTCCTGCTTCATTTCACCAGAAAGCCCCTGGTCGGCAGCTAGCTGCCAGAGCCCGTCGGTGCCTAGCATCGGCCGACTTTGAAAGTCCTCACCAATCCAGACTTCTTCCCCGCGGTCGTTGCAGACCTGCACGAAAGCAAGGACCGCATCGATATGCGCGGCGATATCGGCCGGACCCACCCCGTAGAAATTCCAGTCGGAGCCATCGACGACGAAGGACACCGTCAGCTCCGGCGGCGAAGCTGACCCAGCGACGCGACGTCAATTTGATACTGATCGAAGAAGCCAGTGGGCCAGGAGGACAGGCTGCCCCGGTCCGTCAAGGAGAGCGGCACGAGGATCTGCTCGTCACCTTCGCCAGTCCCGCCGCCGAAATAATGAATCGCGGCGTCCCAAGCGTTCAAGTATTTATGCTCGGCAACTGCGCGCCGCATTCCGTTGAGCACATGATCCGAGTGTGTCTCCACGATCACCTGCAGCCCCTTACCCGCAAGCCAGGCCAGAAAAACGCCCATGCGCGACTGGCCTGCAGGGTGAAGGTGCGCTTCGGGGTTCTCGATGATCACCAGCCCACCGGGCTCGGCAATAAGACCACCGAGGATGATCGGAAGCGCATAGGTGATGCCGAAACCCATGTTCGTCGCGCGAACCCAAGTTCCGCCCGGGAAACGGTACCGCAGTTCCGCAACGGTGGACGCCTGCAGCCGTTCGCCGGTAACTTCGATCGGCTGGGAAATCTCGGAAAGCCACTGCTCGACTTCGTATTTCAGCAGCCTCGGCGCCGGATTTTCATATAGAGGATGCGTGCGTTCGAGGTGTTCGAGAACCTGGTCCCCCAAGACGCTGAGCACATGTGCGCAGTATTCTCCTTCCCGCCCGACCTCGAGATCGTCGTTCGGCATTGCCAAGGTCTTCGACGGCCCGCGCGGGCCCAGGCGCTCGGCGCTCAGGTAGGTGAAAATTCTCGACTTCGATCTAAACGGAAGCGGAAGAACGTTCGGTTTTTCCAACACATCGAGATATAGCGAGTCCTCGTCCGGCACGCCGAACGACCATCCTGCCGCCCCACCGCCCGAGTCCTTGAGCGTAACCTTGATTGGCCCCTCGCTGCTCCAGTTGAGCACGTCGATCGCCGTTCCTAGCTGCAAGCCGAAGGGTCCGTTAAGCTGCAGGCTCGAACTTCGGTTCGTGGATGCCTCGCGGGCCAAGAAGATCGCCTGGAAAAGCGAAGACTTGCCCGAGCCATTAAGCCCGGTGAGTACGGTCAGCGGCCCGAGCGCAATGGTTTCGTTGCGAAATCGCTTGAGACCTTCGATTTGGATATGGAGGATCATTGCAAAGCACTCGCCAGGAGATGCCGGGTCGCCCCCAAGCGGAACGCGACACGCGCGGCGTCGCCCGTACTCACGGTAACCGAGCGAAGATATTCCGGATCTTCAAAGGCCGAGCGGAACGTGGCGACGATCGCTTCCTTGCAAGGCAGCAACTGCTCAAGCTGGTAATCCGCCAGCGCATTCGCTTGCGCTTCAAACACGGCGCGGTTGATGGGACCACGGCGATCTTGGCCGACCGGCCAGCGCCGGAACGCGGCGGCGGCTAGCACTGTATGTGCATTGACCATCGCGCGTTCGAAATCCTTCGCCAGCACATGTAATTGGTCATCGCTGAGCGCCGGGCGCGGTGAAGCACCATCAATCCGACGGGTAAAATCGATGAGGAAGGCGTCCAGGCTTGGGTGCTGGCGGTATTCCTCGATGCCGGACGACCGGAATGCGCAGAAGCGCAGCGCAAGCTCGCGGTTGGTCATGCGACCGCTATCGCGAACGGCTTCGCCCTCCTTGCGTCGCCAATATTGGAACTCGGTCGCCTTATCGAAGGCTTGCGACTCTGCTAAATGTCCGATGAACCTTCGAGAGCGATCCTTGCTCATCGCGTGTCGGATTTCCTGTGCGGACAGCGGGCTGCCGAGCGTGTTGACGCGGCTGAAGATGTCGTACTTCACCTCGTCCGGCGTCTGCGGCTCGATCACGTGCACGACTATCTGCGTGCTTCGAAACCGCCGCGACGATGCAGGATCAATTTCTGAGTAGGTCAGTCCGTCCAGATTCGTTAGATATTCGAGATCAACGCCGGACAGGCGGTGGCCGTCGCTCATGAACAGCGCGATGGTCGAGAGGCGCTGTACGCCATCGACAACTTGATAGGTGCCGTCGCCGCTCTGATTGAAGTAGAAAGCGGGGAGTGGGATGCCCAGAAGGATCGATTCGATCAGCCTAGTGCGCTGACGCGGCTGCCAAACATATTCCCGCTGAAAGTCGGGCGAAAGGTCGATCTCCGCGTCGGCGATCTGATCCACGACATCGCGGAGGGAGAAAGATTTAGTCGTGATCCGGATTTTGCCGGGATCCCAGGGCTTGACCCCTTCCGGCCCGCCACTTGTATCCTCAGGGTCCAACGCCTCCGTATCGGGCAACGTGGACTTCGCTTCGAAGAGATCGGTCATTTGCCCGGACTTCGCCTCCCGCAGTGGTTCTTATCGCGGCAACGCCGAGCCCGGAAGCAGCGCTCGCACGCCGCCCAGCGAAAATCAATGAAACGAGCCCGAGGGGTGCTCAGCTCATATAAGCCTACCTTCACTTAGGAAGGACTTCAAAGCTGCCATCCGCTTCCGGCTGAGGATTGACTTCCTGATCCCGGGGATCACATTGATCCTGTGAGTAACTGGCGATCAATCGACCACCTCCCGCTCGGCTGGAGGGACGGCCGCAGCATTCGGGTGCGCCTGTCTCGATTGGAGAATCGGCGCGAACTCGATGCCTTTTGGCAAGATAGCGGTGAAATGGCAGGCCGCTGGGTTGCCGAAGATGACGAAGTCGTCATTAGACCGCAGCAATACCTCCACAGCGCTGACGACGAGTAGGGCACTTTTCACCGCTCCTCCCCGAGGGCGCATAGGTGCGCTCTGTTCCAACTGAGTCGGTGAAATTTGACAGTCACCTAGTGGCGAGAACCGGGATCGGCGGGGGCTGGCGATCTTTGCCGCGCAGTTGATTTCAATGGCCTAAGCGCCTCCAAGTGGCACGATTTCTCTCACACTATGGTGTCCCACATCGTTTAGGGGAGCCGCATCAATGCGACTACCTCATCTCCCTTCAGGCGCCAGAGATCAAACGTCCACCGACCAGACCTGTATCCCGTCACGTTCGAGTTTGGGCAGCCGTGATGTGCCGGGGAACAGAGGGGAAGCGAAGAATACGTAGCGGTGCGCCTCCGGCCGTTCCGCTAGCTTGCTCAAGTCCGCTGTCAATTTCCCGTTGTTGCGGGGAGTGACCGCCGCAAACGTCTCAGCTCCGACCAGGCCTTCCACTTCGCTCATGATGTCTAGCGGAAGCGACGCGTGAGCGCCCGGAGCGAGGCGATATCCACCAGCTTCGGGGTGCAGTCGGAGGAGCACTTTCGCAGCCGCCAGTGCTACGGCGTAGGTGAACGTTTGATTGATCTGCTCCACGACGTTCAGGGCGTGATCCGCTATCGGGTGGCGACCTATGGCTTCGAACTTCATGGATCGCAGCAGCTGCATCGGATCGCCTTCGTGTGCCTGTAGCCACGCCTGGGTTCTCAGCGCGGCATCACGCACCTTCGAGAGAAGAAGATCAACGTCATCGGCTGTTCGAACATTCAGGTGCATGTTCAACGTTCATCACGCCGGCAGTCACGGCGCAAGCGTGTGAGCAGAAGCCCCGGAAAGGGTGCTGCTCACTTCGCCCTTTATGCGGGTGAGGCCGCCCGTCGTTCGTGCAGTTCGACGGAGGACAGGGAAGTCAAACGGGAAGTGCTGAGCCACCACAGGAGCATGAAGCGGCTGTCGCAAAACTCTCTTTCAAGGGGGCGGGGTGGTGGTACGCTCATTGGTACACAACTTGGCACACACGCTTTCGTGTTCCTCCGCCAAAACAACAACTTACGAAGAGCGTCTATGGTCAGCGGCACATCCCTCCCTCTCCGCCACGGCTGTTCGCCGAAACTCTGATTAGCGAGTCCGATGGATTGCCTGTCGCACCTGTGTTGCCAGTTGAGCCGTCGTGAACGGCTTCGGCAACAGCGCGACGTCCGGGTCCAGCCGACCGTCATGCACGATCGCGTTCCGCGTATAGCCGGTGGTGAAAAGCACCTTCAGTCCCGGGTATTGCGCGCAGGCACGATCGCTGAGTTCGCGCCCGTTCATGCCCGGCATGACCACATCCGTAAGCAACAGGGTGGCACCGCCATGCTCCTCCAGCAGCCGTAGCGCTTCCGCACCGTCCGCCGCATGGATAACCGTGTAGCCAAGGTCGCGAAGGACTTCGACGGTGGTCAGGCGAACGCCATTCTCGTCTTCTGCCACAAGGATGATCTCGTGGGCGTGCCCGCGCGGCAATTCGGCCGGAACCGACGCGTCCGCGCTTTCCTGAACGGCACCTTGCGAGCGGGGGAGGTACAATTTGACGGTCGTCCCCTCGCCGGGCTCCGAGTAGATCTTGA
>SXGT01600769.1_pt1 | contig 11222 bp, 6 predicted proteins | sample 3176221 | NCBI WGS metagenome assembly SXGT01 (sample SAMN11356862, study PRJNA531348) | freshwater metagenome | isolation source: freshwater sample F1-120 | place: China: Fuxian Lake, Yuxi | collected 2017-12-25
GTGCCGATTGATGAAACGTTGCGCGCCCTGGATGACCTAGTGCGCAGTGGCAAGGTGCGCTATCTCGGCACCAGCACCTATCCAGCCTGGCGGGTCTTGGATTCACTCTGGGCTTCGAAAGAGTTGGGTCTCAACCGCTTTGTCACCGAGCAGCCACCCTATCACCTGCTTGACCGCAGCATTGAGCGGGAATTGATCCCGCTGGCACAGACCTATGGGCTGGCAATCTTGCCCTGGTCGCCGCTGGCGCGCGGGTTTCTCTCTGGCAAATATGGGCGCGGACAGGAGATTCCTGGCGATTCACGGGTGGCGCGCGACATGAAAGGCCCCTTTGCCGAACGCACCCAGAAACATTTTAGTGATCTGGCCTATGGCGTACTAGATGTGGTTGGGGAGCTTGCCAACGAAAAGGGCTGCACGGTGAGTCAGGCCGCGCTGGCGTGGTGTATGCGCCAACCGGGCATCACCAGCCCGATCATCGGCCCGCGCACCCTGGCGCACCTGGAGGACAACCTGGGCGCGGTCGCCGTTGCCATCACCGACGCTGACCGCGTCCGTCTCGACGCCGTCGCCGAACCGGAGCAAGCCATCGTCCCCTACTACTCCGGCAAGATGATCGACTTCAAGGCACCGCGGCATCGCTGGTAAAGCGTGGCTAGTGTTCTGTCAACTAAATTCTGTCGGTAGACGTAGGTCACGCTTGTAGCGTGACAGGGCTATGCTCTCCCGAATGGCTTTGTCACACGACACGTGTGACCTACGCTTTGCCCACCATGACTTAGTTGACAAAACAGTAGCTCAGTGCAACAGTAACTGTCTTACTGTCACACTGCCGCCGCGCTGTCCTACGCACTGATGTTTGCCTTGAATGTCAACTTGCTGTAACAAAATTGTAATCTCAAAGTGAACTTACTTACGTTATTATTTATGGCGGCTGCTACTTTGTGAAGGAGACGTGACCACACCCATGCGCGTCGAATAGCAACATTTTATAGGTAAGCAGTTTACTTTCTGTTGCTTGTGAGTACGAATGAACGTTACCTAATTGTTTCGGCAATCAGAACCATTGCGTACTTGTGACGTGAAACAAACCAAGTTTTGTCTCAAAGACAGTTCATATGCCTAGCTTCGATGAACCTCAGTTAGTGACATTTATGCGCGAGATCACCCTCCGCTTAGGGCGGACAAAGGTGATTGCTGCCACTACTGGTATATCAATGATCATGTCGGTAGTGGCAACAACCACCAACCTCTATATCTTTGGTTTCTTGGATGCTGACTGGGTAACGTTTGTATCCCTCATGATCGCAATGTTTATTCCATTCATCGTTGCCTTTCCTGTGAGTTGGTTTGTTTTTAGTATGGTCTTCTCCATTCATCGGTTGGAGGCAGAGATGCGTAAATTAGCCACCTATGATTCATTGACGGGGTTGTTAAACCGGCGCTCATTTCTCGAAAAAGCTAACAAAGTCTATGGTAAAGAGGTGCATCACAAGGTGCGATTTGCAATACTCATCCTTGACTTGGACCACTTTAAACAAATTAACGATAAGTACGGGCACGCAACTGGCGATCGCGTTCTAGCAATATTTGGCAAAATTGTCCACCAACTCTCTCGCCCCAGTGATTTATCTGCGCGTATCGGTGGCGAAGAATTTGCTTTTTTGTTGCCTGATAGTACGGGAGAGCAAGCTTGGCACTTTGCGGAAAGCTTGCATCAAGCGATTCAAGCACTGGTCATTGAGGAAGAAGGCGCCACAATTCGTTTCTCAGCCAGTATTGGCTTGGTCGTCTGTTCACAAATTATTTCTATCGAAAAAGCGATGTATTTGGCCGATAAGGCACTGTATCGTGCCAAAGAAAATGGCAGAAACCAATCTGTTTTCTACAAGTATGCTGATGAGTAGTCCAAAATGTAACTTGCTCCTGCTGTAAAAAGTATTACTTTACTTGTTGCCGATGCTCTGTTGCTTTTGTTATGTTGTTTTGTTGCCGGCTACTGGGGGACGGCTGAGGCGACGCGCAAAGTGCGTCAACACCTGGGTTGCGCCACCCAATGGCAGATGTTTGAATGGCTGCATATCGACCGCGTCGTCACGGCGCGACCGGAGTACGTTGGGCCGCCATTGCCACAGGGCTATGATATGTATGGGATTGGAAATGCGCAAGTGCTACGGTTGATACGATGAAGAAGGTAAGCCATGTCCAGCGTTATTTACTGGAACGGAGGAATCCAATGCGCCTGAAATGTCTGAGTTGTGAAGCGTTAAGGTGCATGTCCTGGTCATCCAACCGGGCCAACAGGTCGCCATGTCCTATGATGAGGAAGTAGTGACCTGTCGGCCCGCGCATAACGCCTAGATCGCGTTGGGGGCTGCTTGGCTAAATCATGGCTGCACCTAGCGCTGCAAAAGGGGCAGGAATACCTGGATGCTCTCTGCTTCTGCATACCCGGCTTCGTCGTCCACAACATCCGGTTCATCAACAATTTCCACGCCATCATCGGCTGACGAGGAATCGCTGTCATAAGCTGGGTTGTCGGCGGCCAACATGCCAAACCAGACATAGGTTCGTTTGCCTGGTTGAACGGTGATGGTGTAGCACGGTAAGTCAACCATTGGGTGGATTGTGCCAGGTTGGCTGTTGAGCCACCCATCCACCGGACGTTGACAAACCGTGTATTCGCCTGCGCGCAGATTGGGCGCCCCGACCGGCCCGCCCTCATTCGTTTTCAGGGTGGTCAGCAGGGTGTAGCCGTCATCGTAGATGGCGACACTCTGCTGGGCGAGCCACGGCTCATTCTGGTTGCGCCGGCCACTGCCGTTGAGATCATGATAGACATTCGTGTAGATGCTGCCGACCCGTTCATTGCGAAAAGTGCAGGTGACATTTGTCTGGCCGGCCAGGTTGAGAGTCACGCGTGGGGTCTGCCAGTCCCAGGTGTCACCATTGGTACAGGCGATATTGGCGACATACCACCCTTGGGGAATGATTTCTTCAACCGTATATGGGCCTGCGTCGATAACAAAGGTAGCGGTATTGCCAAAGGCATCACCATCATCCGGCGTGATGTCATCCAACCGGAATTTACCCAAGTCGCCGGCAAAGCGAAAATTTTGCCGGCTGTCGGGAATGCTGTCCACGACGATGTTGATCGTGCCTTTGTCCCGCTTTAATTTGGCATCAAGGCCGCTCAACGTTGCACCCGCCTGCACGACAATGGGGGTGGCTTCTTCGGCAGTGGCGGCATTGTTGTAATATTCCCACTCATAGAGCGGGCTTGTAAAACGAAAGTAATAAGTTCCCGGCGCCAGGTTATCCATTGCGTAGCGGCCGTTGGAATCCGTTACCGCTTGCGTTACTGAATGCCAACCACTTTCCCTCTGTTGCATGACCGTAACGGGGATATTCGCAAGTGGGTTGCCTGCCTCGTCGGTGACTTTGCCGGAAACTTGTTTCTTCGCACGTAGCACAAAGTCAATGTTCACCACCTCATCCAGCGCGACTTCAACATCGGTCGCTTCTGCTAAAGTCGCCACATTATTGTAAAACTCGCTGTAATAAGGCCCATCGCCCATGTAAGTGGCGCTAAGGCGATACGAGCGCGGTAGTAGACGGTCAAAACGATAATAACCGTTCTGATCCGCCCAGAGGAATATAAAGCCGGCGCTGTATGCATAAATTTCAGCGCCGGCGATCGGCTCGCCAAATTCGTTGGTCACCCGTCCACTGATCTGCCCATAGTTGCTTAGTTGTACGGGCGGCACCGTCGTTGATTGATTGCGATTCACCGCAACATCGGTTGCGCCGGTTACCTCTGTATTGCCGTAACAAGTCGGTGCATACGCAGTGAAATTTTGGCCCTGATTAAAGCAGATGCGGTACTCCCCTGGCAACCACACAGAGAAATCATAGCGGCCATCGGCGCCACTTTTAGTCTCACCCAGGCTGGGCCATTCTGTGCTGCCGGACCCGTTGATATAACGACGATGGGCGGAGGCGGTAATGCCCGCTAGCGGCTGACCGTTGCGATCGGTGACTGACCCGGTGAAGCGGCCCAACTTATCCAACACCGCATTGATCCCCGTGGTTTGGGCGCCGACAGTAACAGGCACATCCTGCGCGAATGAAAACTGGTTCTGAAATGGATATTCGTCCTGAAAGAGGTTATTGTAATATTCGCCCTGATAAACGCCCGCCGGGTCACTAAAATAGAGACGAACGTTGCCGGTATAGGCGAGCGCTAGTGCATAGCTGCCATCGGCTTTCACTTCAGTTTTGCCACGCAATTCGGTTGTGACCTCACCTGTGCCGTTGTCAACCGGCCGGTAGGCCCGTACTTCAACCCCAACCGCCGGATTGCCGGCAGTATCCTGTACTTGCCCGCTGATTGTACCGGCAAGCGCAAGCTGTGTCTGAATCCCGCTGACTGCTGCGCCGTCGTTGACAATCACAGCGCTGGCGTCAGAAATATCGAAGACATCACCGTAAAATTTATCCGCGTAGCGCACCGGCACGACCGTATCAACAAAGCGCAGATAATAGTCGGCGGCCGGAACAGCTAGCGTATAAGAACCATCAGTCAGTGTCATAGCTGTCTGTTCCAGCACCCTGTGCGGAGTTTCAACGGCGGGATCGCCAACCCAGCGGTAGGCCATAACACGAATTGCGCCTAGTGGTGCGCCGCTTTCATCGGTGACAACACCGCTGATTGACCCACCGGCTGCGTGGGCAGAACGCGGCGTCAGCCATGCCAGCCAACTCATTGCTAAGAAGAAAACGAGTAAGAAAACGTGCAGTTTACGCATTATAGGGGCAACGCGAACCATAAGCCATCAGTCCTTTCTCAACATGAGCGGGCGTGCAAGGCGACTTGCGCGCTCCTTGCTCATGCAGATAAAGAAACCAACTAACGGTTACGCTTACCCTAAGCAAGAAGCGACGGCACACCGATTGTACCTGATGAGCCGTCGCTTCTTGCTGACACTCTCATTACAAAATCGTAGGGATTATCTTGCCACGTAGCGCAACATCTCACCCACATCCATACCAGCCAACCCCAGCTTCTCCGGCGTGCGGGTTGCTTGGCGAAAATCCTGCCCTAGCGCCACACTTGCCAGCGTCACCAGCGCGTCCATCAACGGCGTTGCCACCCCCAGTTGTGCCGCCAGACGACTCCATGCCCCCAGCCCATAGGGAATATCCTCGGTCAACCAGCGCGTGTTGATCGCCCCCGGCGCCCGCAACTGGGTCAACATGCGGCTGCCGTTGATGGTCGCCCACAGGTCGCCCTTGGGGCCAAAGCCGGCGGCGTGGAAGGCGGCATCGACCGGCAGCAGGTCAAAGCCCAAAGCGCGACCAATCGCCCGCCGTTCGCCATCGACGCCATAGATCACTTGCGCCACCGTCGGCGTCACCCCTTCTTCATAAAAGTAAAACTCACCCCGGCTATACTCGACCCGCCCGGCATTCATCAACACACCGGCTGGATGCACCACCGGGTTCATGGCACAGAGGCCGCTGACCAAGACGTTCGGATACGGGCTGATCGCCGTCGGCGCGCCAGTGCGACCCGTGGTGGTGAAAATCTCCGCTACGGCGTCGGCCACGGCTTCGGTTTTGGTCGCCGGGTAGACGCCTAAACCCAAAGCGCTGACCACACCCCAGATCGTCGCCGTGTCAGGCGCGGTTTTGCGACAGACGTAGGGCGCGGTGTCAGTTTCGGCAAAGGCAATGTCGCTGGTATTGCCGGCGGCGCGTACAATCTGGGCAAACTCCAACGCACCCAGCGTTCCCGGCGTGATGACAATCATGTGGCCGTCACGCAAGTGGGGCGCACAGAGTTCGGCAAAGGGTTTATGGGCGTAGGCCGGCACAATCAGCAGGAGTAGATCGTTCGCCAGCGCTTCTCTGAGGTTATCGGTAACGCGGGCGATCTTGCCCTTGCCCTGTTCTGCCACGCCGACCAGCCGAATGGTCGCGCTCTGGCGAATCGGGTCAAGCAGCTCGGCAAAAGCGGGATGTTCGTAGAGGGTGACCGCATAGCCGCGCAAGGCGAGGTTGGCGGCGACGGCAAAGGCGGTATTGCCGCCGCCCAAGACGGTGAGAGCCTGGCTCATGCCAACACCTCCCGCAGCCGTTGGGCGACAACTTCGGTCTCGCCCTCTTGTAAGGTGTTCACCATCACCGCGATTGATCCCCCTTCAAAGGCGGGGCGCAGCCAAATGCTAGGCTCGCCGGTGCGCAGCGCTTCGCAGAGCGCGTTGAGTTTGGGGTCATCAGCGCCATCGACCGTAATGCGCAGTTGAATCCACGCTTCGCGTTCCGGGTTCCACACTTCTTCGGTCTGCACATGGGGCAGGTCGGCCAGCGTGTTGCGAATGATGGCAATGCGGTCACTCTGTAGCTGCAAGCGTTCCTCGTGATCCATTGTCAGCCATTCCTTCAAGGCCACAGTGACGCCGATCACCTCCTGGCGATCCAGTTTGTAGCCGCGGCCCATGCTGCGCGATCGTTGCGCCTCATAGCCAATAAAACTGTTGAGCTTGGCGGCGTGGAGCAATTCTTTGCGCCCACAGAGAATGCCCGCCGAGTTTTGCGCGCCCAAATATTTGGCGCCAAAGCAGACCAGATCAGCGCCACTCTGGGCCACATAGTGCATCCGCTCAAGCGGGTAGATCTCCGACGCCGCATCAACTACCACGCCGATTCCCTTGCGTTTGGCAATCGCCACCACCTCGGCCAGTTGCAACACGCCAGGGACGGTTTCGCCACGGGCATAGTGCAAAATCCCCGCCGTATTCGGCCCAATCGCCGCTTCTAGTTGCGCAGCGGTCGTGCCATTGGCGTCGCCCACTTCCACCATCTTGCCGCCGGGGACAGTGATGCAGCGGTCGTAGTGGTAGCGCTGCCGTTTTTGCAGCAGAATCTCATTCTTCATGCCGGTGGTATCGGGCAGGCGACCAATCTTTTCCTTGTCATCGCCGGTCATCAAGCTAGAGATGCCCAGCACCAGCGCAGCAAAACAGCCCGATGTGACCATGGCATGTTCGGCGCCGACCAGGTTGGCAATGGTCGCGCCGGTCTTCTCCATCACCTCTTCCAGCGGGGCATAGCCGCGGTTGGCGGCTTCCATCGCCGCCTGCACTGCTGGTGAAAGCTGGGAACCGCCCAGCAGGGTCACATGCCCCATGGCATTGATCACCTGTTTGATGCCAAAATCGGCGTAAATATCGGTTGTGTCGGTAGCAGCCATTGTTTGATCCTTGTTGAATAGGTTGTAGGGTGCATAAAGAGATAAAGAGATTGAGAGATAAAGAGATTGTTGGTGTAATCTCTCAATCTCTCAATCTCTTTATCTTGCGTAATCAATCAGTGAATCGCTACTTTGTCCCGGTTGGTCGCAAAATCCGCACACCAGCGTTTCCGCCGACGATGACTTCGTGGGCCAGCTTGACAAAGAGACCATGTTCGACAATACCGACCCGTTGGTTGAGCGTTTGGGCCAGCGCGGCCGGCTCGGTGATCAGACCGAAGTGGGTGTCGAGAATGTAATTGCCCTGATCGGTGACAAAGGGGACACCTTCTTTGGTCTGGCGGAGGACAACGTTGGCGCCCAACCCGGTTAGATAAGCGACTTGGGTGCGCCAGCCGAACCCAATCACTTCGATGGGTACATGCCACTTTGTCCCCAAGAGTGGCGAGAGTTTGGCTTCATCGACAATGATCACTACCCGTTTACTGGCCTGGGCAACAATCTTTTCGCGTAGTAGAGCGCCGCCGCCGCCTTTGATTAGATTTAACTGGGGATCAACTTCATCGGCGCCATCGACGGTGAGATCGATCTCCGGCTGCTCTTCCAGCGTTGTCAAGGGAAAGTGCAAGCGTTTGGCCTCGGTTTCAATCTGGACGGAGGTGGGAATGCCGACGACGTTAGTCAAGTTACCGGCTGCCAGCCGTTCGGCCAGGCGACGGAGAAAGAGTACCGCCGTGCTGCCGGTGCCGAGGCCGATGACCATGCCCGATTGGACATAGGTCGCGGCGTGGTTGGCGGCCATCTGTTTCTGCTGATTTGGGTCACTGCTCATAGTCTTTAACTTTCTTGCACTTTGCGTAATAATTTGGGTGGGAGGAGGAGGATCAATTGACCAGATCCCCAGCGAATTTGATTCCACCAGAAAATCTCTAGTTCCAGATGGGCAATGGCGGCGGTGGGTAGGTTAAAATTTAGATGGGTGGCTGCGCCGGCCGCCAGTCCAGCCACCAGATCACTGAGGCCAGGGTTATGGCCGACAATGGCAATATGTTGGGCTTCCGGCGGCGCCTGTTTGAGCAGCGCCAACCACTGGTCAGCTTCGGCAAGATAGGCGCTCTCTGCCCACTGGATCGGCTTAGGATAGGTGTGCGTTTTGGTAATCAATTCGGTCGTTTCGCGCGTGCGCAGGGCGGGTGAACTGATCAACCAATCGATTTCGGGTGACAGCGCGGCGAGGATTTGGCCGAGTTGGATTGCATCTTTCTGCCCGCGTTTGGTGAGAGGCCGTTCAAAGTCATTGGGCGCTTCTTCCGGCGCCACTGCTTTGGCATGACGAATAATGGATAATGTCTTCATTACACTTCCTCAGGTTGGGTCAATGGCTGACGAACCGATTCCTACCATTATAGGCAAAAACTGCCTGTATCGTCAAAGCGAACAAAAGGAGCGTTCAGGGATGTACAGCGGTTGCCGGTGAAATTTTAGTCAATCCGCCACGAGTACAAAGAATCGTGTAGGAATTTTGTCAGGTGCTTACAACCAAAAGGGGGTTGTCAAAGTCATTTTTTTCTGCTAGACTGTGGGCGCGTTATCAAACCATAGGCGCAAAAGGAGGTGGCTAGCGCAATAAAACAAACCAAATAGGGAAGAGAGCGCATGGCCCGTTTGGCCGATTGCCAGGATCGACAGCAAGTATGCAGTAGAAAAAGCAATCGCCGACGGGTGACGAGGAGGGGGTTCCCACCATTGTGATCGCATAATGGGGGTTAACCGGCAACCGTGACCATCACAGGTCTGCCGGGAAAATCGATTCATCAGCGGATGCCCTCAGGCTGTTTCCACCAGCCTGCCCCAAAGCCACCTGGCTTTGGTCTATCTTTCCTCTATCCAACCCTTGGACAAGCACGTGTCAAATCCGCCGGGCAACCGGCGGCACAGAATACACGAAGCAGTGGACCCCTTTGACCAACGATGGTATCGATTGGGCGCTGGTAATTTGCCTGCGCATGCGCTGCTGTGGCTCGGCGCCTGTTGGCGTTCGGCTCACCTGGCATTGGCGTGCGTGTTGGGCCTGTTAAAATCGTAGATGTGGTTTCCGTACCTATACGCATCAAGGTAAGCCTTTTCCCAAGTGTGACAGACTACCTGGTAGGGTTTCCCAGAGAATCCTTCGCTTGATGCCAATGAGTTATAAACCGCACCTCTCGGTTAGATCAGACCTGTGCGGTATGGAAACCGCACCTACGATTGTCGAAACATTTGGTTGCTCTTGATAATTTCAGGGCGGCTTGATGGCAAATCATGCTAGCGTTAGACTCGTCTACCACCCGCTCAAAGGCCGTCGGCCCAAAATCAACTTTGATAACCTGTTTGACGTTGCTGCGGGTTGCGCTCGTCACCTTGTCAGGGACAAAGCGCCAACCCGTCAACGCCTTGCTGCCAAGGAGCATACACACATGTGTGGTATTGTCGGTTATATCGGCGCGCGTTCGGCCGCGCCCATTGTCTTGAACGGTTTGCGTCAATTGGAATATCGTGGCTATGATTCGGCGGGTCTCGCCGTGTTGGGCGAAGATGGCGCCATTCAAATTCGGCGCGAAGTGGGCAAATTGGGCAATCTCGCCAAAGTGCTGGCAGATGCGCCTGTGGCAGGTGGGGTGGCCGTCGGTCATACGCGCTGGGCCACCCATGGGCCGCCCAGCCAACGCAATGCTCACCCGCATCGCAGCCCCGATGGGCGCATTGTGGTGGTACAAAATGGCATTGTCGAGAACTTTGCTGAATTGCGTAGCCGCTTACAAGGCGAAGGCTATGTCTTCCAGAGCGATACCGACACCGAAGTGATTGTTCATCTGGTGCATCGCTACTACCACAACGGTTGCGCCGGCGATCTGACTGCGGCAGTGCGCAAAACAATGGGCGACCTCAAAGGCCCAAGCGCCATTGTGGTCTTGAGCGAAGATTACCCTGGTCAGTTGATCGCGGCCCGGTTGGGCAATGCCGGTGGCGTCGCCATCGGCCTGGGCGAAGATGAAACCTTTATCGCTAGCGACATTCCCGCCCTCCTACAACATACCCGCCAGGTCGCCTTTTTGGAGACCCGCCAGATGGCCGTCATCACCCGCGACGGCGTTGAATACTCGGATCTCAACGGGCAACCGTTGCAAAAGACGATCACCACCATCGACTGGGACCCGCAGGCGGCGGAAAAGGGCCAATTCGCCCACTACATGCAAAAAGAGATCTTCGAGCAGGGGCGCAGCCTGACCGATACGGTACGCGGTCGGCTCGACTTTGTCCAACAACGCGTGGTGCTGGATACCCTCAACCTCAGCGCCGCCCGGCTGCAAACCATTGAAAAAGTAACGATTGTCGCCTGCGGCACCAGCTATTACGCTGGTCTGGTCGGCAAATATCTGATCGAACGGCTGGCCCGCCTGCCGGTGGAAGTGGACTACGCCAGCGAGTTCCGCTATCGCTCCCCCATTGTGACGCCGAACCATCTGGTGCTGGCGATCACCCAGAGCGGCGAAACGGTCGATACGCTGGCCGCCTTAGAAGAAGCACGCAACGGCGGCGCCTTTACCGCGGCGATTGTCAACGCCATCGGCAGTCAAGCGTCCCGTGTCTGCGACGGCGTCATCTACATGCAGGCCGGCCCGGAGATCGGTGTCGCCAGCACGAAAGCCTTTACTGCTTCCGTAACCGATCTCTTCCTGTTAGCGCTCTACCTGGGCCAGGAACGCGGAACGCTGACCGTCGCAGAACGGGCTGAATTGCTACAAGCCGTCGCCACCCTGCCAGGGCTGGCCGGTTCCTTGTTGGAAGAGGCGTGGCAGAGCGGTTTCTATCGCCAGTTGGCCGAACAATTCCATGAATATCACAACTTCCTCTACCTGGGCCGCGGCATCAACTATGCCATTGCCCGTGAAGGAGCGCTTAAGCTCAAAGAGATTAGCTACATCCA
>SXGT01272158.1_pt1 | contig 11219 bp, 1 predicted proteins | sample 3176221 | NCBI WGS metagenome assembly SXGT01 (sample SAMN11356862, study PRJNA531348) | freshwater metagenome | isolation source: freshwater sample F1-120 | place: China: Fuxian Lake, Yuxi | collected 2017-12-25
ACTGATCAATGGGACCGTAGCCACATCTCCTTGCAGCGAATCGTCCCTACCATCACTGTTAAAATCATTTCCTACTGCACCTGAAGCGATTTCAACTGCTGGCACGATACCATCAAAGTCAGTAATAAACGAAGCTGTGGTTCGGTCTTGCGCAGGGACAGAAGCTGACTGATTACCTGCATTGTCCTCCAAGACCGCTCTAAATATTACGGCACGTTGATCGGGCAGTTTACTCGCATCCACTGGCATACTTAGAGATCCGTTAATAATATTGCCAGCAGTTAAACCAGTATTGGTATACACCAAAGTCTCAGGAGTACCATCGCCATCCAGATCGGCATACAAACGCACTTTATCCCCTGCTGCAGCACCTATCGGCAATGTGGCAATAAAGTTGGGGGACAAATTGGAGGTCACTTGATCATTCGGTGTACCATTTGCTGTTAGCGTATCCGATGCCGGATCCAACGTTAAGCTTAATGGCGTTGGCGGAGGCGTACGATCCAGATTGAGGGTTAGCTGCACAGCCGCACTATGACGGTTAGCACTATCAGTCGAATCTACCGTGAAAGTATAGCTGCCATCCTGACCTAAGTTCGCATTATTGATGTCATTACGGAGCGTACTTAGATCAACACCAGCAAAATTCCAATGTCCAGTATTATCCACAGTCACTGGGCCTAAAACTGTGCCATCGTGCGCCGTGATCACAACTTGGGTTCCCGCTGATGCCGTGCCTTGGAGCGCCACCAGTGGAGTATTGAGTAAATTCCCCTGGGGATTGCTGCCTGTATTGGAACTACGAACCAATTGCACCGTTGGGGTTGCTAAAGGTTGGTCAGGTACTTGGGTGACATTCACCGTAATAGCTTGTTGATCAGATGAACCAAACTCGGATGTCCCTTGTATCGTGACATGATAGTTATTATCTGCACCAACATCACTAGGATGGGTAAAATCCGGTGCACTAATAAAGGCCAGATCCCCCGTGACTGAGTTAATACTAAAAAGGTTGCCGTCTTCTCCCCCACTGATGCTATAACTTAGTGCACCACTGGCAGCCACCGTCAGGACTTGCGAACGATGCTCAGGTATTGAGACCACTGAACCGCTGGTGATGATGGGGCCTATATGAATATTAAGCGGTAAGGTGCGACTATTATCTGCAATATCCGTTGCGACAACTGAGACCAACGCACTAGAGGCGTTGTAATCAATTGCTGCGGCATCAGCAACTGTAATCACTCCAGTCGCGGGATTAATACTGAAGCGACCATTATTGTCATTGCCAAGCGCATAACTAAGAGCATGAGTATCGGTTGCACTTTGAGTACCCACTGGCGTGCCCGTCACGCTGTTTTTAAGCAAATTGAGATTAATGCTAGCAAACGTGGGAGCGGTAGTATCAATTTGCAGTACCGCGCTATTGTTACCAACATCTCCGGTATTACCACTTAAATCAGTTTGTTTAACTAGCACAGTCCCCTGTAAGTAATTTCCTTCTGGCAAGAGGAAACTACTGCCAGTTCCCATATTCCAATGTGCCCCGTTATCGAGACTGTATTCCCAGCTAGCACTACCTTCCAAGCCTACAACATTCATAGTCCCGAATTTACTGATATTATCCGTTGCATTGCTACCACTATCGCTTGCTAAGACTAAGCCTAAGGCAATAGGCGAAGTGGTATCCAGCACGTAAGCTTTAGCAGCCACAGGGCCGTCGTTGCCTGCAACGTCAGTTACCTTGATCTGGAGAGTATTGCTACCTGACAGAGTGATGCCATTCCAGCTCAGGGTCGTTCCAGTAACTTTGTTGCTAATATCCACCCAAGTTGCGCCGTTGTCCAGGGAACCGAAAACTTTGTCCGTGTCGGCAGGGACGGCACTTAAAGTGGCGGTAACGTTCTGCGCTGCTGTTTTGGTAATAAAGTCGCTGGAACTACTGCCAGTATCACTACTGAGCGCCAGTGCACTGAAAGTAACACTAGGGGCTACGGTATCGAGCACGTAAGCCTGACTGAATACTGATCCGTCATTACCAAAAGCATCAGTAACCTTAACTTTAAGGGTATTATTGGCGGTTAAAGTCTGAGCTGCCAGACTCCAAGTATTTTGACCAACGGTGCTGGTTGCAATAGTCCACGTTGTTCCGTTATCGAGCGAGACAAAAACCGTTTCATCATTGTTAAGATTGGCAGATAAACTACCGCTAATGGCTTGGGCAGCAGTTTTAGTTATAAAGTCTAAGTTACTACTATTATTCGCTGCAGTATCCGCCGAAAATGCCGCTGCAGTTATAATCGTGGCTGGAGCACTTGTATCGATAGCATAATTGCCTGAGGTGCTATTTCCACTACCTGCATTCCCCGCCAAGTCAGCAATACCTGTATTATCCAGCATCAACACATTGGATGCCGACGTGGTGCTGGCATTCGGCGTCAGGGTCGCAGTCCAGGTAATGCCGCCATCAGCAGAAGTCAAATTGGACAGTACACCATTGGGGACGGTCACATCGGCAAGGGTAAAGCCAGCAACGGCTTCGGTAAACGTGAAGGTTGCCGTCGCCGTATCGCCGATTTTCAACGCAGTATCAGAAATCGTGATCGAGGATGCGAGTGCCGGACGCACGGTATCAATGGCATAGTTGCCACTGGTGGCATTACCCGTTCCTGCGTTACCTGCTAAGTCAGTGATACCTGTGTAATCCAACGTCAACACATTCGATGCTTCAGTAGTGCTGACATTGGGGGTGAGCGTTGCTGTCCAGGTAATGCCACCATCGCTAGAGCTCAGATTAGACAACACGCCATTGGGCGAAGTAACATCCGCTAGCGTAAAACCTGTGACCGCTTCGGTAAAGGTAAACGTCGCCGTCGCGGTATCGCCAATTTTCAACGCGGTATCAGAAATCGTGATCGAGGATGCCAGTGCAGGACGTGCGGTATCAATAGCATAGTTACCGCTGGTAGCTGTGCCCGTGCCAGCATTCCCAGCCAAGTCTGCAATGCCTGTGTAATCCAACGTCAACACATTCGATGCCGCCGTGGTGCTGGCATTGGGAGAGAGCGTTGCAGTCCAGGTAATGCCACCATCACCAGAAGACAAATTGGATAGTACGCCATTGGGGATACTCACGTCGGCGACGGTAAACCCTGCAACGGCTTCGGTAAATGTGAAGGTCGTCGTCGCAGTATCGCCAATTTTCAACGCAGTATCGGAGATCGTGATTGAAGATGCCAAGGACGGACGCACGGTATCAATGGCATAGTTACCGCTGGTGGCAGTGCCCGTTCCCGCGTTACCTGCCAAGTCAACAATACCGGTGTAATCCAACGTCAACACATTCGATGCTGCCGTAGTGCTGGCATTCGGCGTCAGGGTTGCAGTCCAGGTGATTCCACCATCGCTAGAGCTCAGATTAGACAGCACGCCGTTGGGCGTGGTGACATCCGCTAGCGTAAAACCTGTGACCGCTTCGGTAAAGGTAAACGTCGCCGTCGCGGTATCGCCAATTTTCAACGCGGTATCAGAAATCGTGATCGAGGATGCCAGTGCAGGACGTGCGGTATCAACAACATAGTTACCGCTGGCAGCTGTGCCCGACCCTGCATTACCTGCCAAGTCAGCAATACCGGTGTAATCTAACGTCAATACATTCGATGCGTCAGTAGTGCTGACATTGGGGGTGAGCGTTGCTGTCCAAGTGATGCCCCCATCAGAAGAGGACAAATTGGACAGTACACCGTTGGGGACACTCACGTCGGCAATGGTAAACCCAGCAATGGCTTCGGTAAACGTAAAGGTTGCCGTTGCGGTATCGCCGATTTTCAACGCGGTATCAGAGATCGTAATGGAGGATGCCAAAGACGGACGCACGGTATCAATGGCATAGTTGCCACTGGTGGCAGTGCCCGTGCCAGCATTCCCCGCCAAGTCTGCAATGCCTGTGTAATCCAACGTCAACACATTCGAGGATGCCGTGGTGCTGGCATTCGGCGTCAGGGTTGCAGTCCAAGTGATGCCGCCATCAGCAGATGACAAATTGGACAGTAGACCGTTGGGGACAGTCACGTCGGCAATGGTAAACCCAGCAATGGCTTCGGTAAACGTGAAGGTCGCTGTCGCGGTATCGCCGATTTTTAATGCGGTATCAGAGATCGTGATCGAGGATGCCAAAGACGGACGCACGGTATCAACAGCATAGTTGCCGCTGGTGGCAGTGCCCGTTCCTGCATTCCCCGCCAAGTCTGCAATGCCTGTGTAATCCAGCGTCAACACATTTGATGCTGCGGTGGTGCTGGCATTCGGAGAGAGCGTTGCTGTCCAAGTGATGCCCCCATCAGCAGAAGACAAATTGGACAGTACACCGTTTGGGACAGTCACGTCGGCAATGGTAAACCCAGCAACGGCTTCGGTAAACGTGAAGGTTGCCGTTGCAGTATCGCCGATTTTTAATTCGGTATCAGAGATCGTGATCGAGGATGCCAAAGACGGACGCACAGTATCAATAGCGTAGTTGCCGCTGGTGGCACTGCCCGTACCTGCATTACCTGCCAAGTCCTGAATCCCGGTTTTATCCAGCGTCAGAGTATTGCTACTATCGGTCACGCTGGCATTCGGCGTCAGGGTCGCAGTCCAAGTGATGCCACCATCGCTGGATGATAGATTCGACAAGCTACCGTTATCCACTGTGATATCGGCAGTTGTGAAATTGTTGATTGCTTCAGTAAAGGTGATGGTGACAGTGGCGGTGTCGCCGATTTTTAGTGCGGTATCGGAAATGGTGATGCTGGAGGCCAGATCAGGGCGTACACTGTCGATGGCATAATTCGGCGAGTTAACCGAACCAGTGCCTGCGTTGCCCGCAGTATCGGTGATGCCAGTATAGTCTAGGGTAATAATATTAGTGCTGTCGATGACGCTGGCACTAGGCGTCAATGTCGCAGTCCAAGTGGTGCCACCATCGCTGGAGCCCAAGTTAGTCAATACGCCATTGTCCACGCTCAGATCGGCCACCGTAAAGCCAGTCACAACTTCATTGAAGGTGAACGTTACGGTGGCGGTTTCGCCGACAGCTAGAGCGGTATCGGAAACGCTGATGCTCGATGCCAATGCCGGGCGCTTAGTATCGATCGCGTAATTAACCGAATCTTGGGTGCCGCTCCCGGCATTGCCATTTAGGTCGGTGACACCCGTCATGTCCAGCGTCAGGACATTACTGCTAGCCTCAATAGTTGAGCTTGGGGTTAACGTTGCTGTCCAGGTGATGCCGCCATCGCCAGTGGTTAGGTTAGTCAGCACACCGTTGGGCACTGTCACATCGGCAGCGGTGAAGCCTGTGACGGCTTCGGCGAACACAAAGGTCGTGGTAGCGGTGTCGCCGATCTTCAACGCAGTATCGGAAATGGCGATGGCAGTGGCAAGGGTAGGCGCTTCAGTATCAATTGAATAATTTGGCGAATTGCTGGTGCCAACACCTGCGTTACCAGCCAGATCGGTGTAGCCAGTGTTATCCAGCTGAATCATATTGGCGGTATCGGTGATGTTGGTCGTCGGAGTCAATGTTCCGGACCAAGTGGTGCCACCATCAGAGCTACTTAAGCCCGTGACTTTGCCATTTTCCACGTTCAAATCAGCAGTGGTAAAGCCACTCACTTTTTCGGTAAAGGTGAATTTGACGGTTGCAGTATCACCTATCTTCAATGCGGTATCAGAGATGCTAATCGCCTTAGATAAAGCTGGGGCAGTGTTATCAACCGTGATGGCGGCAGCGCTAGAAGCTGCGCTGACATTACCCGCCACATCAGTGGCTTTCAAGGTGATGTTATGTGCACCAGCGGTGAGCGAAGACGTGGTGACAGACCATTTGCCCTGCGCATCGGCAGTGGTGGTGCCGATGATACTTTTGCCGCCGGTATCAAACAAATTGACAATCGCCAGCGCATCGGTAGTTCCAGAAAAATCTAGGGTGTTGGCACTGGTGATACTGTCAGAACTAGAAACCCCGGTATCGCTGGCGCTGGCAAGTGTTGGTGCTGCAGGTTGCGTTGGCGAGGTGGTATCAATCATCACCGTCAGGCCACTGGAGGCAACGCTGACATTGCCAGCTGCATCGGTTGCCTTGGCGGAGAGTGTATGCGAGCCTTCACCGAGCTTGCTGCTGGTAATTGACCAATTACCCGAACCATCGGCAGTAGCTGTCCCCAATACGGTGGTGCCATCGGTATCGTACAAAGTCACGCTGGCATTGGCTTCCGAGGTGCCGTTCAAGACTGGCGTGGTGGTTTTTGTGATGTCATCGCTGTTGCTGGTACCAGTATCACTACCCGAGGCCAAGTCGGGTGTGCCCGGCGCGCTTGGTGCGGTGGTATCTATCGTGACGCTCAGTCCGCTGGAAGCGCTACTGACATTACCAGCCGTGTCCGTGGCTTTTACCGTCAACGTATGCGCACCTTCACTCAAGGTGAGGCTGGTAATACTCCAATTACCACTGCCATCGGCGGTAGTGGTACCGAGCACGGTGCTACCATCGGTGTCATACAGGGTGATAATGGCATTGGCTTCGGCTGTACCCGTAATGGCGGGCGTAGTAACGTTGGTGATGCCGTCGCTGTTCGATGTGCCTTTATCATCCGCTGTCGCCATAGCCAACGTGCTTGGTGCAGACGGCGCGGTGGTATCGAGGGTATACGCTTGGGTAGCGGCTTTGCCAGCATTGCCCGCCGTATCGATCACCCGTACTTTCAGGGTATTGCTGCTAGCCAAGGTCTGACCAGACAGACTCCAAGTTTTTTGCCCTGCGGCAGCCGTGGCATCTTGCCAAGTGGAGCCATTATCTAAGGAAATTTGTACCGTTTCATCACTGGCAAGATTGGTATCAACCGTGCCGGAAATCGTTTGTGCTGCGGTTTTGGTAATGAAATCAGTACTGGAACTGCCTGTGTCGTTTGAGAATTTTACGCTATCGCCCAAGGTGGTAGGCGCGGTAGTATCTATCGTCACGCTCAGCGTGCTCGACAGCTTGGTGCTGACATTGCCTGCCAAGTCAGTTGCGCTGACCGAGACGAGGTGCACGCCTACACCCAGTTTGTCAGATTTCACGCTCCAATTACCACTGCCATCGGCTTTGTCGGTACCGATGACTGTTATGCCGTCGCTGTCATACAGCGTGATGATGGCATTGGCTTCCGCCGTCCCGGAAAATAATGGCGTGGCATTACTAGTAATATCATCTACGTTCGACGCCCCGGTATCAGAGGCATCGGTCAGGTTTGGGATCGATGGTGATGCAGGCGCTTTGGTATCGAGCACATAGGCCTGGTCGAGCGGCGTATTGGTGTTACCCGCCACATCACTCACGCGCACCTTCAGGGTATCGCTGCCGATGAGGGTTTGACCGTTGAGCGTCCAGTCCTTACTGCCGAGGGTAGCACTGGCAGCGTTCCAGGTGCTACCGTTATCGAGCGAGACTTCGACCGACTCGCCGCTGAGCAGATTGGCAGACAGGCTGCCGGAAATATTTTGCGCCGCAGTTTTGGTGATGAAATCGGTACTGGAGGAACCCGTATCTGCCGAAAATGCTACGGTTGCCACAGTAGTGACAGGTGCCGTGGTATCGAGCACATAGGCTTGCGACAAGGCGGTGCTAGCATTGCCTGCGGTATCGACCACACGCACCTTGAGCGTATCGCTGGCAGTCAGGGTCTGACTATTAAGTGCCCAGGCATTGCTGCCCACGGTAGTGGAGGCGGTGGCCCAAGTGCTGCCATTATCGAACGAAACCTGAACGATTTCGCCACTAGCGAGATTGGCACTGAGGGTACCAGTAATATTCTGTGCGGCAGTTTGGGTGATGAAATCGCTGTTGGAGGAACCGGTATCGGCAGAAAATGCAGCGGTGGCTACGGTGGTGCTGGGCGCAGTGGTATCGAGCACATAAGCTTGCGTCGCCGCAGTACCAGGATTGCCTGCCAGATCAGACACCCGTACCTGCAGCGTATTGCTGGCAGTCAGGGTTTGACCACTGAGCGACCAAGCTTTGCTGCCCGTGCTAGTGCTGGCGGTGGTCCAGGTAGCGCCATTATCGAGCGAGACTTCGACAATTTCACCAGCGACCAGATTGGCACTGGCGGTACCGGAAATGGTTTGTGCAGCAGTTTTGGTGATGAAATCAGTGCTGGAGCTGCCAGTATCGTTGGAAAATGCCATCGTCGCCACCGTGGTAGTGGTGGTGCTGGTATCAACCGTGATCGTGCTGCCGGACGAGGCGGGGCCGATATTACCCGCATTATCGACGTTTTTTGCAGTAATGACATGGTCGCCATCAGCCAAAAATTTAGCGCTATAGCTGTAATTGCCACTGCCATCTGAGAGTGTAGTATCCAGCAAGGTGCTATCAGCGTAGACATTGACCCAGCTATTGGCGTCTGCGCCAGTACCCAGAAAATTAGGACCGCTGAAATTAGTAATTCCATCGGAATTGGATGCGCCACTATCCGTGGCAGGGTCTAGCGTCGGTGCATTGGGTGAGGTTATAGGTGCGGTGGTATCAATAGTGACTGTTAATTTCGAGGATGCGGAGCTGACATTGCCGACCGCATCAGTGGCCGTGGCCGACACCATATGTGCGCCTTCCGACAACTTGCTGCTGGTGATGATCCATTTGCCTGAAACGTTCGAACTGGTGCCGAGCACCGTACTACCATCGGTGTCATAAAGGGTGACGGTAGCTCCAAACTCTGCCGTCCCAAGAAAATTGGGCGTAGTTTTATTGGTCAGGTTATCAGAGCCAGATACGCCGCTGTCACTTGCATTAGCCAAATCCGGTGTACTTACCGCAGGCGCAGTGTGATCAAAAGTGTACACTTCACCGCTAGTATAGCCTGTGGTAATCGCATTGGTGTTGCTGGAGGTGTCCTTGATACCCGTACCAGAGCTGTTCAAGTCTAGGCGTAAAGTGCCGTCCCCCGTAATGCTGCTAACAGTGGCGGTATAGGTATCGCCGCTGCCAGTGATGCTGGAAATAGTGCCGCTGGTGCCGCCGTTTGTGAGAGTAAAGTCACTGGTATCTACACCCGTGACATTTTCCGAAAACTTGACCGTGTAATGCACGGTAGTGGCATTCGAGGTGGCAGTATCATCGCGGGTAATGCTGCTGACGGTTGGTGGTGTGCTGTCACTGTCGTCGTCGGTAATGGTGCCTGTCGCGCTAGATGAACTCAGTGTGGCATTGGACGGATTTGAAAGGGTAATGGTAAAAGTTTCGTCGGACTCTGGCGTGGTATCGCCAGCAATCGCTACCGTAAATGTCTTGATCGTTTCCCCGGCGGCAAAGTTAAGCGTGCCGCTGTTCGCCGTATAATCGCTGCCCGCTGTGGCAGAGCCATTCGAGGTGGCGAAGTCCACCGTCACAGACCTACCTGATACTGCAGACAGCGTAACGGTGAAGGTCATGTTGGACAAGCCACTATTGCCTTCAGCTTGACTGACATTGGTAATCAACAGACTGGGAAGTGGATCGTCGTCAAGGATGGCCACGGTTTGTTGTTGCGTGCCATTTTCGGTAGCACTGTCACCGCCGGAGATGCCAGTGATATCGAGTATCACCGTTTCAACGCCTTCATCCAACGCATCCTGCACCGCGGTTACGGTTGTGCTACCTGTGGTCTGACCTGCCTTGATAGTAATGGTATTCGAGGCTAGGGTGTAATCGGTACCGCTGCCAGTAGCCGTACCAGTGGCGGTCAGGGTAACGGTGGTGTCGGTGCTGGCAGCTGAACTTAGCGTTGCTGTAACTGTCGAGATTCCACTAGCTTCGGCGATGTTGGCGCTGCTAAGAGAGAGAAACGGTAGGTGCAACTGCTGCAGCTTGAACATTGTTAACCAAAAAATCATCGACATTTAACTGAATAAATTTGGTTGGATTAACTGGTTTTGTAATCACTAAGTTACTGACTGTGCCTAGGCTAGTCAGATCAACGGTTTGCCATTCCTGCGTGCCCGAAAACGTAACCGTTACGTAGCTTGATCCGCCCGTTACTCTAAAACTACCAGCGTCGTTACTAGCTTGATTGAATAGTTTAATTGATTGCGGCTGAAAGGTTATTCCAGCACCAAATGACAGTGTTGCCGAGCCTTGAACGGTACTGCCGTCTCCGATAAAACCGACCCCAGTTTGACTATATAAGGTGTAAGAGCCGTACACTTGCGTTTTTGCGGTATCACTATCCAGTGTAAGTGTGTAGCTACCTGCAGCGGCGGTTGCATCCTGAGTTGACTTATATGTCCCGTTGCCTTTGTTGTCTACGTTGAAACTGATGTTCCCGGAGAATGCAGCCAGCACGCCACTAAAATTTTGGAGTGTCAATGAGTCCGCAGCAATCCTAGCTTCGATATTACCTTGCTGTACCTCCAAATCCCAGTCGCCACCCAATTTTGCACTGCCCGTCAAATCATTGGAGGCTGCAATATCAGCACCGATAATCACTGCCAGTTGATCAACAAACTGTTTTCCGCCCCCTGCACCAATATTGCAGCCGTACAGCAAAATATCCGCATCCTTGCTCAGACTTTGTCCAATCGCTTGCAGCTCGTCCTGATGATTATCAATATTTGACTTATCCAGCAATAACGACCCTAAGTTAATCGACGCTTCGCTGCCATGCGATACAAGGTGCAATGCATCAATTCCGGTGCGTCCAGCCAGAATTGTCGCGATCTGCTGCAAGCCGTCTTGGTTAGCATCAAGCAAATAAACCTCTTTGCCTGCTCCGATGCCACCGCGCAGCACATCTATGTCCGCCACATTGCTTTCGATAAAGACAATTTCCGTGCGTGGAGCAGTTCCCTCTGAGGAGTTTTGCAAAGGTTGACCGAGCAAAGGATCAGAGATGATCATCAACTCAGAGAAATCGTTCACAGTTTGATCGGCTGAAACCTGCGGACCTTGGTTCCCAGAGAACAGTTCTAAATCAGGGATGTTGCTGTCTGTGTTGCTCATACTGGGGTTTCCTTCAAACTGGATTTGGGGGCAATAACGTTAGCAGAGCTGCCGCTGGGGTCAGTCCAAAATGTCATTTTGGAATACTTATCAAATAAATCGGGCGGAATAATGGTGCGCCGTTCGGTAAATGCCACTTTTGGTTTGACCCGGTGCAGGCCGGGTACGCCGAGCTGCAAATCAAAATCAGGCGCGTCGTATTCCACCTGGTCAAAATCAT
>SXGT01499057.1_pt1 | contig 11219 bp, 6 predicted proteins | sample 3176221 | NCBI WGS metagenome assembly SXGT01 (sample SAMN11356862, study PRJNA531348) | freshwater metagenome | isolation source: freshwater sample F1-120 | place: China: Fuxian Lake, Yuxi | collected 2017-12-25
CCGCCACCACCCCCACCACGTCGCGGCCCGCCGCCGCGAGGCCGGTTTGCACCGCCGCCGCACAGGCCGCGTCGGCGCCCCCCGCCCCGACGACCACCAGCACCTTCCGGGCCCCGGCCGGCAGCCGCGAGACCGACGCCACGAGCTGCCGGGCCGCCTCGGCCCCTTCGGGCCGCTGCTCGTCGAGCGTCACGATGCTGAAAAACAGGCAGAGCAACAGGAGCACCAGCAGCATGCCGTAGTCGGCGAGGAGAGGGGCGAGCCCGAGTCCGCGCGGGGGCGAGGGCCGCGAGCCTGGGCTCGAATCGGGACTGGACATGTCGGATCCTCGGGTCATGCGGATGGTTCGCGTGCGGTCGGTTCAGCGGATGGCCAGCGTGAGCACGTCTGATTGCGTCGCGGCCGCCGGGTCGGTGATCTCCCCCGTCAGCCGGCCCTCGTGCATCACGAGGATCCGGTCGGCCATGCCCAGCACCTCGGGCAACTCGCTCGAGATCATCAGCACGGCCTTCCCCTCGGCGGCCAGCTCGTTCAACAGCCCGTCGATCTCGAACTTGGCGCCGACGTCGATCCCCCGCGAGGGCTCGTCGAAGATGAAGACCTCCGAACGCGACTGCAGCCACTTGGCCATCACCACCTTCTGCTGGTTGCCCCCCGAAAGACCCCGGGCCGGCTGGTCGGGCGAGGCGATCCTGATCCGCATCCGGCTCACGAAACCGGCGAACGCCTCGCGTTCCCGACCGGCCCTGATCCAACCATCCGGGGCGAACTGCGGCAGGTTCGGCAGCCCGAAGTTGTGGAGCAGCGACTGGGCGAGCACGAGCCCCTGCCCCTTGCGGTCTTCCGTCAACAGGCAGATGCCCGCCCGGATCGCGTCGCGGGGGGAACGGATCGCGAGCGGCCTGCCGTCGAGGACGATCGAGCCCGCGTCGGCCCGGTCGGCCCCGAAGATCAGCCGGGCGGTCTCGGTGCGGCCGGCCCCGACGAGGCCCGTGAGCGCGAGGATCTCCCCCCGCCGAACCTCGAAGGAAACATCCCGCACCCGATCGCCACGGTTCAGGCCGCGGACCACCAGCCGCGGCTCCCCCACCCGCCGCACCCGCCTCGGAAACTCGTCCTCGAGCTTCCGCCCGACCATGAGCTCGATCAGATCCCGGCGGGGCATCTCCGCCGCCGGCCGCGTGGCCACGTGCCGGCCGTCCCGCATGACGGTGATCCGGTCGGCGATGGCCTCGATCTCCTCCAGCCGGTGGCTGACATAGACGATGCCGATCCCCTGCTTCCGCAGGTCGCGGATGATCGCGAACAGCCCCTGCACCTCCCGGGGCGTGAGCGCGGCCGTCGGCTCGTCCATCACGATGATCCCGGCATCCTCGGCGAGCGCCTTGGCGATCTCCACCGTCTGCTGCTGCGCCACCGAGAGCCGGTGGCAGGGCACGTCGGGATCGACCGCCACGCCGAGACGACGGAAGAGCCCGAGGGCCAGGGCCCGCTCCTCGCCCGCCCGCACGAAGCCAGCGCGGGTCCGCTCCCGGCCCAGGAAGATGTTCTCCCGGGCCGACAGGGCCGGCACGAGGTTGAACTCCTGGTAGATCACGGCGATCCCGGCCCTCCGCGACGCGATCGGATCGCGGATCCCGACCGGGCGGCCCGCCACGCGGATGGTCCCCGCCTCCGGCTGCACCGCGCCGCCGAGCACCTTCATGAGGGTGCTCTTGCCGGCGCCGTTCTCCCCCATGAGCGCCATCACCTCGCCGGCCCGCAGGTCGAAATCGACCCCCTCCAGCGCGGCCACCCCGGGATACGACTTCACGATGCCCCGCATCTCGAGAAGCGGCGCGGGGGGCGGCTCGACACCGGCGACGACCATGCGGGCAGTCCCCTTCCCTTCCGGGACTACTTCAGCCGCTCGTCCTGCTCGCCGTCGGCCCGGCGGTAGAGCGCCGTGGGAATCAACTGCACGGGCGGCACCTCCTCGCCGGCGAAGTAGCGGAGGATCGACGACACCGTCATCGAGGCGATCCGGTCGGGAAACTGCACCGGGTCGGCGTGGATCTTGCCCTCCTTGATCGCCTGCTTGCCGTCGATCTGGCCGTCGAAGCCGACGATCTTCACGCGGTCGGCCCGCCCCGCCTTCTCCAGGGCCGCCCGGGCGCCGAGCGCCGAGGGATCGTTGATGGCGAAGATGCCGGCGACGTCGGGATGGGACTGCAGCGCGTCCTCGGTGCACTTGAAGCCCTTGTCCTTCTGGCCGTCTCCGGGGAGTTCGGCCACGATCTCGATCGCGGCGGAGGGGTTTGCCGCGTTGTGCTTCTCGAGCACCTCCTTGAACCCCTGCACCCGCAGGATGCACGACTCCCCCTGCTTGAAGTCGAGCACCACCACCTTGCCCCCCGCCTCGCCGAGGGCCTCGATCATCGCCTCCGCCGCCTGCCGGCCCCCGCCGAGGTTGTCGGTGGCGATGTGCGACACCACCTCCGCCTCCGGGGCGAGGCAGGCGATGTCGGCGGTGAAGACCGGAATGCCGGCCTCGTTGGCCTCCTTGATGGCCGGCCCGATCGACCGCGAATCGCACGGGCAGAGCACGATCGCGGCGGCCCGGCTGACGATGAAGTCCTTGACCTGATTCTGCTGCTTCGCGACGTCGAACTCGCCGCTGGTGACCACCGTCGCGTAGCCCTGCTTGGCGGCCTCGGCGGTGATCGTGTCGGCGATCTCCTTGAAGAAGGGGTTGGTCATGGTGAGCACCGACACCCCGATCGTGCCCTTGGTCGCCTTCGCGGACGGGACCGGCTTGGCCGGGGCCGCCACCTCGGCGGGCCGGCCGCAGCCGAACGCCGTCACCAGGGTCATCGCCACCGCAGCCATCGCCACCGTGCGTCGCATCGGAGTTCCTCGTCGCCTGAGAAGGGTTTTGTCACGCAAACCGCTCCCGCCGGCGGCCCGCCCCCCGGCAGGATACCAAGCCCGCCGCCCCCGATGGCAGCCGACCGCATCAGGGGGCCGGGATAGGGGGGCCGGCATCAGGGGGCCGGCATCAGGGGGTCGGGATGACCGGCCGGGGCAGCTCGCGCGACCGCTTGGTGGGTCGGCCCGCCTGGATGTCCGCGATCGCCGCCGCCTGTGCGTCCACCCCCTCGCGGTCGGCGTGCAGGCCGAAGTCCAGCGTGAACCGGCGGGTCTCGCCCGGGGCCAGCTTCGGCACGCGGCCGGCGAGCCGCTCGACCCGGCGGTTGTAGGGAAAGCCCGTGGCCGGCTCGAGGCCGGTGACGTAGCCATCGGCCTCGGCGGCGGTGTTTTTCCAGATCGTCAGGCAGGGCAGCTCCTTCACGCTCCAGCGGATCGACGCGCCGCGGTCGCCGGCGGCGTTGCGGAGCATCACCATGCTGCGGCCAGCGGCGTCGGCGTAGGGCGTGCAGAGGAAGACCTCCTCGACGAAGCCGGCCCGGGGGGCGGCGTAGGTGTCGTAGGTGTCGAGCGCCTCGCCCGCATGCTCCGTCATGGGGGCGACCGTCTCCAGGGGGGCCACCACTTTGGCCCCCGCCCCGAGCAGCGGGCTGCCGTAGTTGGCGTGGTAGATGAGCTGAAACTCCTGCGCCGCGGAGGCGTGGTTGGTGACGGCGTCTTCGATCCGCAGGGTGTCGCTGCCCGGCACGGTGGAGAGCTCCGTCTGCAGCTCCAGCTTCGGGCCGTTGAACCACCGCTCGTGCACGGTGCCGCGGACCCGCAGCCGGTGCGGCGGATCACGATCGACGAGCACCTCCACCCGCGAGGCGGGCAGATTGCCGATGCGGCCGTGAAGCGTGAGCGGGAGCGAGGAGACGTTGCCGTCGTCGTCGGCCAGCTCGTCGCGGCCCGGGTGGCCCGCGAACTCCAGGCCGCAGCGGACCATCCACTCGTTGAAGCCCTGCAGCCAGCCGAGGCCGTTGCGGGATTCGAGATCGATGTGCCGCGGGTGCACCAGCTCCTGCACCGGGGAGTTCCATCCCAGCCGGAAATCACCCTGCCGCACGTCGAGGATGCTCAGGCCCCGCGTCGGGATGACGCGGATTTGCAGCCGGCCGTTGTCGATCGTGATCAGGTCCACGCCGTCCTGCAGGCCGCCGCGGAGCGTCTCCTTGCGGATCGACCAGGGCACGCCGCCGGTGCCCGGCAGCTCGGGCGCGGCCAAAGCGAAATCCTCCTCCCAGACACCCGCCGCGGTGTCGGTCAGCACGCGCCGATAGGGCTCGTCGGCGCGGGCGGTCGCGGCGGCGACGCAGGCCGCCAGCAGGAGGATCTTGGAATGCGTCATCGCGGTGTCCTTTCGAAACGTGGAGACGATCAGGGCCGGGGGGTCAGGGCACGGGCGCGGGCTTTGGCTCGGTGAAGATCGCCTCGAGTGCGGCCCGCATCACCCCCGGATCGACGTTCACGCCGGTCCAGTAGCCGATCCCGATCACCCCCTGATTGACGAGCATGCCGAGGCCGTCGAGGGGGATGCAGCCGCGGGCCGCGGCCTCCCGGATGAGGTGCGTCCGCGGCGGATTCGGGATCACGTCGGCCACCACCATGCCGGGCCGCAGCGACTCCCAGTCGATGGCCAGCCGCCCGCCGACGTCGGGGAAGAGGCCGATCGAGGTGGCGTTGATGACGACGTCGGTGCCCGGGGGCACCGTGAAGGGCCCCTGCCAGCGATGAAACTCCGCCCGCGTTCCGGTCCTCCCGGCGAGCAGCCGCACCAGCTCCGCGGCCCGGCCGGGATCGCGGTTGACGACGTGGATCTCCGACACGCCGGCCAACGCCAGCTCGACGCCGATCGCCCGCGCCGCCCCCCCCGCCCCGAACATCACCACCCGGCGGCCCGCCGGATCGACGACGCCGCGAAGCGACTGCAGAAACCCCTTGCCGTCGGTGTTCTCGCCGATGAGACGGTCTCCGCGGCGGACCACGCAGTTGACGGCCCCCATGATCGCGGCCGAATCCCCCAGGCCGTCGAGGTGTTCGATCACCGCCACCTTGTGCGGCAGCGAGCAGTTGAACCCGGCCCAGTTCATCGCGCGGGCGCCGCGGACGGCGTCGGCGAGCCGCTCCGGCGGCACCTCGCAGTTGATGTAGCGCCAGGGCAGAGCGTGGTGGCGGTAGGCCGCCTCCACCATCGCCACGGTCGGGTTTTCACCGGCCGGCTGCGCGAACGAGCCGGTGAGGTGATCGAGAAAATCGCGCGACGCGGACATGAATCCTCGGGCGTGGAAGCGGTGGCGGCCACCGCGGCGGAGTGTAAGATTTCCGCCGGTTTGCCGCCACCTGCCGCAGACCCATCGTCCGCCACCCGCGCGAGGTTTTCCATGCCGGCCCGCGACCGTCGTCCGCTCCGCGTCAGCTTTCGCGAGACGCTGCTCGCGATCCTCCCCGGCATGCTCGTGGCGCTCGTGGCGAGCGTGGCAGCGGCCCAGCCTCCCGCTCGATCGCAGCCGCCTGCCCAATCGCAGCCGCCCGCTCGATCGCAGCCCGGCCCGCTGTTCGTCTATGGCATCAGCTACACCGAGGACCGCGCGGCCGTGGCCCGGCTCTCCACGGGCGACGACGGGCCCTCGTTCGAGGTCGTGCAGTCGATTCCGCTCGGCTGCAAGGGAGCCGCGATCGCCCACCACCCGCGGCTCGGGCTGGTCTACACCGTCTGCAAGAACGGCCACGGCGGCGTGTTTCGCACGCAGCCCGACGGCAGGCTCGAGAAGATCCGCGACGTGGAGTTTCACGGCGGCTACTGCTGGCTCTCCTTCGACGCGACGGGCCGCTGGCTCCTCGGCGCGTCGTATGAATCGGGGGCCGTGGACGTGCACGGCCTCGACGCGGATGGCATGCCGACCACCCTGGCCGACTCGCGTGACATGGGACGCAAGATGGCCCACTCGGTCGGCGTCTCCCCCGACAACCGCTTCGCCTACGCCGGATTCGTGAAGGAGGAAAACGCCCTCTGCCAGTTCGCCTTCGACGCCGGCGCCGGCAGGCTCACGTCGCTCGACCCCGCCACCGCGGAGATCCCGGCCGACTTCGGCCCGCGGCACGTCGTCTTCCATCCCACGCAGCCGTGGGTCTATTTCAGCGGCGAGCAGCAGCTCGGCGTCGCCGGCTTTTGCATCGGCACCGACGGTCGGCTCGGCCCGCCGCGGATCGCGGCGCCCCCGAAGGTCGCTCCCGGCAAGGGGCTCGCCGGCTCCGACATCGTGATCTCGCCCGATGGGAAGTTTCTCTTCGTGGGCATCCGCGGCTTCGAGGATCCGCTGCAGGCGGTCGTCACCTACGCGGTCGCCGGGGACGGCCGGGCCGAGCCGGTGTGCGTGACCGAGACCGACGCCATCCCGTGGGCGATCGACATCACCCCCGGCGGCGACCGGCTGCTCGTCTCCGCGGCCCGCCCCGGCACCCTGACCTCCTACACGATCCGGCCCGACGGCGGTCTCGTGAAGGAGGCGGCGGTCGAGATCGGCAAGGATTTCTGGGACATCGTCGTCGCCCCGGCGCCGGCCCGCTGACCGTCCGCCGCGTGGACATCGACCACGCATGCGGGTAAGACATGCGCCGGCGGCCCCGCAGGGGTGAGCCACCCGGCCCGCCGCCGCCCGAGCGTGCCCCTGTCAGGGCGTGTTCTGCCTGATCGTCCCGCCGACTCGTTCCCACCGCTGTCTGGAGCCCCGACCATGCGAGCCCTTCGCGCCCCCGCCACCCTGTTGGCCGCCCTGTTCGTCGCCCTGGTGCCGGTCGCGTCCCCGGCCACGTGGTATCAGGAGAACATCGAGAACGGCTCGGAGATCATCATGATGGATCTCCGCTGGCCGTGGTGGTGCTCCGGCACCTACTACGCCAACTGGAACACCGGTTTCACCGGCGCGCCGAGCAGCATGAGCTTCTACGGCGGCTTCCTCTCGATGGCGCCGGACGGCCCCGACGGCAAGCCGAACCTCGATCCCAGGATCCAGGACGGCTTTCACCCGGGCTCGGTCTGGTCGTTCTGGGGCGGCAGCCCCGACGGCCGGCCCGTGGAGTTCATCGAGTCGGCGGCCAACCTCTTCCTCAAGAACGTGTACGGGGCCGAGGGGGCGAGCGGCTCGCTGGGAGCCCAGAACTGGAAGTTCATGGGCCGCGACCGCTGGTACACGATGCTCGGCAGGGTGTGGCGGCCGGCCGATCCGGCGGCCACGCACTCCTACGTGGGCCGGTGGGTGAAGGACCAGGCCGACGGCCGCTGGCACCTGATCGCGATCGCGCGGCTGCCGGCCCCCGTCACCGCGTTCACCGGCAACGCGGGCTTCATCGAGACGCTCTCCGACGGCCGGGTGGTGCGGCCGCTGCACCGCCGCTTCGGCTACTTCCGCAAGGCCGGCACCTGGGGCAAGTCCGACACGATCACGATCAACGACACGCCCTATGTCGTGGTCAACGTGCGGCCCGAGGGGGACCACGACTATGCGGCGATCGAATATGCCGCCACGACCGACAACCTCCCGGCGGCCCTCGAGGGCAAGCCGCTCGGCAAGGATGACGATCACTCCTTCACCGTCCGCCAGCCCAACCTGCCGACGCTCGACAAGCCGGCCGTGGGCGGGGTGCGGGCCCGGGTGGCGGCCGATCAGGTCGCCGTCACCTGGGAGGTGCCCGACACCGCCGCCCCGATGCTCGGCTTCCGGATCGAGGTCTTCGCCGACGAGAACTGCCGGGGCGAGCCCCTGGCGGTGAAGGAGGAACGGATGCCGACCGCCCGCGAGGCGCTGATCGACGTGGCGGCGCCCGCCAACGCCGGCGTGCGGCTGACCGTGACCGACATCTTCGACCAGCAGGCCGAGCCGGTCGTGGTGGCCGCCAGCGGCGTCGGGAAGCCGGTGCCGGCCCGCGCCGGGGGCGACGACACGATCCCGGGGCTCGCCTACGAACTCCTGATCAAGGACTCGACCCGCAGGGAGAACTACTGGAACTCGGCCGTGGAACAGCCCAACGAACAGCATCACTGGCTCTCGTTGGCGGAGATCTCCGACGGGAAACTGCTCCGGCAGGGGCTTGCCCGCGGCTTCGATCTCGGGGTGCTCGAGCAGCGGCAGTCGGGATACGCGCTCGTCTTCAAGGGCCTGCTCCGGGTGCCGACCGACGGCATGTATCTGCTGCGGGCGCAGATCGACGGCGGCTACCGGATCGCCATCGGCGGCCGCGACGTGGTGGTCTGGGACGGCCAGCACGGCAGCAGCACGAAGACCGGCTTCGCGAACCTGGCCGCCGGCGACCACGAGCTCGAGGTGACCTACCTCTACGACCAGCTGCCCGCGCGGAACTTCAAGATCGAGTGGGAGGGGCCAGGGCTGCCCCGGCAGGCGATCCCGCTCGAGGCGCTGCGGGTGCTCGATCGCGGCGACTATCCCGCGCCGCTGGTCGAGGCCGAGGCCCCCGGCGACGGCACCGGCAACGTCACGGTGGCGGTCGATCCCAAGGGACACACCGTCAACCGCACGGCGCTCTACCTCGGGACCCTCGAACTGGCGGCGGCCGACGGGCCGCGGCTCGACTACGCGGGTCCGCTGCCCCGCGGCGAGGCGGTGCTCTGGTCGCGGGTGACCTTCGACGGCAATCACTCCGTCGATTCGGCGCCGGCGAAGCTCGACGTGACCGGCCGGCAGGTCGAGGGGCGGTGGCGGGCCAAGAACGTGGGCGATTCCGCCGCCCGGGCCGGTCTCTGGCAGACGGGGGACGACAGCTTCCTCTTCTTCGGCAACGGCATGCACATGCTCTCGCAGCCGATCGACGGCGACTTCACCGCCACATGCCGGATCGACGACTACAACGGCAAGCGCGGGGAGCCGGTCAACAGCCGGGCGTGGGTGGGGCTCTCGGCCCGACCCGATCCCGAGGCCCTCAACTGGGGCTGGGGCCGGGATTTCCACGTCGTGCAGACGGCGCGGGAAGGGCTGCGGGCCTCGGCCGAGTTTTCCGATCTCGGGTCGGGCCGGCTCTCGACCTATCAACTCGCTCCGGCGCCCTGGATTCGGATCGTGCGGCAGGGGGAGGTCTGGACCGGCTGGTCGAGCCCGGACGGCAAGACCTGGAAACTGGGTGCCTACCAGTGGAGGCCGGTCGCGAAGACGATGCACGTGGGCCTCTTCTTCAGCGCGCTGCCGCAGGATGCGCGGGCCCATTACCATGCCCGTGTGAGCGAGCTTTCCGTCGTGCCCGGCGTGCTGCCGGAATCGACCCCCCCGGCGCCCGCCCGCGCGGGCAACACCGCCGGCGACCGGCTCACGGGCGTGGCGCTCGCCCGCGGGGATTCCAATGTGGTCGTGGCGCGGAGCTCCCACGCCGGACTCATCCGCTCGATCGACGGCGGCAAGACCTGGGCCGCCGCCAACGGCCGGCTGACCGGCGCGGACCTCGCCGTTCGCAGCGTGGCGATCCATCCGCAGAACGCCGAGATCATGCTGCGGGCCGGGGGGGGCGGGCTCTGGAAGACCACCGACGGGGGGAAGGCCTGGAAGCAGCTGACCCTCGAGGGCGACTTCGATGGCGCCGGGCCATCGGCGCTCTGCGGCGAGGTCGTCGCCTTCGATCCGCGGAATCCCGAGGTCGCCTACGTCGGCTGTGAGTCGCGGGGCTTCTTCCGCAGCGACGACGGCGGAACGACCTGGCGGCGGCTGGGCCTGGAGGGGGAGCGGGTGACCGCGGTGCGGATCTGGGATAGGGAGCCCTACTACCCCGCCCTGACCGACGGCCGCACGGAGATCTGCGTGACCACCTCCGCCGACCACTGGATGACCTTTCTCGGTCGAGGCGCGCCGGCGACGAAGACCGCCGCCGAAATCTCGCGGGCCTATGTGTCGGGGGACGGCGTGCAGACGATCGCCGAGATCGACGCCCGCACCGACACCGGCTTCCACGACGCCGCCTGGGACAAGTCGCTGCAGTCAACCCGTGAGATCAGCTACGCCACGACGCTCGGCTACGAGCACAACTCGGGCGGACACATGTCGCTCTTTCCCCCCGGGAAGCAGTTCGAATGGCTGCGGCCCTTCGTGTCGCTGGGAACCACCGCCCGGGGCGCGGGCCGAGACGGCGTCTTCTACACCCAGGCCCTCGATCCCGAGGTTCCCGGCCGGCTCACCGCCGGCCGCGGCGGCTGGGGCATGAGTTGGGAGTTTCAGAAACTCAAGGGCGACGTGCCCCAGGGGGGGCTGGTGGCCTGCTGCGGCGAACTGAAGGAGGGCCGCGTGTGGTGGTTCGTGTTCACCGACGGGCTCTACGCGTCGCTCGACGGCGGCGAAACGCTGACGCGGGTGCTGGACCAGCAGGGGGGGCGTGTTCCGACCGGAAAATGAAAATCGGTCGATCCCGGTCCGGGCGCTGAACCATCAGCCGGCGGCGGTCGTACCTAGCAGACTGTGGAACAAGTCTGCCCGAGCAGGATGCGAGGATCATCGACCGTGGAAACCCTCGGCGTTTCCACCGGTCGATCCAGTGGACAAAGGTCATGGATGACTTTGTCCACGGGCAGCTAGACACCGTTACCCCATGGAACTAGCATCTTCCGAGGGATAAACGGGCATCTTGCCCGCTTTCGGCCCGGAGTCCAGGAGTCTTGACCATGGCGATCTCCAGGCCTGTTCACCCGTTTGTGACGAGTCGGCGGCGGTTTCTGCGGGCGGCCGGGGTGTGCATCGCCCTGCCCGCCTTCGAGAGCCTGATGCCCCGCACCCGCGCGGCCCGGGCCGCCGCCAAGGCCGCGGCGCCCGTGAAGCGGTTCGTCTGCACGACCAACATCTACGGGGCCTACAAAAAGGCCTTCTTCCCCAAGACCGCCGGTCTCGATTTCGAGCTCACGGAGACGCTCCTCCCGCTCGAAAAGCACCGCAAGCGGATCAGCGTCTTCACGCACCTCGACCACGGGATCGGCGGGGGGCACCAGGCGGTGCCGACGCTCCTCAACGGCGTCATGCCCCACCTGGCCAGCCAGTATCCCGAGGGCAACATCAGCCTCGACCAGAAGGCCGCCGAGTTCGTCGGCTCGCAGACGCGGTATCCGTCGATGACGCTCTCCGTCAACGAGGCCAACCTCGTGAGCATCACCCGCACCGGCGTGCAGGTGCCGAGCATCAACCTCAAGGAGATGTACCGGGCCCTGTTCATCGAGGAGAGCGCCGACGCCAAGGCCGTCCAGGCGCGGCAGGACGACCTGCACTGCAGCATCCTCGACGCCGTGATGA
>SXGT01635301.1_pt1 | contig 11219 bp, 13 predicted proteins | sample 3176221 | NCBI WGS metagenome assembly SXGT01 (sample SAMN11356862, study PRJNA531348) | freshwater metagenome | isolation source: freshwater sample F1-120 | place: China: Fuxian Lake, Yuxi | collected 2017-12-25
GCCGACGGCGGCCAGGGCGGCCACGGCGGGGGCGGCGGCGGCGCCTGCGGCGGCGCGAGCTACGGCATCTACGTCGCTGCGCCGGGCGGCGGCCCAGCCCTCTGGAAAACAGACAACGGCTTCGCCGCGGGCGCGACAGGCGGGTCCAAGGGCCGCGGCGGCGTGAGCCTCGACCAGACAAAGAACGGCAAAGACGGCGCGGCCGGGACGGCGGCCAACACGAACTTCTGATGCAGCGCTTGAAGCTCCTCGGAGCCTTGGCGCTGACGGTCCTCTGTGCGTGGGTGCTTTCGTTGCTCGCCAAGATCGAGCTCCCGCGAACCGACGATCGGTACCGCGTGCCCATGGAGGGCCGCGGGCCCGCGCCGCCCGCTTGGTTGGAGGGCGCCGTGACGCCGCGCGTGGCGGCCGGCGAGCCCCTCGTGCCGCCCGAAGTGCCCCTCGAAGGCACACCTCCGATCCGGTTACCCCGCACCCTGCCCGACGGCATCGAGCTCCGGCTGCCGCCGCTTTCCGACGACTTCGAGCTCCGGCTGCCGCCGCTTCCCGACGACGCCCCCATCGAGTATCCGATCGAGACGCGGTCGTACCTCGAAGAGCCCTTCCCGTTTCACCTCGGCGTGCTCGGGGTGACGCCGCTGCTCACCGCCATGCTCCTCATCGAGCTGCTCGCCGCGGCGGTCCCGCGCTGGCGCCCGCGGCGGCACGGTGGTGGTGTCGCGCGGCGCCCGCTCGTCCGTGCCGCGTTCCTACTGGCCGGCGTCCTCGCGGTCATCCAGGCCTTCGGCGTCGCCGTGTACGCGCGCGGCATGGGGATCGCCGCGCACGGCATGGGCCCGACGCTCGCCATCATCCTCTTGTCCGTCCTCGGTCTCGCGCTTCTCGCGGGCGCGATGTGGCTCTCGAGCCGCTTCGGCGTCGCGAACGGCTTCGTCGTCTTCGTCGTCTTCTTGGCCATCCCGATCTGGCTCCCCCAGCTCCTCCACACTTGGGGCGCCGAGGACCGCGAGTACGCCTGGCACTTCATCCTGGTCGGCGTGGCCGCGACCGTCGCGGTCCTGACGCTGCGTCCGGACGGGCGTCGGCTGCCGATCTCAGGGCTCTTGCCGCTGACGATTCCCATCCAGGTCGCCGGGCTCGTCGCCCTCGTCGCCGCGCTCACCGTCCCGGACCTCATGAACATCACGCACCCGTCGGCCGCCGTCCGCACCGTGCTCATCGGCGTCATGGCGGTCGGGATCCCCTGGCTCGCGCTGCGGCGACGCCCGCACACGCCGTCGTCGACGCCCGGCGACACCCGTCGCTCGCTTGCGAAGCGCGCGCAGCGCGTGCCCATGGCACATTCGCTGGCCCTCTCGGCCGCCTATATCGCGGTCCTCTACGCCATCAACGCCCTCGCCTCCCCGAACCCATCGCTGCTCGCCGTCGGCCAGGAGTTCATTCTCATCGCCACCACGACCGCCGCTATCTGGGACGTCCTCGCCGAGCTCGACGCGCGCTGGCGCCACGGCCCCCTCGTCGCCGCCTGGCCCTTCCACGACGTCGACGCCGCCGAGCGCGTCGCCGCCGCCCTCACCGCGCGCGGCATCCCCGCGTTCCTGCGCACCCATCGCCTGCACACGCTCGTCCGCATCCTCGGCCCCTGGTTCGCGACCGAGCTCATGGTGCCCCCCGCGGCGGTCGAACTGGCGCGCCAACTCGCCGAGACCGACCACGCACAACCAGCCCTCGCGGCCGCCGCCGAGGCCCTGGCCTGAGCGCCACGCAACTGCGCAACGGGCAAGCGCAGGGCGCTCTTCGCGCGTTCAGAACCTGAGCGGCCGGAGCGCGTCGGCCCGCGCGACCGGCAGCGCCACGGGGACCACCGGCAGCGACCGATCGGGCACCAGCGCCTCGAACCCCGCGACCATCGGCAGGCTCCGATACGCGTCCGACAGGCGCCACGCGTCCCAGAACCGCGCGATTGGCAAACGGGCCACGGCCCCGTCGGCCGGGTCGTTGAAGATCACCTCGCCGCGCTCGAACCCATGCACGACCACCCAGTGCAGCCCCGGCGCCTCGAGCCCCCAGAGCGGCGCCGCCTCGGCCAGAATCACCACCGGCCGCCGCTCGGCGATCGCCTGTTTCAGCCCAATCACCGACCACGCCTCGAGCGGGATCCACGGATGCTCGAACGCCTCCCAGCGCGCGGCGCCGAAGCGCTCGAGGCTCTCCTTCATCATCGCCCGCGTCGTCATCCCCGCGTCATACCCGGGCAGCCGCATCTGCCGAAGCGGGAACGCCTGCCAACTCCACTCGCCGACGGTGTCGCGCAACGCACGCAACTCCGCGGGAGTGCTCACTTTTTGGAACGCCGCCAGCGTCATCGCCGCGGTCGTCGGCCCGCAGTTGGTCTTGTCGCCGCGCTGCCGAATCACCGGCATCGGCACGTCGAACTGCATCGCCGTGATCGGCTCTTCGGCGCGCAGCGGGCGGATGACGGGCCCGTCGGAGCGGACCGACCCCGAGGCCACCTGCGTCGACTCGCGCTCGTGGCGCGTCTCGCCCTCCAGACCCTCGCGCACCGCGCCCGACGCAGCCGCCGCGAGCTCGTCGGGCAGCTCGGCCCGCGCCCCCGCATGAGCGACCACGACCGCCAGGAGCCCCACCCACCCGCTGTGCCGCGCGTACCTCATCCGCCACCTCGTTGTCGGGTGAACGCGCGATGGCGGTCCGGCACTTCTGGGAACATCGAGGTCCTGATTTCAATCGGAGGACGCCGGCGTCAAAGACTGAGCCGGCTTCATTGCCTACTGTAGTCGCACGCGCTCCCCGTTTCCTGGTTTTGGGCACTTTTTCTTCGGCGGCCTCCCGGCCCAGAGGCGCCGCGATCGCGCGCTGGCGCTTGCGAAGCGGCGGAGCCCGACGGCTCGTGATTGACACCGGGATCGATTAGCGGCAGGTATCGGACCGCTCACGGTGATTCGCGAAGGCCGCGAGGCTGCCCGCGGACGGCGGGAAAGCGCGGGGAGGCGGGCTCTTGGACAACGGCACCCACATCCAGGCCGGCACGGTCGTGGTCGGAACGGTTCGCGGCAAAGGCCCGCTCACCGTCGCCGGACGCATCGACGGCAAGGTCTTCATCGACGGCGACGTGCGCATCGCCGCGCGCGCGGCCGTCACGAGCGACATCGAGGCGGACGTCGTCGAGGTGCGCGGCCTCGTCAAGGGCAACATCAAGGCGCGCCAGCAGGTCGTCGTCGACGCGGGCGCGCAGGTCGAGGGCACCATTGAAGGTGCGCGCATCGAGATCGACCCCGCCGCGCGCGTCAAGGGACGCCTCGTGATGCCGCTGCAACTGCCGCGTGGCGTGCGGGGCCCGACCCCGGCGCGCGACGCGTGGAGCACCTAAACCACCCAGGTCCCGCGCGTGCGCGGGCCGGACGGAGCACGGAAACAGCCATGGCAGAGTCCATCATCGGGCCGAACATCACGATCGAAGGTGACATCACCGGGACCGACGCGCTGACCATCTTGGGCAACGTGCGCGGCGGCAAAATCCAGGTGAAGGAAGGCGTCATCGTCGCGCCGACCGGGCGCGTCGACGGCGAGGTCGAGTCGGCCGGCCTCGAGATCGCCGGGGCAGTGACCGGCAACGTGTCCGCCTCGGACAAGGTCGAAATCAAGTCCGGCGGAAAGCTCGTCGGCGACGTGAAATCCCCGCGGATCCTCATCGCGGATGGGGCGTCGTTCAAGGGCAACATCAACATGCAGGGATGACGCTGTGAACGACGTAGCGCACATTTCAGCTGGTCATCGCGTCGTGGGCACCGTGTCTGCGGCCGAGGACCTCGTCATCCTCGGGCGGGTCGAGGGGCGGATCCAGTCCGAAGGCATGGTCACGGTTGAGGTCGGGGCCATCGTCGAGGCGGAGATTCTGGCCCGTCACGTCCTCATCCGCGGGGTCGTCGTCGGCGACGTGAACGGGGTCGAGGGCATCGAGGTCGCGGCCCAGGCGCAAGTGCTGGGCGATCTCAGGACGCGCCGCTTGGCCCTGCGCGCCGGCGGGCGCGTGGCCGGGGCGGTCACGACCGGCATCGAGGTCCAGCCCTTCATCTACGCCGGCAAGTCGGCCGCGCAGAGCGCGTGGCGTTCGCGCACGACGACGGTGCCGATGGGCGGCGCGCGCAGTGCGTGGCCGGTCGACGAGGTCGTCGAGTCGGTCTCGGCCAGGAGCGGCGCCGGTGGTGGCAGTGAAGCCCGCAAGACGAGCAGCGAGCCGTCGCGCGAAATCCTCTGAGGCCGCCATTCTGAGCGGTCCCCAGGGGCGCGCGCGTTTCGTCGGAGCGACCGGCCGCTGGCTGTTGGCGCTCGCCGTGGCGGGGCTCGCGACGCCCGCGGCGGTCGGAGCGTGCGGGTCGAGCACGTACGGGGACGTGCAGGAGACGTGGACGCGCGCGAAGGACGCCTACGACGGCTTCGAGGTGAAGGCGTTTGCGGCCGCGACCCTGAAGGTGTTGCCGTTCCGGCGCGCGTACGTGGACGAGTACGCGCGGCTCTTTGCGCTGACGAAGGAGCAGCGCGAGGCGATGCTCGAGAACGAGCGCGACGAGGACCGTCGCAGCCTCGTCGTGATGGTCGCGTTCTACACGCCACAGACGGCGTGGAACGATCTGAACCCGGCGCGCGGGATCTGGGAGGTGCGCTTGGAAAGCGGTCCCGGCGACATCGTGCACCCGTTCGCCGTGACGCGCGTGAGCCAGCAGCGCAATCCGACCTGGCAGGCGCTGTTCCCGTATGTCGGCGCGCACCACGTGTTCTATGAACTGAAGTTCGAGCGCGACCTCCCTGACGGGCGACCGTTTGCGCGCGGCGGCGACCGGGTGGACCTCGTCATCGCGGGGGCGCCGACGCAGCTCCGCCTCGCCTGGAAGATGCCCTGAGATGGTGATGCGCTTCAGCCGCATGCCGGATGGGACGCGACTCGCGTACAACCTCTATGGACCGCGGCTGCGCGGCGAGTCGGCGCGCGGGCGCATCGTCCTCTGCGACGGCATCTCGTGCGACGGGTACATCTTCCAGCACCTGCGGCCCGCGTTCGAGGGCGACTACGACATCCTCCACATGAACTACCGCGGGCACGGGCGCTCGGGCTTGCCACGCGACCCGACGGCCTCGACGCTGCCGCATCTGGCGGCCGACCACGCGTTCCTCATGGCCGAGCTCGGGTTCGAGGACGCGGTCTTCATCGGGCACTCGATGGGGGTCCTGGTCGCGCTCGAGACGGCGTTCCGGTATCCGCAGCGGGTCAGCGCCGGCGTGCTGACCTGCGGCGCGTCGGGGCGGCTCCTCGACAGCTTCAAGCACACTGATTTCGGCCTGCGCATCCTGCCGCTCGTCGACCTCGTGGCGCGGCGTTTTCGGAGCAGGTTCGCGGCGGCGCTGCGCGTCCTCATGCCGAGCCCGATCACATACCTCATCGCCGCGACCGAGATTCGAGGCGACCGCCTCAAGCCGAAGGACCTCCAGCCGTACCTCGAGCACTTCGCGCGTATGCCGGTGGATCTGTTCGTGAATCTCCTCGAGGACGCGGCCGAGCGGACGACGCTGCCGTATCTGGGGCGCCTGACGCAGCCGTTTCTCGTCATCGCCGGCGAGGATGACGGCGTGACACCGCTGCCGGCAACGCGCCTCTTGGCGCGGACGCTGAGGGACGCGCAGCTCCTGGTCGTGCCCAAGACGAGCCACACGGCGCCGATCGAGGATCCAGAGGTCTTCGAGAAGGCCGTCCGGGAGTTCCTCGCGCGCCTCGACGCGTGCAAGACGGCGTTGCCTGCACGCGGGCCATGGCCGGCCGAGGCCTGGTCCGCTGCGCCGGTTGGCCCGGGTTAGAGCTGGTTAGAGTTCGGTGCGCTTGACGGCGTAGCGCGGGGCGCTGCGGACGCGCTCGGCGGCCTCGGCGAGGTCGCGCACGAAGATGGTGTTGCCGCGGTGCGGGTTCAAGCCCGGAAGCGGGGTCAGCGTGCGCGCGAACGGCGCGTAGTCGACCGGCGTGAAACCGAAGCTGCGGATGCGCGCGAGGACGGCCTCGTGGTGGCGCGAGACCTCGACGATCAGCGCGCGACACGCGGGCGAGGCGAAGACCGTCGCGCCGCCGGCGAGGACGCCGAGCTCGAAGCCCTCGACGTCGATCTTGGCGAGCGTCGGGATATCGGCGGCAAGGACGTCATCGACGCGACGGACCTCGATCGAGAGCGCGTTTGCGGCGTTCTCGTCGGGCTCGAGCAGGCGGTTCTCGCAGTCCTTGTCGCCGGTCATGGCCTGGGTGCGCGCGCTGTCCCCGAGGCCGTAGGGATGAAGCGTCGTCTTCGCGGCCATGCCGTTGACATCGACGTTGTCGCGCAGCGCGGCAAACGTGCCCGGCACCGGCTCGAAGGCGTGGACGCGCGCGCCGACCGCGGCACCGGCGAGCACGGTGTAGGAGCCGACGTTGGCGCCCATATCGGCGAAGACGTCGGCGGGGCGGAGGAAGTGGAGCGCGAAGGCCATGTCCTCGAGCTCGTGGAGGCCGCAGTAGATATTGCCGGTCGCGCCCTGCATGCCGGGACGGACCAGGAGGCGCGCGCGGCCGACGAACGGCACGACGAGCGGCCCGGGCGCGAGGCGGCTCGCGAGCTGCCATTGGACCCAGTCGCGCAGGGAAAGAACCGGATGCCGCCCGGCGAGCGGGTGGCGGAGGATGAAGCGCGCGGTGCCGAGGATGCTCATGCCGCGGGGACCGTTCGGACGAGCGACCAGACGATGACCGCGACGCCCGCGCAGAAGCAGTAGATTGCAAAGAGGTGCAAGCGTCCCTTCTGCAGCACGCGGATGAGCCACGTCAGCGCGAAGTAGCCGACGATGGCGGCGACGGCGGCGCCGACGATCCCCTGGGCCCACGGGACGTTGTGGAACCCGGACTCGCTGGCGCTCTTGAGCTTGACGAGGAAGGCGCCGAGCACGGCGGGGATCGAGAGGACGAACGAGAACGTGGCGGCCGCGTCCTGGCGGAGACCGCTCGCGAGGCCGCTGCTGATCGTCGAGCCGGAGCGCGACACGCCGCGGAAGACGGCGGAGATCCCCTGGAACGTGCCGACGACGAGCGCGTCGCGCAGGCGCAGGTCCTCGATGGCGCGGCCCGAGGTCTCGCGGCGCGCCTGGAAGTAGCGAATCGAGAGGAGGAGCAGGCCCGTCACGATGAGGTCGACGCCGACGAAGGCGGGCGTCATGACGGCGTCCACGCGCTTCTCGAAGAGGATGGCGAGCACGCCAGTCGGGACGCACGCGACGAGCGTCCAGGCGACGACGCGCAGGTCGGGTTCGAGGCGCCACTGCTCGCGGAGGTGCCCGGGGCGGCGCAGCGCGCGGCCGGTCGCGGCGAGCAGGCGTCCGAGGATCGCGCGATATACGATGACGACGGCCGCGAGCGTGCCGAGGTGCAGCATCAGATCGAAGAGCACGTCGGGGCGGGTGCCGCTCATCTCTTCGAGCACGCGCAGGTGCCCCGACGACGAGATCGGCAGGAACTCGGCGACCCCTTGGAAGGCCGCGAGGAGAATCGCCAGACCCCAATCCATCGCATCCTCCGCCCGTGTCGGTAGCGCTTTGGCGATCGGGTGTCAAAGAAGCCGTGGCACGGTCACGCCGGGGGGACTCGGTCGTCGGCGCGCATTCGCGGGCGGCGGTGCGAGGTCCGAAAACGGCGAGACAGCGCTGGGGTCGGGCGCTACAAGGCGGCCATGACGATGAACGCGGAGACCTGCTACGGCGCCATGGTGGCGCGCGATCGACGCTTCGATGGCCTGTTCTACGTCGGCGTGAAGACGACCGGGATCTACTGCCGACCGATCTGTCCCGTGCGCCTTCCGGCGGCTGCGAACTGCACGTTCTTCCGCTGCGCCGCCGAGGCCGAGAAACACGGTTTCCGGGCGTGTCTGCGCTGCCGGCCGGAGCTCGCGCCAGGACGTGCGAGCGTCGACGCGCGGGCCGATCTCGCCGAGCGCGCGGCGCGCCAGATCGACGCGGGCTACCTCGACGCGCATTCGGTCGAGGCGCTGTCGGACCGCCTCGGGGCGAGCGCGCGGCATGTGCGGCGGGCGCTCGAGGCCGAGCTCGGCGTGACGCCGGTGGAGTTCGCGCAGACGCGGCGCCTCGCGATCGCGAAGCGGCTCTTGCACGACACGACGCTGCCGCTTGTCGAGGTCGCGGCGGCGTCGGGATTCGCGAGCCTCAGGCGCTTCAATGCGGCGTTCGCGGAGCGCTTCGGGCGACCGCCGTCAGCGCTCAGGCGCGACGCGGGGCGCTACGTCGGCCACGCCGACGCGATCGTCTTGCGGCTCGACTATCGGCCGCCGATGGACTGGGGTGACACGCTCGCGTTTCTCGCGGGGCGCGCGATCCCGGACCTCGAGCATATCGATCCTGCGAGAGGGACCTACACGCGGCGGCTCGGCGGGGGTGGTGAGGTTCATGTCGCCGCGCATGCGCGCGAGCCTTATCTCATCGCGCACGTGTCGCTCGATCGCGTCGGGCCGCTCGGGGCGCTCACGCAGCGGCTGCGCAGTCTCTTCGATCTCGACATGCGCCCGGACGTCATCGCGGCGCAGCTCGGCCGCGATCCACGCCTTGCCCACTCGGTCGCGCTGCGGCCCGGGCTGCGGGTGCCCGGGGCCTTCGATGGTTTCGAGACGGCCGTGCGCGCCGTGCTCGGTCAGCAGGTCTCGGTGGCCGCGGCGACCACGCTCGCCCGCCGCCTCGTCGCGCGTCATGGCAGGTTTCCGGATGCAGACACCCTCGCGGCATCGCCGCTCGCGGAGGTCCGGGCGATCGGGCTGCCGACGAAACGCGCCGAGACGCTGCTCGGGCTCGCGCGCGCGGTCGCCGACGGTCGCATTGATCTGACGGGAGCGGGCGCGGGCGGCGATCCCGAGGCGACGATCGCGCGCCTCGTCGAGCTGCCGGGGTTCGGTCCCTGGACCGCCAACTACCTCGCGATGCGCGCGCTCCACTGGCCGAATGCGTTTCCAGCAGCGGATCTCGGCGTGAAAAAGGCGCTCGGCCTGACGCGCCCGCGCGACATTCTCGCGCGCGCCGAGCGCTGGGCGCCGTGGCGCGCCTACGCCGTGATGCACCTTTGGCGCAGCCTGGGAGACCCATCATGAAGAGACGTTGGACCATGGCCTCGCCGCTCGGCACGCTCGAGCTCGTCGCGACCGACGACGCACTCACGGACGTGTGGTTCGGGGTGCCGGGCGCCGGGCGATTCGTTGGTGTACCAACTATTTCCGACGTCGGCGCACACCCGGTGCTGGCGCGGGCGGCGACCCAGCTCGCCGCGTACTTTGCCGGCACGCGCACCGGCTTCGAGCTCCCGCTCGGGCCCGCGGGCACGCCGTTCCAGCAGCGGGTCTGGCGTGCGCTCTTGGCGATCCCGTATGGCGCGCGCTGCTCCTATCGCGACATCGCGAACGCGATCGGAGAGCCGACCGCCACGCGCGCCGTCGGCGCCGCGAACGGCAAGAACCCGCTCGGCATCATCGTGCCATGCCATCGGGTGGTCGGCGCGGACGGCTCGCTGACCGGCTACGCAGGCGGCCTCGAGGCCAAGCGCTGGCTCCTCCGCCACGAGGCGGAGCACACGCCGTTCACGCTCGCGCGCGCCTAACCAGGATCGCCTTGATCGTGATCCAATCGCGATCCTTCGTCACTTCCTCGCTCGCTTGTGCGCCGTACGTCGAGTACGGCTCCGCGCTCGCTCGCTCGTTCCTCGGCTGGCGATTGGCTCAGCGTCAATGCGACCCTGGTTAGTGGGCCGGCGGCCAGCAGGTGAGGAGGCGATCGACGGCCGCCAGGACCGGGAGGGCGCCGCTCTCGACCGCGGCCTCGATGGACGCGAGCTCGCCAGCCAGCTCGTGCCGGATCCGGTCGCGCACGCGCTCGTCGACCAGGGCCCAGAGCCAACGCAGGTTCTGGCCGGCGCGCTGGGCGGCCAGCTTGCCGTTCAGCGCCTGGCGCGCGACGTGGGCGTCCGCGGCGGCGAGGACCTCGGCGATCCCCAGGCCCTCGAGGGCGCTGGTGACGAGCACCTCGGGCGGCTCGCCGGCCGGATGGAGGAGACGCAGGGCCGCGCGCAAGTGGGCCGCGGCGCGATGCGCGGGGCGCTCGAGCTCGCCGTCGGCCTTGGTCACGACGACGAGGTCGGCCATCTCCATGATGCCGCGCTTGATGCCTTGGAGCTCGTCGCCGGCGCCCGGGAGCGCGAGCAGGACGAAGGTGTCGACCAGGTGCGCGACGGCGGTCTCGGATTGGCCGACGCCGACCGTCTCGATGAGGACATGGGAGCAGCCGGCCGCTTCGAGGACGAGCGTCGCCTCGCGGGTGCGGGCCGCAACGCCCCCGAGCGTGCCGCCGGCCGGGGACGGACGAATGAAGGCGCGGGAGTCGGTCGCGAGACGGGGCATGCGGGTCTTGTCGCCGCGGATCGAGCCGCCGGTTTTCTCCGAGGTGGGGTCGTCGGCGAGGACGCCGATGCTGAGGCGCGCGGGAGGGTCGGCAGGGTCGGTGGGGCCGGGCGCCGCGAGGTCGCAGAGCGCGAGGCCGAAGGCGTCGATGAACGTGCTCTTGCCGACGCCCGGGACGCCGGTGATGCCGATGCGGTGGGCGCGTCCGGTGTCGGGCGCGAGGCGCGCGAGGAGCTGATGCGCGTGCGCGCGGTCGTCGGGGTGCTTGGACTCGACGAGCGTGATGGAGCGGCCGAGCGTGGCGCGTTCGGCGGCGCGGATGCCGGCCACCATCGCGTCGAGATCGAACGGCGGTCTCACGGGTTCGGGCCCGCGCCGGCGAGCGTGTCGAGCAGCGCCTGCGCGGCCTCGCGGATGACGGTGCCGGGGCCGAAGATGGCGCTCGCGCCGGCCGCCGTGAGGGCCGCGTAGTCCTGGGGGGGGACGACCCCACCCACGACGATGAGGATGTCGCGGCGGCCGCGGTGGTCGAGCTCGGCGCGCAGCTCGGGGACGAGCGTCAGGTGACCGGCAGCGAGCGAGCTCACGCCGACGATGTGAACGTCGTTCTCGACCGCGGCCTGAGCGGTCTCGGAGGGGGTCGATGCGCCAGTTGTTTTCGATGAGCTTTATGGCGGGCGCGTCGGCTACAAAGTGGCAGATCACGTAGTGCCCGTCCCGTGAGTGCTTGATCGGGTAGAA
>SXGT01710087.1_pt1 | contig 11219 bp, 7 predicted proteins | sample 3176221 | NCBI WGS metagenome assembly SXGT01 (sample SAMN11356862, study PRJNA531348) | freshwater metagenome | isolation source: freshwater sample F1-120 | place: China: Fuxian Lake, Yuxi | collected 2017-12-25
ATCCAGCCCCTCCACCACATCCACGACATACCGCGCCAGATGCGCTTCCGGTAGCCACTCCTGCACCGAGGGCGGCAGCAGGTAGTCAGTGTCTCGATCTATCGGGTGAAAGGCCATCGCAATCTTTCGCTGATTTAGCATGTATGTTTATAGCATATTCAGGACTAAGCCCGACAGACTGCTAGCGTTTCCTCTGGCGTCAGATCTCCATTGAAAACCTGCCCGGCCGTCGGAGTGTCGTGTTGTCGTGTCATTGCGAAGTACGTTTGCATGGATGTTGTTTCATATGGGCATTCGGTTCGCGAAGCGTGTCTTCATGCTTGGCCGATTGCAGCGTATTGGTGACATACCGCCGTCCCGCCAGCGCCGACTTTTGCAGAACAACTCCTCGGTCACGTTTCCAACGGCGCGTTCCCGCGCATCAACTGGAGGAAATGCAGGTGGCGGCCAGAACTGACAATCCAGGAGTCGGCGATGAGTTCGCGGAACTCTGTGGCATCGCCAACCCATTGGGCTTGCCACCCTGCCGTGCGATCGGCCCATTTGATATTGCAGGGACCGACATTGCCGCGATCAATTTGAACCCACACGTTGCCAGAGCGGTGCATCGAGTCGAAATCGGTCGAAAGCCCATCCGGCAGGGGGAAATCGAGATCCTCGTCACTCCACTCTTCAGTCCAGAATGGCCGGTAGGTGGATAAACACACGCCAGTCTGCCCATCCCACAGGCGCAGGGTGTGGTCGTCGGACCACGACAGGATCCGGCCGTCGGGTAGATCTAGGACGCCATTGACATAGCCCTTATGCCCTTTCATTACCGCCAGCGCCGCGCCGGTCTGCCCATCCCACAGGCGCAGGGTGTGGTCGGGGGAACGGGAGGTACCGCACCACGACAGTATCCGGCCGTCGGCGAGGACTAGGACACCATCAACATTGGCCTTATGCCCTTTCATTGCCGCCAGTGCCGCACCCGTTTGCCCATCCCACAGACGTAGCGTCCTGCCCGCCCACGACAGAATCCGGCCGTCGGGGAGAGCTAGGACACCCTTGACATTGCCCTTATACCCTTTCATTACCGCCAGTGCCACACCCGTTTGCCCACCCCATAGGCGCAGGGTGTGGTCGTCGGACCATGACAGAATCCGACCGTCGGGCAGTACCAAGGCACCGATGACCTCGGCGGTATGCCCCTCCAGCACCGCCAGCGCGGAGCCACTCTGACGATCCCACAGGCGCAGCGTGCGATCCCCCCACGACAGGATGCGGCCGTCGGGGAGGAGTAAGGTGTCCCGGACCACCCCAGGCACAGAGAGTGCTGCGCCCGTCTGCCTATCCCACAGGCGCAGCCCGTTATTGCCCCACGACAGTATTCGGCCATCAGGGAGGAGCCGGGCGCCATCGGTGCCTTCCTCAATTACCGCCAGTGCCGCACCCGTTTGCCCATCCCACAGGCGCAGCGTGCCGTCCCGCGACCACGACAGGATCTGGCTGTCGGGCAGTGCCATGGCACCATTGACCTTATTGGTATGCCCTTTCATTGCCGCTAGGGCCACGCCAGTCTGCCCATCCCACAGGCGCAGCGTGGTGTCGCCAGCACGCATCAGGTATGACCATGAAAGTATCCGGCCGCCGGGCAGGGCAAGGGTATCAGTGATTCTCTCGGTATGCCCCTCCAGCGGAGTCAGCACCGCATCCGTCTGCCCATCCCACAGCCGCAGGGTGTGATCGATATCAAAGGACCACGACAGTATCCGATTGTCGGGGAGGAGCAAGACGTCACGGATACGATCGGTATGTCCCGCCATCACAGACCGTGGGATGCCGGTCTGCCCATCCCATAGGCGCAAGGTTCCGTCCCGGGACCAGGTCAAGATCTGGCCGTCGGGCGTGACCTTTACGCCAACTACAACTTGGGTATGCCCCTCCAGAACCGCCAGCGCGGCGCCACTCTGACCATCCCACAGGCGCAGGGTGGCGCCGGTAGATCCAGGAACATACGCGGACCACGACAGAATTCGGCTGTCTGGCATGACCATGGCACCACCGACATACTCGGTATGCCCCGCCATAACCGCTAGTGCCGCACCCGTCTGCCCATCCCACAGGCGCAGTGTTTTGTCGGTTGACCACGACAGAATCCGGCTGTCTGGCATGACCAGGGCACCACCGACTGACTCGGTATGCCCCGCCATAACCGCTAGTGCCGCACCCGTCTGCCCATCCCACAGGCGCAGTGTTTTGTCGTCTGACCACGACAGGATCCGGCCGTCGGGTAGATCTAGGGCGCCAGAGACAAGGCCCTTATGCGCTTTCATTACCGCCAGTGCCGCGCCCGTCTGCCCATCCCACAGCCGCAGGGTGTGGTCGGGGGAACGGGAGGCACCGCACCACGACAGAATCCGGCCGTCGGGTAGAGCTAGGACGCCACTGACATGGCCCTTATGCCCTTTCATTACCGCCAGTGCCGCACCCGTTTGCCCATCCCACAGGCGCAGCGTTCTTCTATTCCACGACAGAATCCGGCCGTCGGGGAGAACTAGGTCTTCATCATTATGGACATGGTAGTCATACACTTTCGTTATCGCCAGTGCCGCACCCGTCTGCGCATCCCACAGGCCCAGCGTCCCGTACCCCCACGACCGGATCCGGCCGTCGGGGAGAACCAAGGCGTCCTTGATTTTGCGGGTATGTCCTTCCATCACCGCCAGTCCTGCGCCCGTAAGACCATCCCACAGGCGCAGAGTGCGCCCCCCCCACGACAGAATCCGACCGTCAGTCAGTACCAAGGCACCGGTGATCCAGCTGGTATGCCCCTCTAGCACCGCCAGCGCGGAACCACTCTGACCATTCCACAGGCGCAGCGTGCAATCCCCCCACGACAGAATCCGACCGTCGGGGAGGAGTAAGGCGCCGCTGACGAATTCGGTATGCCCCTCCATCACCGCCAGCAGGGGGTTGTGGCCCTTCGTCGCTGGTCGCGTCTTGTTCCTCACCCAGACCCAGTCGCAGTGCCTCTGACTCAGCCACGCCTCGGCCGCCTGCGTGATGACACTGTCATCAGCCTCCTCAATCGCGACCTGCAGCAGGATCTTGTGCGCCGGCCATAGCGCTGTACCTCGGCGCAGATAATGGGCATTTCTTCGCATGAAACTGTTCCATTCCTTGAGCTTCGCGCTTTGCGGCTGCTTCTCCAGCGCGTCCTTCAGGCGCAGATAGTCCTCCAGCAGATCTTCCACCAGTCCAGCCTCACACTTCGCCATGGCGAAGTCGAAGTCGGTGAGCAGGGCTTCGGCCTCGGGTAACAGGCCGGCCTTGATCAGTTGCCAGGGTAGCTCCATGAGGCGACGCAGGTTGGGCTGACGGCTGCTTCTGCCCTCCTGTCCCTCCAAACGAAGGGGTTGGCTGCCGAAATAATCGGCCAGACGCTGATGCACCACGGCGGCATCATCTTTCAGACTGACCTTGGCGATCTCCTCGCCGAGGATGCGGTGAAAGAAGCGGTGCAGCAGGCTACCGCCGATGTTCTGTGCCGCCAACCAAGGGGCGAGTTCAGAATGGATGCGAGACCAGATCACCGGCGGCAGGGAATCCACGTCGGGCTGGTCTGGGTTCTTGCGCGTGTCGAACTCTGCCTTGGCGTCCGGATCCCGCCACAGCAGGTCACGCATTTCCTCATCCGAGACGCCGTAGCGGGAAGCACACAGGTAGTCGAGTGCTCGGTCCGCAATCGCCTTGCCATGCGTATCGTGCAAACGCCGGACAATTTCGACGATCAGGATTTCAATCGTGTTGGGCAGGTGTTCAGGTGCCTGCCAGGAATGCCATTGCCGGGCAATGCCGGCGGCGAGGACGAGATACAACGGCCGCCCATCGTGCGCGAAGGCATCGAGCACCGCCTTGCGCTGTTCCTGAGTCAGGCAACGTTTGCGCTCGGGAGCGACGGCTTCGCCCGCGAGCAGCAAGGCGACGAGGAGCGTGCCCCCTTCCTCGCGGGTGAAGGCCGGCAAGGCAATCCGGGTGGCTTCGGGAAAGCGGCGGCAGGCGGCCTCTTGCACTCGACCATCCAACACCGAGAGCATCAGCGCGGCACAGTGCGGCATCTCGACCGGCAGCCAGCGGTGCTCGCGGGTTTCAAGATTCGGGGCAAACTGATCGAGCGCATCGAGGACGAGCAGCAACGGCTTCTCGGGGGTGGCCCAGGCCAGCCGTTCGGGCAGGGCTTCGATGAGTTCCTTGAGGCCACCCTCTGGTAGATCTTCCGGCTGACCGTACTCGCGGGCGAGTTCGACCAGCAGGCCGCGCAGCAGGCTGATCAGTTCAATGGAATCTGGGGTGGTGCCGACAAAGCGGCTAATGATGACGGCCTCCGGATGCCGCTTCTTGAGCTCGTCGATGCCTTTGGCCATGAAGGAGGATTTGCCGGAGCCGCCGGGGGCATGAACGATGACGGGGGGCGAGCCGGGTTGAGAATCGCTGCCGTCGTCGCTCTCGTTCTCGGCATCGTCCTCGTAATCCTCAACGTCATCGTTTTCCGCGGTGGGCGGCGGACTCAGTGCCGCATCGGCCCAGTCCATGAGTTGGGCCAACTCCGCTTCCCGGCCGATGAATCCTTGCACGTGATCCTTGGCAAACTGGGTGTGGCGGTCGATTTCCTGTTGCAGCGCATCGCCCCCGGTGTCTTGCAGTTCGTGGTCGATCTGTGCGAGCAGTGCCTGTTGAACGTCGGCACAGAGTTTTTTGATGTGCTTCGTGGTGAGTGGTTTCTTTTCTTTGCCATTCCATTTGCAGTCGTAGTCAAAGCAATGATCCGTCGGGAGCTTCTTGCGGATTTCCTGGCGCAGTTCGCCGCGCAGGGCTTGGGCTTCCGGGTCGGGCTTGCCGTTCCGCAGCAGATCGGTAAAGCGCTTGGCCGACTCGCCCGCGGCATCAAGTCCTTCGATGTTGCGGAAGAAGCTGAAGACATGTTCAGGGGCATCGGGGACCGAGAAGGTGCCCTTGATGATTTCGAGGTGGGTGGCAGAGAGGAAGTAGCGCTCACGCCGTTCCTTCGACATCACCGCTGCGGTGGCTGCCGCCCGCAAAATCTGTAACAGGCGACTTTCGACTTGGCTCCAGGCGGCGTAGTCGCGGTGCTTCTCGTCGCGTGGCAAGAGACGATAGTGCGGCGGGATGGCGTTGTCGTCGCGGCGATACCAGTCCTGCATCAGTTTGCGGTCGTCTACGGTCGCCAAGGTAGCAAGGAGCGTCTCGAATTCGCTCACCGGAATCTCCGCTGGCAAGGGCCGCCAGCCATAGCGGTCGCCGATGAGCATGACGAAGTTGGGGCGCGGTGACAGGAGTCGGCAGGCAGCGACTTCGTCGAGACAGATGCGCAGAGTGTCATGCGAGAGACCATCCGCTTCGCTCACCCCCCAGCGCAGGTCCACTACTTCAAAGGCCGCACCATGAGAGCGGCAACGGCTTTCGAGGACGGGCCAAACATCCCGCTTCAGTGCCTCGCGCTCGGCCTGGAAGTCGCCAAAGGTGGAGCTGAGGAAGATGCGGAAGGTTTTGGACATGGTGCTCACCCATTGGGGATAAAGGCGCGGAGTTTATGGGGGATTTGATCTGCGGTGGTATCGACTTCGGCAACTCAAAGCGAACTTCAACCACAGGGAAGCCGCCTGGATGGTGTTGCGCCTGACGGAACTGCTTGCATGGCAAGCGCCGGTAGAACCACGCGCCGAGTTGGCCCGCCAATGACCGGATGGCAGCGAGTTTTCACGAACACCCATACGCGTTCTTTCCCGATAGGGAAATATCGATTGCAGATTGCACGGCCCCAGTTGATAATGTCCCGAACGGGAAATTATAAAGACCATGGCATCCATTCGATCACCTCAACAACTTGGGAGTGCGCTGCGTGCCGCTCGCAAGCAACTGGGGCTGACACAGCCCCAGTTGGCCCTAGCGGCCGGGGTGGGCCTGCGCTTCATTGTCGAACTTGAAGCAGGCAAGCCCACCTTGCGACTGGAAAACGTGTTGCGGGTTATTGATGCCCTGGGGGGAGAGATTCAGTTAGTCGGATTGCCATCTGTTGCGGCGGACAATCAACCGGAAGGTGGCGGCCATGGCGCATGAACTGGACGTCTGGCTATTCACCAATCGCGTCGGCACGCTGGCGCTGGTCGATGGACGACTGATTTTTTGCTACGCACCGGGCTGGCTGTCGCAGCAAAACACGATGGCCTTGTCCGCCTCGCTGCCTCTGCAAGCAGATCCATTCGACGATCGCCAAACGCGCCCATTTTTTGCAGGGCTGCTGCCTGAAGGGCAGATGCGCCGCCTGATTGCGCAACAGTTCCAGGTTTCCGCTCAGAACGATTTTGCGCTGCTGGACCATATCGGCGGCGAATGCGCCGGCGCCGTGTCCTTCCTTGAACCGGGGCAGGCTTTACCTGTGCCGTCCGGCAAAGACGACGTTCAATGGCTGAGCGACGAGGACGTCGTTGCCCTCCTGGATGAGTTGCCGCGTCGCCCCATGTTGGCAGGCAAAGACGGCTTGCGGCTTTCTCTGGCGGGGACGCAAGACAAACTACCGGTGGTGTTCGATGGCGCACGCATCGGGTTGCCACGCGGCGGAACGCCGAGCTCCCATATCCTGAAACCCGCGATCCACACGGTGGAAGACAGCGTTATCAACGAGGGATTCTGCATGGCGCTGGCCGAGGCCATGCAACTCAAGCCCGCGAAAGCAAACGTTCACCGGGTGTTGGATCGCACGTTTCTGCTGGTTGAGCGCTACGACCGACGGGTCGATGCCCAAGGGCAGCGGAAGCGCCTGCATCAAGAAGATATCTGCCAGGCGCTGGGCGTGGTCCCGGAACTGAAATACCAGAACGAAGGAGGACCAGATCTGGCGCGCAGCTTCGAATTGATCCGCAGCGCGACGCGCCCGAGTGCGCCGCAGATCCTGCGACTGCTTGATTCGGTAATTTTTAACGCGCTGATCGGCAATCATGATGCGCACGCCAAGAATTTCTCACTGCTGTATTCAGGCAAGGCCCCCGTTCTGGCACCGCTTTACGATACGTTGTCGACCGCGGTGTATCCCACACTGACGCCGAAGATGGCGATGAAAATCGGCAGCAAGTATGCGTTCAGCGAAGTCCAGGCGCGGCACTGGGCGCAGTTTGCAGAAAGCGTGGGACTGGCCAAGGCACCGGCCAGACGGCGCATTCTGGAACTGGCAAGATCACTGCCAACCACAGCGCGCGGACTCCAATCGACCCCTGGGTTCAGCTTTGCTGGAAATGCGCTGATTGAACAGATCTTTGCCTTGATTGATCAGCGCTGCACCCTGACGATTCGACGGCTCACCGACCCCGCCGCCGAAAATGAGACGGTCACCGAACCCGCTGCCTGAGGTGGTGGCAAATTCGGGCAATGCTTGAACCGGCGCTCATTCCCTCCGTCCCGCCAGTGACACAAGGAAATCCCTGTGGAACGTCGACTTTTGCAAAAACTCGTTGGTCACGTTTCTAACGGCGCGTTGCCACGCATCAACTGGAGAAAGTGCAGATGGCGTTTCAGGGCATTCGGTTGGCGAAGCGTGTCTTCATGCTTGGCCGATTGCAGCAAATTGGTGACATACCGCCGTCCCGCCAACGCCGACTTTCGCATAACCATTCGCCGCCTTCAAACTTGTCACCCTCTGTTTCACACAGGAATTTCCACAGGCTGGTTTCCGCTGTAAAGCTGCAGGAAGCAGACTTGACCGTTGTCTTGGGTGACACACATACGACCATCGGCATAGAGTCCCGAGACGCGCTGCGATGGCCACGAACGCTCGCTGTTCGACCTCATGAAGGCAGATTACATCAGCCGTCAGTGATGCGACCCTGTCGAGCAGGAGTGCGTGACGGTCCGTAGGGTTAAGTGCTCCGGGCACGACTCCAGGGTATCGATCAGCGCGGGCGTAGGCGTCAGCGAGGATGTTCCAGGAGCAGACGGTGAATGACATGATGAGCGGCGAATGCAAGCGTCACAGCCAAGTAAATCGTCGAAATGATCCTGCTCATATTGCCTCCGCATGATGGCGTAATTTAAAAGTCGGCGATGGCGGGACGGCTACCGGAGAATTCAATAGTCGATTCCCGCGCAGAACTCATTGTGGCGTCTGAAGGACCTCCAAGGATTTATTGATGATGTCATCGTCCTTGGCGGTTTCGTGATCTGGCAAGTTTTTGGTGAGCAGCGTTCCATTTACCCGGAGAATTCGATCAAGTGACTTCATGGCTTTCTTGTTTTTCATTTTCATTGCTTCATCACCGATTGATCCATGACGGAAACCCATCATGAACATGAAGGCGCGATAACGTCTCTGCTCCATAGCGACCAAATCAGCCGCACAATTTTTGAATTTCTCCGCAGCGCCGACGATAGGATCCTCTTTCCCACCAAAAACAACATCCGCGACCGACTCTGGGTCTAATCCAGCATATCGAGCTTTGATTGCCAAATGATCGGCCGCATCTCGATTCGACTCCTTCTCGAAAAAGGAAAGGACTTTCCAGTCATTATCATCAACGGGCTTTTTATCGTAAGCGGCTTGATATCTTTTCGCGATGACATCAGCTTTGTCACCAAGCAGTGTGTCGGCAAAAAAATCGTCGATATCCAGTTGCTCAATCGCATAGCGAGCACGCTCGATTACATCCCTATCAGAATCGATTAATTCGCCCGATTTGGTACGCAATTGGGGAGACCTGCCGCTGGTTGCCAGAAGAATGAGGCGCTGCTTTGGCTCACGCGTCATGTCGCACTCGCCGAGCGCAGCCTGAAGGTCGCGGGCAATCACCGCACCGGCAATATCATCTTCCTCACAAACATAAATTGCGGAGGGCAGAGTCTTGGTCCGAATGAAGTGTTCTGCCGGGGTAAATTCAAAAACCTCAATTTCACAGGGAGGCAAGAGTTCCTCCAGGTAACTTGCATCTCCCGTATCTGCGGCAAGCCATCTGCGTGGGTCCGGCTTTCGTGCCAAGGCAGGATACTGTTGTGGCAAATCAGCATAGGCTTGAGCAGTGCCTTTCCCAGCCCAGACAATCTTCAGTTTTCCCTCTGGAGAATAAATACCGACACGTGCAAAGCGAAGAACCAGCGCAATGGCCAGTTCAGACACTCCGGTAATCATGATCGTCTGGGATATTTTATCTTTGCGGTCTGTAGTAACGTACAAGTCCGGCGGATACCTGTTAACGATGCCACGGGCTGCAATCTGATAAGGATTGAATGGTCTGACGTCCAGGTTCTTGCAAATATCCAGACTCAACCAATCTAAAAATAGACGAAACGAAGCTTCCGATTTTGTACGGACATGGATGACCGCCTTACTCGGAGATTGCCCCAGCCCTTTTAGCAACTGAAAATTTGCTTGTTCGTCTGGCAAAGCGAGGAAGATCTGATTTGCCGATATGCAGCCAAGATGCTGAAACAGGTTCTTCTGCTCTCCCCCCTTAACGGCGGCGTTCGCAGCAAGGATCACCGGAAGAAGTGCTCTGTTTTTTCCGCACCCACCGTCGTTGTGCGCTTCATCAAGAAATAAATCTTCCAGACGGTCATGTCCTTCTCGGTCCACAGCTGTAACGTTCCGATTTTGTTTTTGAGAGGCCTTCACAATCGCTTGGCCGATTTTGCCAAAGCCAAAAACAACATGGTGTCCCTTGATCCGCGAGATACCACGGCGTAGTAACCAGCCAAGGAACTGCTCTCTGTAAAGTGCCGAAATTGCAGAAAACGCAGCAATCGTAGGCAGCACGAGTTGCATCAAGAAAAGTCCGATAGTCAATCCACCACTCAAGTCGATGGATGAGAAAGATAAAACCTGCGGCAGCTCTTTGTTGAGGACAAGGAACTGCAAACTGGCGAAGAGTCCATGCCATAGCGCCACAGCCAATGTGGGGGGGGCTTTATTCTCATGGCCGCTCACGGCTTCAGCCTCAAGGGAATACCAGGCCCATAAAACAGTGGTGAACGTCACCAAACCCAGCAACCACCACCCGCCACGTTTCGAGAGGTGGCGCGTGATGACATCAAACATTCTGAAAAGGCGAAATGTGAATGGCATAGCTTGACACTCCTGTCTGCTTCGCTGCATATCAATCATGCCGCCTCATACAGTTTTGGGAATATATCCTTGGCCACGATCGCTGCATCATCGGGCCCATACCAGACACACCAATCCCCGGCCTGGCCTTGCAAGATGCCCCGATTGCCAGACAAAGGCACGGAGATCGCCTGCTCAAGTTGCACAGCCTCAACGAACGCCGTGCGCTTGGCATAGCGGCCTGGCGTCCCTGCAGGCTGACCACCCGCCGGCATGTATTTTTTGTCGAACGTGGCGCGCGGTATTGGCCATTGCTCCCCGGCGGTTCCCGTCACAATGGCATCGCCTGCAACACAGCTGACGGGGCCCTCCAGAGTCAGCACGCTGCGCGCCTCGGTGGCGAACTCGACGCCGACCTCGACTGGGCGGGTCTTGTATCGCGCCTGCGTCTCGCGCAGTTGATCTAATATGGTTGTCGTCATGTGGCGGCTCCTATGGTGTTGAATCCATTTCGTTGATGTTTGTCGTTGGGCATGCTTACTGTCAACGGCGTATGGCGATGTCGTGTCAAAAGGGCATTCTGTTCGTGAAGCCTGTCTTCATGCTTGGCCGATTGCAGCAGATTGGTGACATACCGCCGTCCCGCCAGAGCCGACTTTTGCAGAACCCCTCGCCACCCTCGAACTTGTCACCATCTGCCTCACACAGGAATTGCCACAGGCTGGTTTCCGCTGTAAAGCTGCAGGAAGCAGACTTGACCGTTGTCTTGGGTGACACACATGCGACCATCGGCATAGAGTCGTTGGGCCTCGGGAGTAGCCAATGGTTGCCAGATGATCCGCTCGACCACTTCATCACCGTCGAAGCGCATCAGGCAAACTCGATCACCTGCGCCCAGATAGTGATTGCGGACTCTTCGGGGGCCAACGGGTTCCTCCTCAAAATATCCGAATTCGCCATCACGGTTGGAGAACACCCTGAGCGGGTCACCATCGCGGCTCCATAGGCGCAAGGTGCCGTCAGCTGCCCCCGACACCAGGGTTCCGTCGGACCGCTCAAGGACGCCAATCACCCTCTCGGTGTGCCCCTCGAGCACCTTGAGCGGGTCACCGTCGCGGCTCCACAGTCGCAA
>SXGT01348499.1_pt1 | contig 11218 bp, 13 predicted proteins | sample 3176221 | NCBI WGS metagenome assembly SXGT01 (sample SAMN11356862, study PRJNA531348) | freshwater metagenome | isolation source: freshwater sample F1-120 | place: China: Fuxian Lake, Yuxi | collected 2017-12-25
CTGGCGCGCGAGCCCAAGAGCCGCTTCACGCTGATCTACGGCAATCGCATGCTGCGCTCGACCATGTTCAAGGAAGAACTGGAAGACCTGAAGAACCGCTACATGACGAGGCTCTCGCTGCAGCACGTGTTCTCCGACGAGCCGACCGATTCGCCGCTCAATATGGGCATCATGAATCGCGACAAGATCGGCGAGTTCCTCGCCACCGTGGTGCCGGCGCTGACTATCGATCACGTGTATGTCTGCGGCCCCTTCCAGATGAACGACGAGGCCGAGGCCGCACTGCTGGCGGCCGGTGTGCCGGAAGCGGCGATCCACATCGAGCGCTTCGGCGTCGCGCTTCCTGCCGGCGCGCCGGTGGGCGCCGTGGTGCATGAGGCGCGGCCGGGCGATGCCGAACAGGCCAAGGTGGTCATCATCCGCGACGGCATGCAGCGCGAAATCGACTTCCGCAAGGACCAGCCCAGTATCCTCGACGCGGCATCCGCCGCCGGTATGGAAGTGCCGTTCTCCTGCACCTCGGGCGTGTGCGGCACCTGCCGCTGCAAGGTGATGGAGGGCGAGGTGCGCATGGAGCGTAATTTCGCGCTGGACAAGGCCGAGGTGGCCAATGGCTTCGTGCTGGCCTGCCAGGCCCACCCCCTGACCGAACGCGTGGTGCTGTCCTTCGACGAACGTTGACACCGTTCGCGGCAGGCATCAGCCTGCCTGTCAGGGTGGTCGCTTACAATTGCGCATGAATTCCACCCCCGCAGTCATCGCCGACCCGTCTTTCGGCTCCCTGCCGCTGGCACCGGCAACACTCGCCAACCTCGAACAACTCGGCTACCGGCAGATGACACCGATCCAGGCCGCCAGCCTGCCGCCGGCGTTGGCCGGCAAGGATCTGATCGCCCAGGCCAAGACCGGCAGTGGCAAGACGGCGGCCTTTGCGCTGGCCCTGCTGACCAAACTCAATCCGCGCCGCTTCGCGGTGCAGGCGTTGGTGCTGTGCCCGACCCGCGAACTGGCCGATCAGGTGAGCCAGGAAATCCGCCGCCTGGCGCGGGGTGCTGACAACATCAAGGTGCTGACCCTGTGCGGCGGCAGCCAGATGCGGCCACAGATCTCCAGCCTGGAGCATGGCGCCCACGTTGTGGTTGGTACGCCGGGGCGCATCATGGACCACCTGCAACGCGAGAGCCTGGACCTCTCCGCGCTCGATACCCTGGTGCTGGACGAGGCGGACCGCATGCTGGACATGGGCTTCTACGATGACATCGCCTTTGTCGCCAAAGCCTGTCCGAAGGAACGCCAAACCCTCTTTTTTTCCGCGACCTATCCGGAAGGCATCGCCAGCCTGAGTCGCGCCTTCCTGCGCGATCCGTTGCAGATCACGCTGACCGAACAGCACGAGGCGGGCAAGATCCGCCAGCGCTTCTACGAAGTCGTGCCCGAGCAGCGGCTCGCCGCCGTCGGCATGCTGCTGCGGCACTATCGGCCGGTCAGCACCCTGGCCTTCTGCAACACGCGCCAGCACTGCCGCGATCTGCTGCATGTCCTGCGTGCTGAAGGCTTCGTCGCACAGGCCCTGCATGGCGAGATGGAACAGCGCGAGCGCGACCAGGTGCTGATCCAGTTCGCCAATCGCAGTTGTTCGGTACTCGTGGCCACTGACGTCGCTGCGCGCGGGCTCGACATCGACCAGCTCGAAGCAGTGATCAACGTCGATGTCACGCCGGACAGCGAAGTGCATGTGCATCGCATCGGCCGTACCGGGCGCGTCGACCAGGAAGGCTGGGCCTTCAGCCTGGTCAGCGGCAACCAGATGGCTCGCGTCAGGAACATCGTTACGACGGTGGGCCAGGAAGTCGAATGGCATGCCCTGGGGGAATTGCAGGAGGCGTCGACCGCGCGCCTGCTGCCACCGATGGTGACCCTGCTGATCCTCGGCGGGCGCAAGGAAAAGATCCGCCCCGGAGACGTGCTGGGCGCGCTGACCGGGGAAGCCGGCTTTGCCAAGGAGCAGATCGGCAAAATCAAGGTCACCGAATCTGCCACCTATGTTGCGGTTGTGCGCAACATCGCGCAGGACGTGGTGCGCAAACTCTCGGCCGGCACGGTCAAGGGCAAGAAGGTGAAAGTGCATCTGCTGTCGGATCGGGGCGGCTGAGTGCCGTCTCACCAGTGCCGACTCGTGAAAATCTGCCGGGCATGAATCCGATGCCAGTGGCCGGCGATGCCGAGATCATTGCCGCGACCCGCAAATGGCTGGAGCGGGCCGTGATCGGGCTCAATCTGTGCCCCTTTGCCAAGAGCGTGCATGTAAAGGAACTGGTGCGCTATGTGGTCAGTCCGGCACGGACTACCGACGAACTGCTCGACGCTCTGGAAAGCGAGTTGAAGTTCCTGGTCGACGTGGCTGCGGAGGAGGTCGACATGACCCTGCTCATGACGCCGGCGGCCCTTACCGACTTCGATGACTTCACTGATTTCCTCGACCTGGTCGAAGTCGTGCTGCGCAGCCAGGGCCTCGTCGGCATCTTGCAGGTGGCGAGCTTCCATCCCGACTACGTGTTCGCCGATGCGGACGCCGACGACATCGCCAACCACACCAACCGCGCCCCGTATCCGACCTTGCACCTGATCCGCGAAGCCAGCCTGGCCCGTGCCACGGCGGCGTTTCCCGACGCGTCCGAGATCTACCTGCGCAACATCGAAACCATGCGTGCGCTGGGCCTGGAGGGCTGGCAGGCGCTGGATGTCGGTCCGGCGGCCAAGCCCAAGGCCTGATCCGCGCCATGGCCGGTGATGCAGCCCATTCCCTGCTGCGCGAGGACGAGGTCGAGATCAGCGCGATCCGCGCTCAAGGTGCCGGCGGGCAGAACGTCAACAAGGTTTCCAACGCGGTGCATCTTCGCTTCGACATCCGCGCATCCTCCTTGCCCGACGAACTCAAGGCACGGTTGCTGGCGTTCAGGGACCAACGCATCAGCGCCGAGGGCGTGGTGGTGATCAAGGCGCAGCAGTTCCGCAGCCTGGAACGTAACAGTTTCGCCGCCATGGAGCGGTTGCGCCAATTGATTGCCGACGCCACGTTCATCCCGCTGGCGCGCCGGGCCACCAAGCCGACGCGCAATTCGCAGAAGCGTCGGGTTGATGCCAAAACGCTGCGCGGCAAGGTCAAGGCCTTGCGCGGTCGGGTTGGCGAGGGCTGACGCGGTTGGCGGGAAACCGGCCGGTTTGGCTGGGGGTATACTGCCGGGGGGCTGGTTCCTGCCGGCCCGCAACCCCAACAGGAGTTTTTGATGAGGATTTTTTCCGTCGTGATGGCTGCCTTTGTCGGCAGCCTGGCTCTGGCGTCCTTCAACGTCGCCGCCGAGACTGTCGCCGCGCTCAACCAGAACAAGGCGGGCCTGGCCGGCAAGACCGTCAGCGCCCAAGGCAAGGTGGTCAAGGTCAACAACGGCATCATGGGCCGCAATTTCGTGCACGTGCAGGATGGCTCGGGCGATGCCGCCAAGGGCACCAACAACCTGATCGTCACCAGCAAGCAGACGGCGAACGTCGGCGACCAGGTTGCGATCTCCGGTGTCGTGGTGGTGAATCGTGATTTCGGCGCCGGGTACTCCTATCCGCTGCTGATCGAAGAAGCCAGCATCACGCCGAAGAAGTAGGACGGGGCGCCCCGGCGGCGCTCAGTTTTCCTGCGCGAGTTCACCCAACTCGCGGATCAGATCGTCAAACTTGAGGCGGGCGCGATCCCGCTGCGCCTTGGTTGTCAAGGCGTGCATCGCGACCGCGAGTTCGGCCGATGAGCGGCGCAGTGCGATGGCCTGAGTGCGCCGCGTCGGTTCCACCGGGATGTCGAAACGCTCGGCGTAGTCGCGCAGCATAGCGATCACGGCCTCGCGCGGCGGGCGTTCGCGCTGGACTTTTCGAACGATCTCCAGCCACTCGCGCTGCCGCCGCAAGCGTTCGTCGAACCAGAACTGGCTGCCGGTCGGCTGCGCATCAATCAGACGGCGGATCGCCGCCTCCTGATCGCCGCTGAAATCGCCGAACCAGTATTCCGCGCGCTCCAGCAGGCGTTTCATGCGGGCCTTGCGCTGGCCGGGTTCGCCCTCGGCAAGGCGTGCCTCCTTAGCATAGTCGGCATTCTTGTCGGCAAGGCGCGCGGCCATGCGGTCGATTTGTGCCGGTGTCAGCGTCGGCAACAGGTCGGCCACGTCCGGGATCGCCTTGTCGGCGAGAGTTCGCACGCGGCGGATGATGCTTTCGCTCAGGCCCAAGGAATTCGCTGCGGTGGGCTGGCTGTCGACCAGGTCGCGAGCCTCGCGCAGCAGCACGGCGTAGTCCGGGAGTTGGCTTTGGCGATGCCACAAGTGCAGGCGAGTCAGGCGCTCGCGCACCAGGGCATCTTGCTCCGGCGTGAATTCCAGGTACTGGTCCATCCACCAGCGCGCCAGGCTGTCGGCATTGCCGTAGCCCAGACGCATCGCGCTGCAGGCATTCAGCAAAATGGCGGCGGCAAGGAGGAGAAGCAGGCGGCCGAGGGAGTTGTGCATCGGGTATACCGAGAATCGGTGGAGTCGGGCGAGTATCGCCGCGCACGCGGGCCGGCGTCAATGGCGCGCCCCTGCCTTGTTCAACCCCGATCTTTACGGCAATACGCGTACCGGACGCAAACCGAAGGCATAGCCCACAACGTCGGGGGGGAACTTGTTGGCGCGGCCGGCTCTTACATCCCAATAGAAACTGGCAATCCCGCGTTCCGCCGCAGGTCGAGGATCGTTGAACCATGAGCCGCCCCGTACCACGCTCCGCGAACAGGTTTCGCCCGTCGTCCAGGCGCTGCCATCGCTCGGCGCGCCTTGGTAGTTGTCGTGCCAGCAATCCTCCATCCACTCCCAGACACTGCCACTCATGTCGTAGAGGCCGAAGGCATTGGCCTGCTTGCCGGCTACCGGAAGCGTTTTGTTGTCGTGGCTGGCCCGGCTATGGGCGATGCTATCTGCATTGTCGCTGCCGCAATAGACGAAGCTACCTCCCGCACGACAGGCGTACTCCCATTCGGCTTCACTGGGCAGACGGTAGGCCTGCCCGGTTTTTTCGCTCAACGAGCGCACAAACTTCTGCGCGTCTGTCCAACTCACCCGTTCCACGGGGCAGTTGTCACCGCAGCGAGCAAAATAGCTCGGGTTGCTGCCCATCACCGCGCGCCACTGGCCTTGGGTGATTTCCGTCCTGGCCAAAGCAAAGGGCTTGGCAAAGCTCACCTTGTGCGCTGGAGTCGCTTGCTGAATCTGATCAGATCCCATGACAAAGCTTCCCGACGGAATCTCGACCATGTCGGGACAATCGTCGCAGTCCTTGAACACCTTGCCGGCCACCACGGGTGTTACTTGCCTGCCGGCAAGTGCGCGCTTTTCCTTCGCCGCCTCGATGTTCTGCTTGGTGATATACACGGTTCCGGTGCCGCCATCCATGCCGAAATAGGCCAGCAGCGGAAACGCGATGGCAGGTAGCATGATGGCGGCGCCATACAAAAACATCACTACGCGGTCGTTAAGCAAGCGCAACGCGCCGCCCAGAAAGAGAATGCCGATCACGAGCGGCCACGCCCCGAACATGACCCGGATCGCCTGGCTCATATAGTTGGCGCCAGCCTGATGCAGTTCGACGACCGGCGCTATCAGAGTGACCCCGCCGATGATCGCGAGGATGCCGAGGAATGCGGCCATCAGGCGCGCGACTCCCGGGTTCTTCTCCTTCAGATCGTCAGCCGCCGCCGGGGTACCCGACCTGCCGGGCCGTGCGCCTTCGGCAGGTTTGACCGAACGCGATGGCGCCGCCGGTGTGACCGCGCGCAGTCCGAGCCGGTCTTCGATCAATTCGGCGATACATGTCGCTTGTGCCTTGGGAAGTCCCATACGGCTCAGGAGTGTTACGGTGTCACCGTTGTCCACAATCGCCAGAACATCGAAATAGATATTCATCAATGACGACGAATTGCGTTTGTTGCGACTCGGGTCGTATCGAATGAAAACCTTCTTGATACCTTTTGTATCGATGGACTTGTTGCCCAGCCAGGGCAGGGGACCGTGTCGTATCACGATACGGTCGCTACCGACGGAAATCCGGGTGCGGTTGACGATATTGCCGATCATCGAATAGATCAATGCGCAGACCGCTAGTACCATCACAAGAGCGAGGGCCGATCCGAAGGAAGGTTCGTGCGTTGCGCTGCTTAGGTAGGTCCGTAGCAGATCTGGCACCGACAGATTTTGGGTGGACAAGGTCACGGAAACGATCCAACCGAGTATCCCCACAGCGATAGCCAGTGTGAAGAAGTTCTGGTCGGACCATTTCCAGACGATTTCAAGGTGGGAGCCTTGTGGGGTGACCTTGATATTCTCGGCAAGCTCAATGCGCGTGTTCGCCATTTCGGAGATCCCGGTTACGTGCTGAAGCCAACTGTCGGTGGATGTAGAAATGACGTTCGCACGGCATGAAGTATCGGTGTCTGCCAAGGTCAGGTCAACCGCAGGTACGCCCTGGCGCTGAACCTGTGAGTCGGCGCTGGCAATACGGCGCTACACTTCAATTCTGTTGATCAGGAAAGGTCTCTGCCAATGATCCTGCGTCCCGTAGTCGCCATACTTTGCTGCCTGCCATGGTTGAGCGCGGCGTGGGCTGACCAACCGGTGGGGATTACCGCTACCCTTCCCGCTGTGGATGTGATTCATGATGGTCGACCGGTGCGCATCCAGCGCGACCCGGACAACTTGAATCAGTTGGATTCTGATTTCGCCCTGACCTCCCGGCCGTGCCCGCCGTATTGCGTGCAACCGATGCAGTTGGCGCCCGGCGTCGAGACCCTCGGTGAACTGGAAGTCATCGACTATCTGCGGCGGACGACACTACGCGATGATGCCGTGCTGGTCATCGACTCGCGAGATGTCGACTGGCTGGCGCGCTCAGGCATCCTCCCCGGTGCCATCCATATTCCCTGGACGCGCCTGCACCCGTCACAGGCCGAGCCGGAGGCGATTGCCGAAATACTTACCCTGCAATTCGGCGCCAGCCGCACCGGGTTGCTGTGGAACTTCGAAAACGCAAAGACCCTGGTGTTCTATTGCAATGGGCCGTGGTGCGGCCAGTCGCCGACAAATATCAAGCAACTCCTGGCGCTGGGCTATCCGGCGCACAAGCTGAAGTGGTATCGGGGCGGCATGCAGGACTGGAAAAGCCTGGGCCTGACGACGGTGCCCGTCACCAGGCGCTGATCACCTACCCGGACGCGGCAGTGCGGCGCTGCCCTCTGCCGAACGGTAGAAATCAGTCGCGGCAAAGGCTTTCTTCAACGGGCAGTCTGTATCCTGGCCGCAGTGCTGGCGGCGGGCACATTCGTACTGTGCCTGGACAAGCACCACGTACTCGCCACATACCGGGCAACGCTCCATTGGCGGTTCGAACATGTTTCCTCCCTTTCGGTGCTTGGGCGGTCTTCTTTCTTCGGTACTCTTGCCGCCGCTGGATTCAGTGTCGCCCTGAGAGATTGCGGCGGCAATCCGTATTTTCCGCAGCGGCTGGCATTGCTGGTCAGTCGGTTACACTCAATATCTCTCCGGATTCTTCACCTTCACTAACGAGGACACATCATGAGCGGAATCAACTTCAAACGCGAAATCGCGGACAACATGGACGGCGCCATCGATCGCGCTACCAAGGCTCTTGCGGCCGAGGGCTTCGGCATCCTGACGCGCATCGATATGCATCACAAGATCAAGGAAAAGACCGGCAAGGACATTGTGCCCACGGTCATTCTTGGCGCCTGCAATCCCAACCTGGCATACGAGGCCTATACCGCGAACCCGGATGTTGCCAGCCTGTTGCCCTGCAATGCCGTCGTACGTGAGACTTCACCGGGGAAGGTATCGCTGGAGTTCGCCGCCCCCTCGGGGATGATGCGCATTCTGGGCGACCAGCAACTGACGGACCTCGCCAAGGAAGCCGATACCCGTATTCAGCGGGCGCTGGAAAACGCCTGATCCGGAAAGACGGGCACCTTGGGGGTGCCCCGTCGAATTCCTATTTCGGCCAGCGGTTGTGGCCGAGGAACTCTTCCCAACTAAGGACGCCGTCCTTGTTGCTGTCGAGCTTGTCGAAATTGCTGGCGAGGTAGTCGGATTTCCCTGTTACTTCCTCGCGCGATAATTTGCCGTCCTTGTTGCTGTCCATTCCGTCAAAGCGCGCCTCTGCCTTTTTCTTTTCGGCACGCGCCATTTCGCCGCGGGTTCCCGAAGCATCGAGATCCGGGATCAGGGATTGGGAATAGGCTACCGCAGAGGTGGCGAGCAACACAAAAAACACGAGCGATGATTTTCGCATGATGCAGGCATTTGGAAGTTGGCTGTCGGAGCCGGTTCCCTCCGCTCCGATAGCTATACGATGCCTGTCTTCGGTAGAAAAATGAATATAGCGAAGGTGATAAGTTCGCAGGAATCCGGGGCTTCTTTGATCTCGATCAACCCTTCCAGCCCAGCATTCGCGAAATCCGGTTTGCGGCATCGGAAATGGCCCGCGGTATGGTGCCATTCCAGTTTGACGGGAATAACCCGGCGGGCCCCAAACCGGTGATGGCCAGCACCATCTTCCCCTCGTGATCGAAAACCGGTGCGCAGAAGGCATTGACTCCCGGCAATACCGACCCGACGGCGCGGCTCATCCCGTGTTGGTGTGCTTCCGCGACCAGTGCATCGAGTTCGCCACGATTGGCGGGACGGCGAGGTTCGGTGGCCTGGGCATTGATTGCGAGTTCTTCATCGACCCGGGCACGCAGCAAGGGTGAGTCAAAGAAGGCGACGAAACAGAGTCCGATGGCCGAATTCAGCAGCGGCATGACCGAGCCGGTGCGCAGATTGACATTGATCGGGCGACGCGACTCGACCCAGCGCACGATGGTTGGCCCCATATTGCCCCACACCGCCAGGGCGACGGTTTCGCCGATTTCCTCGGCCAGAGTATCTAGCGAGGCTTCGGCGACCTTGACTGCGTCGATGCGCGCCAGGCTGGCCAGACCCAGTTCCAGTGCAAAGGGACCGAGGTCGTAGCGGCCGGATACGGCATCCTGAATGACGAGTCCAGTGCGCACCAGGCTGACCAGGTAACGGTGCGCCTTCGCCGCCGGCATGCCGGCAACGCGGGCCAGATCACGCAGCATCATCGGTGCACCATGGTTTGCCAGCACGCGCAGGAGTGGCACGCCGACCTCGATCGACTGGATTCCCTGGCGCTCGTCTGTGTCTTTTTCTTCTCCTGACATGGGCCCGATTATAGAATCGCCATTCACCCTTCGCCGCTTCCGGCAATTTGGACCGCCATGACTCCGGTACTCGTCTTCGACATCGAAAGCATTCCCGACATCGCCGGCTTGCGTGTCCTACACGAGTTGCCTGCAACCCTGAGTGATGGCGAGGTCGCGGAATTTGCCTTTCAGCGCCAGCGTGCGAAGAACGGCAGTGACTTCCTGCCGCTGCATTTGCAGCGGATCGTGGTGATTTCCTGTGCGTTACGCAGTGACGAGGGTTTCCGTGTCTGGTCGCTGGCCGAGCCAAAGTCCGGTGAAGGCGAGATCATTCAGCGCTTCTTCGATGGCGTGGAAAAGTTAACCCCGCAACTGGTCTCCTGGAACGGCGGTGGTTTTGACCTGCCTGTGCTGCATTATCGCGGCCTGATCCATGGCGTTACCGCGCCGCGGTACTGGGACATGGGCGAGGGCGACTACCGCGATTCGCGCGATTTCAAGTGGAACAATTACATCAGCCGCTATCACATGCGGCACACCGATTTGATGGATCTGCTGGCGATGTACCAGCCGCGCGGCAGCGCTCCGCTTGATCAGTTGGCCCGGTTGATGGGACTGCCCGGCAAGTTGGGCATGGATGGCTCCGCGGTCTGGGGCGCCTGGCTGGAAGGGCGCATCGCCGAGATCCGGGATTACTGTGAGACCGACGTGGTCAATACCTTCCTCGTTTTCCTGCGCTTCCAGATGATGCGCGGCCTGCTTACCAAAGCGGAGCACGAGGCCGAAATTGCCCTGGTCAAATCTTCACTGGCCTCAACCGGTTTGCCGCATTGGAAAGAATTCATCACCGCCTGGGAGGAATCATGCTGATCGATGCGAAGCAATCCGCCCTGCTGGTGGTGGACGTGCAGGGCCGGTTGGTGCCGGCCATTTCCGGCTGGCAAACCTTGCTCGATCAGGTGATCTGGCTGATCCGCGTCGCGCGCCGCATGGGGATTCCGGTGCTGGCCTGCGAGCAGTATCCGCAGGGCCTGGGGCCGACGCATCCGCTGATTGCCGCCGAGCTGCCGGCAGACTGCATCGCCGGCAAGCTGCATTTCTCCGCCGTGACCGGCGGCTGCCACGGTTTCGCCGCCGCCGACAACCATCCGCAGATCGTGGTCTGCGGCATGGAAAGCCATGTCTGCGTCCTGCAGACCGTCATGGAACTGCTGGCTACCGGGCGCCAGGTCTTCGTCGTCGAGGAAGCCGTCGGGTCGCGGCGCGATTCGGACAAGGCCTTGGCCTTGGCGCGCATGCGACAGTCCGGAGCTTCCATCGTCAGCCGCGAGATGGTGGCCTTTGAATGGCTGCGCAAGGCCGATTCCGAACTGTTTCGGGAAATCAGCCGCAACTTCCTTCGCTGAATTTAGAGCGAGGCGACTACTCCCGAGCGGCAAACTACGTTATTCTTAAAACGTTTGTTTGAAACGGTCGTTCGCGACGTGACGGCCGCAGGTAGCCAATAAGATTAAGGAGGACCCCATGGGTCAATACAACGCGCCTTTGCGCGACATGCACTTCGTTTTGCACGAACTGCTCGATGTCTCCAGCGAACTCAAGGCCCTTCCGGCCCACGCCGAGGTCGATACGGATACGATCAACCAGATTCTGGAAGAGGGCGGCAAGTTCACCTCCGAGGTGCTGTTCCCGCTCAACCATGTCGGCGACCGCGAGGGTTGTCGGCTCGACCTCGCCACGCACGAAGTCACCACGCCGACGGGATTCAAGGAGGCCTACCGCCAGTTCGTCGATGGCGGCTGGCCTTCGCTCACCTGCGATCCGGAGTACGGTGGTCAGGGGCTGCCGATCGTGGTCTACAACTCGCTGTCGGAGATGTTGAACTCTGCCAATCAGGCCTGGTACATGTATCCGGGCCTGTCGCACGGC
>SXGT01511563.1_pt1 | contig 11218 bp, 9 predicted proteins | sample 3176221 | NCBI WGS metagenome assembly SXGT01 (sample SAMN11356862, study PRJNA531348) | freshwater metagenome | isolation source: freshwater sample F1-120 | place: China: Fuxian Lake, Yuxi | collected 2017-12-25
CTGGTGTTCATGGACGCCGACGGCCAGCACGATCCTGCCCTGACCGAGCGTTTGCTGAACAAGTTAGACGAGGGCTATGACATGGTCGTGGGCGCGCGAACCCGCGATGGACAGGCCAACTTCGGCCGGGGGCTCGCCAACCGCTTCTACAATCGTTTGGCGAGCTGGATGACAGGCCACAAAGTGGAAGATCTGACCTCCGGCTTTCGGGTGGTGCGGGCGGAGAAGTTCCGCGAGTTTCTCCACTTACTACCCAATGGATTCTCGTACCCCACGACGATCACCATGGCATTCTTCCGCAGCGCCTATCCCGTGGCCTACGAGACCGTTCCGGTCTACAGCCGTGTCGGCACCGCTAGCCACATCCGCCCGTTGCGGGACGGCCTGCGATTCTTGTTGATCATTTTCAAGATTGCGACGCTGTACTCACCCGTCAAGCTTTTTGCGCCCACTGGAATTGGATTCTTTCTGCTCGGGCTCGGTTACTACGCCTACACCTTCTCAACGGCAGGCCGCTTCACCAACATGAGCACGCTGCTTTTCAGTGCATCAGTGATCATCTTCCTGATTGGCCTCATCTCAGAGCAGATTACTGCGCTGACCTACAAGAAGTAGGCCGGGACAGGCCTCGTCACGTGCGTGAATTTCCCGTATTCGTCGTAGGCACCCGAGCCCAGTTGATCAAGGTTGCGCCGGTGCTGGTGGCGTGCCAGCGGCGACAGCTCGCTGCGCATCTCATCATGACCGGACAGCATTATGAAACGATGCAGGACCTCATCGATGAATTTGGCATCTCAACGCCGATCAGTCACGCAATAGTTGGGCGGGAGCATGCAACGGTCGGTTCTCTGCTGCGCTGGTTGCCAGCCGCCTACTCAGGACTGGTCAGAGGCTTGAGCGATCTCTCACGGCAGCATGGCCCGCTATCGGTTGTCGTTCATGGCGATACGCTCTCGACGGTCGTCGGGGCTGTTGCGGCGAAGAGAACTCGAAACTCGGTCGTGCATCTGGAAAGCGGACTCACGTCTGGACGCATCTGGGATCCATTCCCCGAGGAACTGTCCCGCCGCGTTGTCTTTCGTATGACCGATGTGGCGTTTTGTCCGAATGAAGCGGCCGCGACGCAGATGCGTCAGTTCCGATCCTGCGCTGCGATCAACACCAACGGCAACACGATTGTTGATGCGGTGCGGCTGTCCGGCCCGTTTAGAAAGTGGCAGTCGGCTGACAGGCCGTACGTCGTTGCTTCGCTGCATCGATTCCAGAATCTTTTCAACAGCGCGCGACTGGAGTACCTGGTCGCCGCAATCGAAGAAATATCGCAGGCTTACCTGGTTCATTTTGTTCTGCATCCGGCCACGCGAAAACGGCTGGAATCTACGGGCTTGCTGAGCAGACTCCAGAGCCACCCAGCCATCAACCTCTCTCCGAGACTTGGATACAAGCAGTTCATCAATCTGGCCGCGGGCGCAGACTGCGTTCTGACCGATGGGGGTTCCAACCAGGAGGAGCTGGCCGCACTGGGGGTGCCCACCATCATCATGCGAGAGACGACGGAGCGCCCCGACGGCCTGGGCCGGAATGCCATCATGGAGGGCATGATGGGCTGCGGGGCTGCCCGCTACGTGATGGAAAGGCGATTTGAGAGCCTGCGAAGAAGCCGTGAACTGCAGGCTGATCTGGGGCCGTCCGATCTGATTGCGCGCGTGTTGGCAGGACAGCTTGATCCGAAAAACGGCGCGCAATGAAGATCGACAAGCGCAAAGCATCTCACTGGTTCTATCTTCTGCTGTTTGGCTTCAATGTACTGGTTGCCAAGGCGCTCCGGCGGTGGATGCGCCGGCCAAGTAAGCCGCTGGTACTTCTCTACGGCCACAAGCTGAACGGGAATTTACTGGCCATTTATCGAGCCCATCGGGCAATGGCAGGCAGCGAGATTCAACTCGTCTTCCTGACGATGGACCCGGTGTATCACCACAGCTTGATCCGGCAAGGACACGAGAGCTGTTGCGTGTTGCATCCAAGCAGTATCCGTCTGATGGCCAACGCCAGCGCCATCGTTAGCGATCATGGCCTCCATGTGATGGAGTTCCTGCTGGGTTCGAGGGGTTTACGGTTCTTCGACGTCTGGCATGGCATCCCCTTCAAGGGATTCTGTGCGGAAGATTTCCGGATTCAGCGCCAATATGACGAAACGTGGGTTGCCTCCGAGTTGCATCGCAGGCTCTACATTAGCCGCTTCGGATTTGCCGATGACCGGGTGATCGTGACGGGGTACGCCCGAACAGATCAACTCGTCTCGCACTCGCACTCGCAGGCTGCGGACAGCCAGCGAGAATCGTTGGGAATTCCAAACGGAAGAAAGACCATCCTGTTCGCGCCGACCTGGGCGCAAGACGATAAGGGTCGAAACATCTTCCCCTTCGGTGCAAGCGAGGGTGATTTTTTGGGTGCGATGTCCGTTTTTGCAGACGCTCACAACGCGGTCATCCTGTTGCGCAGCCATCTCAATACCGGCGAGGCAGCGACGGCCACCTATCCGCACGTCATCGCACTACCCGGCTCTCTCTATCCGGATGCGGAAGCCATTTTGCTGGTCAGCGACATGCTGATCTGCGACTGGTCCTCGATCGCGTTCGACTATCTGCTATTGGATCGACCAACGCTCTTCCTCGATGTGCCGGCGCCTTTCCGCAGGGGATTCTCGTTGGGGCCTGAGTATCGGTACGGCGCCCTGGTCCGGGATATGAATGACCTGATGGAACAGTTGCGCGAGGCGCTGCTGAATCCGGCTGACTACTGGAAGGTGCACGGCCCGCGACATCGGGCCATCAAGCAGGAAATCTACGAGAACCAGGCAGACGGGCGGGCGGCGCAGCGCTGCGTGATGCGCCTGATCACGGCTATCCGCGAATCTTCTCGATGACCGCCGTAGTGGAAATGGACGGCGTACGCTCGAAATAGACCACCCGGCAAACGTCGGAGAACTCGTCGAACTTTCCCTTCCAGTCGTCACCCATTGCAAGCACGGTGGCCCGGTGATAAATCAAATACTGGCGTTTAAGCTCAAGCGACTCTTCCAAGAATACGTCGCTTACGCAGCGCAATGCAGCTACCAAGCGCATGCGCTCATCCTGCGGAAAAACCGGTGCGCGTCCCTTCTTTGAAGCGTTCAATGCGTCGGATGAGATGCCGACGACCAGCCTGTCGCCCAGCGCTGCAGCTCGCTCCAAGATGCGCAGGTGGCCGACGTGCAGCACGTCGAAGGTGCCGAAGGTGAGTACCGTAGTGGTCATGCTGGCAATCCGGATGTACTTTGATAAGAGGTTTGCTAGCGCTTGTGACCACCGTGGCGACGGCGATGCCACTGATAGTCGATTTGTCGCAAGGCGCGGGAGGGTAGCTCCCGCAATACGCCGGGACTGGATGCCAGCAAACCCAATGCCGATGCAACATTTCCGGATTTGACGGCTTCCACGAGAGCATAGAGCGCCTCGGTACGCTTGAGCGCTGCAATCTTCTGATCAAATGCAAGCAGGGCCTCGCCGGACCATCCAGTCCACTGCGAGCACTCCCGCAGGCAGTGACGCATCAACGCTGGATCGCGCGCCCGCGCGGTGAGCGAGCCAGGCGTGATGCGATAGAGATACATTGGTTCGGGAAAATAGCAGAAACGTGCCCCTGCATGCGCCAGGCGCAAAATGAACTCCGCATCCTCGGCAAATTTGCGCTCACTATGGCGGATGTCGTTCTTGCGGATGAAATCGGTGCGTACAATGGGTTGAGCGATCAGGCGAGGAGATCGGATGTAATCTTCAGTGCTGACGGTACGAGCTTCAGGGCCGTGTCCGCCAAAAGCATGTGTTCCATGAACAGCTCGCCACGGCACCAGACCACGCTCAGTGTCATGGCATAGCATCAAGTCATCAAAAATGACGTCGGCCCGCGTGGTTCTCGCGGCTTCAAGCAGTCGCCCTATTCGATTCGGCGCCCATGCATCGTCAGCATCCAGCAAAGCGACCCACTCTCCTGTAGATGCGGAAATTGCCCGATCTCGGCTGCGCCCTGGTCCAAAATTCGAATCATTGGAAATAAGCCTGAGCCTCGCATCAGAAAAGCCGCCCACAAGGTCTCTGGTGTTGTCTTTGGATGCATCGTCGCAAACGATAACTTCAGCTTGTATCAGCTCCTGATTCAAAGCTGACTTTACTGCTTCGAGGACAGTGGCCTCTGCATTGTGCGCCGGCACAATGACAGAAACGCTAACTGGAAAATCATCAGACACGGTTTATCCCCAGCCTATCCAGAATTCGTCGCAGCGGATGAAAGGCAATCCGAATCGGGATGAGCAGTGTTTCCAGGACGATAGGAGAAACATACTTTGCGATGCGCATACGGTGCATCGCAGATGGGGGCCGCCGCCCTGGGGAGTAGGTCTCGGCAAGCTTTGCCACCGAGCTCCAATAATTCCAGTCGTATCTCAGACCCTTCTGCAGTGACGACCAGAGCGCGTCTGAAGCCGCCTCCCTTCGCTCGGTTGTCAGTCGACCTTGCTGATCGAGAGCCAAGAAACTCCGCTGAATTAGCTCAGCGGTCGCCTTCAGCGCAGCCGCACCGGGGTCTCGCCCACGTGACAATCGCTGCCCGTGATGCTGAACCCATGCGCCGACGGCTTCATCCAAGCGATGCCACCTGAGTTCCTGTGAACATGCAAGCTCAATGAGCCAAGCGGTATCCTGCCGCACCAATAAGCTCTCATCCCATCTGACAGGGAACAGCTTTTCTCGGCTATAAATATGTCCGCACGGATGAGTCATCCTCTGAGGACAAAGCGCCGAGACAACGAAGTCTGCGGTCATTGGTTGGCCAAGACGTTTGATTCGCCCACGATCATGTGCAACCACATCTATTGCGCCGGACGAAAGATCGCATCCGGATTCGCGAAGGGCTTCTAATTGCTTGCAGCAAGCTTCAGGGTACAGCCAGTCATCGTCATCGAGGAATCGGATGTAATAACCCAGGGCTTTGCCCATTCCGAAATTTCTAGCCACATTTGCATGTGGCGTGGAGATCGGATGCCATTTCACGAACGGCTGATGGCGATAGCTTTCGGCAACGGTGCTCCAGGAATCGTCGGGCCCGTTCGGCACCACGATCACCTCCACATCGCCATTAGGTGCGGCTCGCAACGCGCTATCGATTGCTCGAGGTAGGAGCTTCGGACGCTTGTGCGTCGGGATAACAACGGATAGCAGCGGCATGAGGTGCAAAGTACTAACGTTCCGATTTAGGTCCAACCGAGGCAGGGTCAATCAGAAGAGATTGTTCAGCGGACTCCTAATTGGCTGCATCCATGGGGTGATGTGCGCTGTGACATCTCATGAGTTGTCAACGTTGAGTGTTGGGCTTGCCACGGCGCTCGAAGGTCCCGGATAGGATGGAGCAGATCGTATCCCACATGAGTATGCGAACGCCCAGCAGAAACAACATGCCGCCGAGCAGTGGCGTCAACAAAAGCTGGGTGACTTGAGCGTCTGCACCTGCGGCATCAAGCGCCAAGGAAGCTCCAAAAAATGCTACTGCAGCGATTACTGCCGGCAATGTGATGGCGGCGAAAGCCACCGATAAACTGCCCTGGATCGTCCGCATGACCGTTCTTAGAACAGGAAATAGCCAAATGGCATTGGCAATGCAGTATGCAGCTGCAACGCCCTCAATGCCCCATGGAATGCCAACAAGGAAGGATGCAGTGAGAAAGGGAACGCCGAAGATCCCCAAGGTACGCAGTGTGTCGGTTCTCCCGCAGGCGGCCAGTACGGATCCGCTGGTGCTGACGATAGATTGAATGAACCCGACCGGCGCCAGCCACTGGATGACGTCTGCCGATCGCTCCCAGCCTGGGCCTAAAAGCATGCCAACCATTGGTTCCCTCGCCACCCAGATCGCCGCCATTATTGGCGCGGTGACCAGTGAAATCCCGCGCAACGTTTCAATATAGTGCGCTGCAAGGCCTCCGGGCTCACTCTGCCTGCGGCTGTAGGCGGGGAGCAATGCCTTGTTGATGGCAAATGTTATGTTTTGAAGCGGAAACAGAAGAAAGCGATAAGCGACGTTGTATAGACCAAGATCAAGCTGCCCCAAGGTGCGTCCTACGATCGCCGTATCTGCGTTTCTGTGAACGTAATTCAGGAGATTAAATGAAAAGAGATTGCCACTGAATGATGCGATGTCATGCAGCCCCCTGAGGGATGGCGCGCCGGGTCTCCAGGCGCTGGACCGCCACAACAGAATGGTAGATGTCGCCGCCATGACCAAAGATTGGCCGACCAGGGCGTAGACTCCTGCGCCGCCCAGAGCCAGCAGGATGGCTATCACTAAGCCCGCCGCGCTCGCAACCGCGCTGCGGATCATCAGGCTTCGGAATTTTGACTCACGCTCCAGCAGAGCTGCGTGGGTGGCGCCCAGAACAGATAAAGGGAATCCGAACGACAGCCAGCAAAATATTGGAATAAGTCGTTCCTCGTTCAGCCATCCGGACAATGTCGGTGCGGCAACGATCACGACACCTGCGAGCAGAAATCCCACGCAGACGTTGAACCAGAAAACCGCATTGGGATGGTGCGCTTCCAGGCGTTGGCGCTGGACCAGCGCAGCGCCAGTGCCCATGTCGAGCAGCGTCTGGACTAACGCCGTGACAATGCCTACAGATGCAACCAGACCAAAGTCTGCGGGGCTCAATAATCGCGCCAGTATGACGAGCCCGACTACTTGGAGGAGGACCTGTAAGGCCCGTCCGGTCAAAATCCAGCGCAGCGCTGGCGCAATGCTGAATCCGACCGAGGCTCTCATGTTCGAGGGAGCCACCTGCCAGCGATTCGTCGCACCAGGCGCGCCCCCTTGGCAAGCCATCTTCGCGAGGCTTGGCGTGTATAAGCTAGCGTTATGCCCGGCCGAAACAGTTCGTTTGTTGAAAGCGACAGCGATGGTTTTCCGGATTGTCTGGCTATTTCCTTGGCCTGCGAAGGATCACTTTCAAGAAACAGTTTCATGTTGCCATGTGAGGCGTAAACGCTGGCCTTGAAGCTCGCGTGAATGCCAAGGCGTCGCCGGGTTTCCGCGTCTGGCAGATCAAGCATGTCCAGGCTGGCATATTCGACTCCATGCCGCTGTAGCCATTGGGTTGTCTGCGGACGATATTTTTCCAGCCTGCTCGTGACGATCCGGCCAATCTTGTAGCTTGGAACGAGCATGGGTGTCGCTGTTTCAAGGAAGTGGCGATATCTTGGCCCGTCATCATTCTCATCGTGAGTCGGATCCCGGCACAGCACTCCGTCAAGATCAACGCAGCATTCGGCAAGAAAATCTCTGTGCATCATGTTCCATTCGAATATCCGCGAGTGCGGCACCACTTCGAAGTGAACGTCAATTCCGGTCCATCCGGGCGCCAGGTCAGCGACACATGTGGTGATACGTCCGGAATAGCCAGAAGACTTGATGACCTTTACTGCTGCGTGCATGGAGCCTCCGGTGGAGGCACTATCGTCAACCAGGAGGATATGCGTCGCTTCATGCGGATTCGCTAATTCGAAGACTCGAGCTGTGCGAGTGTGACCCGTCAAAAGCGGACTGTTCTGCATGAAGCTGTCGAGAGCAGTCAGCTTCAAGTTTGTATGAAGCGCGATGAGACTTGCCGCCAGAACACCGCTGCGGGGGATGCCAACGACCAGATCAATATCGCCTGGAATCTTGTGAGCCTGTTCGCGCGTCAGCCGGGCCAGGTCCGACACTGACCGGAAGTTCACGGCTTGCGACCTCGGAAGCCGAGATTGATCCACCCATGGTCGTGGCCTCGCACTGAGCTCCGATCCAAGCGCTCGATGTCCACTAGACCCACTCGTTGCATTAACAGTTGAAGGTGGCGTGCGGAGAAAAGGGCTAGATGCCAGTTCGAACTTTGCTTGCTGCCTGTTCCGTCGCCGTATGAAAAGATGCGGCCGTTAGCCCAAACGCATGGATCCCTATCCGGATTGAATCGATACCAGCCATCCATGTGAATTTCATTCTGCTGGCCCGCTTCAGCATTTACAAACTCCCGGGCAATGCGCAGTCCATCAGGCACCCATATTTCGATTGAGCCCCCTTGCTTGATTGTTCTTACCCAGGAACGCAGGGTCTGTTCGGTCTGATACCAAGGAACATGCTCCAGCACGTGGCTGGCATACATGAGATCAAAGGTTTCATCCGGAAAGGGAAGCCCTCGTGACGCATTACATACGTAGTCAACATGGAATGCAGCCTCGACATTGAGCGTTTCAAACCCTGGCAGTCTGTTAGGTCCAGGGCCAATCTCTATCCATCGCTCCTTTTTGTTCTTGTTCCGAATGATGTTCGCAGGCGTGATGGCTAGACGATGAAAGGCCAACAAAAGCGGGTACAAGATCGGCTTGACCAGCCGCATGGCTTTCTTAATTGTGGGGGACATTGACCAGCGGTACTCCGATTCCATTCAAAAGATCAAAGATCAGGTACTGGGCGAGAACCACGCCAGCCTGCATTGTCGAAGTAGCGCATCGCGTACTTGCGTCTGATCGTTGATCATACCGGCAACGCTCGACCTGACTCCACCAATTTGCTGTGACGCTGCATCCGATCCCCGCTGCCAGCGGCACGAGTTCGGCAGAAAAAGGTCACGCCAGCGATTCGCAGCGCTCTTTGGTCGCTCGAAATGCCAGCGTCGAAGCAAAATCTGGGTCCCGAGAGATGCGCAAAGCGGGGTTCTAAAGCTACCTCCTGTCCTTCCAGAGGCGGACCTAAAGCTAATCACTCCCGCTGCCCGTGCGATGTTTACTTATTCGGGCGCATCGCTTTCTGCCTGCTTTAGCTGCTCCACCAGCATTCGAATATCGTCGACTAACGCGTAGTAGCTGACGGGCCGCGTCAGTTCGAGGCGTTTCAAGGCGTCGATATGAAGGCGCGCATCATGGAAGTTTCGATTGCCGATCTCCCAGCTTGCCGCCTGAACGAGCAGGCGCGGTGTTGGATTGGTGCGAATTGCCGCATCAAGCGCCTTTTTGGCGCACATTTGGTTGCCAACGTGGCTGCAAATGATCCCTTCGAGCACGTGCAAATCTACCAATCGCCGTTTGATGGCGGGATGGCCCCGCAAGGCGCGGATGGCGGCAATCAGCTCTTCCGCTTCGTAGGCCGGGCACTTGTCGGCGGTGTACGCAACGACCATCCTGTCAAGGAATGCCACGGTCGGCAGTACATCCTCTTTGGCGACTGCGGGGGACTGCGTCGCTTCTCTCAGTGAGTCAGATCCCAACTCCGGGTGGAAGCAAGCGAGCTCGGCGCGAGCCAAATGAAAACTCAGATGTTCGGGAAACCGCTGCACAGCAGCATCCATGATCGCAGCGGCCTCGATCGCGTGGCCCGCGTGCAGCAGTTCGGCGGCGTACTGATGATGCACGCGAGCGGAAGAAGGATTCTGCTTAAACCAGAAACGCTTTTGTACGAGTGGATTGCCCCATAGCTGCGCTACATTGGCGGTCACAGCGCTGATCAGCACCAGATAGAGCGCCGTAGCCGCAAGCACAGCGCCGCGCCTCTGCCCGCGCGTCGCATTCGTTCCCCAAATGATGCCGCTAGCGATCGCGAACGCTAGCGCGAGACTGCCCACGTAGTTCCGGTGCTCGAACACCAGTTCCAACGGCATGAACGTTGATTCCAGCGCGTGGCTAGCCAGAAAGAACAGGGCGGCAAAGGCCGCAACAGGATGGCGCCTGCGCAGGAACCAGGCAGCCATACCCGTCACGATCCAGCCGACGAGTGCGAGCACGGTGGTCAGCGGGCTCAGCAGCCCGCGGGAGAGTTCATAGTTGTCGTACAGAAAGCGCAGCGCCCCTGCAGAGGGCGCTGCGATATGCATGACATACATCCACAGGATGCGCGGCTCCGTCAGCAGCCGCTCAACCAAGCTGAAATCGCGGTTCCCGTATCGCAGCCAGGGCTGATTCACAAAAAGTAGGTATGCGGCAAACGCGAGCAGCGGCAGCCACAGCGCCATTCGCCACAGCACGGGCAGACGCGGCTTGTGACTGAACAGCGTCGCCTCGGTGGCCAGCACCAGCAGCGGGAAGATAATGGCATTCTCTTTGCAGAGAATGCCCAGAATCATGCCGACGAACAGCGACACGAGCATCAACAACAGCGCGCCCCATGCCCCCTGTGCTTGATCGAGCCGGATTCGCGCGTGAACGTACAGGCAGAGGCCAATGAGCATGCAACTGGCTGACAGCAGCGTCATGCGCTGCACCACGTACAGCACAGAGCTGACCTGGATGGGCCACAGCAACCAGATCGCGGCGGCGAGCAGCGGCACGCCCAGCGCCTTCGGGTTGGAGGTCAGGCCGCGCAGCCGCTGCACCTGAATCAGCAGCCACAGCAGCAGCGTAGCGTTCAGCAGATGGATGAAGATGTTGACGCGCTTGAAGTCCTCTGGCGCCGCTGGCCAGCTTGCATGCTGGAGCGCGAAACTGAGCAGACTCAATGGGCGGCCAGACGGCCCCGCGATGCCCTGCAGGCTGAAGGCTAGCAGATCATCCACACTGCCCGGCGCGATAGCCTGAAGGCGGTTGAGATTGGGGGCGTCGTCGAAAATGAAGCTGCCGGGCAGGCCCAGGCTGTAGATGGCCCAAGCCAAAGCCAGCAGTGCCATCCAGAAAAGGCTGACGGCGCCGCGAGGAGAACTCGTCATCAGGCGGCAGGTTGAACGGAAAATTGCCCGGGAGAATACAGCAGCCTGCAATGCGACAAAAAACTACGGTACGCGACCTTAACTGCGGCAGGCGCTCGGCAGGAACCTCGGGTCAATGTTGAGCGAGTAGCAGGTCCAAGTAGAGCCACTGGTCGAACTGAGGAGAATCGACTTGCCCTGCAGTGCCTTGGCTACGTTCTCCATTCGGATGTTCGCGGTGAGGGTAATTGGCCCGTCGGTACCGCCCCCATTGGCAATAGCAACCTGTGCGATGTAGCGACCACTTTCGCCTGTATCGGAAACGCTGGCAATGTTGACAGGCCAGCGCCCGGCATCGGAATAGAACTCCCCCATTGGCGTCTTTTTGCCAGTGAGCAAAACCAGAGCTTCCGAGGCTTGCGCGCGTGCAATGTAATCTTGATAAGCGGGAATAGCGATAGCGGCTAGGATGCCAATGATCGC
>SXGT01153396.1_pt1 | contig 11216 bp, 8 predicted proteins | sample 3176221 | NCBI WGS metagenome assembly SXGT01 (sample SAMN11356862, study PRJNA531348) | freshwater metagenome | isolation source: freshwater sample F1-120 | place: China: Fuxian Lake, Yuxi | collected 2017-12-25
AGCAGTCCGACGCGGCCCGAGTGGCGCGCGATCTCGGCCGCCGGCGCGCCGAAGACGGTGGCGCGGCCGCGATCGGGCGCCAGCAGGCCGAGCCCGATGCGCATCGCGGTGGTCTTGCCGGCGCCGCTCGGCCCCACCAGGCCGACCACGGCACCGCGCGGCACCGCGAGATCGACGCTCGCCAACGCAGCGCCGCCGCGCCACTCCTTGGCGACGCCCTCGAGCTGCAACGCGAGCTCGCCGGTCGACCCTGCCGTCACGCCTCGCTCCTCCACCACCGCTCAGTACCCGCGCCCCATCATCCCGAGCCAATCCTCGAGCTGCGGCACGTTCATGTAGGGATTCTCGCGGAACTCGTCGGCGAGCGTCGCCGCCGTGATCGGCCCGTACTGATGACCGGGGTGGAGGATCGTCTCGGGCGGGAGCTTGCGCAACACGCCGTTCAGGCTCTTCCACATCTGCTCGGGATCGCCGCCCGGCAGGTCGACGCGACCGCAGCCGCGGAAGAAGAGCGTGTCGCCCGACAGCAGGTGACCGTGGCAGAGGAAGCACTGGCTGCCGGGCGTGTGGCCCGGCGTGTGGAGCAGCTTCACCTTCACGTCGCCGACTTCGACGTCGTCGCCGCCGTCGTGCAGCACCAGCTCCTTGCGCGAGACGCCAGTGACCTTGGCGATGCCGTCGGCTTCGTGGCGCTGCACGTGGATCGGCACCGCGACGCGCTCGAGCAGCGCCGCGAGCCCCTCGATCGTGTGGCCGAAGAGGTCGCCGCCGACGTGGTCCTGGTGATAGTGGGTCGCGAGTGCGCCGACGATCCGCATGCCGTCCGCCTCGGCGGCGCGCACGATCGCGTCGATGTTCCACGCGGCATCGACTACCACGCACTCGCGCGTCGCCCGCGAACCGACCAGGTAGACGTAGTTCTGCATCACGCCGAGCAGGAGCGGTTTCAGGTAGAGGCCGCTCTCCGCACTGCTTGCACGGTCACGCTGCCGATCATTCGAGGCGGCCATCGCGCGCTCCTCGGCGAGCGGCGCGGCGCCGACGCTCCGGCGTGCTCAGCTCACCAGCTCCTTCATCGCGTCGGCGTGGTAGCCGACCACCAGCAGCCGCCCGCGGCGCACGGTCGGCGCGCGCAGGTTGCCGGTCGGCCCGATCATGCGCGAGAGGAGCTCGGGGCGATCGCACTCCTTCGCGGAGAGGTCGAACCGCTGCACGGTCCGGCCGTTCGACGCGAGGACCGTGCGCACCCCGTCGAGCACCTTGCCGAGCTCGCTCGGCCCCAGGCGCACCTTGCGGGCGTCGACTTTCTCCGCCACCACCAGCTCGTAGTCGCCCAGGAACTCCTGGGCCCGGATGCAGCCCGTTCAGCCCGCGCGGTGGTAGTACCAGTCGACCTCGATCTTGCGCGCCATCGGCGACTCCTCGAACAGCGGGCGGCGGGTCCGGGACGGCCCGCAGGACAGGAAAGCAGCGCGCCGGCGGGGGTTCGCCCCACCGGCGCGCCGTGCGATTGCGGGATCGGTCGCTCCGCCCGGCAACGAAGGGGGCGGAGCGGCTCGGCCTCAGGTCACGGCAGGATTTCGAGGCAGTCGAGATCGGCGAGCGCGAGGCCGTAGAGATCGCCGTCCAGCGTCACCAGCCAGGTGCCCGCCGGGTTGAAGCCGAGCGCCGTCGGCGTGAACTGCAGCAGGTCGCGATTCTGTCCGATGACGAGGGTCGGCACCTGGAAGTCGCCGGTGGTCGACAGCGTCAGCGTGCCGCTCGCCGTGTCGTAGTCGAGCGCGTCGACGTTCTCCCCGGTCTGGCCGAGCTTCACGTCGGGATCGAGGCCGTAGAGGATCCACGACCAGGTGCCCGCCGTGGTCGCGCCGAGCGACGTCGGCGCGAACTGGATCACGTCCTCGTCGAGGCCGTTGATGCCCGTCACCGCGAAGGTGCCCTCGATCGAGACCCAGAGGTTGCCGGCCGCATCGACCGCGAGTGCATCGATGTCCTCGACGCTGGTGGTGAGGCCGACGTCGCTGCCGTCGAAATAGAAGGAGGCGGTGCCCGTCGTCACGTCGCCGAGCGACGTCGGGACGAACTTGATGATGTCCTCGTCCTCGACCGTCGTGCCGCTCGGCCCGCCGGTGAGGCCCGGCACGGTCACCGTGCCGCCGAACGAGAGGAGCAGCGAACCGTCGGTCAGCCGCGCGAACGCGTCGACGTTGGGCGTGCCCGAGGTCACGACGTCGCTCAGGTCGAAGTAGAGCGCGTGGACGCCGGTCACCGGATCGAGGTGCGCGATGTCGCCGGCCTCGAGCCAGAGGCCGTTGATCAGCTTCTTGCCGCGCACCGAATAGAGGATGCCGGTGGTCGGAGTGGTCGGCACCCCGTCGAACTCGGCGATGTGGGTGCCCCAGTTCGGGTACTCGCCCACGCCCCAGAACTTGGTCGGGTCGGAGGGATCGATGCAGGCGTCGAAGTAGTCGCCCCACCGCCCGCTCGCGCTGGCATTGCCGAACTTCACGCGCTCGATCAGGCCGACCACGCCGGCGGCGTCGGTGTTGCGATGGACCGCGGCGGCGATGCCGGCGTACTCGTTGGCCGACGAGTAGGCGCAGATGATGCCCACCTCGCCGCTGCTCTGACGCGCGACACCGGGATAGAAGGTGTGGACGCCCGGCCCCATGTCGACGTTGCCGCTCTGGTTCAGCGTCGGGTTGCCGACGTTCGGCCAGCTGTTGGCGTTGAAGATGTACCAACGAGCCTGCGCGCGCCCGTCACCCGGGTTGATGCCATGGCCGCAGACGATCTTCCCGTTGCCGAACTCGACGTTGATGATGCGGCCGTCGAGCGCATCGAGCAGGCCGCCGCCGAGCTCGGGCGGCTGCGGCGGAGCGCTGTAGGACGGCACCGTGACGGTCTTGGTCACCAGCGACGGCGAGCTGAGCGGATTGCGGATCGCCTGCAGCTTGATCGAGGTGCTGGTGTCGGTGCTGGCCAGGAAGATGGCGGTGGGAACGGTGTGGCATTCGGCGACCTGCACCGAAGCGGCGCTGCCGTCGCGCAGGTCGGAGAAGACCGCCGGCGCACCGGTCAGCAGCGGCGTCTTGTCGAAGATGCGGTACTTGACGCCAGCCCAGCCGCCGGCGCTGAGCCCGAAGAGGTTGCCGGTGATGACGTACGTCTTGTCGTCGTAACCGCAACCCGGGTAGTCGACCCAGTAGGTCGTGCCGCTCACGGTCGTGACGGCGTCGGTGCGGTACTTGTACCAGGTGCCGTTGGGGTCGCTGTCGTCGGAGACCGCGATGTCGATCCACGACTCGGTGGTGCCGTAGACCTCGAAGACCACGACCACGAAGCGGCCGGCGATCTCGTCGTAGAAGCACTTCGGGTCGAAGGTGAAGCCGCCCGCGCCCACCCCCTCGAAGAAGCCGGGATTGCCGGAGTCGCCGAGGTCGGCGCTGAACTGCTGCGTGCCCGCCTTGTCGTACCAGGCGATCCGCATGTTGACCGTCTGGACGACGTGGTTCGGACCGACCGCGAGGCACGGATCGGGCGGCACCCAGCCGGTGTTGGTGATGCCATCGAATCCGGCGAAGCGACGCGGCGCCGGCCGGAAGTTGGCGCGGTCGACCGGGTCGATCGGCAGCTTGATGATCGGGACGACGCGCGGCGAGGGCGTCGCGACGATCTCCTCGATCTGCGGCTGGTGGATCCACGACGACTCGGCAATGCCGTAGGCGATGCCGCGCGTGAACTCCGTGATCTCGGGCTGGCTGAATTGCGCCGGCCCCTCGTCGAGTTGCGCCGGCTCGTCCTCCTGGCCGAGCGCGCTGGCCGTCGACACCCATCCGATCGCGAACGCCAGCGGCACGCCGCGGCGCAGCAGACCCTTCGAACCAAACGCTGCCATCACGCCTTCTCCCTGTTCCCCGTGCGAGGTGGGCAGCTCCTCGCCCTCTTGCTGCATCTCGCGTACATCCGTGAGCGGCCGTTCTTAACCCACGCTTGGAAAGTGGCAAGAACGCACGGTCGGGCGCGAGTGTGGTTGGACGGTGACGCTTCGAGGCAAGTTCGGATCGGATTCCGATCTTTTATCGGGGGGCACGCCGCCGTCTGCGGGAGTCAGTATCTTCCGGAGGAGATCCCAAAGGCTGGAGGCGTTAATGATCGGTTTCAGCGCGTCACTCGTCGCACTCCTTCTTTCCGGACCGCAAGGCACGCCGCCCCCCTCCACTCCGGCGACCGACACCCCCGCTGACGCCGTCGCCAGCGTGAACGGCGCGACGCTGACGCTCGAGGAGTTCCGCGACTGGGTCGTGGCGACGCACGGCTGGCGCCACCTCGACGATTTCGTCGACCTCGCGCTGCTGCGCCAGGAATCGACGCGCCTCGGCCTCGCGCTTCCCACGCCGGCCGAACTCGACGCGGCGTTCGACCAGGACTGGCAGGACCAGATCCTGCTGCGGCACGGCGGGACCGAAGCGGGCTGGCTCGAGGAGCTGACCAAGGCGGGGCTCGATCGTCGCGGCTACCGCGACCGGCGCGCCGGCACCCTCGAGATCGAAGTCGTGGCGAAGCGGCTGCTGCAACGGCAGCCGATGAAGCCGGAGCAGTACCGGGAGCTGTGGGAGCGCGAGTTCGGCAAGAACGGCGAGCGCGTCCACGTGCGTGTCGCCTTCTTCAGCAAGCTGCGCTCGGTGCGCCCCGGCCAACGCGTCGACCAGGCGATGAGCGCGAAGCTCGAGGCGGAGGCACGCGATCGGGCCGACCGCTTCTTGGCCGCCGTCCGTGCCGACCGCGCGAGCTTCGGCCGCCTCGTCGCCTCCGAATGCGACCTCTTCACGGTGCCGCGGTTCGACACCCTCCCCGTCGACGTTCGCGCCCTCGGCGGCGAGGTCGAGCGGCTGCGCAGCGACCACTTCGGCGGCGCGGTACGAGGTGGACTCGGCGAAGCCAAGGCGGGCGAACTCGTCGGGCCGCTCTCGGCGCCGGCCGGCCTCTATGTGGTCGAGGTCGTGAAGCGCGAGGCGGTGCCGTTCGAGAGCGCGACCGCCGAACTCGAGTCGATCTGGGCGACCCGCGCGCCTTCCGCGAGCGAGGTGTTCCACTTGCGGCAGGAACTGCGCAACCAGGCGCGCATCGAGCGCTATCCCCTCCATCGCTGAGCCGTCCCCTCTCGCGCGCCCCATGCGCGACACGCGGAACCGCCGATGACCCGTGGGGTTAGCACGGGAGATCGCGGCGCACGGCGCGCCGCACGGAGGTCGCCATGATCGCCTTGCAGTCGCTGCTCCTCGCGCTCGCCGCCGTGAGCCCGGCGAACGATGGCGAGCGCCCCTCGCCCGCCGCGCTCGCCGAGCTGATCGATCGCGCGTTGGCGGAGCAATGGCAGCAGCAGAAGCTCGCGCCAGCGGCACCGGCCGACGACGCGACGTGGCTGCGCCGCCTCTCGCTCGACCTGTGCGGGACGATCCCGCTGCGCGAGGAGGTCGCGGCCTTCCTCGAGGACGAGCGCGGCGACAAGCGGCAGCGGAAGATCGCCGAGTACCTCGCCGATCGCACCTTCGCGCAGAACTTCTCCTACCAGTGGGGCAATGCGCTCCTCTCCGCCGCGCAGCAGCAGGGCGGGCCCGAGGGCGCTCGCTTGCGTCCCTGGCTCGAGGAGCAGCTGGCGCAGAACACGCCGTTCGACGTGCTCGTGCGCGAGCTCGTCGGCGGCAGCGGCCGCAACGACGAGAACGGCGCCACCAGCTTCGTGCTGGCCTACGTCGACGACCTCGAGGCGCTCTCCGCGGTCACGTCGCGCACCTTCCTCGGCGTGCAGATCCAGTGCGCGCAGTGCCACGACCATCCGAGCGATCGCTGGAAGCAGTCCGACTTCAACGGCTTCACCGGCTTCTTCCTCGGAGCGCGCATCCAGCGACTCGGCGAGATGCCGCCCACGTTCCGGCTGGTCGACGCTTCGCCCCAGGAACTGCGCATCGGCCAGCTGCGCCGATTGCGCGACGCGCTGCGCACCGCCGCGGCGGGCGGCGACGCCGACGCCGCCGACCTGCGCCGCCGCCTCAAGCGCGGCGAGGGCGACGGCGAGCTCACCGACGAGCAGTTGACGGCGTTCCTCGAGACGCTGCCCGGGACCCAGCGCCAGCGCCTCGAGAAGGGGATCGAGCGGCAGAAGACCTACGGCGAGGCGCGCTTCCTCGACGGCGCCCCGTTCGAGGAGTCGGACGAGCGGACGCGGCGGCAGGCGTTGGCCGACTGGATCGCCTCGCCCGCCAATCCGTGGTTCGCGAAGGCGACGGTGAACCGCCTCTGGGGCCACTTCTTCGGCAAGGGGCTGATCGACCCGGTCGACGACCTCACCGGCAGCCAGGACCAGATCCTGCCGCCGCTGCTCGAGGTGCTGGCGCAGAAGTTCGCGCAGTCGGGCTTCGACCTGCGCTACCTGATGGAAGCGATGGTGCGCACGCGCACCTACGCGCTCGGCACCTCGCTCGACGACGACGCCGACGATCGCGCCCAAGCGGAGCGCTGGTTCGCCGCCCATCCGCTCCGTCCGTTCACCGCCGAGCAGGTGCTCCACTCGCTGCAGCGCGCGACCGCGCTCGAGGACGCCGCGCTGGTGCGCGCCAAGGGCGAGGAGTTCGAGGCGGCGCGCCGCAAGGTGCTGGAGAAGTTCCGCTACGTCTTCGACGACGACGAGGGCGGCGCCGAGGATCGCTTCGCGGCGAGCATCCCGCAGGCGCTCTTCCTGATGAACGGCAACCTCACCAACGACGAGACGCGGCTGAAGAAGAGCCGGATGCTGGACGAGATCCTCGACGAGTCGCGCGGCGATCGCGAGCGGCTGCGGCAGGTCTTCCTCGCCACGCTCGGCCGCCTGCCGACGCCGCGCGAGGCGGAGCGCCTGGGCCGGCTGGTGAAGGGGGCCGCGGGCGGCAACAAGCGCGGCATCGAGGACCTCTTCTGGGCGCTGCTCAACTCGACCGAGTTCCTCACCAACCGCTGATCGACCAGGAGCCGAACGCCATGGCGAATCTCGACGACCGCCTCCCGCCCGGCACGCGCACCTTCAGCCGGCGCGAGCTGATCGGCCTGCTGGCGCGCGGCGCGGGGACGCTCGCCGTCGCGCCGTCGCTGGTCTCGCTGCTCGCCGACGAGGCGCTGGCGCAACAGGGCGGCGGCGCACGGGTGAGCGCGAAGCGCAAGCTGATCGTGCTGTGGCTCGAGGGCGGCCCGTCGCAGCTCGACACCTTCGATCCGAAGCCGGGCGCGCCGACCGCCGGCGGCGTGAAGGCGATCCCCACCGACTTCACCGGCTGGAGCTTCGCCGACTCGCTGCCGCAACTCGCCAAGCGGGCGCGCAAGCTGGCGGTGATCCGCAGCATGACCTCGCGCGAGGGCAACCACTCGCGAGCGCGAGCGCTGGTGCAGAGCGGCTACGTGCCGAACCCGACGGTCACCTTCCCGTCGCTCGGCTCGATCGTCGCGCATGAGCTCGGCGACCTCGCGCACGACCTGCCCGCCTTCGTGCAGATCAACGGCGCGCCGCTCGCCGCCGGCTACCTCGGCGTCGGCGCGTCGCCGTTCGTGATGGATCGGCCCGAGGGGAGGATCGAGAACCTCGCCTACGCGGGTGGCGTCGATCCGCGCCGCCTCGACCATCGCGGCGACATGGTCGACGTCCTCGACGACAGCTTCGCCAGGCGCGGCGGCGAGCCGGCCGTCGCGGCGAATCGCGCGCAGCGGCAGCGCGCGCGCCGCCTCATGGACACGAAGCTCCTCTCCGCCTTCGACCTCGAGCAGGAGAAGGAGGCGGTGCGTGACGCCTACGGCAGGAATCCGTTCGGTCAGGGCGCCCTGCTGGCACGCCGGCTGCTGGAGCACGGCGTGCAGGCAGTGCAGGTGGTGCTGAACGGCTGGGACACGCACGACGACAACCACGCGCGCGTGCAGGCGCTGAACCAGCAGCTCGACCCCGCCTTCGCCGCGCTGCTCGACGATCTGGAGAAGCGCGGGCTGCTGGCCGACACGCTGGTGGTCTGCATGGGCGAGTTCGGCCGCACGCCCGAGGTGACCGGCAGCGGCGGCCGCAACCACTGGCCCAACAACTGGTGCGTCGCGCTCGCTGGCGGCGGCATCAAGGGCGGCCAGGCGTACGGCGCCACCAACGACCACGGCACCGAGATCGCCGAGAAGCCGGTGCAGGTCGCCGACCTCTTCGCCACTCTCGGTGCCGCGTTGCGCCTCGACGGCAGCAAGCTCTTCCACGCCGGGCAGCGACCGATCACCCTGCTCGACCCGAACGGCAAGGTGCTCCAGCCGCTGCTGGCGTGAAAGCCCGGCGGCTCACAAGTCGACGTACTCGAGGCTCGACGAGACGAGCTTGCCGGTCGCGCTGATCTTGTAGGCGCGCACGCCGACGGTGAACCCGAGCGCCGGGTTGGGCGCGCTGTCCTGGATCGCGTAGGCGTAGTTCGCCTGGAAGACGTCGGTCAGCAGCGGGATGAAGAGCTGCGTGCCGCTCAACTCCTCGACGGCGATCAGGATCAGGTCGCCCGGGTTCCCGCGATGCGCCTCGAGGTCGATGGTGGCGCCGGGCGCCGGGTAGCGCGGCGCGATCGAGAGCGAGAGTTCATCGAGGTCGTAGACCGCGACCAAGCCCTCATCCCGGCCGTACATCTCGGCGTAGCGCGCGCCGAGCACGATGTCGTGATCGCTCATCGCCACCGTCGCGCCGAGCTGGTCATCCGGGCCGCCGCCCGAGTGGAGCAGCATCTGGTCCGCGACCCACGGCTTGTTGCTGTTGCGCCGACGGAACGTCCACGCCGAGCCGGAGATCGCCGGATTCACCCAGTCGAAGGGCTGGCCGATCACTGCCGTGTTGCCGTTCACGGCGACGTCGAAGCCGAAGTTCAAGTTGTAGCTCGTCGCCGGCGGCTCGAAGTGGTGGGTCTGGCTGAACGTCGTGCCGGACCGCTCGAAGAGGTAGGCAGCGCCGATGAACTGGGTCGTCGCGTTCGACTCGCGTGGCGTGCCGACGATCAGCTGGTTGCCGCGCAGCGCCAGTGACGCGCCGAAGCGCAGTGGCGTCGTGGTCGCGGCGCTGGGCGTCAGCTCTTGCGACTGAGTCCAGCTCACGCCGCTGACGGTCCACACGCCGACCGTTCCGGACGGGTTCGGCTGCGAGCCCTGCATCGGCGATCCGACCGCGATCGTCGAGCCGTCGATCGCGACATCCGAGCCGGCGCGATCGCCGCCGGAGCCGTTCGGATCGATCAGCACCGCCTCCTCGACCCAGCTGCTGCTCGCAGGCTGGTAGCGGAAGACGACCGCAGCGCCCGTGCTGTTGGCGTAGCCAGGCATGCCGACGACGATGGCGTCGCCCTCGATGCCGACCGACGCGCCGAACGCGCCGTCCAAGCCCGACACGCTGCCTTCGAGTTCCTGCTCCTCGATCCACGCGCCGGTGACCGCGTCGCGACGGAAGACGTAGGCGACACCGGCCCGCCCGGAGACGGAGGAAGGTTGAGTCGAGGCGCCGATGACCACGACGTCGCCGTCGACGGCAACCGCTGCGCCGAAGCTCGCGCCATCGACGCAGCTGGCGCCGAGCAGGCTCGCGTCGGTCTGCCACGCGCCGGTCAGCGGATCGCGGCGAAAGACGTCGGCGCCGCCGGGGACGACGAGCGGGACCGGCGATGCGCGCAGCGTCGCGCCGACGACCAGGTAGTCGTCGCTGACCGCCACCGACGCGCCGAAGTACTGCGACCAGCTCGCGATCGACGGCTTCAGCGACTGCTGCTCGGTCGCCTGGGCGGCGGCGAACTCGGTCGGCAGCGCCAGCATCGCGACGGCCGACGCCGCGATCGCGAGCGCCGTCGGAGCGGGTTGGGATCGGGGGGTGCGCATGACGCGGCTCCAACTGCGGAAGGGTGCGAACCGCCGGTACATCCGAGTCGGCCGCGCGGCGTTACAGGCGGCGATGATTCGCGGGGGCCGCCCGTCCTTCGGCAGCTCGCAACGAGACGGCGCGCCAGGCGATCGCGTGGGCGGTTCGCGCCACGGTCAGCGCGGTGACTCACTGGAAGGTGGTCGCCACCTCTCCGGAGTGGACGAGATTCCCGTTGGCGTCGATCCCGAAGGCAATCAAGGTGAGCGTCAAGCCCCTGTACGAGCTCGGCACCCAGGCGGCGACGGTGAAGCTGCCCTCGAGGTCGAAGGTCCCGAACGCGAGGAATTCGTCGATCGGCGTTCCGCTCGAGTCGACGGCGTACAGGCCGACGAGCTGGCTCGACGCTCCTCCGCGGGTCGTTGCGGTCGCATTCGTGCGAACCTCGGGATTCGGCGGGTCGATCTGCAGCTGCAGGGCGTCGAGTCGGAGAAGCGCGGTGTGTCCGCGATTCTCGGCGAAGGAGGGGTTGCCGATTGCCACGGCGGCTTCGCGCGTCCCGGCCGCGCCGCGCGCAGCCGCCCGCCTCACGTCCCCGGCGTGCGCTTCACCTTCACCGTTCTGCCCTGCTTCGCGGCTTCCTCGATGGCGAAGCAGATCTCGTGGACGTGAGCACAGGCGTTCAGGTCATTGTCGGGGCGGACGTCGCGGCGGATGCAATCGACGAAGTGGTCGAACTGCCCTTGGTAGGGATGGTGCTCGACCTTGCCGGAGTCGGGGAGGTCGGCCGGGATCGTGGTCCACGTGCTCTGTCCGGGCCACGCGAGCGTGTAGAGCTTGTCGTAGTTGATCGTGCCGCGATCGCCCTGCAGCACGATCGGGAAGTGGTAGGGGTTGCGGCACTCGATCGAGGTGTGGACCGAACCGGTCGCGCCATCCTCGAAGCGCAACAGCGCCGTCGAGTTGGGCGCGTACTCGTACTGCAGAGGGTTCTTCGGCGAGCAGCCCTTCATCGCCGCGACCTCGGTCACGCGCCGCCCCATGAACCAGGTGAGCGCGTCGATCGCGTGGCAGCCGGCGGTCAGCTCGGCGGAGACGCTGATCTCCTTCTTGATGTTCCAGGCCCACTGCTTGTACCAGGGGCCGCAGCCGTGGTTGTAGGCGACCTCGCCGTGGAAGACGTCGCCGAGCAGCCCCTGCTGCAGGAACGCCTTGATGTTCTTGAACAGGCCGATCCAGCGCAGTTCGAAGCAGACGCTCGTCTTCACGCCGGCCGCGTTCACCGCCGCCACCATCTTCCTGAGGCTCGCCGGGTCGAGCGCGACCGGCTTCTCGA
>SXGT01165476.1_pt1 | contig 11215 bp, 13 predicted proteins | sample 3176221 | NCBI WGS metagenome assembly SXGT01 (sample SAMN11356862, study PRJNA531348) | freshwater metagenome | isolation source: freshwater sample F1-120 | place: China: Fuxian Lake, Yuxi | collected 2017-12-25
CCTACGACGATCTGAGCGTCGGCGAATACAAGGCGAACTGATCTTCGCCTTTCCATCGATCTCTTCCCGCCTGAGGCGGTTGCGAGACGCCTGTTCGGCCGCGCCCCCCGTGCGTCCGAACAGGCGATCGGAATGATCACGGAAATCGAACAATGTCGCGGATCACTCGGTTGTCCCTCGGTTTCGGCGGCGCGCTTGTCATCGCTCTCGCGAGCGTTAACGCGAAGGGCGCTTCGTTTGGCGGCTCCAGCGACGTCGTTTCGAACGCCGCGCCCTCGCCGGCGGCCGAGCAGGCGCCGCCGGCCGATCCCAATGCGCTTCGCATCTGCGCGGCGAAGAATCAGCCGCCGCTGTCGATGGAAGACGGCTCCGGACTTGAAAACAAGATTGGCGTCGCGCTCGCCGAGGCCATGCAGCGAAAGGCGCAGTTCGTGTGGTCGCAGCGGCCGGCGATCTATCTCGTGCGCGATTCTCTCGACAAGAAGCTGTGCGACGTCATCATCGGCCTCGATACGGGCGACCCGCGCGTGGCGACGTCAAAGCCGTATTATCGAACCGGCTATGTCTTCGTCAGCCGCGCCGATCGCGGCCTCGACATCAAATCCTGGTCCGATCCGCGCTTAAAGAAGCTTGGCCACATCGTCGTCGCTTTCGGGTCTCCAGGCGAAGCGCTGCTCAAGGATATGGGCCAGTACGAAGACAACATGGCCTATCTCTATTCGCTGGTGAATTTCAAATCGCCGCGCAACCAATATACGCAGATTGATCCCGCGCGAATGGTCGGCGAAGTGGTGAGCGGCGCGGCCGAAATCGCGGTCGGCTTCGCGCCGGACGTGGCGCGTTACGTCAAATCCTCGACCATTGCCCTGCGGATGACGCTGATCGAAGATGACGCGGCAAAGAGCAGCGGCGAAAAGGTGCCGCAGCGCTTCGACCAATCGGTCGCGGTGCGGCGCGACGACACGACCTTGCTGACGGAAATCGACAAGGCGCTCGTCGTCGCACGGCCGAAGATCGAAGAAATCCTTAAGGCGGAAGGCGTTCCCCTTCTGCCCGTCACCCAATAGATGCGCGGCGCCAACGAAACAGGACGAGAATAAGTGTTGAAAAGAAAAGGAAGCATTTCGGCCTATCTCATCAGCGCCGCGGCGAGTCTTGTTGCGCTCGGCGCCATCGCCCAGACCGCAGGGATTACGTTCCGCAACACCATCACTGGCGAAGTGCTCAAATTCGATGATGCGCTGCCTGAGGGAAGGGATACGGCGGGCGTCAAGCAATTCATGGCGTCCGGCAAGAATCCCTATAACGAGGATGCAAGCTGCCTCAAACAGGGAGAACAGCTGTTTCTGTCCGCCTGTTCCGGCTGTCACGGCCACCTCGCCGAAGGAAAGATCGGCCCCGGCCTCAACGACGCCTATTGGACCTATCCGCAGAACGAAACCGATGAAGGCTTCTTCTCGACGATCTACGGCGGCGCACAAGCGTCCATGGGGCCGCAGTATGAGAATCTGACGCTCGACGAAATGCTGAAAGTGATGGCCTGGATCCGTCACCTCTTCAAGGACGCGCCGGAAAAGGCGAGCTGGCTGACCGCCGAGCAGCGCAAGCAGTTCAAACCTTATGCCGGTCACGAGACTCTGCCCGAAAATCCGCCCGGTCAATGCCAGCCAAAGGCGAAGTAAGTTCCACGCCGCCGTTGCGGGGGCGCAAACATGGAGGCGCAAGCCTCCAAAAAACGGAGGAAACAGGGATGCGTAAGATGCATTTCGCCGCGGCGCTTGCCGTCGGCATGTTGTTTGGCGCCGGCGGCGCGCTCGCCTATGACGGCACCAAATGCAAGGCGCCGGGCAACTGCTGGGAGCCGAAACCCGGCTTTCCGGACAAGGTCGAGGGTTCGAAATACGATCCCAAACACGACCCCAAGGAAATCGCCAAGCAGCAAGCGTCGATCCAGGGCATGGAGGAGCGCAACAAAAAGCGGGTCGAGAATTTCAAGAAGACCGGCAAGTGGGAATATGACGTGAGCAAGATCGCTCAATAGGTTTCATCGCGATGAATCCAGCGGCCACGATCTGGAGCCGGCGCATTCGACAACGGCGCAGCGGCCCCATTCCCGAGATCGTGGCCGCCTTTTCCATTTGGCGGGCTAAGGTCAGGCTTTGAACGCTAAGTTGCATGTCGTCGAGAAGCTCGCCGATTGGCGCGAGCGCGCCCTAGAGTTCGAGCGGGAAATTCAGAAGGCCGTTCTCGGCCAGGCGCGCGTCATCAGGCTTGTGACGATCTGCATATTTGCGCGCGGCCATGTGCTGATCGAAGGCGACGTGGGAGTCGGCAAGACGACGCTGCTGCGCTCGGCGTCGCGAGCGCTTGGCGGTGATTTCGCCCGTGTCGAGGGCACTGTCGACATGATGCCGAGCGACATTCTCTACCACACTTACCTCGGCGAAGACGGTCGCCCGCGGGTCGAGCCCTCCGAACTGCTGCGTTTGGCCGAAACGCTGCCGGTCTTCTTCTTCAACGAGCTCAACCGCGCGCGTCCGCAGGTTCACTCGCTGTTGCTCCGGCTGATGGCCGAGCGAAGCGTTTCGGCGTTCAATCGTGTGCATTATTTTCCTTATCTGAGCGTGTTCGCCGACCGCACTATGGTGGAGCGCGAGGAAACATTCGAACTGCCGGCGGCCGCCCGCGACAGATTCCTCATGGAAATTCCCATGGCGGCGCCGGATGATGAAGACGCCCGCCGAAGGCTCGTCTTCGATCCGGCGTTCCATGATACGGAAACCCTGATCGAACGGGTGAGTCCCGGCTCATTCGACTATCGCAGGATTCCCGAAGTCGCCGGCGCGATCCAGACCGAGGTGAAATCAAGCGAAGCGCTCGAGCGCTATGTGCTCAATCTCTGGCAAGCCCTGGTCAAGCCGGCGTCCGCCGGCGTGTCGCTGCCCGATGTCGACGTCAGCAATCTCTTCAAGGGCGGCGCGAGCCCGCGCGCCTTGGCGGCCTTGGCGCGCGCCGCGCGCGTGCGCGCCTGGCTCGAGGGGCGCGATTATCTTGTTCCGGAAGACGTGCGCGACCTGTTCATTGAAATAATGGCTCACCGCATCTTCGTCGATTCGATTCACGCGCTGCGCGGCGAAGATATCGTCAAGCGGCTGTGTCGCGCGGCTTTCGACGCGACGCCGGTTCCATGAACGGGATCGTCGATATTCTCTATCGGCCGCGCGGACGTTTTGCCGCCAATCACGCCGGCGCCCATACGTCGAGCGAAGTCGGCGGCTTTGGAGTCTTTCGCGATCAGGCGCCTTTCATGCGCTACCCGGACGCTCGCCGCATCGACATCCGCGCGACCCTGCGCGATCCGTTTGGCGCGACCTATGTGCGCCGCTTCGAACAAAGAGCGGCGATCGACGTCTATGCGCTCGTGGACCTCTCGGTGTCGATGAGTTTCGTCGGCGCGGCCGATAGGTTTCGTGTCGCCGTTGACCTTTGCGCCGCTCTTGCCTATTCGACGACGCGCATCGGCGATCGCTTTGGCCTGTTCCCCTACGAGGACGCTCTGATCGATCGGTCAATGAGTGCCGCGACTCGTTCGAGGCGAGCGGCGCTCGCCGCCGTCGAAAGGCTTGGCGCTGAAACGCCCCGCGGATCGAGCGTGAAAGGCGTGCTGGCCGCCGCGGCGGCGCTCGGCGCTACGCGTAAGCTCGTATTTCTCATCTCCGACTTTCGCTGGTCCGAGCGTATGATCGAACAGGCGTTCGACGCGCTCGCGCTGCATGATGTCGCGCCGATCGTTCTGGTCGATTCCGTTGAGTCGGCGCCGCCGAAATGGGGGGTGTTGGCGCTTCGCGACAGCGAGAGCGGCCGCCGTCAAACCCTGTTGATGAGACCCGCGCTGCAGCAGCGCTGGATCGAAGCCGAACAGGCGCGCCGGCGAAGTCTTGCCCATCTTTCATCCCGGCGCAGTCGCGCGCCGATCTATGTTGAGGACAGCCTCGATCCCGTCGATCTCAGCATTCGGCTGACGGCGGCGTGAGGCGCGCGATGCGCATTGCCTGTCTCGTCCTCGCACTCGTCGCAACGCTTTCCGCCGCCGCTCAGGAGTTGACGGCGCGCATCCGCTCGGCGCGACCCTTCGGCTATTTTGTCGGCGATCTCATCCATGCGCGCGTCGATGTGTCGGGTCCAGAGAACGCCGCGCTTTTGCGCGCCTCCTTACCGAAGCCCGGCCCGCTGACCGGTTCGCTCGATCTTCGGGACGCTAAGCTTAGCGAGAGCGTTGAAAGCGGCGCTCGCTTGTGGCGTCTCGATCTTACCTATCAGAATTTCTATGTCGCGCTCGATGCGCGGGACATTGAAATTCCAAGCTTCGACCTCGCCGTTTCGACGGCGGCGGGCGCAGAGACCGTCAAGGTTCCTGCGTGGCGCGTCGGCGTCTCGCCCTTACGCGAGGTTGCGCCGCAGAGGCAGGAAGAGGCGACCGACTATATGCGTCCGGACGGGTCGGCGCCTTTTGTTGACGAAGCCACGCCGCGACATCTCGCAATCGGTGCGGGCGTCGCCGCCTTGCTGGCCTTCGCCCTCGTCGCGCGCGATCGCGCCTGGCCTCCCTTTCAGCGACGTAAAGCGCGCGTCTTCTCGGCGCTTGCCAACGAATTCTCAACACGGCGCGCCGGTTCTGACGACAGCGAATTGGACGCGGCGATCCAGTCGGTGCATCGCGCGCTCGACACGACCAATGGCGCGACTTTGCTTGCGGCCGATCTTCCCGATTTCCTGCGCAGGCGTCCGGAATTCGGGCCGCTGCGGATGGATTTCGAACGGTTCTTTTCGGCCTCGAAGCGCCGTTTCTTCGGCGGCGAAAGGTTAGGCGACGATTTCCGCGCGGAGCAGCTTGCGCAATTCGTGAGCGCCCTCGCCAGGCGGGAGCGCTCGGGATGAACGCTCTCGGCTTTGATCATATTGAGGCGCTGTTTTTGGCGCCGCTGGCGCTGATCCCGCTTCTGCGATCCATCCTGCGCGAGACCACGATACCCTCGCTTATATCGGCCCCTGCCGACGGTCTTTCGGCTGTGGCCGGAGGTTTGCTCAAGCTCGGCGGCGTCATCGCGATCGGCGCGAGCCTGCTCGGCGCAGCCGGTCCCTATGTTGTCGGCGCGGAGGTGGAGCGTTTCGCCGAAGGCGCGCAGATCGTCATGCTGATCGACCGCAGCGGCAGCATGAACGAGACCTTCGCGGGGCGAACGCCGTCTGGCGGCGAAGAGTCGAAGGCCGCGGCGGCGAAGCGCATTCTCAAACGTTTCGTCGAGGCGCGTCGTCACGATCTTGTCGGCGTCGCGGCGTTTTCGACCGCGCCGATGCTGGTGACGCCGATCACCGATCATATCGATGCCACCCAAGCCGCGATCGACGCGATCGATCGGCCCGGCCTCGACTATACCAATATCGCCCGCGGCCTCGCGATGGCGTTGTCGTTGTTCAAGACCAGCGAAGCCGATCTGTCGCGCGCGGTTCTGCTCATATCGGACGGCGCCGGCGTCATCGATCCCAAACAGCGCGACGATCTGAAGGCGGATTTCCGCAAGACCAATGTCAGTCTCTACTGGCTATTTTTGCGTACCGAGGGCAGCAGAGGCATCGCCGACAGATCGGCGGAAGACGACGAGTCGCCGCAGGCCGCGCCGGAGCGCCATCTCGATCTTTTCTTCCGATCTCTGGGCGTTCCTTACCGCGCCTTTGAAGTGGAAAGTGCCGAAGAGACTGAGGAGGCTCTCAAGCAGATAGACCGTCTCGAACGCCATCCCGTTCGCTATGTCGAAAAAATGCCGCGCACTGATCTGAGCGCATCGGCTTTCGCGCTGGCGCTTGCCGCCACGGCGTTGCTCGTGGTCGCGAAGCTCGCCGAAGTCGGTTTGGGCGTCAAAGGGGGCGCGCGATGACGCTTTTTATGACGCGCGCCGCAGCCCTCCACGCCAGAGCGACGGCGCTCTGGCGCGAAGCGCGATCATCGCTTCTCGTCGCGCTCTGCCTCGCGCTTCTCGTGGCGACAGCCATGTCGCTCGTCGATTGGCGCGGCGCGATCGACGCCAACGACGCCATCGAGGGGCTAGAGCAGGGCCGCGATATTGGCGTCGACGCCAGCGCCAGGCCCGAGACGCTTCTTGCCCGCATCGCTTTTCTCGCGAAGCGAGGGGAAATCGACCGTGCGCGCGCGATGGTCGAGGCGCTCGATCGGAGCGAAAATTTCGACCTGCGCGCGCGCGGACACTACCTCCTGGCCAATGCGCTTCTGCGCAAGGCGTTCGACCATATCGAACGGTCCGAGCTCGATGCGGCCAATCCCTTCGTTAATCTGGCCAAGCGCGAATATCGCCGCGCGTTGCAGCTCGCGCCGCAATATTGGGACGCCAAGTTCAATTTGGACGTCGCCGCGCGACTAGTTCGAGACTTTCCGGATTTCGAAAGAAAGGGCGGCGACGAACTGAGCGTCGATCCCAAAAAACTCTGGACCGACATTCCCGGCAAGCCGAAGGGGTTGCCGTAATGCGGCCGGACCTGCGCGATCCACGGCTCATCTTGCTCGCGCTGGCGATGCTGTCGCTCATCGCCGCCTTCGTCGCGCCAAAGATCATGTTTCGACGTCCGTCTTTCGACCTGCTCGCCGTCGTCGACATCACCGGCAGCATGAACGTTCGTGATTATGCGGCGTCCGGCCGGCCGGTCAGCCGACTCGACGCCGTGAAGGCTGCGCTTCGCGCCATGCTCGTCGAAATGCCTTGTCCATCGCATGTCGGTCTCGGCGTTTTCAGCGAACGCAAGACATTTCTGTTGTTCGAACCGATCGACGTTTGCGTCGACTTCGCGCCGCTCGAAGCCTCGATCGAGGCGCTCGATTGGCGCATGGCCTGGGAAGGCGACAGCCGCGTATCGGCGGGACTCTTTGGCGCCATCGAAATGGCGCGGCGCTTGAAAAGCGATCTCCTGTTCTTCACTGACGGGCAGGAGGCGCCGCCGCTTCCAGCGCGCGGCGCGCCGACAGTTGACGGGCGCGGCGGCGAGCTGCGCGGGCTCATCGTCGGGGTCGGCGGCTATGAGCTTTCTCCCATTCCGAAATTCGACGACAGAGGACGCGAGATCGGATTTCTCGGCGTCGATGAGGTTCCTCATGAGAGTCGTTTCGGCCTGCCGCCCGAAGGCGCGGAGCGGCGCGAAGGCTACAATGCGCGTAACGCCCCCTTCGGCGCCGCCGCGGCGGTCGGCGTCGAACATCTGTCTTCCGTGAAGGAAGACTATCTGCGCTCGCTCGCCGAAAAAACCGAGCTCGGCTACGCCCGTCTCGAAGACGGGAAGAGTCTGTGGACGGACTATGCCGCCATCGCCTCCGCCCGGCCGCGCGAAGCCGCTTTCGACTTAAGTCCGTTCTTCGGCGCAGCGGCGGCGCTTTTCACTTTTTTTGCCGCCGCAGGACCTTCGCTCGCTCGGGCTTTGGCTCAAATGCGGCGGGCCGCGCTTATTCGACATCCGCAACCAGGGAGATTAAAATGAAGAAACTGCTGGCGCTCTTCGCCCTTCTGATTTGCGCGCCCGCGCTCGCGCATGGGCCGACGCCGATCAAGGTCGACGAGTCGATTGTCATCGCCGTCGATCCGAAAGCCGTGTGGGCCGTCGCCGGAAAGTTCGACGGGCTCGCGAACTGGCATCCCGACATTCAATCGGTGAAGGCGACAGGCGGGGACGCCGCGGGCGCGGCACGCGAAATTGCATTTAAGAAGGGCGGCGTTCTGAAGGAAGGACTCGACGAATATGACCCAGGTGCGTTCAAATTGTCCTGGCGCATGTCCGATCCCAATCTCGATGCGATGCCGGTAAGTTCCTACATGCTGACGTTCATCATCGAGCCTGCGCCGGCGGGCGGTAGCCTGGTGAAATGGTACGGCCGTCTCTATCGCGGCGATACGAGCAACGAGCCTCCAGAAAACGTCAACGACGACGCGGCGCGCGTTGCGATGTCGAGCTTCTTGCACAACGGCCTCCAAGGGCTGAAGAAAAAGGTGGAAGCGAAATAGCCGCGGCGATGCGATTGCGCGCAGCGATGATCTTCGCGGGCGTTTGCGCGCTCTTCGCCTCTTGCGGCGAAGAGAGGCGCGGCGTCCAGCAGGACGACATGATCGAACCGGACAACGGCAAGGGCGCCAATATTTGGCTGCGCGCCACCGATCATACGGAGCCTGCGCTCTGGCTCGCTCGACGCGAGCCCGGCGGCGCCGTCGTCAGCGAGCGAGACCCTGCGGTGGAGCGCATACGCGCAGCCCTGCTCTCGGCGCGGGCGCATTTCCTGGAATCCGACCGCATGCTCGCCAACCGCACCGCTCAGCTTGGTCAGATGCTGGCGGCGGACGGCCATGCGGAGAACTTCGCACAGTTGATCGGCTCGCTTCTCGAAATCGCGGCGGCGGCGGGAGAGAAGCAGTCCTATGGCGCGCTTTGCCAGCACTATTACAATCTGCGCCATGCCGGAATTGAACGCGACGCGGCGCTGCGCGCGCTCGCTTCGCGCTATTGCGCGCAAAAGCAATTCAGATAGCGCGCCTAAACAAGCTTCATTGCAACCTTATTTTCGACGGCGATGCGCAGAAGATCCGCCTTCGAGCGCGCCCCGAGCTTGCGCTTCAGCAAAATGCAATTGTTCGCGACAGTCTTGTAGGAGACCTTCAGAATATGCGCGATTTCGGTCATATCCTTGCCGTCGGCGAGATTGCGCAGGATTTCGATTTCCCGGCCGTTGAGGGCGTCGAGCGGATTGTTGGCGCGGCTCTGATCGGCGAAGGCGAGCTTCAGCGCAAAGGCGTTCGACAGATAGCGCTCGCCCTCCGCCGCCGCGCGGATCGCCTTGATGAAGACGCGCGGGTCTTCGTTCTTGGCGACATAGCCGCGTGCGCCGCCCTCGATGGCGCGCGCCGCAAATACCGGATCATCGTTCATGGTGAAGACGATGATTTTGGCGTCCGCGTCCCGCTTCAAAATTCGGCGCAGCAGTTCGAAGCCCGAGACGCCAGGAAGATTGATGTCGAGCACGACAACGTCGGGCGGCGCGGCGGCATAGGCGTCAAGCGCCTCGTCGGCGTTGTGCGCTTCGAGCACTTCAATGTCCTTGTGTCCCGAAAGCATGCCCCGGCAGCCCTCGATCACCATTGGGTGGTCGTCGACGATAAGAACGCGCATTGATTTTTTCGCTTGTTTGATAGCCAAAAACTATGATGTGGGAACCGCCAGTCTTGTCAATCGATCGTTAGCGATCGTCAACGGCAAAGCGCGGGACGGCGGCGAGGGCGCTCATCATGCTCGGTTTTTCGCTTAAAGCCAGACTGGGCTGGCTGATCGGCGTCGTGCTCGTCGCGACGCTGCTCATCAATCTTGCGATTCAGCTTCTTCACGCCGGACCGCGGGTGCGCGCGGAAGCGGGAAGCAATCTCAGATTGATGCGGGAAGTTGTCTTGACTACCATAGCAAATCTTCCCGAGGATGAAGATCCGGCGCCGGCGCTGCGGCGTCTTTATGCGTCGCTCGGCAATCTTCGCCATTCGGATGTCGAGATTCTCGCCGCCAATGAAACCCCGCCGACGGATTGGCTGGAAAAAATCCGCCATTCCGATCGCGGCGTTCCGGAATGGTTTGTGAAGCTGGTTGGCGCCGCGCCGAGGGTCATGACGATCCCGGTGATCGTCGGCGGGCGCGCCTACAGCAAAATCTTGGTGATTTCGAATCCATTCGACGAACTCGAAGAGATTTGGTCGGACATGGTGTGGCTTGCGGCCATCAGCCTGGCTGTCACCATCGTCTTCCTGACGCTTGTTCTCCTGTTCCTGCGTTACTCGCTTGCGCCCTTCGACGCCTTGAAGTCCGGTCTTGCGCAGCTGGAGGCGGGCAAGAGCGGCGTTCGGCTGTCGCTCGGCGGGGCGACCGAATTCAAATCGATAGCGGCCGCGCTGAATTCGCTCGGCGCGACGCTCGATCGCGTCAAGCAGGAAAACCGCGAACTCGTCGACAGGCTCCTTCAGGTGCAGGAGGACGAGCGCAAGGACATCGCCCGCGATCTGCATGACGAGGCGGGCCCCTGCCTGTTCTCGATTCGCGCGACGTCCGCGACCCTACAGGAGCTGGTGTCGCAGCCATCGCCCGACATCGGCCGCCTGAGGCAGATGAGTTCAACCATCGACAAGGCCAGCGAGTCGCTTCAATCCCTGTTTAGAGGCTTGCTTGACCGCCTGCGGCCGAAGGGTCTCGAAGAGCTTGGTCTGGAGCCGGCGCTGAGGGCGCTCTTCGCCACCTGGGCGCTGTCTCATCCCGAGGTCGATCTGCGGCTTATCGTTCGCCATGATCTTTCTCCGCTCGACGAGGAAACGGCGCTCGCCGTCTATCGCGTCGTGCAGGAGGCCGTGACCAATATTTTTCGTCACTCCGGCGCGAGCAGGGGCGAGGTTACACTGGAATTCGGATTGGATGCGCCAACCGACTCGCATGATCTAGACGGGGAAGCGTCGCCGCAGCTCAAAATCGCCATTGAAGACAATGGGGTCGGCATTTCGAAAGGCTTCGTCCCCGGCATGGGACTGCTCGGCATGAATGAACGCGTGCGCGCGCTTGGCGGCGCGCAACGGATCGAAAGGCCGGAGTCCGGCGGCACGCGGATCATTGTGTCGATTCCCCTGCGAGACGACGGCGAATGATCTGGCGACGTCGGACCGTCGTCGGCGCCAATCGGGAAACTCCGGCAAGGGCAATGACGCAAGTTTCAAGGTGAAAAACTGCGCGCCCCTCATTATTCTCGGTTAAGGCCGCCGTCATCGGCGGAAACGACTTTGGAGGAGCAACGCCATGGCATGGTCGCAACCCGTTCTCATCGAAATCTGCGTCGGCATGGAAATCACCAGCTACGAATCAGCTGAGCTCTGAACGGCGGTATTCCTACGGCGCAGGGGCCAGAGCGCGTTGCGCGCGTGCGCTCTCAACTTTTTAGATCGATCCCGCGAGCTGGATTTGGGCAATTCCACCCAAATCCAGCGCGGCTGCGCGTACATTCAACCAGGCGGGCCGGTCGCTAGAGCGCGCTGCGAAAAAAATGGGAACCGGTTTTTCGCGTAAAGCGCGCTCTATGATTTTGGAATCGATCACGTTGTCTGCATTTGGGCGATTCCGCCCAAATGCAGCGTGATCTAGG
>SXGT01239369.1_pt1 | contig 11213 bp, 8 predicted proteins | sample 3176221 | NCBI WGS metagenome assembly SXGT01 (sample SAMN11356862, study PRJNA531348) | freshwater metagenome | isolation source: freshwater sample F1-120 | place: China: Fuxian Lake, Yuxi | collected 2017-12-25
CGTCCGCCGCCACCACAACACCGCCTCGATGAAGTTCCGATCGTCCTTCGGCGGACGACCCGCTCGGCGCTGCGATCTCAGCAGCGCCTTGATCTTCGTCCACTCTCGCTCCTGGAGTTGCCCTCGCGCCATCGTGCCCCGGATGGAACACAACGCCGCCCTCATGGACACGCCCCGGATTCGACGACGCGGCCAGGAAATCGTAGAGTCTCCGCATGAGGCTTCGCCACGCTTTCTTCGTTTCGTTCGCCCTCGCGGTCGCCGTGGCGGGCTTCGCTTGCACCAAGGCCGATCCGCTCGGCACGCCGACGGGCACGAGCTTCGACGGCGGGACCGAGCCGCCCTCGAAGAAGGACGCCACCGTGTTCGACCCAGGCGAGGCATCCGCGCCCACGCCCGACGCGGGGGCCAAGAAGGGGCAGGTCTATGCGCACACCGCGAGGACGCTGTACCTGTTCGAGCCCTACGCGAAGCAGCTGACGAAGGTGGGGGACTTCGACTGCCTCCCGGGCCCGGAGGTGATGATCGACATCGCCCTCAACGAGACCGGCGCGATGTACGGGACGACCAGCGACCTCGCCACCGACAAGGGACACTTCGTCACCATCGATCCCATCTCCGCGAAGTGCACGACGAGGGGCGCCGTCGACTACTACCCGGACTCCCTCGGCTTCGTGCCAGCGGGGACGCTCGACGTGAAGGAGGCGCTCGTCGGCTACGATGGCGAGTACTACGTCCGGGTCGACCTCGACACGGGCAAGATGACGGACATCGGGACGCTGAACCCGCCAGGCCCTGACGCGGGGACGCTGCACTACTCGTCGGGTGACATCGTCGCCATCATCGGCGACAAGGCGTACCTGACGGCAAACGACTCGGCCGACCTCGGGGACTACCTCCTCGAGATCGATCCCAAGACGGGCCGCCGCGTGAAGGTCATCGCGCCACTCTCGACGCGAGAGCTGTGGGGCACCGGGTACTGGGGAGGAAAGATCTACGCGTTCTCCGGAGCCGGGCAGGTGCTGGAGGTGAACCCCGTCACCGGGGCGAAGTCGACCGTGGCGCAGATCGCCGTGCCCGACGGGGGCACTGGCTTCTACGGCGCGGGCGTGACGACCCTGGCGCCACGTTCGCCCTGACCTCGGCTTGAATAAAAGCCGGCCCGGGCAGATCCTTCCAGGATCGACCGCGTACAGTGGGACGCGCACTCCCGCGCGCGACGGTTTCGAGAGGCCCTCGTGGAGGGATGGGCCCCGAGGATCGAGGTCGCGAGGGCTGACCCGTGCGCGATCCGGAGGTTTCATTCCATGTCGAGGTGGTTCCAGAATGCACGTGTTCGCCGAGGCCTCGCCCTCGGCGCGGTCGTCCTCTCCACGGGAGGGCTCGTCCTCTACAAGGCGCCCGCGCAGGCGCACACGCCGTTCGCCCAGGTGATCGCATCGGGAAAGAACGTGCGGGAATTCTCGGGGCCGGGCGTGAAGGGGGCCATCTCGCTGTCGCACGCCAAGGTGCTGTCGGGCACGCCGACGACCGTCTTCGCGGAGGTACGCCTGGCCGCGACGGCCGACGCGACCGATCGGCTGCGGGAGCGCGCGCCGATCTCGATGGCGGTCGTGATCGACACCTCGGGCTCGATGAGCGGCGAGAAGATCGCGGAGGCTCGCCGCAGCGTGCTCAAGCTCGTCCAGGACATGCGCGACGACGACGAGATCGCGCTGGTCCGCTACTCGGACACGAGCGAGCTCGTACAGTCCCTCGCCCGCGTCGGCCTCGTGCGAACCCAGCTCGAGCGGAAAATCCGCGATCTCCAGCCAGGCGGCGGCACGAACATCGCGCCCGCGATGAGCCACGGTAGGCGGGCGCTCGACGAGGCGTCCTCGGGGCGGGTGAAGCGGATCGTCCTCGTGAGCGACGGGCTCGACGCGACGCGGCAGCAGTCGGAGAGCGTGGCGCGATCGAGCTTCGAGAGCGGGATCACGGTGTCGTCGCTCGGGATCGGCCTCGACTTCGACGAGGGCTACATGGGCTCGGTGGCGATGAACGGCCACGGGAACTTCGCCTTCGTGAAGGACGGGGCCTCCCTCGCGCACTTCCTCAACAAGGAGCTGATCGAGACGTCCTCCACCACCGTCGAGCAGGCCCGCGTGAAGGTGCGCATCCCGCAGGGGTTCACGTTCGCGCGCTCGAGCGGCGCCGACGCGCGGGTCACAGGCGACGAGGTCGAGCTCGTGTTCGGCTCGCTCTTCGTGGGCGACGAGCGAAGGGCCATCGTCGAGCTCCGCGCGACCCTCCCCGAGGGCCGAGCCGCGGACCTCGGAGCGACCGTCTCCTGGACCCAGGTCGGCGGGAACCGGGCCTCGGTGGACGTCCCCACGCTCACGGTCCTCGCCGTGAGAAACCAGGCCGAGGTTGAGCGGGCGCGCGACGGTGCGGTGCTCGCGAGCGCCGTGAGCGTGCTCGCGTCCCAGCGTCAGCTCGAGGCCGCGGAGGCCTACACGCACGGCGACCTCGACCGGGCCACGTCGCTCATCGATCAGAACGTGCGCGCGCTCGAGGAGGCCAAGGCGGCCGCTCCGATGGCGGCGGCGACCGCCCTCTCGAACCAGGCGGACTCCTACCGCAGCGCGAAGACGGGCTTCTCCCAGGCCGGCCCGGGGAGCGACGAGGGCCGGATGCGCGCGAAGGCGAGCGCCGCGCAGGAGATCAACAACCTCAGCCGGAAGGCGTTCTAGCCATGCGCAAGATCGCGTTCCTCGTGGCCGCGGCGTGCGCCTTCGCGGCCACTCCGTACCTCAAGTACCTCGGCGCGGTGCCCTCGGCGGTCGCCGCGGTGGGGCTGGGGATCGGCCTCGCCATGGCGGCCTCATCGGGCGCGTACGCGGTCTCGATCGCGGCCGGTTCGATCGGCGCGCTCGCGGCCGGGCTCCTGGCGCCGGTGTCGGGCCCCGCGTCGGGCGCGGTGTTCCTCGGCCTCGTCTTCGCGGAGCGCACGCTCCGCGTCCGCGGGAGGACGTCGCGGGCGCTCCACGTCCTCCTGGCGCTCGTCGGCGGCGCGATCGCCGGCGGGATCTCGAGCGCGTACGCGACCGCGAGCCTGCCCGTGATGGCCGTCGCCACGGTCGTCTGCTCCGTGCTCGTCGCGCTGCCGATGCTCGTCGACGCCGACGATCCGATCGCACACGCGCTGGATCAGGCCGCTTCGCTCGTCGCCGGCCGGAGCGCGTCGCTCCTCCACGAGGGCGCGGATCTGCGGCGCTCGACGCGCGAGATCCCGCTCGAGACGAGCCTCCACGCGCGCGTCGAGAAGACGTGGGCGGCCCTGCTCAAGCTCGCGGACGCCAGGGTGAAGATCGATCGCAGGCCACTGCCCACCGTCCCCCTCTCCCTCGCCGACGACACCTCCAGCGACGCCGCGCGATCGCCGGCCGACGCCGTCCTCGAGATGGTCGACGGGCGCATCGCCGAGCACGTGAAGGTGCTCGCCCGCGCCTACACGGCCGTGAACACCGCGAACGCCGCCCGGATCGGGCTCGACGACGCGGCCGTGAAGAGCGTCGCGACGGTCGGCGACAGCCTCGACGAGGTCAGCCGCACGATCGTGGAGGACGCGACCGAGGTGCCCCCGCTGGATCGCGAGCTCGCGCCGGCTCTCGGGAAGAGCTGACCTTCGCCCGCCCTCTCACGTCCGGTCGAAGGTCGGAGCTCGGCGCGTCCGCGCCGGCGTGGGGCGCCTCTGGTAGGATCGCCGGGGTGACACGCAACCTGGTGGCGGCGATTTTACTGCATATTGCATGCATCGCCGGCTGCTCGAAGCAGGGCCTGATCGACGCCGCGATGATGAGCGCGCCTCGGCCGGAGCCGCCGGCACGAGCCGAGGTCGTGGTGGGCGAGCGCCGCTTCACGCTCCTCGCGGGCGACGGGCATTGCCACGTCACCCCGCCAGACGCGCCCTTCCACGTGTCGCGCGACGTGGGGGCGGCCCTCGGGCTCGCGCGTGCAGAGCGCCTGGACTTCGTGATCTTCACGCCTCACGTGCGTGCGCGCTTCATGGCGGACCCCGAGCTTCGGGCCTCGTTCGTCGACGGCGCGCGCGTCCTCGACCGCGAGCTGAGGGCGCTCGCCGCGACCGATGTCTTGCTGGTGCGCGGCTTCGAGTACACGGACCACATGTGGGGCCACGTCGGGTTCGCCTTCGGCGACGAGACGCGCGCCCTCGAGGCCGCCGGAGACACCGGGGATCCGCGTCCGTTCTTCGAGGCCTACGTCGCCTCGGGTGGCGTCCTCACGCTGAACCACCCGCTCGTGTTGCCCCTCGATGGCGCGCCGTTCCACGAGGCCCGCGCCGACATGTCCTGGCGCGCGTTCACACGTCCCGCGCGCAGGCTCCCCGCGGACGTGGGCTGGCTCACCGCTCACGCCCACACGATCGAGACGTTCAACCTCGGCGTCTCCTTCCTCCGCGACCGGCTCCTCCGCGACGACCCGGAGGCGAGCTTCCGGGAGAACCACTTCCTGCTCGATCGCCAGATCCGCGCCCAGCGCCGCCGCCTCTCGTCGGTCGCCGGCTCCGACAGCCACGGGATGCATCTCCGCGCCGTGATGTACGTGCTCGCCGACGCGCGCTCCACCGCGGACCTGCGGCGCGGGATCCTGGCGGGCCGCACCTGCGTGCGAGGGCCAGAGGCTTGCGTCGCGCAATTCCGGACGGACGGGCCCTGGCAGCCAGTGGGCAGCGCGCTCTCCTCGCCCCGCGCGCTCGAGATCGAGGCCCCCGCCGGCGCGACGGTCTACGTCGACGGCGTGAGACACGACGGCGCGAGCGTGCCGGCGCGCGCAGGCGTGTGCCAGGTGGTGCGTGTCCAGGTCGGACGGAGCATGTCGGGCCCGACGTACTTCAACTGCCCCTTCGTCACTTGAACTGTACCGCGCCCGGCGCGGCCGCGTTGCTGAGCACCGCCGGGATCGTGTCCATGAGGACCTGCCCGTCGGTCGAGGTGATCCGCAGCGTGAGGCCGCCGGGCTGGAGGCCGACGCCATTCGTATCGATGAAGAAGTTGTAGTCTACACGTGGCATGTTCACGAAGGCTGCGCCCTTCTTGTACTCGACCTTCGCGATCGGGACCCGATGGTTGCGGATCTGGATCGCGGTCCAGTACTGGGAGCTGCCGTCCTTGAAGAAGTAGCTGATGTTCCCGGTGACCTCGCACGTGACCGCCTGCAGGGTGATGGGGACGATGCCCTTCACCTTGGGCGCGATCCTCTCGAAGCCTTGCGGGGAGAGGTCGATCGTGCTCCCGTCGCCGGCGCAGGTGGGACACGAGTCGACGACCCGCACGATGAGCTCCCCGAGCTCGCCGACGAGGCGGTAGCAGCCGCCACACACGGCGCTCGCGAGGTAGTCGGCCGTGTTCATCGCCGCGACGGTGTAGTACTGGCTCGCGGGAAGCTTGTCGTAGGAGCAGTGGCCGGTGCCGTCCGCCTCGACGTAGAAGGTCGCCTTGCCGTTCTTGATGGGGCCCAGCGTGCGGAGGCCACCGCTGGTGGAGCCGCTCGTCCCGCTGTCGCCGGACGCGCCGCTCGTCCCGCTGTCGCCAGACGCGCCGCTCGTCCCGCTCGTCCCGCTCGTCCCGCTCGTCCCGCTCGTGCCGGAGGCGCCGCTCGTGCCGGAGGCGCCGCTCGTGCCGGAGGCGCCGCTCGTGCCGCCCGACGTCGTCCCGACGTTGCCGGGATCGGCGGGCGGGCCGTCCTCCGCGCCACGGCAAGCGACGAACGCGAGGACGACCGAGGCGGTGGCGAGGACGAGCGGATGACGCACGCCGGTAGTGTATTCGTTTGGCGCGCCCGCGCCATTCTGGATGCAGCTCTGGGCGCCTGGTCCCTGGAAATCGGCCCGTTTCGCACCTACGTGAGGTGGCACGGGAGGTGCTCCTCGCGGGGCGTCTCTCGAAGAAGGAGCCCGCCATGGCCGAACGCGACGTCCGCGAGCGCGACATCCTCGTCGCCTCGAACGAGTATGCCTACGTGCAGGATCTGACGAAGGGCGACATCGTCCTCTACGTCGGGCCGACCAAGATCAGCCTCTCGAACACCGAGCGGCTCGTGGACTTCCGCGAGGGCCGCTTCCAGCCCGTACGCTCGGACGAGGCCTCGGGCACCCACCCGTTCGTCGTCGCGAGCGCGCAGGAGTACGTGATCGTCGAGAACCCGCCGAGGGATCCCGCCGTGAAGGCCATCAAGGGCTCGAACTCGGCGACCGAGCTGCTCGTCGGCAAGAAGATCGTCGTCCCCGGGCCGGTGACGTTCCCGCTGTGGCCCGGCCAGCGGGCCGAGGTCGTGCGCGGGCACACGCTGCGCGAGGACGAGTACCTGCTCGTGCGCGTGTACGACGAGGTCGGGGGCGGCATGCCCATCGGGCGCGAGCTCGTGATTCGCGGCGCGGAGGTGAGCTACTACGTCCCCACCAACGGCCTCGAGGTGATTCCGCGGGAGGACGGCGGGGGCTACGTGCGGCGCGCGTTCCGGCTGCGCAGGAACCGCGGCCTCCACCTGCGGGTCATCAAGGACTTCACGGTGCCGGAGCCCGGTGGGGCCGACGAGTCGCTCCCGCCGGGCGCGTACACGGCCGGCCAGGACGTCTTCGTGAAGGATCGGGAGGGCTTCTTCTTCCCCTCGGAGCACGCCATCGTGGTGCGCGTCGTCGAGGCGCTGCCGCTCGCGGAGAAGGAGGGCCTGTACGTTCGCGACATCCTGAGCGGGCGCATCACGACGGTGAAGGGGCCGACCAACTACCTCGTCGACCCCACCCGGGAGGACGTCGTCGGGCGCGAGCTCGATCCCGATCGCCTCCGCCTCTACCGGAACAAGACGCCCGCGTTCCACGGGGCCGCGATCTCGATCGACATCCCGCCGAGCACCGCGGTCATGGTCGTCGCGAAGGACAAGCGAGAGGTCGTCCTCGGGCCCGGGACGCGGATCCTCGACTTCGAGGAGGAGCTCGAGGTGCTCCATCTCTCGACCGGCAAGCCGAAGGACGACGCGGCGCTCCTCCCCACGTGCTTCCTGCGCGTCGACGGCAACAAGGTGAGCGACGTCGTGAAGACGCGCACGCAGGATCACGTGGAACTCGAGCTGCAGCTGTCGTACCGCGTCTCGTTCGTCTCGCGCCACGTGCCGGCCGACCGCTGGTTCGCGGTGACCGACTACGTCGCGCTCCTCTGCGACCACCTCGCGTCGCTCCTCCGGGCGGCGGCGCGGCGCAGCCCGCTCGACGAGGTGTACCGCCGCGGGGCGGAGCTCGTACGCGACGCGGTCCTCGGCGAGAAGACCGAGGGCGAGCCGCGGGCGGGGCGCCATTTCGCAGAGAACGGGATGTGGGTGTACGACGTCGAGGTGCTCGAGCTGCGGGTCCTGGATCCCGAGGTGCGCAAGCTGCTCCTCGACGCGCAGAAGGCTGCGATCGTCATGGAGGTGTCGCGCAAGAGCGAGGAGAACCGCGCTCGCCACGAGAAGGTGAAGGAGGCCGTGACGCAGGAGATCTACCTCGCGCAGATCGCCACGCAGGCGCGTGCGGTGGACCTGGAGAACGCCAAGAACGCGCTCGTCGCGACGCGCCTCGAGGCCCAGGCCGCGCACGATCGGCTCGAGCGGATCGGCCGCGCCGAGAACGAGGCGCAGGCCCTCGAGATCGGCGCCGCGGCGCGCGCGCGCGTGGCCGAGCGCGAGCTCGAGATCGAGGCGAGGCGGCTCGAAGGGAGGGTGCAGGCGTTCGAGAAGGAGATGGCCGCGATGGCTCCCGAGCTCGTCACGACCCTGCGCGCGCTGGGACACCAGGAGTTCGCGAAGGAGCTCGCGAGGACCGCCGCGCCGCTCGCGATCCTCGGCGGATCCAGCGTGACGGAGGTGGTCGAGCGGCTCCTCGGCGCGCTCCCCGTGGCGGCGAGCGAGACGGTGACGGGGGTGCTGGCGGCGTCGGCGTCGGCGCCGAACGGGAACGCGAAGCGGCCGTGAGCGGCTACTTGAGGTGCGTCTCGAAGAAATCGAGCGCGTGGCCCAGCTCGAGGACCTTGTTCTCGCGCTTCTGAGCGCCGTGGCCCTCGTCCGGGAAGATGATCATGCGCGTCTTCTGGCCGCGGCCCTCGAGACCGGCGTGCATCTGGAGGGCCTCGCCGACGGGAACCCGCGGATCGGACGCGCCCTGGACGAGGAGGAGCGGGGCGTTCACCTTGGCGATGTGGGTGATGGGTGACAGCTCCACGAGTGCCTCCCGGTCCTTCGCCGGATCGCCGTACTCGGAGACGCGGAGCGCGCGACGGTAGGGCGCCGTGTTCTCGAGGAACGAGACGAGGTTCGACATGCCGACGATCGCGACGCCCGCGTCGTACGCGCCCGCGAAGCGGGTCATCGCGACCAGGGTCGAGTAGCCGCCGTAGCTGCCGCCGATGACGCCGACCTTCGGGGCCTTCCCGTCCTGCGCCCAGGCGGCCCGGATGTGTCTCGAGGCATCCTCGATGTCGCCGATGACGTCGAGGCGCTTCCTCCCGTCGTCCGCGTGGAGCCAGGAGCGGCCGTAGCCGTCGGAGCCGCGGACGTTGGGCTCGACCCACACGAAGCCCGCGTCGACGAAGAGCTGGCCCGTCGCGCTGAAGCCGGGCATCGCCTGGCCCTCCGGGCCACCGTGGAACGATACGATGACGGGGCAAGGCGGGCGCGGCCGCGTCTTCTCGGGGTCGGACACCGGGCGCTGGGCGCCGGGGGCGGGGCACCCCCCCGGGCGGCGGACGAAGATCGGGATCTTCGTGCCGTCGCGCGCCGGGTAGGACTCGAGCTCGGGCCTCGCGAAGCGCGAGGTGTCGATCTCGGGAGAGCTCGGGACGACCCACTCCACGAGCTTGCGCGCGTTCCAGTCCCACACGTGGCTGCGCCAGGGGGCCCGCGCGCTGCCGACGCGGATGGAGACGTACCGGCCGTCGGCGGAGGTCGCGCCCGGGAGCAGGTGCTCGGCGCCCGCGATGTCCGGGAGCTTCTCCTCGGCGAACGTCCGCGCGTCGAGCGCGCGACCGCGCATGTAGCCGCCGTCGTTGAGCGCGTAGTACACGCGCTTCTTCGCGCGATCCATCGCGACGCCGACGACGTCCATCTTCGCCTCGGGCGAGATGGCCTTGAGCTTCTTGTCGCGCCACGCAAACAGGCGCCGGAACTCGCCGTGGCTCCCGTCCTCGCGGCGCGCCGTGCGCACGAGGAGCGTGCCGGCGGCCTCGCCGAAGATCGCCTCGTACTCCTCGTTCTCTCCCTGTCCGAGGAGCGGCGTGAGCGCCTTCTTCTCGGCGTCGTACTCGAAGTACTCGCGGGTCAACGCGCCCGTCGCCTTCTCGAGCAGAAGCGAGGCGCCGCGCACCGAGGGCACGTTCCACAGACCGTCCTCGCCGAACACGAGCTCGGCCTTCCCGGCAGCGATGTCGAAGCGGTAGACGGCGTAGCTGTCGACCTTCCGATCGTTGGATGTATAATACAGATACCTTGAGTCGTCCGTGACGACGCCGAGGCGCGTCTGCACCTTCTCTTTGTGCTGCACCGGCACGAGGGCGCCGCCCGCGGCCGCCATCAGGTAGAGGCCCGGGTTCTCCTCGCCCTTGCGATCCCGCTGGATGACCAGCCACTTGCCGTCGGGGGTGACCGCGGCGAGGGTCGTCACGTCCTCTCCACCCGTGAGCTGGACGGGGAAGCGCCGCGGGCCGTCGAGCTTCCAGACCTGGGTCGTGCCCGTGACGTTCCATGTAAAATACAGTGACTGCCCGTCGGGCGACACGATGCCGGCGCCAGGCGCCCGGATGTCGAGCATCGCCTGGATGCGACGCGACACCTCGGACCTGAGCGGGGTGGGCGCGAAGCGGGCGAGGACCTCCTTCGGCACGCTCGACGCGCCGTGCCCTTCGTACTTCACGGGCGTGCTCGACCCCGCCGGCGCGCCCGACGCGACGGCCGCGCTCGAGCCGGACGCCGGCGACGCGGCCTCCTTCTCCAGGGCGCGCGAGATTGGCAGCGGCGCCCTCGGAGGCGGGGCCTCGGCGGGCCCGCACGCGGCGAGCGGGCCGAGCGTGGCCACCGCGACGCGCTGGAGAACCGTCGCGCTCCGCGACGATCTTCCAGACCGATCCATCAGAACTTCTCCCACTCCAGCGTCTTCGGATCGAGGACGAACCGTGGCTTCACCGTCCAGTCGAAGCCCTCGGTCGGCGGCTCGGGCTCGGAGATGTTGAGCCCGACGACCATCGCCTTGAGCATGCCCTGCGGCAGGTGCTTGTGGACGAGCCGCACGACCAGGCTCGACAGATCGGGCTCGTGCCCGACGAGCATCACCCGGCGTCGCTTCGCGCGGCGCAGCTCGTCGATCAGCTCGAGGGAGGACCCGCCCGGGGCGAGCTCGCGACGCGTCTCGAGCGTGCCGTCGCGCTCCTCGAGGCCCGTGACAGCGGCGACGATCTCCGCCGTCTGCAGAGCCCGCACGAGGGGGCTCGAGACGATGTGGAGCGGCGCTTCGTCCTTCTGCACGAGCGCCTTGGCCACCGCGCGCACACGCAGGCGGCCGTCGGGCGTGAGCGCTCGGTCGGCGTCCTGCCCGCTCGCGGCGTACTCCTCCGCCGGCCCGTGCCGCATGATGTAGAGCTTCACGGGCGCCGGTTTAGCACAAAGGCACGCTCGCCACCGCTGTCCGTCGGCAGGGATGGCAAAGGTTCGGAAGAATTAGGGAAACGGTGTGGTCAGTTGGCCGGCTTGCCCACGATGATCGGGGCCTTCTTGCCCTCGGGCTCGGCGCCGTTCTTCACCTGAGGAGCGCGAGGGGGCCTCTCGGCCGCCTCGTTGGCAGCGGCCGCGCCGATCCCGTGCTTCTTGAGGATGGCGGCCTCCAGCTTCTCCATGACCTTCGGGTTCTGCTCGAGGTAGGCCTTCGCGTTCTCGCGACCCTGACCGATGCGGTCGGTGCCGTACGAGAACCACGCGCCGCTCTTCTCGATGATGCCGGCCTCGACGCCGAGGTCGACGAGGTCGCCGGTCCTGCTGATGCCCTGTCCGTAGAGGATGTCGAACTCGACCTCGCGGAAGGGGGGCGCCATCTTGTTCTTCACGACCTTCACGCGCGTGCGGTTGCCGATGACCGCGGGCTCCTTCTTGTCCGAGGCCGACGCCTCCTTGATGGCGCCGCTCGCGCACCTTGA
>SXGT01233182.1_pt1 | contig 11212 bp, 8 predicted proteins | sample 3176221 | NCBI WGS metagenome assembly SXGT01 (sample SAMN11356862, study PRJNA531348) | freshwater metagenome | isolation source: freshwater sample F1-120 | place: China: Fuxian Lake, Yuxi | collected 2017-12-25
CCCGGCGATCATACGCAAGCCCTCGGCCCCATGATAAATCGCATAAAATCCGGCTATTACCGCCAGCAAAACTTGGGAGGTGCATATGTTGCTGGTGGCCTTGTCACGGCGAATATGTTGTTCACGGGTTTGTAAGGCCATGCGCAAGGCAATCTGACCATGACTGTCTTTGGATACACCGATGATGCGCCCCGGCACCGAACGTTTGAACTCATCACGCGTCGCAAAAAATGCCGCATGCGGCCCGCCATAACCCATAGGTACCCCGAAACGCTGCGCACTCCCCACCACGATATCGGCACCAAAAGCTGCGGGTGGTTTTAACAGCACCAAGCTCAACAAGTCCGCCGCCACCGTTACCAAAGCCTGCTTGGCATGAGCGATCTGCACGGTTTCCGTCAAATCCTGGATTTGCCCATCTGATCCAGGATATTGCAGAATCAACCCAAAAAAATCCTGCTGCTCCAAATCCTGATACGGATCAGCCACCAACACCTGATAACCTAATGAATGCGCACGCGTCTGAATCACGGCGATGGTTTGCGGGTGACAGTTTTGATCGATCAACAGCGTATCAACAGGATTTTTGGATAGCCGCCGGGACATGGTCATGGCTTCGGCCGCCGCCGTGGCTTCGTCCAGCAACGAGGCATTGGCCAATTCCATGCCGGTCAAATCGATGATCATTTGCTGAAAATTCAACAATGCTTCCAGCCGCCCCTGGCTGACTTCGGCCTGATAAGGGGTATAAGCGGTATACCAGCCAGGATTTTCCAACACATTGCGTTTGATCACCGCTGGCATGACAGTGTCGTGATAACCCATGCCTATCATCGACACCAACACCTGATTGCGTTCGCGCATTTTGCGCAGATATTTGATCACTGCCCGCTCACTGATGGTTTCGGTCAGTTTCAACGGCTGATGATTCAAAATATTGGCAGGGATGATTTTTTCAACCAGTTCTTCCAACTGGTTTAAACCCAACTCGGCCAGCATGGCCTGAGTTTGTTGCGGATCAGGGCCAATGTGCCGCGGGACAAAACTGCCGCGCATTTCCAGTTGTTCAAGACGAGGACGTTGAGATGACATATTTATCTCCGATAACGATGCGGGACAAAAGGTAAAGCACAGACGTTGACAGTCACCAGGCGATCACGCACTTTGGCGAACAAAGTCTGGCCAATCTGGCTGAAATTGCGATCAATCAAAGCCATCGCCACCGGCCGATTCAAACTCGGCGCAAAACTGCCGCTGGTGACATAACCGATTTGCCGATCTTCGTGATCGTAAACTAAACAACCTTCCCTGACCGGCATTTTACCATCCACCAATAATCCGACCCGCCGTGTCTCAGCACCTAGTTGGCGCTGGTGCAAAATTTTATCCGCGCCAGGAAACGCTGTATGACCTTTTTTAAGCAGCCATTGCAAACCGGCCTCGATCGGTGTGATGTGTTCAGTCAATTCATGACCGTACAAAGGCAGCCCTGCTTCCAATCGCAAGGTATCGCGCGCACCCAGACCGATAGGCTCAACACCCGGATGAGCCAACAAAACGCTGGCGAGTGTTTGCGCATGTGCTTCAGATACCGATATTTCAAAACCATCTTCCCCTGTGTAGCCACTGCGACTGATGAAACAGGGGATGTCCTGAATAGTCGTTTCGCAACTTTGCATAAAGCGTAAGTCGGCAATGTTTGCTGAACATGCAGCCAGCACCAACTGAGCCAGCGGACCTTGCAGAGCCAGCAGCGCTAGATCGGCACATTCTTCAAATAGGCAATCGGGCGATAATTCCTGCCGGAGATGTGCGAAGTCCTTATCTTTACAGCCTGCATTGACGATGATGAATAAACCGGATTCGATGCGAGTGACGATAATGTCGTCTATTACACCGCCATCCGCGTTGGTGAGTACGGTATATTTTTGAGCCCCGACACTCAGATCGGATAGGCCGCCCAACGTCAATTTGTCGAATTCGGCAACGGCGTTATCGCCTGACACACGGCACTGGCCCATGTGCGAAATATCGAATAACCCTGCCTGCGAACGACAATGCAAATGTTCATGAATGATGCCCTTGGCATATTGCACCGGCATCGCATAACCGGCAAAGGCGGTCATTTTCGCGCCCAGTTGCAAATGAAGATCGTAAAGCGGGGTCTTTTTCAGATCAGACAAAATCCACCTCCGTTTAGGGGTAACGTAAAAGTAGGCTGAGTTTAGTAGATTGAAACCCAACAATCAGATGTTGATGGGTTTGGCTCAACCTGACACTCAACCCCATAATTTGGTTCGCTGGTTAGCCTCAGCGGTCGTGCGGTCGCAAGCGCACTTTTTGCATCGCTTTCCGAATGGCATTGCCGACATCAAGCCGAATCTGCTCGTGATCCAGCTCGGTAAACCGGGAACTTTTATCCACCGGGCTGCAAACATAACAAGTCGGCAACGAATTTAAAGCCAGACAAGCCACGTCCTCCAAAAAGGATTGACTCAACTCCTCCTCGCTGTTCGATTTGAGCTGCCATAACTCATCGATCACCAATTGTTCGTAGTAATTGCGTATATCCAACATTAATCATTCCTCAAGAGACTAAAAATCAGAATAAAATGAATCTCTAACAAATCGTTAGGTTGGAGGCTTGTAGCGTCAGACAGATTAATGCTTTGATCAAGACCTAGGCTTCAATGTCATGCTAAACACCATGAACCATCTTTAAGGATTTCGTCAGAAATAACTTCCGTATTTTGCTCCCTCACTCTATGGAGGCTGTCGTAAAAGCGCCCTCTCCTGCCGGGAGAGGGTTGGGGTGAGGGTATACACAGAGAAGTTATTTCTGACGAAATCCTTGGCATTGTACCGATTTTCGGAAAATACACTAAATCACCGTTAAACCGCGGGTGCGATTCAAACTGAGGCGTAAATATGGAAACGCTACCCGAAGCCAATTTTGATGTCGGTTCTCGGGCCGAAGGCTGAGTTTCTTTCTTTTGCTCGGCCTCGGCAACTGCTCCATGCGTATCCGGGATCAGAATTTACAAAACTCGGCAAAAACGCAAGTGGATACCCGACGACTCAACGGGAACTCAAATGTCTCTACACCATCTTGCCGATCATCGGCCACCTGAAGAACAAAGGATTATTCTGGAGCAACTATCGAAAGGTGAATTGGGCGATGCGTTGCATGCCATACTTTGCGGTGATTGCCACAATCTTCAGGCGCTTGGTATTTTTTGGTCTCATGTGTGGCAGCCGTTGTCTCGGCTTTGGGACGTATCTCATCCGAACCTTTTTTATCGCTCGCCTGAGAGAGTAGCTCCTGAAATAATTCGGCATTTTCAGGGACGACCACATAATTCCGCGCACTCGAATGACGCCAATAATCAGGCCAATCGAAATGACCTTGTAACTGGGCTCATATGAAAATAATCCAGCTTTTATCGCAAAACTTCAGGGCTATCGATCAACTGCGGCACACTGCAATATTCCCACAACTGATATCTCCGGTCAGTTTTATGTGCCTTGCAAAACTGTTGCGCACCTGCGGCACTCTAAACTATTGAGCGAAACCGGCCACCCCCGTTGACAGGGTTGCTCATCATTCCTTTTCAACCAGGTAGACCACAACCCACTTCGGCAACACTGATATTATTAGTGAACACCTTGCTCAAACCATTGTCGTCAATCACTGTCACTGTCACCGTAAAACTGCCTGTTGCAGTGTAGGTATGTGTGTCCGTCGGAGTTATGTAGGTCGTTTCAGGACTTATATGCCCATCCCCCCAATTGATTGTGACTTTATACGGAGCCAAGCCTCCCAGCAAATTGTCCAGGGATAAGTTCAAAACATTACCGGCATTGCCGACTTGAAGCGTTAAATTCCCGGTAATATTAGGGTTGACAGTGACCTTAACGCTATCCTCTGTAGAACCGCTAATATTGGTTGTGATAAGTTTGAAAGTCAGCGTCGTTTGAACTGTCACATTAGGAGCAGTGAAACTTGCATTAGCCGAATTACCTCCGGCCAAAGACACTGTCGTTCCCGCAGTTTGCGACCACAAGTAACTATCGATAACCCCCAAACTTTGAGAAGTCAGACTGACGTTGTGAAGAGCAATAACAGTTTGATCCGGCCCAGCGTTTGCAGTTGGCAAGCTTGGATTGATGGTGATACTGACAGTATCATCAGATGACCCCAAAGTATTTGAAACAGCTAATTTAAAATCCAAAGTGGTTGGCACTGTGACTGTAGGTGCAGTGAAACTTGCAAGGGCGGTTTCAGCTCCCGAGATTGTTACGGTAGCATTGGGTATTTCAGTCCATCGGTATTGATTATTAGTCCCTTCACTGAACGAGCCATTCAGGCTGACAGTCACACCTGAAACAACAGTCTGATCGACACCGGCGTTGGCAACTGGAGCAACACCAGCGGTATTCACAATAATATAAACAATATCTTCAGAGGAACCCGTGCTATTTGTAACTACCAGTTTAAAGCTTAAAACCTGCTCTGAAGTTACTATAGGCGCAGTAAATCTCGTCGCGACGCTATTGGCATTGGAAAGTGTAACCAAAGGACCACCCACTTGTGACCAGGAATAACTATCAATAGATCCAATGCTTTGACTTCCATTCAAGTTAACGACTGTATCAGACACCACGTTCTGATCGCCACCCGCATTGGCAACCGGTTTACTCGGATTTACCGTGACACTGACACTGTCTTCAGAAGTACCACTACTATTTACAGTCATGAGTTTAAAATTCAGCACTGTGCTAGTACTGACATTCGGCGCAGTAAAACTGGCTGAATTCGTATTCGCTCCAGTTAAAGCAACCGTCGCACCTGAAGTCTGTGTCCAGGTATAACTATCAATCACTCCGCTGCTTTGAGTGCCATTCAAATTTACCGAAGCACCTGACTCGACTGTTTGGTCGCTTCCGGCATTCGCCACCGGCAATGAGGGTTTAACGGTAACGCTGACTATATCATCCGAAGCCCCGGTCACATTAGCTATGGTTAATTTAAATTTCAAATCAGTCGCTTTATTTACATGAGGAGATGTAAAGCCAGCGCTGACTGAATTGGCATTATTCAAGATCACAGTTGGTCCCGAAATTTGCGTCCAAACATAACTATCGATGGCACCGGAACTTTGTGAGCCATTCAGATTCACTGTTGAGGCAGAAAATACCGTCTGGTCCTCTCCGGCATTCGCGTTCGGAATTTTGGGTTTCACAGTCACATCAACAGTATCTTCCGAGGGCCCCGAACTGTTGGCTGTGATCAATTTAAAGCTCATAACTGTTGTCGTTATAACGTCGGGAGCCGTAAATCCGGCTGAAACATGGTTACTTGTGGATAAATTCACATCCGGTCCGGCAATTTGCGACCATCTAAAAGAATCAATAAACCCAGTACTTTGTTCACCATTTAGACTGACAGCAGCTCCAGAAATCACCGTTTGATCACTACCTGCATTGGCATCAGGGATAGCGGGCTTCACAGTGACTATCACATTATCTTTGGCAGAGCCAGTCGCATTTCCTACCGTCAGCTCAAATGTCAATTGAACAGGCACTTTCACTTTGGGCGCAGTAAAATTAACCAAAGCAGTTTCAGCACCTGATAACTGAACTTCAGGCCCTGCGGTTTGTATCCAGTTGTAACTTTCAATGCTTCCCTTACTTTGAGCACTGTCTAAGGTGACGACTGAATCTGAAGTCACTGTTTGATCCACACCTGCATTCGCCACCGGAAGTAACACACCTCCTTGGTGCAGGATGGTTACTGATGTATTTGCACTACGTTTAACTTTGTCGTTATCCATCACTGTCAATTCAAACGCCAGGTTCAATGGAGCCGACTGATCAGGATAGGAATAGGTAAAGTTTGCTTTTGGGGATTTTGCGTTAATCATCCTGAACCTAGCTTTTTTAGGCAGCTTGGACAGTAACTTCCATTGATACCTAACAATCACCCCATCATCGGAACTACCTGAACCATCCAAAACGACCCCAGATGCAGCTTCTTCAGCCGTTACGAATTGATTTAATCCGGCATTTGCCACAGGATAAGCATTGACCGGCCAGACAACAGCCTTTACTGTTTTTCTATCGATCCCTTGTTTGCCATCATCAACGGTCAGTTCAAAAATTAACTGATGTTTTTTCGTGGGCTTATCGTTTTTGATGATTAAGGGATTCGTAAACGTGGTAACTGCAGCGCTTGGATTGTCAATGGTTACGGGCAACCCTTTGATCTGCTTCCAGGAATATGTCAGCACATCACCGTCTTTATCTTTGCTTTTACTGCCATCTAAAGTATTTTTGTATCCCTCGATAACTGGGGTTGTATTAACAATGACGGCTTGGGGCTTAGCTGCTTGCACAGGAATAGCCACCATCATTAATACCAAAGCTAACGACCATGCAAAACTCCGATAGCTAAACAAGCTTAGCCAAGAACCTAAAAAAGTGACTCGAAAATAGACACTGATATAGCTAGAAAAAAAACTGTTCAAAATTTTCTATCCTAAACAGCCAATCTAAACCGATTTTTTAGACCGAAAAGCCCCATCACTCCAGTCACAAAATACCAAACTGTGGCGGGTAATGGTACAGGTGCCAGATTGTTAGTGACGGTCAAATCTGCGTAAATTGAATGCTTGGCACCTGCCGATAGATTCAAACCATAAGTCATCGATTTTAAATCGTTACTTAGCGACACTGCATCAGAATACGACTGGGCAAACAGTAATCCGGCACTCAATTCCGCATAGCCCAAAGAAAAGGATTGACCCGGCTCAGTTCCCAGTTGCCAAAAATCCAATTTAAACGAGTTATTGACGAAACTACCTGAAGTTGATGACAGGAAATCGTAATTCAAATTGAGCTGGAGGGTTTCAGAAGACTCGCTAGAATTGGTAAAGTCGAACTGATAATACCCTACGTGATGTGTCTCGACTGAACCTGAATTAGCAAAACCGGAAACAGCAAAAGTATGTGTGCTGCCCATACTCAAACTGACCACCGGATTGTTGGCAATCACTTCATACTGGCTACTATCCAGTGGATTGGCTTGATTATCCAGAGCATAAACCCAGTTTGTATTGGGATCAGCTGGCTTGAAACTTCCAGAGACCGAAACTGAATTGACCAGATGAATAACACTAAAGCCAATTTCAGCCTGACTAACGAAAGAAACACTGGCTTCGGAGGCACCAACACCTAAGATACTGAGCAACAAAGTTGCAGAAAGTTTTTTTATAACCATAAGAATTACTCGATATGAAATAGATGATTCATTAAATAATTGATTTCTCAACCAGGGTCCCTCCCCTGTCCCAATGTGAAACAGGGATGGATTTAAAAGCCAAAAATACCGCTACCCTTTACTCAAGGTTGCAAATAATTAACAAAAGGCTCAATAGGCGAAATATTCCCATTTGCTCCTATTGCAGGCAGCAGCATAAAGCTGTCTTTAGCAAATTTGGCATCGATGGGATTTCCATTGGTTACAAAGCTTTCATTACCCTCATGACCATTTGGAATCTTGATCTCCGGATGATCAAAAGGCGCTTTTGCATATTTAACCCGTTCATCGGTCAGGGTTTTCAAAAATTCAATAATGGCTTCCCTTTGTTCAGGTGCGTTAGCCAAAGCAATATTTGAAACCAGCGAATGACGGTTGTTGTTGTTGTTGTTACCCTTCCTCGCGTAAAACTCCATGACCTGTTCGAGTGTAGCCATACTGCCATTGTGCATGTAGGGACCGGTCAACTCGATATTTCTCAGCGTGGGTATTTTGAATGAAGCCGTGTTGGCAACTGCCAATTTGGCAGGAGCATTCACAAGGGCATTGTTGGCAGCCAATGTGGTTGGTATCCAGACAAAACTGTTATCCAGACAATCCGCTTCTCGTAATTGACCCTCCCTTTCACCATCCCGTTGCAAACCGTCCGGTCTGGTAAAGGTTCGGGTAAAAGTTGAGGTCACATCTAAAGCTATGGTCTGTAAAAAATCACAGGTTCTGACTTGCTTGACCACCGAGTCCAACACGCCACTAGTATTTCCAAGCAAATAATTGACATATTGTGCGGAGAATGCCAGAGGATTACCAAAATCATCCTTTCCCCCTACACCAGGATCAGACAGAGGATCAATCACCCCTGTGTTGGCAAAACCCTGATCGAACAATTTTGATCCGCCAACGGTTCCGTCACGATTAACGACACTGATATGTTTACTAATTCCAGAAGCATACGCACCGTTATCTGCTCCTAGAGCGTCTGGTCCAAAAGGAATCGAATGCTCAGGTCCGTAGGATTGTCCTGTGCTGTCATCCAACAAGGCGCTATTCATGGCAATTGCAGCCGTAGTTAGAACAGGTCCAGCGTGGCAAATATTGCAATGGTTATTCGTAAATGCGGCAATACCTTCATTGATTTTGGAAATTTTAGCTTCCGAGAACCCCATTCCCTCCCAAGTCGGCATCAATGAATTAGGATCACGCGGACTTAAGTCAATCGGAGCCTGATCGGATACCAATGTACCCTGATACAACTGTAAAGCTATCCCAAAAAACATCGAGAAATTGGCTTCCATTTGGTCGTAAGGGGACTGTCCAGCCCGACTTCCAAACGGACCGGTACCCGAATAAGACCAATACTTGGAATTGAATGCTTGCATAATCAAATTTTTATAGGTGGTATTCAAACCTGGTTTCAGGCTTGCAGGCGTACTCAGACTCAAACCACCTAACACACTATCTTGATAATGTACTTTTTGAGATTGTAAAGGTTGACGCAACAATAATTTTCTGCCGATATCGGGCCAATTTCTGCCACCACAGCTCATTTCTGTATCGCTCAATGGCGGTCCTACCGACAACGAGGCTAGTGAAGAATTTTGCAGATGCAATCGTTGCTTCACCACAGCCCGTGCTCCGGTTTTAATCCAAACACCCGCCTGAGGATCACGATCACCCCAGGGACTACTCCCATTGAAAATATTATTGGCTCGACCATCCCAAAAATTTCTGTAATTGAAAATAGTATTAATCACAGTGGGCGCATGTCTGGGTTCCACTCGTCTAGTGCCCGTCACTCCGATGTGAAAAGCAGGATCAACCTTTCTAGCACATTGATCATTGCTTCCGCTAAATTTTGAGACGATTTTGAAATCGCCACTGAAAGTACCGGATGAAGCCATCACATCATCCGTCGAATAAGCCACGCCGCTAGCTTTATTCAGGGGATCATTGAATCGAAATAAAGGGAAATCAGCCAGGGTCATGGTGTAGTTTGGTCCACCATTTCCGGTAGCCATCTCCTGGAATGTCAAACCGGAAGGATTGCTACTTTTCAAACCTGGATTTAATTGGTTTTTAACCCGGCTATCGGCACCTGCATGAAAATGACAGGAACCACAAGCCATTCCGTCGCTTCCTGCATTGATATCCCAAAACAAGGCCTTACCCAATGCAATGGCTTTATCTTTGTTAACCACTATCGGATCAGAACCATCCAGTAATCCTGGTACTGGCGGTATCGGGACGTACTGGAGCGGCATAGGTTGAGGTCCATGCGCAATGGCACTCTGAAAGCTTATCAGAGCTACCAAGCCAAGAATTTTATTGTTGATTGATAAACGCATTAAGGCCTTACCCCACTTCATAATAAAAAAATTTCAGCCCCAGAGGCTGATTTGACCGTTCCGGGGCATCAAGTTAAACCATGCAAAAAATGAACCATTTTCAAACAACACGTTTAGTCCCTGACTCAGCTCGAAACCAAAACATCTCCGGATTAATTTAGTGCCCGAAAAAAGATTGATTGATCATGTATCAAGCATTAGTCATTAATAAAATAAGGAAGTATTGCCCTGCCTCCACATATCATTATATTTAGAACAAAAAACAGGTATCACATTACTTCGCGACCGAACCGGATCGACTTTTAACTGAACTATGTTATTTGACTCAATATATGTTAAATAACATAGCTTAATAGCCTTGATTACCCATACCCCCCCTCAGCGACTGGAGTAATGATTGAATCGTCTGCCATCATTTACAGTAATGAATACATATTAATTATCTCGTCCATAAGAGGGTGTCTTAAAAGCCCCCTCTCCTCGCGGGAGAGGGTTGGGGAGAGGGGTAAAAATCAATAAACTATTGTTTTATAAACGCTAGTCCTAACCATCTCCCAACGGGAGAAGGAACAAAACCCACTTTTACGACAGCCTCCATAGATTTGGCGCCGACCTTTATTATCGGCACCACTTAGAAACTTTAACGCAAGGTATAAACATTACTTTGCTAGCTTTCAGCATTTCCCAGATCTTGGAAAGACCAAAACGACATTCCGGAACGTGACGATCCCCGCAAGTCATAACAATGGATTTCTTATACCGAGTTATATGGTATGCAACTTGCTTATACAATCAAACTACCTTTTACTGTCAACCCAACGTAACCATGAACTACCAAGGACTTTTACTTCTTGTGCTAACTCTTCATAGTGGTTTAATTTTCGCCACGGATTTAGGGCAACCTGTTCCCAACTGTCATTCAGCATCGTCTTCCGATCCAATAGTCAACCCCAGTCAATTTTCTGGCAAAGTGGTACTTATCGACTTTTGGGCTACCTGGTGCCCTCCATGTATCCAATCCATACCCTTTTTTAACAAACTGACTGCTGAACTACAGTCGCAACAATTTGAAATACTTGCTGTGAATGTGGACGAAGATAAAGCGACCATAGAGGATTTCTTGAAGCAACACCCCATTGATTACCCAACCGTTTTCAACCCCACCGGGGAGTGCCCACAAGCCTTTGAGGTAAAAGCCATGCCTTCATCGTTTTTGATAGACAAAAAGGGCGTCGTACGTAAAATTTTCTTGGGTTTTAGAGATAGCGACCAATCGGCTATCAGAGCTGAAATCACGCATTTGTTATCCGAATAAGTATTTTTAGCTAGATGCTAGTCAGAATTTTTCAATTGATTTCCTTAGTGTTTTTACTCCAGGGTTGCAGCAGTGTCTCACCATGGGAAAGAGGCAATCTGGCCAAGGATTCGATGGGCATCAATCCAAACCCCAATCTGAATCGTTTCAAAGATCATATTTTTAGCAGCAAGGAAGCCTCGCAAGGCGGGCATGGGGGGGCTGGAGGTGGGTGTGGCTGCAACTAGTTCAGAAAAG
>SXGT01284714.1_pt1 | contig 11211 bp, 9 predicted proteins | sample 3176221 | NCBI WGS metagenome assembly SXGT01 (sample SAMN11356862, study PRJNA531348) | freshwater metagenome | isolation source: freshwater sample F1-120 | place: China: Fuxian Lake, Yuxi | collected 2017-12-25
CCCCCCCCCCCCCCCCCGCCTCAGTCGTTCAGAGGCCCAGATTCTGGTGGATTTCGCGCGCTGCGTAGGCGGTGGTGCGGTTGAACGCAAAGAAGTGCAGCCCGGGGACGCCCTCGGCGAGCAACTCCTCGCACAACTCCGTAGCGGCCTGGATTCCAACGTCTCGAACCGCAGCCGGTCCATCGGTTTCTGCCGCATACAACCGGTCCGTCAGCCCGACCGGAACTTCCGAACCCTGGAGTTCCGCCATGCGTTTGATCGACGCGATGCTTGTTACCGGCATGATTCCGGGAATCACTGGTTTCGCGCAACCGAGCAATTTGAGTGATTCGACTAGGCCGAAATAGTGATGCGCCTCGAAGAAGAACTGGGTGATCGCGAAGTCGGCCAACTCGAGTTTCGCCGCCGTGTGGGCGCGGTCAGCCGCGACACTTTCCGAACGAGGATGCGGCTCGGGATGGGCAGCAACACCCACCGAGAACTCGCCGATCGAACACACCAGCTCGACCAGCTCCGACGCATAGGTCAGCTCACCAGGCGGGCCGTCGTAGCCGACCGGCGGATCACCTCCCAACGCCAAGATGTTCTCGACCACACCGCTGTCGCGATAATCCGAGACGAGGGCTTCGAGCTCTGCACGACGGTGCGCCGCGCACGTGAGATGCGCCATCGTCGTGACCTGGCGATCACGGTTGATGTCGACAACCAGATCGCGTGTGGTGTCTCGCGTTGACCCGCCCGCGCCGTAGGTCACCGAGAAGAACGACGGCGCAAGGGCAGCCAGGTCGTCGAGCGTCGGCCAGAACTGCGCCCACGCGTCGTCGGTGCGAGGCGGCGAGAACTCGAACGACCAGCTCTTCCCCGCAGCAAGAATGTCCGAGATCTTTGCCATCGGATTGCGCAGCGTAGGCGGTCAGCGGAGCGCGTTCCCCGCTGAGCGCCCCACGCGAGCGCTCGGGAGCGTCGAGTCCCGGCTAGCGCATTCCCGTGAATCGGCGCAGTCGAAGCGAGTTCGTCACGACGAACACCGAACTCGCGCCCATCGCGCCCGCCGCGATCATCGGGTCGAGCCAGCCGGCCGCCGCGAGGGGGATCGCCGCAACGTTGTACGCAAACGCCCAGAACAGATTGCCTTTGATCGTGGCGAGCGTCCGCCGAGCCAGCCGGACCGCGTCGACCGCGGCGCGCAGGTCCCCCGACACCAGCGTCAAGTCGCTGGCCTCGATCGCCGCGTCGGTGCCCGTTCCGATCGCAATCCCAAGATCCGCCGACGCGAGGGCTGGGGCATCGTTCACGCCGTCGCCCACCACGGCGACCGTGGCACCCGCCGCCTGCAACTCGGTCACGACTCGCGCTTTGTCGCCCGGCAACGTCCCCGCGACGACCTCGGTGATACCCACCGCGTCGGCGACCCGGCGCGCGGCCATCTCGTGATCGCCCGTCACCATCACGGTGCGTATACCGAGATCGGCGAAACCTTTGATCGCTTCGGCCGACGTTGCCCGAATCGTGTCCTCGACGACCACGACCCCACGCTCGCTCCCACCCCACGACACACCGATGACCGTGGCGCCGCGAGCAGCAGCGTCGGTTGCGAACACGGCACGTCGGATCTCGACCTCGCGGCCATCGATCGTCGCGTCCACTCCGATACCGGGGTGATCGACGAACGACGTCGGGGTCGTCACTGCAATCGCCCGGTCGCGCGCCGCCCGCACGATCGCCGCAGCAATCGGATGGTCGGAACCTGCTTCGGCACTCGCGGCCACTCGGAGGACTTCAGTTTCGTCGACCGTCTCGTGGTCGACAGCCGCAACTTCGGTGACGGCCATCGCACCTTCGGTAATGGTGCCGGTCTTGTCGAGCAACACCGTGTCGATCGAGCGCGTGGCTTCGAGCACCTCGGCGCCGCGAATGACGATGCCCAGTTGGGCGCCACGACCAGTGCCCACCATCAAGGCGGTCGGCGTTGCCAGGCCGAGCGCGCACGGGCACGCAATGATCAACACCGCAACCGCGGCAGTGAAGGCCTCGCGCGCGGTTCCGCCCGCGATCAACCAGCCGCTGAGCGTCGCGATCGCAATGACGAAGACGACCGGAACGAACACTGCCGAAACCCGATCGGCCAACCGCTGGACCGCAGCTTTCGATCCCTGTGCGGCGTCGACCAGGGCGGCGATCTGTGCCAGCGCGGTCGCTTCGCCGACGTGTGTTGCCTCGACGACCAGCCGACCGTTCGTGTTGATCGTGGCGCCGACGACGTGGTCACCCGGCCCGACATCGACCGGCATCGGTTCGCCCGTGAGCATCGACGCATCGACGGCTGCGGTGCCGTGCACCACCTGGCCGTCGGTGGCGATCCGTTCTCCCGCTCGCACGATGAAGCGGTCACCGACTTCGAGGCTCGCGATCGGAATCGAGTCACCCGATTCGAGTGTCGCGGTCTTGGCACCGAGCGACAACAACGCGCGCAGTGCTGCGCCGGCGCGTCGGCGCGCGCGTCGTTCGAAGTACCGCCCGAGGAGCACGAGGGTGACGATGACGCCCGCGGTCTCGAAGTAGACGTCGGCGTTGCCCCCATGCATCCCGGTGCTCGCGGCCGCATCGAAGAAGACGAGCGCGACCGCCGACCAGACGAACGCGGCCAGCGTTCCGACCGAGACCAACGTGTCCATCGTGACGGTGCCGTGACGGGCATTGACGAGTGCCGCGCGATGAAACCCGGCGGCGGCCCATCCCACGATTGGGGTCGCCAACGCGGCGGCCACCCACTGCCAGTTCGCGAACTGCAGACCTGGGATCATGGAGATCGCCACGAGTGGCACCGAGAGCACCGCGCTGACCAGCACTCGCTGGCGCAGGTCGGCTAACTCGTGATCGTGATCGTTATCGCCCGTGCCGTCGTCGACGAAGTCGGCGACCGAGTACCCGAGCGACTCGACCTTCGAACGGAACGCGTCGGCGCCGGTGGCGGCCGGATCGAACGTGACGGTCGCCTTGGCGGTTGCGAAGTTGACCGTCGCCGTGTCGACGCCGTCCAGCTTGCCCAGGCCCCGCTCGATGCGGGCCGCACAGGCCGCGCAGGTCATACCGGCAATGGGAAGGTCGACACGCTCGAGGGTGTTGGTGGATTCCGTCATGTCGTGTAGTATACCCCCCTACCCTATCTAGACAAGCCCCAAGATGCTCGCCGACACCACGACCGAGAGGAACCCGCGATGCGTGGATACACGATGCACAAGGACGACTACCGCAGCCGGCTCCGGCGCATCGAAGGTCAGGTGCGAGGGCTGCAACGCATGATCGACGACGACGAGTACTGCATCGACGTCCTGACCCAGATCGCATCGGTCAGCAAAGCGCTCCAAGGCGTCGGCCTCGGATTGCTCGACCAACACCTTCGTCATTGTGTTCGCCACGCGACGGACGAGGGCGACGGGCCGTATGACGACAAGATCCACGAAGCTGTTGCGGCTGTCGAACGACTGTTGAAAGCATGAACGAACGAAAGGACCCTCCCATGGATGTACGCACCTACTCCGTTCCCGGTGTCAGCTGCGATCACTGCAAGCACGCGATCGAAACCGAACTCGCTGAGGTCGCTGGAGTGACCGCCTCCGAGGTGAACGTCGAAACCAAAACGGTCACGGTGCACGGCGATGTCGACGAGGGGGCCATCGTGGCCGCGATCGACGAGGCCGGCTACGACGCCACCCCGATCTGAGGCGAACGGATCCTGGGAGTTGCCCGGAATTGACGCCCGACCGTAGAGTCGGGCGATGCGGGGCATTCGGGCGGTTGCAGTGCTTTTTTCCGTCGGCGCGGTTGCGCTGTCGGGGCTCGCAGCGACGCCGCCGAAGGTCGGGGCCTGGGATGGCACCTTCGTCGTACGGGGCAGCGTCGAACAACTCGCGGTTCTCGACGCAGAACCTGGTGCGACCGTTCGCTTGTGGAACCCTGACGACGCCGTCATCGACACGGGCACGGTCGACGCACAAGGCTCGTTCCTGTTCCGGGCAGTTCCGCCCGGCACCGGCTATCGCGTCGTGCAAGACGACAACGGCAACGAGACCATCAGCCGAGCCGTGTCGGTACTCGATCCGAACGTCGACCCACCGCAGAGCTTCTACGACGCGCAATCGCTGAGCGTGGGCTTCGGCTACATCACGACGCGAGACGGCACGAAGTTGTCCGCAACCGTTCAGCTGCCCGGCCCGCCCGAGAACGGCCCGTACCCAACGCTCATCGAATACAGCGGCTACAGCCCGAGCAACCCGAACGCTCCGCAGCCGTCGACGTTGCTCGCGAGCGCCCTTGGCTATGCCACCGTCGGCGTGAACATGCGCGGTACCGGCTGCTCGGGTGGTTCGTTCTTCTACTTCGAAACGCTCCAAGCACTCGACGGATACGACATCGTCGAGGCAGTAGCCGCACAGCCGTGGGTGCAGCACGGCAAGCCGGGAATGATCGGCATCAGCTACCCCGCGATCTCGCAGTTGTTCACCGCCCGCGAGCAGCCGCCGCATCTCGCTGCCATCGCGCCGATGTCGGTCATCGGCGATACCTACCGATCGACGTTGTTTCCCGGCGGCATCTTCAACGATGGGTTCGCGCTCGACTGGGCCCGCGAACGTGTGCGCGACGGCCGACCGTACGGCCAAGGTTGGGAGCGCGGCATCGTCGACGCCGGCGGACCGAACGGCGCGCAGTGCGCCGAGAACCAGAAGCTGCGCCTGCAGAATCCCGACCTCGAAGAGCTCATCGGCGCCACGTCGTACTACGTCGACTTCGTGCACGATCCGTTGTCGCCCGAGACGTTCGTCGATCGCATCGATGTCCCCGTCATGCTCGCTGGCGCATTCCAGGACGAACAGACCGGCGGACACTTCGCCAACCTGCTCGACGACTTCACCGCAAGCCCTGACCGACACTTCATGATCACCAACGGCGCGCACGTCGACCCCTGGCTCGCCCAACTCGAACGGTGGTACGAGTTCCTCGAGCTCTACGTTGCCCGGCGCGTTCCCAACCTCGACGACGGTCTGGCTGCGATCATCGCCCCGATCGTCGGCGACACGGTCAACATCGATGGTGTGCGCTGGGGCCAAGACCGATTCGTCGGACTCGGCTACGACCAGGCGCTCGCGCAGTACCAAGCCGAGGGCGACGTCCGAGTGATCTTCGAGAACGGCGCCGGCGACCCGGCAATTCCCGGCGCACCCGTCGGCACCTTCGAACGGACGTTCTCGGAGTGGCCGATACCCGAGACGGTTGCGACGACGTGGTGGTTGCAGCCCGATGGCCAACTCACCCAAACGCCGCCGACCATCGGCGCGGCCGACCACCGTGCGGCCACGCCCTATCAGTACGACCCGACAGCAAAGATCGCCAAGACCATCGCGGGCGGCACCGGTGATGCATGGGTGAATGCACCCGCCTACGACTGGCGGCCGATCCCCGACGGCAAGGCGTTGGCGTTCGAAACCGCCGCGCTCGCCGACGATCTCGTCATGGTCGGTACCGGCCGTATCGACCTCTGGGTGCAGACCACCGCGCCCGACACCGACATCGAGGTGACCCTCACCGAGATCCGACCGGACGGCCAAGAGCGCTATATCCAGACCGGTTGGTTGCGAGCATCGCACCGTCGCCTCGACCCGTCGAAATCATCGCTCCTCCGTCCGTTCCACACCCATCACGAGTCCGACAGTCAACCGATGCCCGCAGGCGAGTTCGCCGAACTGAACGTCGAGATGTTCCCGTTCGCTCACGTGTTTCGCACCGGTTCTCGGCTGCGCATCACGGTCGAAGCACCTGGCGGCAATCGCCCGGCGTGGACGCTCGACGCGCTCGACGCCGACGGCGTCGTGACGAACCAGATCGCGCACTCGAGCGTTCATCCTTCGCGGGTCATCTTGCCTGTGATCTCCGGCGTCGAACCGCCCGCCGCCCTGCCGCCCTGCGTTTCGCTGCGCGGCCAACCCTGCCGCACATATGTCGCGCCATCGGCCCCGACCGGCGTCACAGCCGAGTCGCTCGACGCCGACTCGGCACGGGTGCGTTGGAACCCGCCCGCGCGCATCGGCGCGACGACCTACGTGGTGACCAACCTGGCAACGGGCTCGACCGACGAGACCACGGCGACCGATATCCGGTTCGACGACCTCGCGCCGGGCGCGCACGCCTTCGCGGTGACCGCGCGATTCGGTGCCGCGTTGGGCAACCGCTCGACCGCGTCGGCCACAATCGTGCTCCAGGTCGACGAGACGACGACATCGTCCACCACCACTTCTTCGACCAGCTCGTCGACCAGTTCTTCGACCACGACGTCGGTCGGCGGCTCGTCGTCGGTGTCGGACTTCGGCACATCGAGTAGTTCGGCGAGCACGACGGCAGCTGGTCAGAACAACCAAGGCAGCGGCGGCTCGCTGCCGTATACCGGCGCGGCCGTCGGCGGGTTGTTCATCATCGGAGTCGGATCGTGGTCCGTCGGTCGTTTGCTCGCCCGACGCCGACCCCGCGCCTGATCGCGCCAACGTCGATCGGTCACCTGACAACACGGGGAGCGCTCTCGTAGGGTCCGCGTATGCCGACGATTTCCTGCGCGTTTCCGCCCTCGATCCACACTCCTGCCTACGCTGCAATCGCCGAGTCGCTCGGATACGAGCGGGTGTGGCTCTACGACTCACCGGCGCTCTACCACGACATCTGGGTAACGCTTGCCCGGGTGGTGGAACGCACCACTCGGATCGGCGTCGGTACTGCGGTGCTCGTTCCGAACAACCGGCATCCGCTCGTCACGGCCAGCGCGATCGCAACGATCGAAGACCTTGCGCCGGGACGGCTCGCCGTCGCGATCGGAACTGGGTTCACGGGGCGCATGGCGATGGGCCACAAGGCATTGCCGTGGCAGTTCGTGCGCGACTACATCGAGACGTTGCGGGCATTGCTGCGAGGCGAGGCCGCCGAGGTCGACGGCAAGATGGTGCAGATGATCCACCCGGACGGTTTCGCGCCGCCGCGACCGCTCGCAACGCCGATCGTCGTCGCGGCGAACGGGCCGAAGGGCTTCGAGGTCGCTCGCGAACTCGGCGACGGAGTGATGACCGTCACCGGCGGGAACCCTGCGTTCGAGTGGTGCTCAACGCTGGTGTTCGGCACGGTGCTCGACCCGGGCGAGTCCGTGACCGACGCACGCGTCATCGCCGCCGCGGGCCCCGCACTGACCGTCGTCTACCACGCGATGTACGAAGGCGATCCGTCGTCGGTCGAGGGGCTACCCGGCGGCGTCGAGTGGCGGCAACGCCTCGAAACGGTTCCCGAGCCGATCCGTCACCTCGCCACCCACCAAGACCACCTCGTGAAGGTGACCGAACGCGACGCGCCCGTGATCGATCCGAACCTGTTGCCCGCCTTCACGTGGACCGGTACGCCCAGCGACGTCGCGGCCCGGGTCGAAGCTGCGGTCGCATCCGGTGTCACCGAGTTCATCTATCAGCCGATCGGCGACACGCCAGCCGAGATCGAACGCGAGTTGCGGGCCTTTCACGGCGCGGCGACCTGACCGAGTAACCGCGGGTCGTCACACGACTGGATCGATACCGAATCGCCTTCGATCGGTTCGGCGACGCCGTGGCAGACTCCCCCCATGGTCGCCACCGAACCCCAAGCCGAGAAGAAGGAACGCTGGACCTTCTCCTGGAAGCATCTCTACGACGAGGTCGTCACGACCGGCCTGTGCACGGGATGCGCGGGTTGCGTGGTCGTGTGCCCGCACGACGTGCTCTCCTACGACGACCAGAACGGCGTGTACAAGCCCTGGCAGAACGAAGCGGAGTACGGCGGCCCTGCAGATTGCAGTCACGGCGACAAGGCGTGCACCACGTGCACCCGCGCGTGCCCCCGATTTCGCACGTGGGAAACCGAGATCGACAACTTCATGTTCGGGCGCGAACGTGAAGCCGACGAACATTCCGGTATCTACAAAGACGTGCTGCTCGCGCGAGCGGCCGACCCCGAGCTCCACGAGAACGGCCAAGACGGAGGCCTGGTGTCGGCGATCCTCGTCTACGCACTCGAGCACGACATGATCGACGCGGCACTCGTGAGCTACCTCGAAGGTGACGGATCGACGTGGAAGGCGATTCCCGGCATCGCTCGGACCCGCGAAGAGGTCATTGCAAGCGCGGGATCGCGTTACACCTACAGCGCGAACACGATGGCGTACATGGACCTCGACAAGGAAGAGCAACGCATTGCCCTCGTCGGCATGTCGTGCCAGTCGAGTTCACCGCCCGCGATGAAGGCCCGCAAGGCCGGAAAGGCCGCGCGGCGCATCTCGCTGAACATCGGTTTGTTGTGCTCGAAGACCTTCGACGATGCGATCTTCGAAGAGCTGTTCGAAGCCAAGTACGGGTTGAAGAAATCCGAGATGCGCAAGATGAACATCAAGGGCGTCTTCCAGATCTGGATGAAGAACGGCGACTACCACGAGGTGCCGCTGAAAGAGTGCCACGCGTGGACGCGTGAGGGTTGCAAGATGTGTCCGGACGTCGCCGCGGAACACGCCGACATCTCGACCGGGGGAATCGGTGCCTTCAACGACTGGACGTTGACGGTCGTGCGCACCGACACGGGCCGCGAGTTGATGCAACGCATGATCGACGACGGCTGGATCGAAACTCGACCCGGCGACGACGACCCAGGCGCAATCGCGCTGATGCACAAGCTCGCGGCGAAGTCGCGCAAGCGTTGGCCGGAGTTCGCGGTCGACGCACCCCGACGCTTGACCAAGGACTGACCGAGTGCGCGTCGTCGCGCTCGTGACCGACCTCATGGATCAGTCGCGGATCCGAGCCGCGCTCGACGATGTCGTGTTCGTTCGCTCGGTCGACGACGTCCTCGCCCGCTCCGATCTCGACACCGTCGATTCGGTGATCGTCGACCTGCGACGGTGCGCCGACGTGGCGACCGATGTCGGGGCGTTGCGGGCGAGCGCACCCGACGCCTACATCGTCGGGTTCGGACCCCACGTCGACGACGCCACCCTGGCTGCCGGCCGGTCGGGCGGCGCCGATGTCGTACTCCCGCGGAGCCGGTTCTTTCGCGATGTCCGAAATATGGGGCTTCGTCCAGCTACCGGCGAGTAAGTTACAAACGTGTAACCCTGCGCGGGTTCGTGGGTCGGACGCACCATGCGCGCCAACCCCACCAGCCACTCGCTCATCACCCGCATTGAACAGGCCGCCGAAACCGACGGCAGCATTCGGTTCTTGTGCTCGGCCGCCGGCAACGGCACGGTCGAAGAGGTCCCGTGGGGGCGTCTCCACGACGAGGCCATGGCAATGGCTGCAGGACTCCAGGCCCGTGGCGTCGGGCCCGGCAGCCACGTCGCCATCCTCGGTCCGACGACCCGGCCGTTGGTGACTGCGATCGAAGCCACTTGGTTGTGCGGCGCGGGTGCCGTGATGATGCCGCTGCCCATGCGACTTGCGTCGATCGACGAGTTCGTCCGCCAGACCCGCGCTCGCATCCTCGCCTCCGATGCTGTCGCCGTCCTCATCGACGGACAACTCGCGGAGTTCCTCGATCCGCAACCCGGCGATCCGCCGATCATCCGCCTCGACGAACTCGTTCCCGGATGGGGGCACTGCCGGGCCAACCGCTACGTCCGTCCGGCCGACGACCCCGATGCGCTCGCAATCTTGCAATACACCAGCGGTTCGACCAGCGACCCCAAAGGCGTGATGCTGCCGCACCGCGCGGTGTGCGCCAACCTCGACGCCATCGTGCGCGGCGGGCAGATCGATCCGGGCATCGACGTCGGTGTCAGCTGGCTCCCGCTGTATCACGACATGGGACTGATCGGGTTGCTCGCCACGCCCATGACCACGGGTCTCGATCTCGCGCTCAGCTCACCCCAGGACTTCCTGGCCGCGCCCAGTCGGTGGATGGAGTGGATGAGCGAGTTCGGCGGCACCGTCACCGCCGGGCCGAACTTCTCCTACGTCTTGGCCGCTCGTTCGCTCGCGCGCATGTCGAACCTCGACTTGTCGGCGTGGCGCATTGCGCTCAACGGCGCCGAGCCGGTCGACCCGGCGGGCGTCGAGCGATTCGTCGAAGCCGGCCGGGCGCACCACCTCGACCCCGGTGCGGTCTTCCCTGCCTTCGGCATGGCCGAAGCCACCTTGGCGGTGACCTTCCCGCAACCCGGAGCGGGACTCGAGACCGACATCGTCGACGCGCGGGTGCTCGAGCACGAACGCTACGCACCCGCCGTCTCCGGCGATGCAGCCGACGCTCGACGCATGGCACGCCTCGGACGGCCCATGTACAACCTCGAGATCCGCGTCGTCGACGAGACATCCGGCGCGGTGCTCGGCGAACGAGCAGTGGGCGAGCTCGAAATCCGCGGCGAGTCCGTGACGACCGGCTATTACCGCAACGCCGCTGCGACCGACGCGGTGTTCCACGACGGTTGGCTCCGCACCGGCGACCTGGCCTACCAAACCGACGGCGAGCTCGTGGTGTGTGGCCGGATCAAAGACGTCATCATCCTCGGCGGACGCAACGTGTACCCACAGGACGTCGAACGTGCGGTCAACGACCTCGACGGAGTGCGCGCCGGCAACGTCATCGCGTTTGGCACAACGAGCAAGCGCGGCCGCGAGTCGCTCGTCGTCGTCGCGGAGACGAAGGAAGCTGGGGTCGCCGCCGTGCGAGATGCCATCAAGGACGCGGTGTACAACTCGGTCGGGCTCCCGCCAGCGGACATCGTGTTGGTCCAGCCCGGCACGTTGCCCAAGACCAGTAGTGGCAAACTCCAACGTTCGCTCTGCAAGCAGAACTACACCAACGGCGATCTCCTCGCCGTCTGACCCCACCCCACGATCGATGTCCTCGGCCTGCGCGTTCGGTTCGGGCGCCACGTCGGCGCCGAACGATTCGGGCGCAGGTCAGACGAGGGGCCAGGGGTAGTTGCGATAGTCGTCGTCGGCGATCGGATACCGCCGCGTGGTGAGCAGTCGTTCGAGGCGGGCGATCGCCGCTACGAGTTCGCCGGGCGCGAGTAGCTCGTCGAGTGCAGTGTGGGTGCCGATCAGGCGATCCCGAGCGCACTCCAGATCATCGAGGACCGTGTCGGCGATGGCTTCGCCGCCGAAATCCCAGATCACGGTGCGCACCTTCCACTGTTCGTGGAAACACACGCCG